>ERZ780207.554-NODE-554-length-39750-cov-25.650409_pt1 | contig 39750 bp, 59 predicted proteins | sample MGYA00510977_ERZ780207 | MGnify/ENA primary metagenome ERZ780207 (study PRJEB29588, sample SAMEA2151383) | human gut metagenome | biome: human gut; feature: human-associated habitat; material: faeces | place: Denmark | collected 2008/2010 ...
TCGCCCCACAGGGTACAGTCCCGCCCGGCGCACAGGCGCTCGACGGTTTCCGGGCAAAAATGATCGCTATGCGTGTGGGTGACAAGGATATTCTTCACGCCGTCCAGTATATGTGGGTCATTGCTATGCTCCGCATAGTGAAATACGTGCGGACCGGGATCAATCAGCAGATCGCGATTGATCAGCACCGACGAGAATCGCCGATGAAAAACGCCGGGTGTGTAGGCGTTAATGTCCCAGTCCGCCGCGCCGGTTCCGAGAAAGGTCAGCTTCACGGTACAACACCTCCTGCCATCGCGCCGTCATGCGGTCAGCCGAGCACCGACGAAGCGATCTGCTGAGCCAGCGCGCGAACCGCCTCTTCCTGACCGGGTGCCAGCGTGGAACGCAGAGTCAACGTCGGCTCCAGCACAGTGGTGTTTTTCAGCGGCGTCAGCAGTTCGCGCATCAGCTTGCCGGAAGCGGGCGCCCAGCTGCCGTTTTCAATCAGCGCAACCGTCCGTCCCTGCCAGTTGTGCGCGACCAGATCGTGCAGCAGTGTCTCCATACTCACAAAAATGCCGTTGTTATAGGTCGTTGCGGCAAAAACCACGTGCGACACACGGAACGCCTCTGCCAGCACATACGACGGATGCACCGCCGACACATCGAACATCCGGATGCGGCGCACGCCCGCCTCGGCAAGATAGCCCGCCAGCAGTTCGGCTGCCGCCTTTGTGCCGCCGTAAACCGATGCATACGCAACGAGAACGCCGCGCTCCTCCGGCGTATAGCTGCTCCAAAGGCTGTACTTCTCCAGAACCATTCCCAGTTCTCCGCGCCAGATGTACCCGTGCAACGGGCAGATGCGCCGGATATCCAAAGCTGCTGCCTTCTTCAGTACCGCCTGCACCTGTACGCCGTACTTGCCGACGATGTTGGTATAGTACCGCCGCATTTCCTCCATGTAGCCCGCTCCCAGATCCGCCTCATCCGCAAACAGGTTGCCGGACAGCGCACCGAATCCGCCGAAGGCATCCGCCGAAAACAGCGTGCCGTCGGTCTTATCGTAGGTCATCATCACTTCAGGCCAATGAACCATCGGCGCCATGACAAAGGTAAACGTATGGCGCCCGGTGCAAAGCTCCTCGCCCTCAGCGACCAGTCTGGTGCGTCCGGTCAGGTCAAGCCCGGGAAAAAACTGATTCAGCAGGGTGACGGTCTTCTTGTTGCACACGACAACGGCGTTCTGCCAGCGGGCGGCGTGATCCGGCTCCAGGTGGTTGATGAGCAGATAGTCCAGCTCCCGCCCGTTCAGGACGTGGTTCAGGTTCTCCAGCAGCTGGCGGCAGGCGGACCAGTCCACCGTGTCAAACAGGACATTCTTCTCATCCCGGAGCAGGTAGGCGTTATAGGACACCCCCTCCGGTACAGGGTATGCGCTCTCAAACAGTGCAAGACGCCTGTCCGAGGCGCCGACAAACAGCAGGTCGTCCGTGATTTTCCGGATGCTCATGTAATTATCCTCCATTACCGTACAGTGATTTTTTCTTTTTTATATGCTAAATACACGTATTTACCTGTGTATATGACAATGTGTTTATGATTTAAGATTCATACGATTAGTCGTGTGCCTTAATTTTTACAGATGCACGTATATATACGACAAAACGATTGATTATTTTTTTGAACTTGCGCTATACTTGAAGCATAAAATCTTATAATGGTTAGGGTAATTATGGTTATACGTAGAGAAGATACGTCAAGAAGAGTTGCAAGGCGTAAATACGAAGAAAAGAATAAGGAATTACGCAAAGAAAAGAGTGCCAACTTTCAAACAATGATTCCAAGAGAGTTGTTTGAAGAAATCAATGCGTTTTTGACTGAAAAGGGGATAACGAAAGTTGACTTTATCAAAGAAGCGTATCAACTGATGAAAAACAAATAAAAGTGCCAAAATTCATTGCGGTAACAGATAGGAATATCAATAATCCGAAAGGACGACAAAAAACAGCGAAAAGCACCCGAAAAGATATAAAATAAGGCGTTTTGGGCTTTGACCTACCATTCGCACTCAGCCATACAGGCTAACATCCGTAATCCGAGGGCGACGAAATAAGCCAAAAACAGGGTTAAAAAGGTATAATTTACAATAAAACAAACAAAAAACAGCCATTCTTGCGAAAGAGTGGCTGTTTTTTTACTCCCGGTAAGTCGTAGAAAAGGTAAAAATACCCCCAAAAACGCAGGTGGCCAATAAAATTGAACAGTGCGTTGTATATACTGATATGGGTGTTAGAGGGCGACAAAAAGGAGCAAATTCATGGTAAAATATAGTCTTATTGTAGAATATTTGAAGAAGGGAAATAATTATTCGCAAATTGCGACGCTGTGTGGTTGCTCAAGAACAACTGTTTGGGCGGTCGTGAAACGAATAGATTATTTCAAAATTCAATTAGCGGATATTGACGGCATTGATGAAGTGGGACTACGGAGTATACTATTCCCCGAACGGGTGAGGAAAGACGAAAAATATTTAGTCATTGATTTCAAATGGGAGGAATTTCAAATGCGGAAACATCAATCTTCACTTCGGCTGTGTTGGCGAAGATATTGTAAGCGAGCGGCAAAACAAGGTCTTAAAGCGTATAGTTGGGCAAGTTTCGGACTTCTATATAGTCAATATAAAAAACCTTGTGCCGACGATGACGATCCGCACGACGCGGTGAGAAACAAGTTGAAACGCTACAATTTGATGTTGTCGTATTGCAACCCAAACGGCGAGCAATATCAAAAGTTAAAGAAAGAAAAGGAAGAGTGGCTTAAATCACTACACCTTGACGAAAACAGAATTATCGATAGAACACACAAGCATTAAAAATCATTGAATACATAAATATCAGTTATAAAAATGGGTTAGTTCGTGCTAACTGCTTGCTTTTTACATCGTTTTGCTGTATAATATATAAAAACGCTATTGGGGCGCTTGGGAAGGCAAAGGCAAAATGCGACAAATTGCACGATTACGAGATGAACGTCGCGCCATATTCCGAAAGAAAAGCTATTTATTATGCGTTCACGACTTGCCCGTTGCTGAGTTTGCAAAACAATTCGGGATTACGGAAATTATGCCGACACTCTGCAACGTCTATTATAAACCAATGGAACTTAGCCGCGCGAAGTTTATAAGGAAAGAGATTTGCGAGGACGGGAATATCCGTCGGCAAATGACAGACAGTCTTGAAAATAAACCGTTTCCGCCGATTGACGAGAATTTGCAGAAGCACACGTTTTTCGAGTTCGGAAGCATAGAAGACCATTATAAATATCGCGAAGACGTTAAAGAGTCGTATCCGTATGCGCATTATCCCGTTTTCGAGGGGTATAATCATATGCAATATGCTGATTTACAATAGGTTTGTTAAAAAAACAAGCCTATTTTTTATTTTTAAGGAGGTAAACCTATGACGGAAACAACCGCAACCGCAAAAACGAAGCCCGAACGCGTACCCGTAACGGCATTTATCAACAAAGACACGCGCGACACGCTTTTGCGTATCGCCGCCGAAAAAGACTTGTCGTTAAGCGATATTTTGCGAGCCGCTTGCACCGAATACGCAAAGAAACGCAACGACGATTAACAGGAGGACAAAATGAAAGACCAAACAACCGAACAATTAAAAAGAATTGAAGCAAAGCAGACGCTCGGCTTGCCGCTTACCCGACGGGAAATCGCATTATGGACGCTTTATGGCGAAGCGTACAAAAAGAATAAAGCCGAAACCGCAAAGAAGGACGAAGCGGCAGGCTACCGCGACCGCAAGGCGGGATATTATGACAAATGGTATCGCTACAATCGCGACGACGACGGCGCGGCTTACGATAAAGGTTGCGTCCGCGCGGTAAACGAAGGCAAATGTGCTGACGATTTTGTTCTTATTGAATGTGCGGAGGCGGCGGTATGATTGAAAAATCTTTTGACAAAGCCTATGCAATGACGGCGCACGGAATACCGCAAAGCACATTGACGCGGGCGGCAAATCGATTAATTGCGGAATATGCCGCCGCGTTCGGCGGTTGGAGTGTCCCCGACGAAATAACAGCGATTGCCGATAAAATAAAGCAAGGTATCGACTCGGACGAGTACGAATACGAAAGCGCGAACGAATACGGCGGCACGGGCGACAAAGTATATGACACGGTCAAATATACGAACGAAGCGCGCGCCCGCGCATTTTGGGACACCGACGAATACAACGACCCCGTATATCGCGTTACTTGGTATTTTTTCGCGTCTGAATATTACACAAAGCGCGTCGGTAATCAATTACTCCACGCGGGAACGTATCAAGACATACACAAAAAGGCGTTAGCGGCAAAAGGCAAATATCGTTACTTTTGTACGCACCGCCCGCCGTCGGGCGGTATTATTCCGTCGGGATATGTGTCCTATGATACATACGGACGCGGCGAGCGGTACATCGGCGAAGTTACATACAACGAACAACCGCCCGCCGACGAGTTGAAAAATTGGGGACTTATCCTTGACGAAAATTGGGATAATACGCGCCGAGCATTTTTGGGGGACGATATATGAACGACAACAAAATTTGTTGTATATGCGGGCAACCGTTCGCGGGCTACGGCAACAATGTCGCACCGTTCGCGCGTGGTATGTGTTGCGATACTTGCAACAATAAATATGTGATACCATACCGCGAATATTTAACCCGTAAACAATCAATACGAATTGAGGCGGACTTGCTTGCACGCACACAAAATTACAAACACGCCGACGCGGTGCTTAACGGCTATATCGGCAAACTCGTCGCGCTTACTATGTGGGACGGTTGCGTCGAAGTTGGCGTTTTACACATCGACACGGTGGCGGTGCATTATTGCACATACTCTCCCGACGATAACAAGGAAATTATCGGGTATTACATTGACACAGGCAAAACCGAGTTACACTTCCACAAAACGATTGACCCATACGACGGGAAATCGGTTGAAATCACTTTTTGCGACGGCACTACGGCGGCGGGGTTTTTGCGCAAAACCACCGTCAAAGGGTATTACTGTTTCATTACACCATTACGCACGGTTACGTTTGAAGCAAAAAGCGTTGTAAAAATTGCGGAGGCGTAATTATGGATATTAAAAAATGTAAATATTGCGGTGCGCCTATTGTGTGGATAAAGACGCAAAACGGGCGGTCAATGCCTTGCGACGCAAATGCGGTACAATACCAAAACGCACGCGGCGGCAAAGACGTTGTCGTTACACCCGAAGGCAAGGTTGTCCGCGTATCGGTTATTAAGGGCGGCGGCACATTAACGCCGATACCCGACGGCGAAGGCTACATATCGCATTTTGCAACGTGTCCCCACGCGAACGAAGCGCGAAAACCAAAACCCGCGCCCGCCGCACCCACTCCCGCGCCCGCCTATACGCCCGACGACATCGAAGCGCAAGCGGACGAATACGAAGCGTCGCACCCGCGCGGAGGTTGGCGCAAATGGTAACGGGCGGCGGCGCATACATCGCAAACGGCTTGTACAACGCCGATTGCATAACGGCAATGCGCGCAATGCCGAACGAGTGCGTCGATATGGTATTAACCGACCCTCCGTACAACATCAATTTTGTACCGCAACGCACGGCAGAGCGCGGCGCGATACTTAACGACAATTTATCGGTTGAGGACTTTGATAAATTGCTCGGCGACTACTTTGCCGAATGTTTCCGCTTATTAAAGCCCGATACGTTTTTAATATCCTTTATGTCGTGGGCGACGATACCCGCGTTTGAAAAGGCTATACGGGCGGCGGGTTTTACAATCAAGTCAATGCCGATATGGGTTAAAAATAACTTCGGTATCGGGTATTACAGCCGCCCACAATACGAGCCTATGCACCTTGCAATCAAAGGCACCCCCGCCCCGCCCGATACGGCAATATCGGACGTATTGCAATACGCGCGGGTCGTCAAGCAAATACACACTTGCGAAAAGCCCATACCCCTATTGCAACGGCTTATAAGCACGTTTTCACGCGAAGGCGACGTTGTATTCGACGGGTTTGCGGGGGGGGGGGGTACAACCGCTATTGCCGCCCGAAAATTGCGGCGTAAATATATATGTTTTGAACTCGACAAAAATTACTTCGATATTGCGACTCGCCGTATCGAAAACGAATTTGCGCAAGCGTCGTTTTTGTACGATTAGCGGAAGCGGCGCACGGAGGTAAAAATGCAACAAAATGAACAAACAAAGCCGATACTCGACGTTGCTTGCGGCGGTAAAATGTTTTACTTTGACAAAAGCGACCCCCGCGTTTTATTTTGCGATAAACGCGAATTACATACAACTTTATGCGACGGCCGACCGTTTGACATAACCCCCGACGTAATCGCGGACTTTACTCAATTACCGTTTAGCGACAGCACCTTCAAAATGGTTGTATTTGACCCGCCCCACCTACTACACAACAAAACATCGCCGATAACAGGTTATCAACAAATAAAATACGGCGCACTTTGCGGCGATTGGCGCGAAATGCTTACAAAAGGTTTTGCCGAGTGTTTTCGCGTGCTTGTACCCGACGGCGTTTTAATTTTCAAATGGAATGAAACCGATATAACAGTCGGCGAAATTCTAAAACTCACGCCACACAAACCCGTATTCGGGCATAAAAGCGGCAAGGCAAGTAAAACGCATTGGTTGTGCTTTATGAAGGACGGCGGCGGTTGCGGGGGGGGGGGTATAAATGACCCTCGAACGCAACCACATCTACAATATGAATTGCCTTGACGGCTTGCGTCAAATGATTGCGCAGGGGTTACGCGTCGATTGCGTAATTACCGACCCGCCCTATTTGATAGACTACAAGACCCACAGGCGGCAGGACAAGCAACACAAATTTTGCAAGGCGATTAAAGGCGACACCGACCCGCAGTTGATTATAGACCTCGTCCCCCTTTTATTCGACGTAATGAAAGATAACACCCCGCTTTATATGTTTTGCGGAAGCGACAAGGTCGATTTTTTCAAACAGCAGGTCGAACGCCACTTCACAATAAAAAATCTCATTATATGGGATAAAGGCAACCACACGGCGGGCGACCTTGAGGCGCAATACGGCAAGCGGTACGAAATCATTATATACGCAAACAAAGGACGCGCCCCGTTCAACCCCGATATGCCGCGATACGACGATATATGGCGATACGGCAGAGTTACAGGCGAGAAGCAAATACACCAAAACCAAAAGCCGACCGACCTATTATCGCGCATTATATTACAGCATACCCGCCCGCGCGATTTAATACTCGACGCGTTTGCGGGCAGTTGCTCGACGGCGGTTGCCGCACATCGGTTACAACGTGATTTTATCGGGTTTGAACTTGACCCCGACGAATACGCGGCGGGGACGCAATGGCTCGACTCGGTGCGTTCGCAAGTATCTATATTTGATTTAATTTAAGGAGGCATATATGAACATCAATCAAACAACAAAATTTAACATCGGGCAAACGGTTTACTTTGTGTCGTACAGTACAAGTTACGAGGAGATACCTTGTACACATTGCGGCGGGAATTACCGCGAAATTGTAAACAATATCGAGTACAAATGCCCGTATTGCAACGGCGGGCGCGAAAAACGACGCATTGACCGTTACGAATTACGGAGCGGTGTAATTACAAATATACACATTGCCGTAAACGGAATTATCGAGCGCACTGATTATATAACGGGCGACAAAATCGAAACAAATATACGGTATTGCGTTACCGAAAACCGCACAACCGACGGGCTTATGGATATTGACGGCTCGTCAATGAATAAGTACGAAGGCGAACTTTACGAAAGCGCGGAAGCGGCGCGAGCAACCATTAAAGAAAAATGCAAAATAACCATTATCGGAGGCAATGTATGAAAATTATAGTCGATACGCCCGAAACACGCCCGCAAACGGCAACGATAAACTATGCCGCACCCCGCGCCGTAAACATCGGCGACGTATTCTATCGGGTAGAACGCGGCGAGTCGGTACATTTCCGCGAACCGTGCCGCGTATGCGGCGACAAGCGCGAATTAACCGTCAACGGCGTTACTTTTCGTTGCCCGTGTTGCGACAAAGAAAAAACAACGATTAGCGTCGCGGCGTACTTTGTGCGCCGATACCGCGTAAACGAAATAAAGGAAAGCGCGCTCGACAATTATTGGAAACTCGGCGACCGTTATGTGCATTTTCATTTTTATCGTAAAGTCGGCGGCGGCGCGTGTTTGTGGGGTTGGCGCGATAGCGGGGCGTTTTCAATGCGCTCGGACGATTTTGCCCGCGCCTACAATGCGCCGTATAACGAAGCGCGGGACGAGTGCGACGGTATTTACGACGATTATAAAGTTGCTTTATCTATCGCCGAACAAATGACCACCCGCGAATTAAAACGCTTGCAGGAATACAACGAGAAATTCGGCACGGCGCATATTGCCGATTTTAAGGGCGAACACGACCCGAAATCGAATTAAAGGCGGCGGATATGAAAAACGAAAACACTCCGAAGCCCGCAAAGGCAATCAAAGCGGCAACCAAAAAACCGAAAGACCCCACACCCGACTATTGCTTGACGTGTCGCGTACCCGTCGGCAAATGTAAAGGAAATTGCACCAAACAACAACAAAAATTAAACGGAGGTAATCTATAATGACAAACAACCCCTTAAACGGCTATATGCCCGATTACGACACGGCAGTCGCGGACGCGTCGGACGCTATCGTACATCACGACACGAAAACGGGCGGCGGTAACCCCGACTCCCCCACTTTTTACCCGACTTGCCGCTTTTGCGGTAGGCAAACGCTCCCGACCGAACAATACGCAAGCGCGGAAGCGGCAAACGAAGCGGCGACGCGTAAATGCGATTGCGAACGCGCCCGCGAATATCAAGCGGAAATCGAACGGGCGGAAAAACGCGAGAAAAACATCAAAAAGTTGCGCAAAGCCCTTGACGATATATCCGCATACTTTACCAAAGAACGCGGCACAGAATACACGGACGCGCTTTACGACCTTTTATTTAATTGCGGCGTTGCCATTCTTGACGAGCAAGTCGCAAAAGCAAACATAAATTGCGGACGCGTGAAGGTCGCGCTATCCACAAACAGCAAGGGCGCAATCGTTATCTCGCTTACCTATTCGGACGGCGCACGCGTGGAGGTGTAATTATGGCATATCGCAAAGTTTTATACCGTGCTAAACTTGCCGAACGACAAACGCTTAACACCTTGTCCGAAAAGAACAAACAAAAGTATTTTGCGGACGGGTGGGCTTATGGTTTTTATGTACCCGAGCGGTCGCAATCAATTTTTGGCGACGTAGAGCCGCACGCAAGCATTATAAAAACGGGCGACCCGAAAGAAACAATAACGGGTATGTGGTTTGATGTAAAAGAAAACACCGTCGGGCAGTATATCGGCATTGACGATATAAACAAAAAGCCCATTTTCGAGGACGATATTGTCAAATGCTCGTTCGGTAACAAGGAATACATCGGCGTTATACAATGGCAACCGAGCGAGGCGCGATACCTTATATATAACGGCGACGGCGATTGGTTGCCGCTTGACGCAACGGACGACGAAATCGGGCTTGAAATTATCGGCAATATTTACGATAACCCCGAATTGTTGGAGGTGCAGTAATGGAAAAGTACACAATAAAAGAACTCGGCGATTTTATAAACGCAATCAACAAAAACCCCGACGCGGAAATCGAAATAACGGTCGACCGCACGGGCGGGCTTGCGAGTACATTTAGCGGCAACGGCGGTTTATTCTTAAAAATAACACCGCCCGCGCCCGTGCATTGTGAAGGAGTGGAAAAATGCAAAAGCAACAATCGCGGAAAATAAAACTCCCGACAATCGTCGCGGTCGACTTTGACGGCACTCTTTGCAAAGACGCATACCCCGACATCGGCGACCCGCTCCCCTATTCCTTATATTATATAAAGGAACTTGCAAAGGACGGCGCAATACTTATTTTGCATACTTGCAGGAGCGGCGAACTTTTGCAAGCGGCGGTCGATTGGTGCGCCGAGCGCGGCATTACATTTGACTACGTCAACGAAAACGTACCCGCAAACATCGAACGATACGGCGGCGATACACGCAAGATTTACGCCGATATATACGTCGACACAAATGCGGTCAACCCGCGCCGCTCTTTTGGTATCGGCGAATTTGACGAGAATATCGGCATATTTGAATACGCGGGCGAAATTGCCCGCCGCGAATTATGCGACGTTAAGTGTCTTTGCCCCGATATTCGGGCGGCGGGTAAATGTTGCGATTGCGACGTATTCCTTGTTTATAGGCAATACCACGCGGCGCACATTGCGGCGGAAGCGGCAAAAGAAAAGCCGCCCACATCGGCGGCGGGAGGCTCATAATGTCAAGATATAAAAAAGTAATGTTACAACGCGGCGTAATGCAAAAGGAAGTGTCGGAAAACGTGCATAAAATCGACCCGCGCGTCGATAGCCCGCTTTTAAGCAAGATTATAAACGATATTTGCTTACCCACTCCCCGCACGCTTGAAACGATATGTAAAACGCTCGCTTGCAAGCCGCTCGACATCTACGACCCGCGCGAAATCGCGCTTGTACCGCCGCAGGAAACGGCGGGCGGTGGAATTGAGGACAAGCCCGCACCGTCGGCGGAAGCGGCACGGAAGCGGCAACGCCGCCGCGACAAAGGTTTGTACAATCTCACGGTCGAAATACCCCGCGACATTGCCGAGCGCGTGTTTGCGCCCGAAGCATTGCGCAAACTCGGTTATTTAAGCAAAAGCGACTTTGTGCGGCACGCCGTCGTTAAACTCGACGAGCGGTTATCCACAATCGAAGCAAAAGAAAAAGCCGACGGCGCGGGAACGCCGAACGGCAAAAACAAGTAACACACCATTAAAGGCAAGGAAACGGGCGGTCGAATTTGGCACTCCGACCGCCCGCAAAGTTTGACATAAAACGTCAACCAAACAACCGATATTATTATACAACATCGGCGGCGGAATGTCAACACTTTGCGGCAAAATCAACGTGCTTTTGCGTCCTCGTAATGAAGTATTATTGTTTCAACGACGCAAGCAAAATATAAGCACCCGCCACCGTGTCCCTCTCCCCTATGCGATAGACTTCGTAAGGGGTCGGGGAAAGGGGGCGGCGGGGGAAAACGTCGGGGGCGTTCGATAAATTCGTTAAGAAAGAACAACGCCACAATTAGCCCCCGCGTGTTGTCCCCCGCTTGTTGGGCTATTACTTGTCTTTTCAAGTTTAATTATCGGAGGCAATAATGGCAAGAACATACACACTTGACCCGCAAAAATACGACTTTGACGAAATATACAACGAGGAAGCGCGGGACGCGGAAAACGACGCTCTATTGCAATCGTTAAACGACCCGAACATCGTACACTATCGGACAAAGACGATTAAAAGCGGCAACGTGCTTGAAGTCGAGGTTTACCCGATATGGAAAACACACACGTCTACATCACGGGCAAGAAAGACAAAGGAAAGCCGCGAAGCGCAAAAACGGCTCAATTACAAAAATGCAGTTAAAACCGTCGTGCGGCTTATCAATGCGAATTTTACCGACTCGGACTTTTGGGCGACATTCACTTACGATAACGCCCACTTGCCGAAAACCTACAAGCAAGCACAACACGAAATCGCAAAGTTTTTACGCAGGTTAAACCACTACGGGAAAACGCACCACTTCGCCCCGCTCAAATATGTTTATTGGACGGAATTTGAAAACGACGAAAAGAAAGGCAAACACCGCATACACCACCACATCGTAACAAACTTTGCCGACCGCGACGTTATGGAGGACTTATGGGGCAACGGCGGCCGAAACAACGTGCGGCGGTTGGTTGCGGACGAGAGCGGTTACGAAGGTATGGCGCGGTATTGTATGAAAGACCCGAAAGGCTTAAAGCGATATGTCGCGTCAAAGAATTTGAAAAAGCCGCAAATCACGGTATCGGACACAAAGTTTACACGCCGCAAGGTCAACCGCGTATTTTACGAAAAAGTCAACCCGACGGCAGTATTCGAAGGCTTATACAAGGGCTATCGAATGACGGACATCACAAAGAAAACAAGCGAATATACAACGGGCGCGTATTTGTACGTTAAAATGCGCCGTAAGGAGTGAAAAATGAAATACATCGGCAGTAAGGCAAAAATCGCAAACGAAATCGTCGAAATTTTGCAAAGTTACATATCGACATACAACATCAAGCAATACGTCGAGCCGTTCGTGGGCGGTTTTAACGTGATTGATAAAATACAATGCGAATACAGGCTCGGCAACGACATTGACCCGCTTGTATGCGAACTTGTCGAAGTGTGCCGCGAAAACCCCGCACTTTTGGACGAACTACACACGCCGACCCGCGCCGAATATTACGACGTGCGGGATAACCCCGAAAAATACGAGCGTTGGTATCGTGCGGCGGTGCTTTTATTCGCCTCGTACAATGCTCGCGTTTACGGCGGTTGCTATGGCGCGACCGCCACCACGAAAGACGGCAAAACCCGAAATTATTTTAACGAAGCCCGCGAGAATTTTCGCCGTCAATTACCCGCGTTGCGCAATATCCTTGTCGGGTGTTGCGATTATCGGGACTTGCGCCTTCCCGAACGGGAGCGCGTGCTTGTTTATTGCGACCCGCCCTATTCCGACGGTATCGGTTACAGAGGCGGCAAATTCGATACGGCGGCGTTTTGGGAATGGTGCAGGAAGCAATCGGCGGCGGGACATATCGTCGTTATAAGCGAATACACCGCACCCGACGACTTCGTTTGTATTTGGCAACACGAAATAACGACACACTTAAACAACCGCAACAAACAAAGCCGCATTGAAAAATTATTTATTTACGGAGGCGCACAATGGCACAAATACACGACTTGAAAATTTTACCCGAATACTACACGGCGGTCGACAAGGGCGTTAAAACGTATGAATTGCGTTTTGACGACCGAAATTACACCGTCGGCGATATGTTGATATTGCGCGAATGGGAAAACGGGCAATATACGGGACGGCGGCTTACCGCGATAATAACGCACATCTTAAAAGACTTCAAAGGCTTAACGGACGGGTGGGCGGTTTTAAGTATCAAAAAAACAGGAGGCAAAAAGTGTTAAAAAAAGTAATATCGGCAATTTACATCGCGGCGTTGCTTGTAATCGTAATTTGTACCCCACTATCGGCAATTTTAATCGTGTGTAAATTGTGCGGCGCGACTCCTTTATCGTGGCTCGGTGCGTGTGTGCCGCTTTTGGTTGCAATCGCCGCCGTGCCGTTTATGATTTTATCAAAAATTTTGCTTGACGCGGGCAACCGATAAAACACCGAAACGAGGAGGTAAATAATGCCGAAACAAAGCAAAAAAACCGAAAACACGGAAGCGGCAAAAAAGCCGCCGAAAAAAACGACCAAAAAACAACCCGCAAAAACGGCAAAAGCCGCCGAAACGGGCGAAAAAAAGAAGCGCGGCTCGCCGTCGCAATACGCAAATAAGGTAAAACCTTATTTGGCGGATATTGAGCGTTATGTCCGCTATGGCGTTACCGAAGGCGATATTTGCGCGTATTACGGGGTCGGCAAAACGCAATGGGCGCAGTACAAGAAAGATAACCCCGAATTGACCGAAACGCTTTTACGCGCGCGCGAAGCGCAAAAAGACGACTTATTAAACAACGCGTACCGCGTCGCAATCGGCTATTATTACGAGGAAACCCACACGACAACCGTCATTATCGACGGCAAACCGCACACTAAAACATACACCGACCGCAAGTACGCAAAACCCGACGCGGGTATGATACAGTTTTTACTTATTAACCGTTTTTCGGGCGAATTTGCACGCGACCCGCAAGCGGTCGAATTGCGCAAAAAGGCGTTAGAACTTGCGAAAGAAGGCAAGATACCGCCCGACGGTTGGGAGGGCGTTTGATATGGCATTAGACCCGATACACGCCTTTTATTGCCGTCAAGATTATTTGACGCTTGCGCAGTCTTGCAAGGTTAAAAGCGGCGGTATTTGCGCCCGTTGCGGCGGCGTATTCGATATTGCCGAATTACGTCCACATCATAAAATCGAACTTACGCTCGACAACATCGACGACGTAAACATCACATTAAACCCCGCAAATATCGAAGTGTTATGCCACGAGTGCCACAATGCCACGCACGCCCGTTTTGGTAATACCGTCGGCGCAAAGCGTGTATATCTCGTGTATGGCGCACCGCAAGCGGGCAAATCAACGTATGTACAAAGCGTTGCGTCCCGCAACGATATTGTCGTCGACCTTGACCGCATACACGGCGCAATATGCGTATGCGGGCAATACGACAAGCCCGACGCAACAAAGCGCGTTGCGTTCAACATACGCGATTATTTGCTTGACGAAATACGCACGGCAACGCCGCGCCGCCGTTGGCAGGACGCATATATTATCGGCACATATCCCGACCGCATAGACCGCGACCGTATCGTTCGGGAATATCCCGCCGACGTGATAACGCTTGTACACATCGACACACCGAAGGCGGAATGTATCAAGCGGGCGTATGAAAACATCACGCGGGCAACAATACGCGACGCGGTTGTCGGTTGGATAGAAAATTATTTTGCACGGTTTACGGCGTGATACCCCCCTACCCTTGCAAGATTTTTGAAACCCGAAAAGACTCCAAGCCGCAGGTAAAAAAAATTCACACCGAAATTTTGACTTTTTGCCCGAAAAGTTTACAAATTCCAAAATGGAGGCAACAATGGCAAAAGTAAAGAACAAAAACGAAATAGCAAATGCGGAATACGCCCGACTCGTAAAGGAATTTGCGGACGCGGGCGTTGACGAAATCAAATTACGAATTTACGACAAACTCATACGCAAGGTCGCGGAGGTTTTCGCTTGTTTGGAAGCGTTAAAAGAATTGCCGTCGATAATCTACGACCCGAAAAACCCGTCTATACAGCGCGAAACGGCGGCGGGAAAAATGCGGGTCAAGTATATGGCGCAATATACGTCGGCAATGCAAAAATTAAACAAAGACCTTCTCGGCGGCTTAAACGGCGACGACGACGGCGATTTATCGGCTTATGACGACGACAACGAATAACGGCACGGAAGCGGCAACCACCCCCGCCGAGTGGGTGCTTGATAACCCCGATATTGCGCCTTTGACGGGTTGGCAAACGCTTAACGAGGAAATCGACGGCGAGCATAGTTTTTTAATCGAATATTACAAGCGTTGCCGTTCGGGTGAAATCATAATCGGGCGCGAACTTAAAACCACGCTCGAAATGCTGATACAAGATATTTTTTGCGTCGACGGCAAATACCGTTTTACGCTGAAGGCGGCACATCGGCGTATTGCGTTTATCGAAAAAGAAATAAAACTTTTTGAAAGTCCGTTTGCGGGCAAGCCCTTTATTTTGGCGTTATTCCAAAAGGCGTTTGCGGAGGCGGTTTTCGGGTTTTACGTTTACGATACCGAGTTATCGTATGGCGCGGGTTGGGTGCGCCGCTTTACGGAGGCTCTATTCCTTGTCGCCCGCAAAAACGGCAAAACCCCGTTTATCGGTGCGCTCGCGCTTGCCGAGTGGTTTTGCGGCGAAATGGGACAAAAAGTAATGTGCGCCTCGAATGACTACGAACAGGCGGGACTCGTATTCGATTGTATCAACGCTTTTCGGGAAGAGTCGCGGACAATATCCCACGTTACCCGAAAAAATAACAAGGGTATATTTTTCGGCAACCCGAAACAGCGCAAAAAGACGGGCAAATTCTCGGCACAAAATAAGGGGTCAATCAAAAAAATGTCGGCAAAGCAAGGCGCGAAAGAAGGGCGAAATCTTAAAATCGCTATTGTCGACGAAATACACGAAATGAAAGACTCGTCAACCGTGTTACCGCTTAAAACATCGGTATCAACGCAGGACGAGCCGCTATATTTTGAAATCACGACCGAAGGCATTGTACGCGACGGTTATCTCGACGCACGGTTAGCGGACGCACGAAAAGCCTTGAAAGGCGAAGCCGACCACGACGTGTCGCGTTGGTTGATATGGCTATACACGCAAGACAGCGAGGCGGAAATATGGAACGACGAGCGCAGTTGGACGAAGTCAAACCCCTTGTATGGCATATCAAAAAAAGCGTCGTATTTGCGAGAAAAAGTCGACACCGCACGCCACAGCGGAAGCGACCGCGCGTTTATTCTTGCAAAAGATTTTAACATCAGGCAGTTATCGGCGAACGCGTGGCTCGAGGAAAAAGATATAATTTGCCCCGCTACGTTCGATATTGCGGAGTTTACGGGTTGTTGGTGCGTTGTCGGTGTCGACCTTGCGGAAACAAACGACCTTTGCGCTTGCACGTTTTTGTTTATGCGCCCGAACGACCCCGTCAAATATTTGCACACAATGTACTTCGTTACGGCGGTCAAGGCGGGCGACGGGCAATCTACCGAGTCCCCCACTAACCCCGAAAAAAAGAATTATGCCGAATGGGCGGCGGCGGGTTTATGCCGCATTGTGCAAGACAACGTTATTGACGACGTTGTCGTATCGGACTACATTTGGGAAATATTCCAAAAATACCACATACTCCCGCTTACGGTCGGTTATGATGAATGGCATGCAAAAGAATTTGCAAAGCAAATCGCCGATAAATTCGGTAAAGATGTATCGCGCAAAATTCGTATGACGACCGAAGCGTTGAACGTGCCGACCCGCAACGTTGAAACCGATTTACGGGCGCGGCTTATCAATTACAACAATAACGAAATTTGCCGTTGGAACTTCCGCAACACCGCAATACGCGTCGATAAAAACGGTTTTGTAATGCCTACAAAAATAAGCGGGTACATCGGCAACAAGATTGACGGCACAATGTCAAAAGTAATCGCATACGCGGCGTTGCGCGAAGTAAAGTCATTGTATATGGCGAAAATCGGAGGGTAATTATGGGCGAAAAAAACGCACAGCAAAAACAAAATACGAATTACACGCGACAAGTGCGTTGCCCCGTACATCACGCCGTAATCGGCAAATACGATATGCGCAACGGCTTGATTAACGCGACTTTTCTTTGCCCGAAATGCAAACGAGAATACACCTACACAATACCACCGCGCAACCCGTGAAAAAACTTCTTAAAAAATCATAACGTAAAAATATTGACTTCCGCACGCCCGCCGAGTTATAATGCGGACAAATTGAATACAGTACACCACCACCGCCACGCGGTGAGTGCGCCGCAATCGCCTTGTATTGCCGCCCCGTTCGGGCGTGTGCGCCGTTGGTGTCAATGTTTAGCATATCCACCGCCACGCGGTGAGTGCGCCGCGATTATCATTTAATCGCCACAAATACAAAATGCTTGTGAGTGCGCCGATATTAGCGAGTTTTTTCCTTACATTTTCTCGCTATTATCGGCGCACTTTTTGTTTACTTTTGCAAGGAGGCAAACCGATTGTCAACGCTTAAAAACGCAATACACAATTTGCTCGGTTGGGACAACCCGCACACATACAACCGCGTCGTAAACGCAAACTCGGTTTTGTTTTCGTCGTTCGGCAAAGACATAACCGCGTCGGACATCGTTAAAACGGCGATACATCGCGTTTGCGAGGAAGTATCAAAGTGCAGTATCAAGTCCGTTACCGAAACGCATAACCCGCACCGCGTAACAGTTGCAAACGACGAAATCAACAAAGTTTTTCTCGGACGCGTCAACAATCTTTGCGGGCTTAAAGATTTTTTATACAAGGTCGCCTACATCGCGCTCGTAAATCGAAATTGTTTTATTTATTGGGCGTATGACGAAGTGCCGATTGAAGGCACGGATAAAGTGCGCCGCGTTACGCGCGGTTTTTACCCGATAGACAACGCGACCGTAAAACTCTATTACGCGGGCGACGAAATGCGGGCGGAATTGAGCGGCACGTCGGGCGGCAATATCGTACTCGACTTGCCGTACAGCGATTTAATACATATACGGCTCGGTTACGGCGCAAACCCCTATTTAGGCGGCGACGCAAACGGACGCGGCGATTGGCGCGAAATGCTAAAAACCTTGCAGACCTTAAACGTGATACAAGAGTCCGTCCCGAAATCGCTTGAAGCGTCGCTATCATTGCACGGCGTTTTATCGCTTAAAACGGTTGCGGAAGCATACAAGCGCGATATAACCCGCGAGGAATTTGAAAAGCACCTTTTCAATAGCGATTTAGGAATTGTCGCCACCGACTACGAGTCCGATTTTCAACCGATAAACATTGCCACGCAGGACATACCGCAAGGCGTTTTAACTTACTTGCGCGAAAACCTTTTGTCGCCGTTCGGCGTTAGCGTGCCGATATATCTCGGCAAATACACCGACGACGACTTTACCGCGTTTTATCAAACGGCGGTCGAGCCGCTTTTGCTATCTATCACGGAAGCAATGCGCATAACGCTTTTTACCCCGTTACAACTTGCACACGGGCGCACGATAAAGTTTTACGACAAAATCGTACAATCGCTATCGTTCGCAAGGCGGCAGGAAATCGCAAAAATGACGCAAGAGGACGCGTTGCTATCGCGCTCCGAACGCCGCGAATTGTTGGGATATGACCCCGACGACGAGCCGACCCGCGTATCGTTAAACTACATCGACGTATCAATCGCAAATACCTATCAATTATCGGCGTTATCGCAAGGCAAAAAGCCGACCGCGCCGAAACCCAAACAGGAGGACGAAACGTAATGCCCGACATTGACGTTACAAAACTAAACTTGCCGCAAAGGATATTACGCGCCGCACCCGACGGCAACGCGGCTCAAATCGACCCGTTAAAGGGAATTATCGAAGGTTGCCCTATCGTGTTTGAAGCGCGGACGGCAATCGGCGACTTGTTTTATGAGGAAATCGACCCGCACGCGCTCGACGAAGCGGACTTGTCGGACGTTAAGTTTATGGTAAACCATAACGACGGTATGCTCCCGCTCGCCCGCCACAGGCGCGGCAAGCGTTCGACAATGGAAATTGAAATAAAGCCCGACGGTATGCACATCAAAACGACGCTCGACATCGAAAACAACGCAACCGCCCGCGAACTATGCTCGGCAATACAGCGCGGCGACATCGAGGATATGTCCTTCGCGTTCGGCGTGTTGGTGTCGGGTTATGAATGGCGCGACCTTGATACCGATATGCCGACGCGCCGTATTACGAAAATATCAAAGGTTTTCGAGGTGTCCGCCGTAAACGACGGCGCATACCCGCAAACTTCGATATATGCCCGCTCCCCCGCCTCGTTGGATAATGACAAAATCGCGTTGGATAACGCGAAGGCGGCGGCGTTGGAAAATGAACAAAGGCGGCAAGCCGACGAGTCGCAAGCGGCGGCAAAATTAGAACTTGCGAAACAAAAATTTTTATTTGTGGAGGAACAAAGAAACTATGAAAACCCTTAAAGAATTGCAGGAAGCCCGCGCCGCCCTTTTGGTGGAAGCGGCAAAGCCCGAAACCACCGCCGACCGCCTTGCGGAAATTCGCAAACAGGTTGACGGGCTTAACCTTGCTATTGCCGAATTACGCAAGGACGAAGCGGACGCGGCACACGAAGAGGAACTTCGCGCGGCACGCACGCCGAACGGTAACGGCGGCAACCCCGCCCCCGTTGTCGTACACGACGACACGCAGGTCGACGCGCAGAAACGCGCCGCCGAAAATGCGGAAGCGGTCGAGAAACGCGCAAAAGCACTTAAAAGCGGCAACAAAACTACGGTCGAACATCGCGCCGTTGCGTCCACTTCTACGGCTCTCGGTACGGTTGCAAGCGACGACATCACGCCCGCGTTTGCGCAGGTCGGTACGCTTGATAAACTTGTCAACACCGTACACCTCGAAGGCACGGGTGCGGAAAGTTACAAGAAGCCGTTTGCAAAGACTATCGGCGAGGGCGGCATTACCGCCGAAGGCGCGGACTACACCGACGCAGAGCCTACATTTGATTATGCACCGATTAACAAGGTTAAAATCACGGCTTACGCGGAAGTCAACGAAGAGGTCGAAAAGTTACCCGCCGCGCGTTACGTTGCGGAAGTCGAAGGCGCGGTTATCGGAGCGTTGCGCAAAAAGACCATTGCGCAGATTTTGCACGGAAGCGGCAAGGACGAACTCGTCGGCATTTTGAACGCACCCGCAAACGTAATCGACGCAAAACAGCGTAAAACGATTGCAACCATTGACGAAAACACGCTCGACGAAATTGTGTTTGACTACGGCGGCGACGAGGACGTTGAAGGCGACGCGGTGCTTATCCTTAACAAGTTGACGCTCAAGGAATTTGCAAAGGTAAAAGGAACGGACAAACGTCGCGCATACGACATCGTTGTACGCGGCAATACGGGAACGATTAACGGCATACCGTTTGTATGCACGTCGAAACTTCCCGCGTTTGCTACCGTAACGGCGGGCAACCCCTATTTGATTTACGGCAAATTGGTGGGCTACGAGTTGGCAATTTTCGCCGACATCGAAGTTGCGAAATCGACCGACTACAAATTCAAGCAGGGCGTTATCGCGTTCAAAGCGTCGCAATTCGTCGGCGGCTCGCCCGCTATGTTTAACGGTTTTATGACCGTGCAGAAAGCGGCGAAGGCTTAACATCGGTTTTGATTGCGGGTCGGCGCAAAAGCCGATACGAAACGGTATTACGTTAGGAGGTCGAAATGCAACAGGAAGTCGACAACATCTTATATAAATTGGGCTACTTCGGCGCAGACCCGCAAAAAAAACAAGAAGTGCAGGGCTATATCGAACTTGCGGAGGAGTTTATGGTTGAAAGCGGCGTACCGCGCGACCGTTTAGGCACGCAACGGGCATACGCCGTCAAAGCCTTATTCGCCGACGCGTTCGATAAAGGCACGCCCGACGACGTTATCAAAAAAGACGGTATGATTGTCGCGCTTATCGCGCAGTTGAGGAAGTAGTATGGCAAAACAAACGGTTAAAGAAAAACGCACGCTTGTAAAGTTTGCCGTACAGCGGACGCGGCACATCGCAGGCAAAGGCGCGGCGACATCGTGGGAAACAATCACGGTCGATATAGGCGAGGACGAAAGCGGCTCGCCTATTAAGACCGATTGCTTTTATTGCGAATGGTTGAACGCCTACGGACAAAACGCATTGAAACAGCAAGCCGACGGCGTTATTCGCCCCGCCCGCTTGCGTATGCCTTTTGTGCAAGCGGTTTACGACGCGCTTATTGCGTCGGACGTTCGCATTTACCTTTACGGCATACGGGACGAAGCGCACACGTTTTGTCTTGCGTCGGCGGCGGATAACTACCTCAATCAAAACAAAATGATTGAATTGCAAGTCAAAAAGTACGAGGGCAAATAATGAACGTAATTGCGGTTATGCAAAAAATACTCGATACTACCCTCCTCCCGTTCGGTGTGTTATCAAACCACTTGCGACGGGTAAAGGCGGATAAAATCGAAAATATGCAAGTCAAGGTAAACGACGACGAGTACGTTGTTTATCGCGTTGTATCTAACCACCCGAAAACATACGGCGACGGCAACGCATTGACGCGCCGCGTGTATATCGACGTGAATTATTATTACTTGTACGAAAAAACCGACCCCCGCTATTCGGGAGTCGACGAACGCTTAAAGGCAATCAAACGCGCGATAATAGCCGACCCGCACTTCCGCATTGCAAACGACGAAACCGACATACCCGACGGCGACAATCGCTATCGCGGGGTCAATATGGAGTTTGTTTATGTGGGGGCGGTTGATTATGGCAAATAAAAGCATATCGACGGGCAACATACCGCTCGACAAGTTGCCCGAAGCGTTGACGGAAATATTAACCGATTTTCAACACGCGTCTTTTGATACGCGGCAAAAAGCCGTACAAAAGGGCGCGGAGGTTTTCAAAGGCGCGGTCGAAGCGGCAACGCCCCGCGACACGGGCAAAATGGCGCAGTCTTGGCAAATCAAGACAAAGTACAAAGACCGCCGTTATGTCGGTAATACGCGCGTTGCAAGCGGCGACGTGCGGCGTAAAACGAAAGACGGCACAAAAGGCGAAGCGCGGAGCGACGTACCCTTGTCAAACGTGTTGGAATACAGCGACAACCCGCATAACGGTTTTATACGAAATTGTTTTGACAGCACGGAGTCGCAAATCTTTGAAGCAATCAAAAACACCATTAAAAGCGGAGGTAAATAGTCTTATGACACAACCCAAAAACGCGGCGGCAACGCCCGACAAAAATCTTATACGTTTTAACGTGCGCAATGCGCGTTATGCCTTCCCTACCACCGACGGCGGGTGGGGCGACTTTTTGCCGTTCGGCACGGCGACAAAAATGGCACTTGAAACCGACTCGTCCACAAAAGACGTTTACGGCGACGGCGAAGTGATAATTCACTACGTCAACGAAAAGGGCAAGACGGCGACGCTTACCCTTAACAATATTTGCAACGAGTACGAAATCGCGTGCGGGCGTAAAATCGTTACCGCCGACGGGCTTGCGGATATTAAACCTACCAAAAGCACGCCGCACGTCGTTTATTTTGAAATCTTTGAAATGAACGGCAACAACGAAATATCGGTTGCGAAGGTTATGTTGTACAACGTAACATCGTCCCGCCCCGCCGAAGGTTACGACCAAAACAACGGCGAAATTAACGAGTCCACGTTTGACGTGCCGCTTATCGTTAGCGGCGTGCCTATGTTGGCGGCGGACGGCAAAGTTTACGTCGACGCAAAGGGTAACAACGTGCGCGTATGGCAGTTGATAAAAACGCCCGATATGGAAGGTTACGACAAATTCGGCGACGAGGTCGTTATCCCGAAAATGCTTGCGGGCGCAGATACAGAAGCGTAACGCACGGAGGGCAAAAATATGATTAACACCACTTTACCCGTACTCGAAAAAGACCTTGACGAAGCGGCGGGCAAAATCGTCGTAAACAAGCGCACAATCAAGGTTAAAATCGACACGTCGGTTTTAGCCGAGAAGCGTTGGGAAGAGAACTTCCCGAACAACGCAAAAACGGAAACGCTTTTTAACTATGTTGAACGCATACAAAAAGCGGGCATAACGGACGCGGCGCGAGTTTTGTCGGGGCTTAAAGCGATATATTGCTTTATCGTTAGCGACGAAATCGAAAATTACGACGCGTTTTTGCAGTTATTCGACCTTGCCGATACCGAATATTTGAAAGAACTTGTAAACAAAATCAAGTTTGTTTTCGACATCGCGTTGAACGCGGCAACCACCGACGCAAAAAACTCGTAACGCACGGGCAGGAATACACGCGGTTATTGGAAACGTGGGCAAAATTAAACCCGCAACCCGATAACCGCCCGCCCCTACCCGTGCCGCGCTATATAACCATTATGCAAAAATGCGTCGAGCATAAAATACCCGACGTTATTATCACGCAATCACATTTTAACGACCTTTACGTTTTGATAATGTCGATTGATATTGCGAACTTAAAACACGCGATACAACAGGCACAAAAAGCGAAAAATCAAAAACGCGGGTACGCCGTGCGCGACGTATCGGCGGCGGAAGCGGTGAAATTATTAAAAGGAGGCTAAACTATGGCGGACACAATACGCGGCTTAACCGTTGAAATCGGCGCGGACGCGTCGTCGTTCAATAAAGAAATGTCGTCAATGCGGAAAGCGGCGCAATCGTCGCAAACCGAATTAAACGCCTTGCAAAAAAGCCTCGAATTAAAGTTTGACGCGGATAAATTCGCACAGGCTCAAAAGGTCGCTCAACAGGCAATCGACCAAACGGCGGCAAATGCGGACGCGTTGCGCCGCCGTTTGGCGTACTTGGAAGATACGGGCAACATCGACACCGACGCGTACCGTAAGTTACAAAGCGAACTTGCGAAAACCGAATTGCAAGGTCAACAGTTGCAACAGCAACTCGAAAAAATCAACGCAATACAGTTTACGCAGGTCGGCAACAACGTATCAAAACTCGGCGGCGCAATATCGGGCGTGGGTCGCGCCTTAACGCCCCTCTCTACCCTTGCGGCGGGCGCGGTTACAGGACTCGGCGCGTTGGGCGTTACGACCGCCGCAACGGGCGCAGAAATCGACGACTTGTCTTTGCGGCTCGGCATATCCGCCGAAAAAGTACAAGAGTATCAATACGTTACGGCGCAATGCGGGGTCGAGTGGGCGGTATTTGAAAAAGCACTTATAAAAGGGCGTGCCGCCCTTTTGGACTTGTCGACGGGTACGGTAAACAATGCGTCAAAAGCCTTGCAATCGCTCGGTATCAATATTGCCGATTTTGAAAACAAAGAGGCAATGTTTGACGGCATACTTACCGCATTGTCGAATATGCAGGACAAGACCTTGCAAGCGGCATACGCAAACGAGATTTTCGGCGATAAAATCGCAAATCAAATGTTGCCGTATCTTAACGCGGGGTCGGACGCAATCAATCAATTTAAGGGCGAATTTGAACAAATCGGCGCGTTATCGAACGAGCAGGTTGCCGCGCTTGCAACGCTTGACGACACGCTTTATTTAGTAAAGCAATCGTTAAAAGGCGTTGCCGCGCAAATCGGCGCGTCCCTTGCGCCGCTTATACAGCGACTCGCCGAAAACATACAAACGAACTTGATACCGAAATTACAAAAACTTGCCGAGTGGTTTAATGGTTTATCGGTGTCGCAACAATCTTTTGCGTTAAAAGCAATGCTCGTCGTTGCCGCCCTCGCGCCCTTAACGCTCGGTATCGGCAAACTTGTCGGCGCGGTCGGCAACATCATAAAAATATTGCCGTCGCTGAAGGCAGGGCTTGACGCACTTGCCGCAAACCCGATTATTTTAATTATCGCGGCAGTTGTGGCAATTCTTATTTTGCTATATACAAAATGCGAAGCCTTCCGCGAAGCGATAAACAACCTTATAACGACGCTCGGCGAAGCCTTAAAACCCGCCCTTGACGCGGTTATGCTTGTACTTGATTTAATTATGCAAATCATACAACCGATAATCGACCTTGTCGGCGGTATATTGGCGGTCGTCGTCAATCTTGTATCGGAGGCGTTGCAACCGTTCGTCGATATAATCAATATGATTTTCGGTATATTGCAACCGCTTTTTGATATGCTCTCGCTTGCCGTCGATATGTTTTTAATGCCTATACAAACGGCAATATCGGCGTTATTTAGCGTTTTGCAACCCCTTTTAAGCGTTGCGCTTATCCCGATAAAACTTTGTTTACAGGCGTTGCAAGTGCCGTTAAAGGTACTCGGCACGTTGCTCGGTTGGCTTACCCCGTTGTTTTCGATTTTCGGCAAAGTCGTTACGACGATATTTAACGGCGTTGTAAAAGTAATCAATTTTGTTTTGGGTTTTATCGAGGACGCGATTAACTTTGTTATCGGTATTATAAACGGGCTTATCGACGGCGTAAACGGTGCGCTCGGTTGGCTTGGCGTTCACATCGACCGCATTGCTGAAGTTAAGTTACACATTGATACAAGCGATATTGAAAGTATGGACGACGTAAACGCGATTATCGACTCCACCCCGCCCGACACATCGGGCGCGGGCGGCGGCACGGTTTACGACGGCGGCAACGGCGGCAGTACATACGGCGATACTTACAACTACGATAACAGCACCACGAACAAGACGCAAAATATCACGGTTACGATACAAAACTACGCGGCGGAAGTCGACACGGACGCGCTCGTTCGGGACATCAATATTAAACTTGCGGAGGCGATGTAATGCGGCGATTTATTTTGCACACCTACGATAAATCAAAGTCGTTTGACCTTAACGGCGAAACCGCGCTTGCCGCAGAGCCGAAGGGACTCGGTAACAAGTTTTCGTTATCGTACAAGGAAAGCGAGAAAGGCAAGCATTTAACGAATGTTAAACCCGACTTTGAACAAATACAACTATCAATTTATTTTAACGCAGACGGCTCGAACGGTTACGGCAATTATAAAAGTTTGTCGTTATTCCTTGCCGCTTGCGGTACATCGCCGTTTTTGTTTGAGTACAACGACGGCGTTACCGATAAATTTTGCGAAGTCGTATCAAACACAATGCCGAAAACAGAAATCAACGCGGAAGGCTTGTTTGTTGAAACCTTTTCTTTTGACCGTCAAACGTATTGGTACGAACGCGTCGAGGAGTCGTTTGCATTAAAGAAAACGGTCGCGGCGGCGTCCTTCCCCTTACACTTCCCTTTTGGTTTTGCGGGTATGGTTTTCAAAAACAAATACAAGGTATCTAACCCGTTTTTTGTCGACGCGCCTATTATCGTTAAAATAACGGGCGACATCGCCGAAAATATCCGTCTTTACTTGGCGGATATGAGCGACAAGATTATTGCCGAAATATCGCTTGCGACAAACAATACCGACGGCACGGTAATTGTGATTGACCCCACTACAAAGAAAATAACCGTTACGGACACCGAAAGCGGCGCAACCCGCAACGGCTACGGCTTGACCGATAAAACAAAGCAATCGTTTTTATACTTACCGCAGGGAGAGTATTACATCGGGTCGAATATGACGGCAGACGACAACGGCGCAATCGAAATGTCGATAAAGCGGTTTTTATTCGATTAAGGAGGCGGCGCGTGTACATCGCTATATACGACGAAAACAAAAACCACATAACGAACGTCGACAACGCGACGTATGACTTAACAACCCGCGTTTACGATAATGACTCGTTTACCGCCGAAGGCGTAAACGACGTTGACATCAACGACGCAAAAATCGCCGTATTAAACGACGACGCGGGCAATTATAAATACGCTTGTTTTGCCGACGAAATCACGCCCGAATATAACAAGCGCAAAATAAAAGGGCTTGACTTCAAAACGTTATGGGACACCGAAATATTACTTGATTTTACCGCCGACGGCAGTTTTGACGGGCGGCTATCAAAAATATTTGAACGCGTGAAGGCGGCGGTTTTCGACGGCGCGGACGCGGCTATCCGCAAAATACCCGTCGAGGTTGTTATTCCTACCGATAGCACCGATACGACCGAAACATACGGCAGTTTGCAAGGGACGTATCAATTCGTAAACGCGTACAAGTTTTTGAAATGTTACTTGAAATATTACGAGTACAATATCGAAAATTTTTACGACGTGGCGGCGGGCAAAATCGTTTTTACGTTTGTTAAGTGTAACGACCGCGTAGCAATCAATTTAAGCGACTTTTTGTACGAGTTGACAACTACATCGCAAGCGACAAATAAAGCGGTTGCAACTATCAAATACAACGTTGAAACGCCCGAAACGGACGCGGACGGCAACATCATTTACACCGACACACAAAAAACCGACGACGCGGGCAATCTTGTATATAACGACGACGGGTCGCCCGCCTATATCCCAAAGTACAAGCCCCGCCCTTCCACCCTTGCGACGATATATTACTACCGCACCAAAGACAATGACATCGTACAAGCCGACGCAAGCGGCAATGTCGCGGGCAGATTGTACCCCGTAAAGGCGAAATATTACGAGTCCGAATATTTAGCCGACTCACAGTTTAACGCCGTCAACGAACTTGCAAACGCCCGATACGTTGACAACATTATTATTGATAACAACGTAACGCTCGACCCGCTCAATTTTTCGGGCTATCGGCTATATACGAAGGTCGACCTTTACTACGACGGCAAACTTTACAAGACGCTCCCCATAAGCGAAAAAATAACCACGTTTAACGGAAGCGGCGAAAGTATCAAAATAAAACTCGGTTTTAAGAAAATACTTTTGACCGAAATAATCAAAGCATAAGGAGGCAACGCAATTATGATAAAACCCGTTACTTTTCAAGGGCAAAGCAATTTTAACGCGAACTTATACGCGCTTGAAGTAAAATCAAGGTTTATCGACCAAAACAACGCGCACGGTTATTATACGGGGTACGGCGACGAACTTGCCGCAACCGTTGTCGGCGGTAATCAAATACAGGTCGGGACGGGCGCGTTTGTCGTATGTGCGCGTATGGCGGAAATAACCGCCCCCGAAATGTTGCGCCCGCAGATATTCGACGGGTTTAAGGGTTACGTCGTGGCGCGTATCGAAACGTACCACCCCGCCGACGAAAGAAACGTTACACTCGTTGCAAAAATACAAACATCGTGGGAAGCGTTAGACCGCGAACTCGAACAAAACGACGTTTACGCGGCGGAAGCGGACAACATAAATACGGCATACGAACTCCCCATTTATTCGTTTGAAATATCGGGGACGCAAATCGTGAAATTAACGCGCTTGATAAAGCCCGTTTGCGATTATGCCACAATAAAAGCAATCGTCGACAATGCGCTTGCGGCGGCAAATAACGCCGTTAAATCGGCAAATAACGCCGTTGAAACATCGAACGACGCGAACACAAAAGCGGCAGGCGCGGTAAAGACCGCAGACGGCGCAAATGTAAAGTCCGATAACGCCGTAAAGACCGCAAATGCGGCGGCGGCAAACGCCACCACCGCGCTCAATACCGCAAACGGTCTTGACGCGCAAATCAAATCGGCAAACGAAACGGCGGCGGGCGCATTGGAAACCGCAGACGGCGCGGCGGCGGAAGCGGGCGCGGCAACGCTGAAGGTCGCCGAACTTGAAAAACAAATCGGCGAAAAGCAAGGCACAAAAGTTACGGTAAAAGGCGAGCCGCAAGCAACCTTCGAGGCGGGCGGGCTTATCGACGAAGCGGACACAATAATACTTTTAGGCGGCGGCGCATAAGGAGGCATTTATGATATTACGGTTTAACGGCAACGCACCCGTGCAAAAGTACATACGCGTCGGTGTAATCGGTAACAACAACGTCGACGAATTAAAACTCGTCCTCGATAAAGTGCAGGGCAATATCGACCTTGCCGACTTCGAGCCGTCTATCAAAATAACAAACCGCGACTTAACATTTGCGGACAAAACAAAGCACTTTATTTTTGATACCGACTCGTCGCTTAAAAGCGTTTTTATAACGTACAAGATACCCGACAAGGTAACACGGCAGAAAAACGTCGATATGCAGGTTGTATTTGAACAGGGCGGCGGCTCGGACGTTTTGGTTTGGCAATCGCAAATTTTCAATGTAACGTTTGACGCAACGCTAAACATAACGGAAACAATCGAAAAAGAATACCCCGACGTTTTACAGGAATACGACCGCAGAATTACAGCGGTCGAAAGCAAAGGCGGCATAACGGAATGTATCGACCGCTCACACTTCCCCGAACGGGGCGAAGCAAACGTTATTTACATCGACTTATCGGACGGCACGCAATATTTGTACGATACGGCGGCGGAAAAATACGTTATTATCGGGTTTAACCCCGAAAATATAAATATTATAAATTGCAACGGAGGTTTTTAAGAATGGCAAACAGAACTATCAACGCTACGCTTATTATGCGTAACGGCACGGCGGCGGAATGGACTTCGCAAAACCCGACTCTTAAACTCGGCGAACTCGGTATTGAAACTGATACCCGCAAATTTAAGATCGGCGACGGCGCGACCGCGTGGACATCGTTAAAATACGGTGGCGGCGGTAACGTGGAAATTAAAACGGTCGCCCCCACTACCGCCGACAATGGCTACGACATCGGCACGTTGTGGGTCGATACGAACGGAAAACGCGCGTATATCCTTTTCGCAAAGACGGACGCGGAGGCAACGTGGGTCGGCTTGCTTGACGCGAGCGGCACTATCGACAACGCGAAACTTGCGGACGAAGCAAAGAAATTACAAACCGCCCGCAACATCACGCTCAAAGGCGCAGTCGTAACAAATACGAAAGCGTTTGACGGAAGCGGCAACATCGAATTTACGCTCGTACTTGCGAACAGCGGTGTCGCGGCGGGAACTTACACCAAACTCACGGTAAACGCGCAAGGCGTTGTAACAGGCGCGTCGCAACTTACGGCGGCGGACATACCTTCTCTTACCCTTGCGAAAATCACGGACGCAGGCACGGCGGCAAGCAAAAACGTCGGCACGGCGGCGGGTAACGTCCCCGTGTTGGATAGCGGGGCAAAAATTGCGGTCGCGCTTATCCCTAACATTACGCTTGCAAAGGTAAGCGACGCAGGCACGGCGGCGGGCAAAGATGTCGGCACGGCGGCGGGTAACGTCCCCGTACTTGACGCAAACGGGTTACTCGACGAAAGCATACTCCCCGCAATCGCCTTGACCGATACGTTTACGGTCGCAAATCAAGCGGAAATGCTCGCGCTTAACGCGCAAAAGGGCGACATCGCCATACGCACCGACGAAAACAAAACGTACATACTTAAAGCAAACGGCGCGTCCACCCTTGCAAATTGGGTAATGCTTAAAACGCCCGATTGTAAGGTTTTGTCGGTAAACGGAAAGACGGGCGCAATCACGCTTACGACGGACAATATCGGCGAAGGAAGCACAAACCTCTACTTTACCGCCGCTCGCGCAACGGCGAACTTCAACACGAATTTTGCGGCAAAGTCCGTAACGGGCTTGAAAGACGGCGCAAACGTGGTTATGGCGACCGATACGATAACGATTAACGGCGGCAAGGCTTAACGGAGGTACGGCAATGGCAACGCGTAAATTACAAGTTACAATTCAAGTCAGACAAGACACGGCGGCAAATTGGAAGTCTAAAAATTCCGTGCTTGCGTCGGGCGAGTTTGGCTTTGATACAACAAACAAGGTCTTAAAAATCGGCGACGGCGCGACCGCGTGGGCAAACTTGGCGGCAATCGAATTTGACGGCGGCGCACCCATTGCCGTATATTCCTATGCCGCAGACGAAGCGGCAAAAGCCGCAGGATATACTCGCGGCGGCGAAATCGACAAAACATTTAACGACATTTTGGCGCGGCTTACCGCGCTCGAGGGAGGCAATTAAAATGTTAAACTTTGAAAAAGCAAAAATTTACGGCGTAGATAAAGTCGGGTCGTCTAACCCCGCCGCACTCACCCGAACGGACGACGCGGTCGGCTTGAACGTAACGGTCGGCGCAAGCGAAATTGTAAGCGACTTTGACCGTTGCTATCCGTACTCCGATATGCAGGAAGTAACGGACGCACACGGCAACGTATTTATTAAAATACCGAAGTTTTATGCGAAAATCACAAAGAACGCCGACGGCACGTTCAAACATCAAATATCGGGCGTGCGTTACGAAGGATTTACTACCCTTTTTATCGACGGCGAAGGCAACGAACTTGATTATATTCTTGTCGGCAAGTACGAAGGAAGCGGAAGCGCGTCCCGCGTTTATTCCAAATCGGGCGCGACCGTGCTTGTCAATATCACGCTCGACAACTTCCGTAACGGTTGCAAGGCAAACGGCGCGGGCTATCAATCTTATGACTTTTTAATCGACTTGATTATCAAAGAATTGTGGCTCGTGGAAATGAAAACCACGAACTCGCAAAGCGTGATGTACGGGTACGCAAACAGCAATTCGGCGGCGGTTGCTACGGGCAGAACGGACGCGGTCAAAACCCCGTCGGGGTCGGAAGAAAGCAACACCGACGGGAAGCACGCAATGAAATATCGCGGCATTGAGAATTTGTGGGGTAATACATTTACTTGGTGCGACGGTATATCGTTTTCGTCCGAGAAGGTTTACGTTTGTTATGACCCGAAAGCGTATGCGGCGGGCAAGATTGCGTCGCCTTATGTGTATCAGGGCAACCGCCTAAATTCGTCGGGTTACAACATATCAAAAATCGAGCCGCTCGGTCGCCACCCGCTTATACAGTACGCTACCGAAGGGAGCGGCTATTCGTATTCGACGTATTATTGCAACCCCTCCAACACGGGCGGCTCGGTGCTTGCCGTGGGCGGTCTTTGGTACGATGGTTCGTACGCGGGTTTGTGGTATTGGAGCGGTGGTTGCACACCGTCGGACACGAGCGCGAGCATCGGGGGTCGCCTTTGCAAAAAGCCTCTTTAAGGGGGTTTGTTAAGGGGGTTTCCCCCCTTAACGTATAAATCAATTAAAACAATTTAGGGCAGTATGCGCACCCTCGCCCCACCAACACGGGCGGCTCGGTGCTTGCCGTCGGCGGTAATTGGAACAATGGCTCGAACGCGGGTTTGTGGTATTGGAACGGTAATTACACACCGTCGAACACGAACGCGAACATCGGGGGTCGCATTTAATCTTGAAAGTCGTCTTATAGCGCGTACAGTCCTTGCCACTTGGCAAAAAACACTCCACAAAGAGGGCGGTTTAGTAAATCATTGAACGACCGCAAGGAGATTAAAGGAAATGAAGCGAGTCGGTCATTTATACGAAACTATGTGCGACATCGACTTTATCAAAAAGGCGATACGCAACGCGGCAAAAGGCAAGACCGACCGCAATTATACGCGCCGCATACTTGCCGATATTGACCGTTACGCGCAAGAATTAAAGGAAATGCTCGAAGCGGGCAACGTGGTTTTATCCCCGTCGCAAACGCGCGAAATATACGATAATTCTTGCCGTAAACGACGCATTATCACGGTACCGAAATTTTACCCCGACCAAATTATACATTGGCTCGTTATCACGGCAATACAGCCCGTTATAATGCGCGGTATGTATCGGTATTGTTGCGGCAGTATTCCAAATCGCGGCGGAATTGACGCGAAGGCTTACGTTGAAACGGCGATACATAACGACAAAATGCGTTATTGCGCAAAGTTGGATATATCAAAGTTTTTCGATAGCGTCCGCCCGCCTATTTTGCTTGATATGCTACGGCGCAAAATCAAAGACGAGCGTTTGTTAAACCTTATCGGCAAAATACTTGAAAACGGCGGCGACCACTTGCCTATTGGCTATTATACGTCGCAATGGTTTTCAAATTTTTACTTGGAGAGACTCGACCACTATGTAAAAGAACAGTTACACATCAAATATTATGTGCGGTACGTCGACGATATGGTTTTAATCGACAGCAACAAAAGAAAGTTGCGCCGCGCGGTCGCGGCTATCAACGAATATTTGCACGGTATCGGCTTAAAGTTAAAAGATAATTGGCAGGTGTGGCGGCTTAACTCCCGCCCGATAGACTTTGTCGGGTATCGCTTTTATAAGCATAAAACCGTTTTGCGCAAACGCATATTTTTTCGATTATGCCGCAGGGTGCGAAAGGTTAAAAAGACGGGTTACATCACGCCGCGACAAGCAATGAGTCTTTTATCGCTTATCGGGTGGTTAGCGCACATCAACGCTTGCGGGTTTTACAAAAAGTTTATTTACCCATACGCGCCCAAATGCAAACTCAAACGCATTGTAAGCAATTACACCAAAAAACAAAATAAAATTCGGAGGTAAATTCATTATGGCAAACAGTACGGCAAAAAGCGGCAAGGCGGTTTTCAGTGTTGAAAAATGGCTTGAAACCGCAAACGCAGACAAGGCGGCGGGAATACTCACACAGCGCGAAATCGACGACGCACGCGAAATATGGGTAAACGCCCTTGACGGCAAAACAAAGGACGAAATCAACGAAAGCGGGCAGACATCGCTCCGCGACGAGTGGTTTATCGAGGTGTAACGTGAACATCGCGGCAACCATTTTAACGGCGTTTATAAGTACCACCGTCGGGGTCGTCGTAACGGCGGTTATTGCGCATTTTCGGTCGGGCAAAGCAAAGCACAAAGCGGTCGAAAACGGCGTACAAAGCCTTTTACGCGCCGAAATCATAAGACAGCACGAGAAGCATATCGAGCGCGGGTTTTGCCCCATTTACGCAAAGGACGCGCTCCGACGCGAATATGAAGCATATCACGCGCTCGGCGGCAACGGCGTTATTACGGACTTATACAACGACGTTTTGGCGTTGCCCGAAACACCGCCCGCCCCGCAAAATAAAATATCGGAGGATAATCAAAAATGAATTGGCAAACAATCTTGATTGAAATTGCGGCGGCTATCCTTGCCGCGCTCGGCTCGTGGGTATTGGTTAAGGTCAAAACGCTTGTATCGACCAAAATCAAAAACCAAAAGTCGCAAGTCCTTTTAACGGGTGCAATCGACGTTGTCGCGTCGGTCGTAAAAGCAACATATCAAACCTATGTACAAGCAATTAAAGGTACGGACGCGTGGACGGCGGAAGCGCAAAAGAACGCTTTACAGCAAGCGGTGGAAGCGGCGCAAAAGCAGTTGTCGACGGAAGCAAAAGAATACATACAAGCAAACTTCGGCGACGTTGGCGCGTGGGTGCAAAACCAAATCGAAGCGACGCTCTACGACTTAAAAAATAAACAATAATACAAAACCGCCCTCCCCGTTCGGGAAGGCGGTTTTTATGTGCCGCGCGTGGCTTACTATTCGTCAAAATGCTCGCCCGTTATTTTGATATTGCAACCGTAATTTTGCCCGTCGCCCCCGCCCGTAATATCGGCAATCTCGCCGTCCAAAACAAAGCCGTCGTCGAACGCAGTCAATAACGACCACGCAAGGTCGGAATTTATGCGTCCGACGCGCCCACGCGTGCGGGTGTTGATAATATCCGTACTCTCGGCATATTCGTCGGTTGGTTTATGTTTGATTAACAGCGGGTCGCCGACCTTGCTTTTTTGTATGCACGATTGGCAGTTATCGAACGTAACGCCGACCGCCTTTGTAAACATCGGTAATTTGATACCGCCGTCGACGGGCGACTTAATTGCCGCGTCGGACATCGTGATAACCGACGGGCGTTGTACATCGGCGCGGGGCGTTGCTTGCGTCGTGTTGGTTGCTCGTTCGGTGGCGGCGGCTTGCGCGTCCCGTTCCGCTTGCTTTTCACGGTTGCGGGCAAGTACGGCAAAAACCGTAAACAGCACACCGACGGCAAGCAATAGCATAAATACGATTGCTTGCCACGTTTGCAAATTCTCGGCGTTTTCGCCTATGTCGCCGCCGATAATGCCGCAAAAGATAAACACAGGCAACCACGCGACAACGGCGATAATAACCCGCACCGTCCTTTTAAGGTTATAAAACCACTTCATAATTAAAAGCCTCCTTCGCTTTTTATTTGTTTTTCAAGTTGATACGCAAAAGATAGCAACTCGTTTTTGCGGCGCATATCGAAACCGCCCGCAACTTTTAATAATTCTCGCTCGTATTCGGTATAGTCCCCCACTACCACCACGTCGCCCGCAACGGCGGTATTGTTGGAGTTATTGTTACCGATAATTTGTTGAACGGGTGCGCCGCGCGGCTCGCGTCCCGTAATCAAATAATCAAGCGATACGCCGAAATAGTCGGCAAGCGCGATACAATGCGAAAGTGCGGGCGTGTACTTGCCTTTGCGCCACTCCGAAACCGTCGTCGGGCGCACGTTAAGCAACCTTGCAATATCCGTTTGCGTCTTGCCGCTTTTATTTAGTAGGTCGAATATCCGCTCCGTCATTGTCATAGAAAAAGACTCCTTGCGCGTTTTATTTTTCAATACGCGAGCAAGAAGCCTTGACAATCTCGGTCAACCGATATATAATATAAGCACGGTTGTCGCAAAACCGATAAAAAGGTCTTGCGATATTCCATTAGCCGCGCCGTATTTAACGGCTCTTGCGCGTGTATAAGGTTTGTAGAAAAATCATTATACAACTTCCGCAAGGGTTTGTCAATGCGACGCGGCTATAAAATATATGCCGACCGTTATCGGTATAACGAGAAACGCCCCCACATCGGGAGCGTTTTTTGTTAGAAAAAAAGTTAAAATTTTTTTGAAAATATGCTTAAAAAGTATTGACATATCACGTTTAACGTGATATAATATAATCACAAGGTTGAAGGAAAAGACCTTGAATAAATAAAGGAGGTGCGCGATATGGATAAAATCGAAAAAGCCTTGCAAGACTTGGCAGAAGCGGTTAAAAGTAACGAAACGGTCGAAAGCGTAAAAGTTACAATAACCCTTAAAAAGCCGAAGCCGAGCAAGGCAACCGACGACAAGTAATTGTCGATAGGCAGAGCGGGGCGGGCAAACCGCCCCACTCGTAAGACCTATTATATCAAATTACGCAAGAGTTGTCAAGACCCGCAAAAGCACATTAACGACAAATTTTATCAAATCGGAGGAAATAACAAAATGACTAAAAACTTTATTAGGGACAAAGAAGCCGCAAAAATACCGTGCAAAGACGAAAGCGATTTTTATATTTTTTGCAGATTAAACGGTTTTACACCCGAAAGATTTACAACCGAGAACGGTTGGGAAGGTGTTTACGTCGAGTTATGCAACGGGTGTTTTGTTTATTACTACGGCGACGAAATTATGCGGTATTATGAAATTTATTAAAATCGGAGGTATATTATTATGACTATCGAAAAGAACGGCAATGTCTACACGGTGCGCGAAAACGCGAAGTCGTGGACGGTAACAAAGGCGGCGGAACGCGTAACAATCAACGCGAACGTATCAAAAGCCGATTGCCCCACTTTTGAAAGTTTGAAAGCGTTTGTCGCCGAAAACGACATTTTTTAAGGGGGGGTGCGGATATGGCACGAACGGAAGCGCAAAAAGCCGCCGACAAAAGATACCGCGAAAAAACGCAAGGAAAATACGAACACTTTGTCGTAAATCTTAAACGCGACGAGTGCGCCCGTATTGAAGCCGCTATCGCGGCGGCGGGTATGGGTAAAGCCGAGTTTTTACGTTGGGCGGTTGAACAGTTAGAACAAAAGCAATAAGCACGGAAGCGGGCGACAACATAGGGTCGCCCGCTTTTACTTTACGGAGGCAAAATATGAAGGGTACGAAATACACGGCACGCGAAAAAGAAAAAGCCCTTAAAATGTGGCTTGCCGATAATTTAGACGTATATTACGTTGCAAAAAAAACGAAATGCACAATACAAAGCCTTTACCGTTGGCGGCGGCAATACGACGGCTCGCTTGCGAGCCTTGAAAATAAGTCAAGCCGCCCCCACTCCCCGCACCCGAACGCGCACACGGAAGCAGAAGCGGCAAACATCGCCGCCGTTTTCGCCGCTCGCCCCGACATCGGGTACGCCGAAGCGTTGGGCGTGTTGCGTACCGAGTACGGTTATACGCGCACTTACGGCGGGTTTTATCGCTTTTTAATGAAACACAAATTGCGCCCCGCGCAGGAATATAACGAATATGTCCCGCAACCGTATGACACGCCACAAATGCTCGGTGTAAAATGGCAAATGGACGTTAAATACGTCCCGTTTGAGTGCGGGCGCGGTATCTATCGGACGGAGCGTTGTTATCAATACACAATGATTGACGAAGCGACCCGCGAGCGGTTTTTATATCCGTACAAGGAAAAAAGCGGATACTCGACCGTCGATTTTATCAAGCGGGCAATCGTCGCCTTCGGCTATTTGCCCGAAACAATACAAACGGATAACGGCACGGAATTTACAAACCCCAAAGGCACGGGCGACGGCAAAATACATATTGTCGATAAACTATTAAACCGTCTTAAAATACATCATAAATTGATACGCGTATATACGCCCCGACATAACGGGAAAGTCGAACGGTCGCACCGCACCGACAGCGAGAAATTTTACCGCTTTTTATCGTTTAGCACGTTCGAGGAATTGCGCGACAAAATGCGCGATTGGTGCAATCGCTACAATAATTGCCCGCACTCGTCTTTACGCGATAAAAACGGGCGGCGGTCGTGGATAACACCACTTCAAAAACGCGCCGAATTGTTGGACGAATTGAAAATCGCGGCGGCGGGCGTGTATCAAGTTCGATTATTAAAGCCCCGCGCCGCATAGCGACATAACGGACGCGGCGACCCGACGAACGCAACCGCACCCGAACGGGCGGCGGTGCTTTTCTATGCCCTTTTAACCTTTCGACGGCGTTTTGAAGGTCGTCAAACCGCCTTTTCGCTTGACTTTTGCCCCGTTTTTTGCTATTTTTAAGAAAAAATAAAAAAACTTCTAAAAACCTATTAAAAAATGATTGACAAAACAACACTAAAAGAAATTTTTCTTCCCCTTATATGTAACAATCATACCGGCTTCCTAACGTTCAGAATGGTTTCTACTGTCTGCTGCGGTGTTTGGTTGGAATTGTCCAGCCAAAAGCCGATCCGTGGTGTTGTCTGCATTTTACTAAATACAAATTCAATGTATACAGAAAGATATAAGGAGTGGGAGGGATTCCGCCGTAGTCGGCATTGTAGGAAAATCCAAAAGTTTAGATTTTCTCAAAATGCTTATCTTTTGGTCTTTGGTTCGGAATAGTGTAGTGCTGGCGGTCTATCTATTGTTTTCGGTTGCTTGCTTCTTTACCGTACATGAGCATTTGCACCGGGGTTATCGTTACCATAGCCTTCGATCAGGTTTACAACGCCCCATACGCCCAGACCGGCACCAATCAAAATGCAGACAGCCTTCAAAACGGTTTCTACGGTGTCCAAAAAGCTGCTAGTGTCTACAGATGCACCATCTGCAAAAACGGTCATAGACAGCATTACGCCCATGCACAATGCCGTAACGGCTGCTGCAATCATCTTTTTGATGCGAGCAGTATTTTTCAGGGTTGCTACTTTTGCAATCATCATTTTCTTCATTGCTTTTCCTCCAAGTTAGATAAAATCAAGTTCTTCTGTGCTTACGTCCGTTTCAATTTCTGGTTCTGATGAAGCTTGCATCGCTTGAAATGTTTCAATAGGTTCGTCTGGCGAAATTTGAGCATAGCGTGCATTCTTTTCTCTTTTTCGCTTGATATACGATGCAATGTCAAACATATTCTGGGGATTGGAATCCATGAGCAAAGGGTATCGTTTGTGTTTTGTAATATCATATTTACGGGAGAAAAACGGACGAACTCCACGAACTTGTAAGATACACTTGCTGCCATCCATTGTGTTTAGATCATCTTGTGACATCAACTCCTTTCCAAGTTTTTTGTAGTTCATACCGTAGGATTCTGACTGTCCTCGTGTTCTGGAGGTATCGTAGTCGTCAATGGTCTCTTTTCCAAGAGATTCGGAGATCTCTTTGAGCGTTGACTTTTCTTTGCCACCCAAGAACAAGGTGGAATCGCAGTTTCCCACGATAGTATCTGCATTGTCCTTGTAGATCGCTTTTAATTGCGATTGTGCTTGCAGGATAATGCAGGCTGATATTTCTCGACTACGAATAGTCGCTATCAGTTTATCGAAATCTGGAATTTGCCCGATATTGGCAAATTCGTCCAGCAAGCAGCGAACATGATGTTTTAATTTTCCGCTGCCGTCCGGATTATTGTCTGCTTTTGTGCAAAGCAAGTTAAACATTTGGGTGTACAACATTGCCACCAGAAAATTGAAAGTGGCGTCTGTGTCCGAAATGATGATGAAAAGGGCAGTCTTTCGATCACCGATTTTATCCAGTTGCATTTCGTCATATGCTGTAATATCCAAAACGGAATTGATAGAAAAGCAGGAAAGTCTTGCGGAGCATGAGATCAAAATGGATTTTGCAGTCTTACCAGAGACGAAAAGTCAAGGACTTTTTCATCAAATTCAAAAAGAAGTCACATTTTGCGGACTTCTTCACGGAGCATACGCTTGATTTTGTCCTCCATCGTCTCCTTGGCGGTCTCGCTGAAATGGACACGGACGATATAGGTGGTCTTGCCAATCTGCTTTCTGACAGTCGGGCAAGTGGCGGTGTTGGTTGCGGTATTGTTCATTC
>ERZ780207.589-NODE-589-length-38110-cov-3.776271_pt1 | contig 38110 bp, 22 predicted proteins | sample MGYA00510977_ERZ780207 | MGnify/ENA primary metagenome ERZ780207 (study PRJEB29588, sample SAMEA2151383) | human gut metagenome | biome: human gut; feature: human-associated habitat; material: faeces | place: Denmark | collected 2008/2010 ...
GGAGCCGTAGCCGTTCAGGGCGATCAGGTGTTCCACTATGACTCCGACCTCGTGGTGGATAAAGAAACGATCCTTCTCTCCGCTACCGAGCAGGGCATCTCCTCTACCGAAGAAACGCGCTGCTGGCAGTACAAATCCGGCTCCGATTGGATTACCATCGAGGGCGAGACCGGCCTCACCCTGTCGGTCTCCCACAACGCCGCCTTCTGGGGCGACCGCCGCACACTTACCATCCGCTACATAGTGGAAGGGACTTATTTCGATATCATAACCATCACCAAGCTCTACGATGGAGAGGATGCCTACCGTGTGGAGGTGAGCTCCGACTCCGGCAGCAGCTTCATCAATGGCGAGATCACCACCACCCTCACCGCACGCGTTTACAAGGGCTCCCGCGAGGTGACTTCCACCATAGCCCCGGCCCTCTTCAGCTGGATGCGGCACTCCGCCAATCCCGATGGGGACAGCGTCTGGAACGCCCTGCATGAGGGAGCCGGACCCACCATTGCCATCTCCGATGAGGATGTCTTCCGGAAGGCAGTCTTCGAATGCATAGTGACGATTAACTAAAAATAACAGATATAAACTCATGGCAGCATCAGCAATTGCACGAGGTCAAATCACCATTGTAGACCTTAACGATGGCAAGTCCATCAACCTCTTCCTGAGCAGCAATCAGCCAGCTACTCAGATCTTCAACAAGGAGAATAGCTCCTACAACCCATCCTACGCCTCCAGCCCCTATCTGGTCATCTCCCCGGAGGTCTATGTCTCCGGCTCCACCGACAATCAGGTAGCGCACCTGCTCGGTACGCCTGTGTGGAAAATCAACGGTTCCACCGATCTGTCGGCCTTCAGCGCTACGGCGGAAACCACCTCTCCCTACACCCTCACCATCAAGAAGAACCTGACCTCCGTCACCCAGCTCACCATCGAGTGCACCGTCACCTACGTGGATCCGGAGACCACCGCCCAGACCGTTGCCAAGGCTCTCTTCACCGTCACTAAGGTGGAGAACACCGGCCAGCAGATCCGTGCCGTCTGCTATGCCCCTAACGGATCGGTCTTCAAGAACGGCATCACCAACAGCCTCACCGCGCACTGCGACCTATGGAGAGGATCGGTCATCGATAACACCAAGGTCACCTACGCATGGTACCGGCTGGAGAACGGATCGTGGACCAAGCTCATCGCCTCCAATACCTATGGCATCACCGGATGCACCACCAATGAGATCACTATCCCGGCCTCGGCCATCCTGAACATCGACTCGTTCAAGTGCGTCATCAAGGACACCGACACCGCCTCCGGCACCTATAACTCCGAGGTATCCGACATTATCACCTTCGCTGATATGACCGATCCCTACATGGTGGAGATCCAAGCCCCGCAGGGAACGACTCTCACCTCCGGGATGACATCCACCACCCTGACCGTCAACATCTGGCAGAATGGCGCTCAGCTCGATGACTCCTTCTTCAACGGGGCTACCGTCACATGGCGCAAGTACAACAAGCTCGGCGTGCTCGACACCTCGTGGGGTACCAATGGAGCGAAGACCGGTCGGTCCCTTACAGTGACACGCGATGAGATTTCAGTGGCTGCGACATTTATTGTTGAGATTAGCAAGTAGGATCATGAGCACCATAGCACGCGGACAGGTCACCATCGCTACGGTGGAGGATGGGGCAGCGGGACAGCCCGGTGCTGCTGCCGTCTATCGTGGCCTGTTCTCCTCCACTGCCATCTACTACAACAACGCCCTGCGCCGGGACGTGGTCAAGTACAACGACACGTTCTACATCTACAAAGGCACCAATGGTGTGAGAGGCACGTGGAAGGCATCAAACTGGGAGAGCTTCGGCGGACAGTACGACTCGGTGGCCACGTCCCTGTTGCTGGCGGAGTTCGCTAACCTCGGCGGGTTCATCTTCGCCGGAGGCAAGCTCATCTCCCAGAAAGGAACACTCAACGGCGTGGAGTCCACCGACTACGAGAATCCCGACTTCGTCCCGTACATCGTCCTCGATGGCACCAACGGCACCAGCCAGATCCATAACGGAGAGTTCTTCGGCGGCGTGCGCACCATCTTCCACTATATCAACTCCACCAACTGCATCGACCTCGGAGGTGGGCAGTACAAGGTCGGCGACAAGCTCAACCTCCTGCTCGATGAGTCCACCCAAAGCTACGATCAGGTGACCGTTATCCTTCCTGATGACACCTCCTTCATCGGCAAGACGGTCAACATCCACAACGGTGTGTTCGTTCTCACCAAGACCACTCTGAGGTACCAGAACACCATCATCGTCAAGGCTGAGAGCACTATGGGCATATTCTTCAAGCCCTTCTTGGGAGCTCAGTATGAAATATCGCATTCGAATTATATCAATAACACCTCCGAGATCGAGTTCCTCGCAGGCACGCTGTCCTTCCTCTGCGTTCCCGGTTACAACGGCCAGACCGTCAATTGGATCTGCACCAACTATCCGGAGGGCAGCTCCAGCGGCGGGGAGCAGAGCGGAGTGACGGCCAGCGCCACCCTCGTCAATGGCGACATCATCGTGGGTAACGGAGGCAGCTCCATCAAGGCGTCCGGGTACAAGATCTCCTCAGGAACCTTTAATGAGGGAAGCAGCTACATCCCTTCCGGATATGCCGTCAAGCAGTTCGTGGATAAGAAGCTGGCCGAGGTGAGCGCTCCTGAGAACGTGGTGACCACCGATGCTGCAGAACTCACCTCCGGGGCCGTCCTGCTCGGAGGCGGAGGCAAGGCGGTGAAGGCATCCACGATGACCATCGAGACGGGATCCCTCTCCGGAGGAACGGCCAAGCTGCCCTCTTCCTCGGTGGTGAAGAGGTACGTGGACGGACTCGTCAGCGAGTGGTATAACATCTACAACGCCAAGAGCACTGACGGGAAGATCTACACCATTGTGGAGAACCTTGTCAGCTCAATCACGAACAACGGCAGCAAGTACCGACTTGTCCTGCTGAAGTTCCGCAAGCAGGGCAAGAAGGGACGCAAGTGGGGTATGCCGATGTTCAACTACGAGATGTATAACCTTGGGCTGGCGAAGGCCCCATCCGACAACGCCATCCTCGAAGCTGACACGTGGTGGCCCATCGCCTCATCGAACCTGACTCCATGGTTCTCGGCAACAGGGCACAGCCTCACCTCCGTCCTGTCCTTGGCCGCAAGGGAAAGAGGCGCCACCACCTATGAGTGGAAGAACACCCGCAACAAGAAGATGAAGGTGGGCGTGGCCATTTACAAGAAGACCACTTGCGGGAAGATCGGCTGGCAGCGCTGCTCCAATATCGCATTCATCGAGCTGTACAAGAACAACACCACCTCGGCTTCATACTTTATCAATATGATGCCGTATTAAGACTCATAACCGGGACTTCGGTTCAGTGGACAGTGAACATCACGCCACTATTCGAGGGCGGGGACAGGACGCTCCATCGGGGAACTGCCGAATCACGACCAGCTCCGAGGCCCCGGTTTTATTACTTCGCTTCTCGTCAGGGACGCATTCCTCACATCTATCGAGGGCGGGGAGAGCATATCATCCTCGCTTTCAGGCCCAGCCGATATATGCATATTACTTCTCGCCCCACTCGAAAAGGAATATGATATCTCCGCACTTCGTTTGGATAAATAAATATGGACCCCACTGACGCGCCTGTGTGGGGTCCACCCTCTGGGCATATTCTCCTTAATTTCGAATATGCGCGATTAATTCGCTCGCTTTTCAGGCGGGCTGCAATATCCTCCTCGCTTCTCGTCCCGGTCGAGAATATCATATTCCTCATCGCCCCGGTCGCAATATCATCCTCGCTTTCAAGGCCGGACAGATTATCCTCCTTGCTTTCAGGCCGGGCTGCGATAAAGAAAAAGGAGCCGCCCAAGGACGACTCCCCGAACCGGAGGCGAAGCAGCGCACCAATAAGTGCCAGCCTATTCAGATATTACTCAGCGTCCCCAAACGCGTCTGTAATACGAATTGACCTTCTCGACCTTACCATTGCGGACGCGGGTATAACCCTTGACCTTGATAAGGATTGGCATCCTGACCTCTATGTGAAGTGTGATACCAAACACTGAAGAATCACTTTTAAACATGTTATAAATTTTACTGAATTGGTGTAAAGTGATCTTTTGGCGGATCTCATATCTACATCCTAGATTGCAAAGATGTCGCTAGCAAACTTTCTTTTGTCAGAGGCCATTTCAGAATGGTCAACGGAAAGAAGGTTTATGTGAGGAGTCATTACCGAAAAAAGTAATTGATGAATGTCAGACTAAATGTCTGATAGCATCTGCCGCCCGCTCGGGAGTCATCTGCCATCTGGTAGGTGGCTCCTTTGTTTAACATAACTTCATCATTTTAAGCGTTCATCTTACATTGCCAATTATAGTATTCTTATGCCACGACAATGTAAAAGGCGTAGCCCTCCATTGTGTACCCTCTGGGCTGGACCCCCATTAATACGACACGAAGAGCCACGCCAAACGACGCGGTCTTCTTTTACCCGTATTAAATTCAAATTGTCCAGATTTGAGGGTGCGGTAAAAGAAAACTTAATTACATGTCCGACAAAAATATAACGCACGCTGATTAAAAGTCTTCAGGAAGGATAATAATTGGCATAAAATATTTTTTATCTTTGCAGGAGATAAAACCGCATAATTATGAAACGCACAAATGCCCTGATCGCATGGTCTGCAATTGGACTTGCGATGTTGAGCTTCTCTGTTTCCTGTAAAAAAGAGTCAGAGAAAAGCCCTGTCCCTTATTACAATGCTAAACACATCACCGACGAGAACAAAGTCGCGATGCTTCACTCTCTCAAAGATCTGGATGGCACAGGACGCCTGTTCGAGATCAATTACGATGTAGATTACAAATTAGATCAAGTATTGGCATCAAATATAGGCGGAACGCAAGCACTGTTCCAATATATCGCGTATCTGCTGTACGACGACATTGACCCGAAATCTCCAGAAGTCAAGTATGGCGCAGGATGCAGTGCATTCGCAGTGGACGAGAAGGCAGGCAAGAACCGGCTGATGGGGCGCAATTACGACTTCAGGCATTTCGCTTCGGACGGGGAAACCCTGCTTCCGACTTCGGCTATTCTGGTGCGCACGTCTCCGAAAGGCGGGAAGAAATCCATCTCTATGGTTGACGGAATCAATTTGGGTTATGGCAAGGGCTTTCTCTATGACGAGAATACCGACCTTTCGCTGCTGATGGGTTTGCCATACGCTGCCTTGGACGGCATAAACGAAGACGGTTTCGCCATAGGAGTGCTGGCTTTGAGGGAGAAACCTACGGTTCAGACTAAGGAAGGCCAAGGGAAAATTGCTACCACCGTAGCCATCAGGATGCTGCTCGACAAGGCCTCCACGGTTAAAGAGGCCATACAGCTGCTGGACGGCTATAATATGGACATGAGTGCCGACGGCAAGACCGCTCCGGAAGGGGCTACTGAACAAGGTTACTCTAACTATCACTTTTTCATGGCAGATGCCACTGGAGATTATGCTATCGTGGAATACTGCTATGGTAATAATGCAAGGACCCCTGACAGAATGGAGGTATACACTGCCAATGACACCCTGCGTTGCGTGACCAACTTCTACGTCTCCCCTTCTATGGTAGGTCATCTGGATGGATGGGGTTCTACTCATGGAAGAAAACGATATGACACTATGCGTAGCACATTGGCAGACCAGAATTATAGCCTGAGCGGCAGTGAAGCTATGAATCTGCTTCAATCCGTAGCCCAGACACCTGGCGAGGAATTGACCTCCATGACCCAGTGGTCTGCGGTATATAATCTGACCGAAAAGAGTGTTCGCCTGGCCATACTTCGAGATTACGGCAAGCAGTTCGACTTCAAAGTCGAGTAACCCTTACTACTTCCTGGTATCTCAATTACTCAAGTTTTGAATGAATAAAAATTGAAGTATATTTGCAGCATCATAGTGTATTTGGATCGCCCGGTTGCGGCCACATGCACTCTAAAAAAGATTTAGCCTTCGGTTTTCCGAAGGCTTTTTCTTTTCCTATACACCGCGACTTAACGCAAGATAAAGGGTTCTATTCCTCCGTTCAGGTACGAAAAAAGCACCTCAGTTGAGGCTGAAGTGCCTAATTCTTTCAGTAAAATTTGACATAACATGTCGACACAAAGGTACAAACTTTTTTTTGAATCGCAAATATTTCTTCAAAAAGCACTTCAATTATAAGGCCACGCCTAACTGCTGGGCAAGCTGGACGATCTCCTTGGCCTGAGCCACCTTCTTGCGGCTTTTGACACTCTGAGTCAGCGGCTTATCGAACACGCCCTGAAGATTCTCCTGCAGGACATCCATGTCGTTGCTGACCTTGGTGTCGGTGATTCTGGCATAGAGCTGGGTGGTCTTGACATTGGTATGGCCGAGCATCTTCGATACTGATTCGATCGGCACTCCGTTTTCGAGGGTAACGGTGGTCGCAAAGGTGTGACGGGCCGAGTGGAAGGTGATATCCTTGTTGATCCCGCAGACAGCGGCCATCTCCTTGAGGTATTCATTGCACTTCTGGTTGGAGAGCACCGGCAGGAGCTTCCCGCCGTGTGAGGCGATACTGTCCTTATACTTGTCGAGGATCTCCAGCGCGATCGGCAGGAGCTTGACATTCACCGGCACCTTCGTCTTCTGGCGGTGAAGGGTGAGCCAGAGGCTGCCGTCCGACCAGACTTTCAGGTGCTGATTGGTGAGCTTCTTGGCATCGATATATGGCAATCCGGTGAAGCAGCAGAAGATGAACACGTCCCGGACCTGCTCCAGCCGCTGGGTTTCAAACTCCTTCTCCATGACCTTATTCAGCTCGGTCTGAGTCAGGTAGCTACGGTCCACCTTGTCGAGGTGCAGGTGCTGCAGCTTGAACGGATCGCCGTTCACCCAGCCGTTGTCCCTTGCCATTTTATAGACACTTGAAAAGCGGTGCAGGAACTTCACCGCAGTGTTGTTGTTCAGGCCGCGCTCGGTCCTAAGGTAGAGGTACAGCTTGTCGAGGAAGCGTTTGTCGATGCTGGTCAGTGGAAGATCGCTCGTCTTGTAGTTCATCGAGATGAAGTGCATCACCCTGTCCTTGCATACCTTGTAGCGGAAGAAGCTCTCGTGGCCGTAGTCCTGAGTGAGCACCAGCTGCTCATAATCGGTAATGAAGAGGTCAAAGAGCTTGCCGATGCTCATGTTAGCCTTCTCGTCAGTGGAGCAGAGTCTCATCTTGATCTTGCCGGCACTGATGACCTCGCCGGCTCCCTGCAGATCGTAGTAGTGTCTCTGGATCGCTCCCTGCATCTCGTCCAGAGCTCGGTTGATCACCTTCTCTTCTTTTGTCTGGGCGGTGGTCCGGTAGGTGGTGCTATCCCAATGATCCGGAAGCACATACTGCTTGGTGGAGATATGGATCGTTTCCTTGTTGACTGTCAGCCTGCACAGGATCGGGGCCTTGCCCTCCGAATTGCAGCGGGTTCTCTGAATAAAGAACGTGGTGTTAAATGTAGCTCGCATGATGGTAGTTATTAAACATTTGCAAATTTATCGGGCTTCCGGAAGTTGGCCAATAGACGATGCTGACGCACTATTGCCATAATGTAGCCATAATGTAGCCACCGGCTTTGCCGCCCCAGAAGCGTATGCAAATGTGGCATCATACTTTGGAACACGCAAGTTAATATACGAGATAATTTGCTGTGGCAGAGCAATTTAGAATTAAACAACGGACCCCGGCCATATAGAGACAAAAAGTAGTCATTTTAGAGACATAGGGTCCGGAACGGCCTATTTTGATGAAAATATGCATGGAATGCTGACAAAAGAAAGACGCGGTGTTGCCAATTCGCTGACATACAGAAGATTGCAACTGCATAGTAGACATTGAGCGGTCAAATGGTAGACATCGAATCGCCATTTTCAAGACTCGTTTCGCCATGCAAAGCCCATACGAGCATAATTCAGAAGTGCATAATTATTTGATATTTAGTGGGTTATGCGGGCAATTCCTCGGAGCCTCCCTCTCCGCAAAGACCTGAGAATCAGGGAGTCGCCCTCGCAATAGCGAGGGCGTTTTGTTAAGTGGAGGCCACCGTTGAGAGCTCGCTCTCATAAGGTGACCTCCACTTAACAAAACCAGGCTTCCCCTCGGGAAGCCGAACTCCCTGATGGCAAGGCCGATGCAAGGACCCCGCCGGGGCGCGAGGGAACCGCGACCACAGGGAGCGAATCCCGACATTTCAACTCGGAGCTAATCGTGTCGACTATCATTATATATGACAATGAACTATGCAAATGGAAAACGAAAAATTACAACGTATCAGATCATTCAAGGAATGGCTACCCCTTATCCGCTGTGCCTTCAAAGGATTTGATCTCCTCAGAAATTAACTTCTGAAGCGCTTCTTTCGGGATTATGAGTTGTTATCCAGCAGAACAGGTTTTGCCGTCAAATAAGCATTCATTTTGATGGCATTCAACAACAAGTCTCTGTTCTATCCTTTTGAAATGCTCTCCGATGCGTAGTATATGGTCTGTTCGTCATCCAGATTTTTGCTGAGAATAAGCAAGTTCTGGGACCAAGGCAAAACTGCTACGGCCCGTAGCAGTTTCTCGTCACAAGACATATAACGCACATAAAACTTCTTCATATTCCACAACTGTCTCGGTGAAAATCCCATTGATGGGTAGCGGTCTTTCAAATCCTCGGACAGGTGTCTTACGACAGAATCGCCATACTTACTATCCAATTTCTGCTCGAACAAGATTTTCCCGATTCCCCAATAGTTGTCTTTAAAGTAGAAACCCCTCAATGTTGTCCGGTGTAATTACATTGTGGTCTTTTGTTCTCCAAAAATAGAATTGGGCGAAGCTGGAGTCGAATTTGTTTTTTAATTTTCAGTCTTTCTGATATGATGAAATTTTCCCACAATGCGCCGCTGCTCAACGATGGCCGATTTATCGGACCGAGATAGCCATAATCAAAAATACCCTATATTTGCATTATGGAAACAAGAAAACATTTGGCGGCGGAAAAGAAACGCTGCAATTCGCATAATTGTGCGCAGGCTGTTGTCTGCACTTACTGTGACATTGTCGGCCTTCCGGAGGATGTGGCTATGGACATTGCCGGAGCTTATGGCACCGGGATGGGGAATATGGAGGGGACTTGCGGGGCATTGGTGGGGGCCGGGATGATTGTCGGTCTTGCCACTAAAGACAGAAACCTCTCTCGTAGCAAGATGAAGCAGATAATGACTGATTTTCAACAACGGAATGGGGCGACCCGCTGCTCTTTGCTTAAGGGTGTGGGCACCGGAAAAGTCCTGCGCGAGTGCTGCGACTGCGTGGCCGATGCTTCCGAATTTCTTGAAAAGGTTTTGACGCCGGAATAATTCTCTCTACTTCTTCTTTCCCGGGCAGAGAATCATAAAACAGATGGCGAAGACGGAAAGTACGATGCCGATGGCTATGTTCCACGACATCTTTTCTCCGAAGACCAGGGTGCCAATCAGAATGGCTGTGAGGGGCTCGAATACTCCCATCACCGAGGCCTTGGTGGCTCCGATGATTTTGGTGGAGGCTGCAAGAGTGGCGGTGGAAATGACTGTCGGGATGACTGCCAGCAGAATGAGATTGAGCCACAACGAGCTGTGGGCGCAGATGGTGTTGAAATCGTTGAGGAGCGAAATCTTGCCACTGTGGTTGCCTACAAACGCTATCAGACCGAAAACAATGCAGCCGGTAATGAGTGCGTAGAATGTCAGGACATCGTTCGAGAGCTCGCGAAGACACCTTTTCCGGTTAATCAGCACAATGAAAAATGCGTAGGAAAGGGCCGAGAGAAATGCCAGAATAATCCCTTCGAAGTGGACAGGCTGCGAAGAATCGTAGTTGCAGAGGAAAAGAATCGCAATGAAAGTCACCGCAATCGAAACCCAGGTCTGCCAAGTGGGGAAGATCTTGAGGAAAACCATAATCAATGCGACCAGAGTCGGGTAGAGGAATATGATTGTTGTCGCGATTCCAGACGGGATATAATTGTAGGCGAGAAAAAGGAAGAGGCTGCTGCACGCGAAAAGCACTCCCAGCATCGCCAGCCATCCCAGTTGCTTGCGGCTCACCGCAAAAGACTTGTGTGTTGAGAGGATGACCATCCCGAGCACCAGCACCGCCACCGCATAACGAACGAAAAGCACCGTCTCCACTGAGACTCCTGCGCCAAGCACCGGCATCGCGAACAGAGGGTTCATCCCATAAGTGACCCCTGTGATGATTCCGGCCAGATAACCCCATGCCCGTCCGCTTCCGATTCCGTGGAAGGAAAGTGATATAGATTTTGCACTCATAATCCTTTTTGTAAGCGTTAAAAAATAAGTTGAACTAAATTTGTATCAGATTTATGAGGATAGATTTCTTTTGGAAGAAGGAGTGTACTGGATGTACACGACTGATGAGAAAATAAATATAGACCATAAAGATATGCAAATTGTTCAAGTTATTTTTTAACGATTACTTGTTTTTCGGGCGGCAAAGGTATCAATAAAAGTTTGAAAAACATATTTTTTGGATAGTTGCAGCTTTTTTGGCAACTTTGCTGCAGATTCTTAATTGGAACAAAATGAAAAACGGAACTCTTGACGGGGAAAATCCTGTGGGAAGATAGAGAACTATATTTGTAAGTAACTGATAACCACAAACATAATGAAAATATTTATTTCGATTGAATACAAAACACAGTGGGGTGAGTCCCTCGTGCTGTGTCTTGACGGGAAAGAAATACCGATGACTCCGGGCGATTCCGGAATCTGGACGGCAGAGGTCTCTAAGGTTTCGGCAGCTGCTCTCGGTCACTACAATTTCAAGCTTGTCCGTAATGACGGCAGTTTCAGGCAGGAGTGGAGACACCATTCCCTTCCGCTTGCAGGCGTCTCGGCGTCCACGACAGTAGTCATCCGCGACCGCTGGCAGGACGCTCCGGAGGATGCACCTTTCTATTCTTCGGCCTTCACAAAAGGCATCTTTTCTCGCGAAAATATAACCACATCGGAGGCTTCGGAAGCTAAGGCGAAAACCTCCGCGAAGACAAAACTCATCACAGTGAATGTTCCGGTTGTCAGCCGCGACGAAGTTCTTTGCATCGCCGGCGATGGAGAGGGGATGGACAATTGGCATAAACTTATCCCGTTGGATGACAGCAATTTCCCTCAGTGGAAAATCGCTGTTCAGTCTGAGGACGGCTTTGAATACAAATTTGTCATCGCAGACCGTAAAACACTCGCAATCAAAGAATGGGAAGGCGGCGAAAACCGCTGCTGCCTCGCTTCAGACAATAAATTCACTGTTCTTTCCGACATCAGCCACCGTTTCGGACTCCGTCGTTGGAGAGGGGCCGGAACAGCGATTCCTGTTTTCTCTCTTCGCAGTGAAGACGATTTCGGCGTGGGAGAGTTTCTTGATTTGAAAAAAATGGTCGACTGGGCAGAAAAGACGGGGCAATGCATTCTCCAGCTCCTTCCGATTAACGACACCACGATGACCGGCACCTGGGAGGACTCATATCCCTACAAAGCCAACTCAACTTTCGCCCTCCATCCTCAGTTTGTCAATCTCAAGGCTGCGGGAGTCGTGGAAAGCAAAGAGTACAAGGCCCTTCAGAAAGAGCTCAATTCTCTTTCTCAAGTGGACTACGAGAGGGTGAACAACGCGAAGACAAAACTGCTCCGGGAAGCATTTGCAAAGACATTCGCAAAACTCTCCAGGACCGCGGCTTACAAGGCTTTTGTCGCAGCCAACAAAGAGTGGCTTGAGCCTTATGCCGTTTTCTGCTGCCTTAGGGACAGCTTCGGCACTGCCGAATTTGCAAAATGGAAGACTTATGCAAAGTATTCCGCATCAAAAGTGGAAAAATACTGCGCCGAGCATCGCGAAGATGTGGATTTCCACTGCTTCGTCCAGTTCCATCTCGATCGCCAGCTTTCAGAAGTTCGCGAATACGCACATTCCAAGGGTGTGATTCTCAAGGGTGACCTCCCAATCGGCATTTCCCGCACGAGCGTGGATGCGTGGCAGTATCCTCAGCTTTTCAATATGGACGAGTCTGCGGGAGCACCGCCTGACGCATTCGCTGCCGACGGACAAAACTGGGGTCTCCCTACCTACAACTGGGATGAGATGGCAAAGGACGGTTTTGCCTGGTGGAAGGCAAGGCTCAGGAAGATGTCGGAATATTTCGACGCATTCAGAATCGACCACATCCTCGGATTTTTCCGTATTTGGGAGATTCCTCTCAAATACAAGAGCGGCCTTCTGGGACATTTCTATCCTGCGCTCCCATACCCTGCGGAGGAACTGGCATTCTTAGGCTTCGATGTGGCTTCCGGGGCATTCGTGACTGCTCCTGAGAACGACCCGAAGGATGTTCTCTTCGTTGAGGACCCGCTGATGAAGGGATATTGGCATCCACGCATCGGTGCGCAGAACACATCCACCTTCAGACATCTCGACCCTCATCGTCAGAGGGCGTTCAACCGTCTGCACGACGATTTCTTCTTCCATCGTCACAACGAGTTCTGGAGAGAGTCGGCAATGAGAAAACTTCCGTCCCTGCTTCACGCCACCGGTATGCTCGCATGTGGGGAGGATCTCGGAATGATCCCGGACTGCGTGGCATCGGTTATGGACGAACTGAAGATTCTTTCGCTTGAAATCCAAAGAATGCCGAAGAGTACGAGTGTAGAGTTCGCAGACCCGAAATACTACCCATACTTCTGCGTATGTACAACTTCAACTCACGATATGAACCCGATTCGGGCTTGGTGGGAAGAAGACCGGGAGGTTTCGTCGCGTTTCTATCACCAGCATTTCGGAGGCCAGGCTCCATATTTCTGTGAGCCGTGGCTTTGTGAGCAGATTGTTCGTGAGCACCTCGATTCTCCTGCGATGCTGACTATTCTCCCTCTCCAGGACTGGCTCTCCATCGACGGCTCCCTCCGCTTTCAGGACCCGAACGCCGAGCGCATCAATGTCCCTGCCAACAGCCGCCACTACTGGCGCTACCGTATGCACCTCAGTCTCGAATCCCTCCAAGCCCACGCGGACTTCAACGGTGAGATTTCTGCTCTGATAAGCTCCTCCGGGAGATAACCCCGCTACTGCGCAATCCAGACCATAAAATCGTCGACTCTGGAGCGTGAGACAGTCATTTCGAAGTCGGCGGCCGGTTCCGAGACAATAAGGAGTCGGCCGCCGGCTTGTTTCACTATGCTTTGGATGGCCTTGATGGAGACGATGCAGCTGCGGGAAATGCGGAAGAATGTCTTCGGGTGGAGTTCGCCGGCAATGATGTCGAGCGACGAATCCACGATGTACTTCTTCCCGTCGAATGTGCAGAGGAAATTGCTCTTCTCTTCGGAATAGAAATAGGCTATATCCTCGATTTTCACGGGGACGATGCGGTCGTTCATCCGCACAATGAACCTTTCCTTCTGTTTCCCGGATTCCAACGCCTGCAGGACTTGGCTGAAATCCTGCGGCCCCCGGCTGTCGCGAATCACCCGGTTTACGGCGCGGTCGAGGTCCTCGGGGCTAATTGGCTTCAGGAGGTAGTCGACAGAGCCGGCTTCGAAAGCCTTGATTGCGTAACTGTCGTAGGCTGTGGTCATAATCACCTTTGCCCGGATGTCCACCTGACGGAAAACCTCGAAACAATCCCCGTCTTCCAGCTCCACATCCATAAATATTACGTCCACTCCGCTCTCCTGCGTCCACCCGCCGTGCATCCCGGCTCCGTTTTCCGAAGAATGTTCCTTCAGCCAATCCACCGTGCCTGCGACCGAACGGGTGCATCCGACCACCTGCATTTGCGGATAACGGCTCTCCAGGGTTCTGGAAAGGGAGCGTTGCGCCATAATCTCGTCTTCAACTATAAGTACTCTCATATCTTAATATAGTCTTTTATTGTTCAATCAGCGGCAACCACACGACATATCTTCCATCTCCGTCTTCAATGCGGATATCTCCTCCTCCGAGGTCGGTGTACTGCTGCTTTATATATTTGAGTCCCACACCCGTGGATGGGGATTTTGATTTCTTCGGAATCAGTTCGTTGCTCACTTCCAGCCCGCCATCCTCCGAGCGGAGCGAAATCCGGAGCGGACGGGTGGACGATACGGCATTGTGTTTCAACGCATTCTCAACCAGCATCTGCACCGCGCAAGGAGGCACCATCTTCTGCAAATCCGCCTCGGCAATTTCCTCCACCACTTCAAATCCATCCGGAAACCTCGTCCTCATAAGCAGAACAAACGAGCGCACGAAATCCATCTCCCTGCCAAGTGTCACCAGCCGGCTGTCCTCCGTAGAGAGCATATAACGGTAGAGCCCCGCCAACTTGTGGATAAACTCGCTTGCCTGCTCCGTCCGGGAATCCAGCACCAGAGAATCCAGCACATTCAGCGAATTGAAAAGAAAATGCGGGTTCACCTGCTGCTTGAGCTTCTCGTAGCGGAACTGGGCATAGTGGCGTTTCTCCTTCTCGATAATCACCTGCTGCTGAACCTCAAGCGAATGATTTGCGAGATAGATGATGCAGTAGACCGAAATCTCCACAATCAGACAGAGCATGCACAAATGTATAAACTCCGCCGAAACCTCCGGTCTTATGAGCCCGTCCGGTGAGAGACAGACGATGTAGGCACTCAGTTGCGAGGTTATGAGCAGATAGAGGGTGAATATGAACCAATAGACCTTCGTTCCAAGACTGTCGCGAATCTGCCGTCTGAAACGGACGAATATGATGTTGATGCAGACAAGGGATATGATAACCGCCGTGTTGCTCAAAATCATCGAAAGGATTTCTATTGTGCTCCACGGATTGTGACCGGTCGACGAAAATACGAAAACCAGAATGCGGAGGAAGAAAATCAGTACGAAGGATGTAATCAGAATCCTCGTCTGTGACTTGCTGACGGCCTGTGTGCCCGATTTTCCTCCGGAACCGGAGAGTATCCTCGTAATCCAAAATGTGCCCCATCCGAGAATAATCGTCGTGACAAAAGTGACTATCGAACTCACCATCGTCGGCTTGTGCAGAGCCTTGGAAAGCAGCGCCGCCCCCTCCGTTCCGAGGAGAAAACCTGCCATATTCACCACAATCACGCAAGCTGCAGTCACTTCGATATTGAGCCCGTGCCTGAGACAGAGAATCACCGTCATCGCCATCGTGAGCAGTGTCAGCATAAGCTCGTCGCTGATGTTGAATACGCCGAGCATCATCGCCGTAAGCGCGTGTGCAACGGCGAAGCCAGTTATTATAAGGCTATCGGTTCTAATGTTTTTCTTCATATATGCGGTCATCGGTCGAAAGTTAGGAAAAAACTTGTGAATATCCTTTCATTCGTCGTGGAAATATCGCCATTCGTCAGGATTTATCGTCCGTTCGTCGGAGAATGGGATATATTGTATTATATATTTCATATATTCGCAAAACTAATGACAGATAAAAACTAAAAATTGTACAGTCGCTTATAGATTGTAAGAAATATAACCACATCGGGATGAAAACACCAAAACCAAAACTTTCTTTTTGGCAAATCTGGAACCTCAGCTTCGGCTTTATGGGCGTCCAGATCGGATACTCGCTTCAGAATTCCAACACATCCACAATACTCCAGTCTTTCGGCGCGGACCTCGGCTCGCTAAGCTATTTCTGGCTTGCAGCTCCTGTCGCCGGACTCATCGTGCAGCCAATCGTCGGAATGTTTTCTGACAAGACCTGGACAAGACTCGGAAGGCGCATTCCGTTCATCCTCATTGGAGCAATCATTTCGACTCTCGCACTGCTGCTGATGCCGAACTGTCCGAAACTCCTGGCTTTCGCACCGCTTGTGATGGGAGCCTTGATTTTCCTCTTTATGGACCTTTCGTTCAATGTCACGATGCAGCCGTTCAGAGCCCTTGTGACCGATATGCTGGACGATAGTCAGAAGACGGAAGGTTTTGTGGTTCAGACACTTCTGATTAATTTGGGCGCAGTTGTCGGAGCGCTTCTTCCTCTTATAATGACTTGGTGCGGGGTGAGCGATGTCGCACAGGAGGGGCACGTTGCCGACCACATTGCCTATTCCTATTACATCGGCGGAGCAATCCTTCTCCTTTCTGTCCTTGTCACCTCATTCAAGGTGAAGGAGTATCCGCCGAAAGAATTCGCGCTCTACAACGGCACCGCCGATGAAGCAAAATCTTCCGAAAAAGAGCAGCAAAAGACAAGTTTCATCCAGCTTCTGAAGGGTACTCCGAAGGTTATGATTCAACTGGGCGTGACTCAGTTTTTCTCCTGGGCGGCTCTCTTCCTGATGTGGAACTACCTCAAACCGGCCATCACCGGAGTAGTCACGGACAATGCCGGAGTAGTGCTTGCTGAAGGCGCAACTGCAACGTGGGTAGGCGTTCTCAACGCAGTCTATCCGATCCCTGCCTGCATCATTGCACTTTTTATGACCCAGATTGCCAACCGCTACGGCAATAAGACCGTCTATGCGGTGACTCTCGCCTGCGGAGCTCTCGGATTCCTCGGACTCTCATTGCTTCACAACCAATACCTTCTGATGATTCCGATGATTGGAATCGGCATCGCCTGGGCAGGAATCCTCGCAATGCCCTATTCAATCCTCTCCCGTGCCATCGACGCCAACTGTGCGGGGGCATATATGGGTATTTTCAACTTTACGATTGTCATCCCGCAAATCTGTATGGGTCTGATTGGCGGAGTGATTGTCAAGTACATCTTCGGCGGCAACGCCGTCGCTATGCTTGCCCTCGCCGGAGCGATGATGCTCTGCGCCGCTGCCAGCGTGGCATTTATCAAGGATAAACCTAATCATAATATTTAATATCAATATGAAACGTATAATCACACTATTTGTACTTCTCGCGTCGGCATTCTCGCTTTTCGCACAGGAAAAGTTTGAAGTGAAGGGTGTCGTTGTGGATGCATTAGGACCGGTTATTGGCGCTACAGTGATTGAAAGCGGCACGACCAATGGTGTGTCTACAGGCATTGACGGAGAGTATACAATCAAGGTGGCTTCAGCCGGGACTCAGGTGGAGATTAGCTGTATGGGCTATTCATCGCAGATTTTCAGAGCCGATGAGGTTCCTGCCACAGTCACACTCAAAGAGGATTCGGTTTTCCTTGAGGAGGCTGTCGCAATCGGTTACGGTTCCCAGAAAAAGAAGGAAGTCACCGGTTCCGTGGCATCAATCAAAGCCGAGGACTTCAATGCCGGAGTAAAGACCAGCCCTATCGGACTCCTTCAGGGCAAGGTTGCCGGACTTAACATCAGCCGTTCAACAAGTGACCCTACAAGCACGGGATTCAACGTTCAGATTCGTGGATTCTCCACTCTTGACAAGGGCGCGGGAACATCTCCTCTCTACATTGTGGACGGAGTGCCGGTGAGCAACATCGACAACATCTCTCCGGATGAAATCGCTTCTATGGACGTGCTCAAGGACGGTTCCGCAGCGGCAATCTATGGAACGCGGGGAACCAACGGTGTCATCATCATCACCACAAAACGTGGGGACAACTTCAGTGACAAGGCCGTGACAAGAGTCGAATACTCCGGCTATGCTTCCGTTTCAATGCGTAACGGCAAGACAGGAATGGCAACTCCTGAGGAATTTGTGAAACTTTCTGAAATCTCCGGCGGTAAAGTCACCCCGACCATTCTCACGGACAAGGACGGCAACCCGAATATGACGGACTGGATGTCTGAAATCACAAGAAAGGCCGCCTTTACCCACAACCACAACCTTGCGGTGACCGGTTCTTCAAGCAAATTCAACTACCGTGCTTCCGTGAACTACAAGGACGCGCAGGGTATCGCACGCAACAATGGGAGAAATGAAGTTATCGCAAAGATTGCCGCATCTCAGAAGGCTCTCAAAGGATGGCTTGACCTCAATTACGATTTCTCCTATATGCACTACCGCAACGACTATTTCTGCGGAGACTTCAAAATGGCGGCAACCCTTAATCCTACACTTCCGATTTACGACTCCACTTCTCCTAACGGATACTACGCCCCTCAGGGAACAGGTCTGAGCAACCCGGTGGAGAATATGAACCAGAAAGAGGCCTATCAGACAGGCAACTACTTCAGGGGCTCCCTCAAGGCAACTCTCAACATCCTTCCTGTTGATGGCCTCAAAATCAATGCTTTTGCAGCTTTCGAGGAAGGCGACAATGCAAAATATTGGTCAAACAAACAGATTACGACAGACGTGGACGGCTCGGGTAAGGCAGGCAGAGACACCGACAGGAATTTCAGCAAACTGTTTGAAATCACCGCTGACTACGCCCACAGTTTCGGACGTCACAATGTTGCAGCCGTAGCGGGCTTCTCCTACCAGAACTTCCTCTACGACGGGATGTCAGTCGAGAACAAAGGCTTCCCGACAGAGTCTATGAAGTATTATCAGATTGGCAACGGAGACCCTAACAAGACATATTTGAAAGCAAGCTCTTACAGAAACTCCAATACTCTTGCAGCTCTTTTCGCAAGGGCGAACTACAACTACGCTGAAAAATATCTCGTTTCCGCATCCATCCGTCGTGAAGGTTCTTCCCGTTTCGGTGCGAACAACAAATGGGGATGGTTCCCGGCAGTCAGCCTCGGTTGGCGCATCACCGGAGAGGACTTTATGGAGAATGCCAAGGGCGTGAACGACCTCAAGCTCCGTTTGGGATTCGGTGTCACGGGTAACAACCTCGGTTCTGACCTCAGGTCCGTTGCAACCCTCACCAAGGGTGGAACGTTCCTCTATAACGGTAAATATGAGAACACCTACACCATTGGTCAGAATGTCAATCCGGACCTTCGTTGGGAGAAGAAATACGAGTATAACTTCGGTCTTGACTTCGCATTCCTCGACAATCGTCTTTACGGTAGTTTCGACGCCTATTTCCGTAACACCCGCGACCTTCTCTGGGACTACGAGGTGCCGACTCCTCCATACCAGTATCACACGCTTCTCGCCAATGCCGGACGTATGAACAGCTACGGCGTCGAGCTTGTAATCAGCGGTGTGCCGGTGAAGACCAAAGACTGGACTTGGACCACAACTCCTACAATTTCTTGGAACCACAATGTCATTACCCGACTTTCAGACCCGTCCAAGGGCTTCAACTACAAGGAAACAACTTCGGGGGGGGTCGGTGAGAATGGTATTATGAACACCAACACTCAGATTCTCATTGAGGGACAGTCTGTCGGAGCGTTCTACGGCTACAAGTTCCTTGGTATCAAAGACGGCACTTGGTATTATTCTACTCCTGCAGGCGGAGTCGTTGACGGTGCAGGCGCATCGGATGGCTACCGTCAGGTGATAGGAAATGCTCAGCCTTGGTTCACTTTCGGATGGAACAACTCCGTAAGATACAAGAACTTCGACCTGTCCATCTTCCTTCGTGGAGTTGTCGGGAACAAGATTCTCAATCTCACCCGTTGGGCTTATGGACCGAGAGCTATGGCTGCCGACAACATTTTTATGAAAGACGTGAAACAGAAGGACGGTGTTGTCTATGCCAACAAAGAGCAGTTCTCCGACTACTATCTTGAGAACGGCTCCTATATGAAGATTGACAATATCACGCTCGGCTACAACTTCAAGTTCAAGGAAAGCAGCCTTGTGGACCGGCTTCGCATCTATATAACCGGACAGAACCTCGCCACCATCACAGGCTACAGCGGGCAGGACCCGGAGGTCGACACCACCAGCGTATGGAGTTCAGGCATTGACTACTGCGACTTCTACCCGACGGTTGCTACCGTTCTTTTCGGACTTAACATCTCATTCAAATAGTGTCTGGATATGAAAAAGATTTTTTACACACTTATAGCTGCAAGCCTTGCATTCACTTCCTGCGACAGTATGCTGGATGAAGTGAACTACGGTAACCCTACCGTTGAGGATATGATGACAAGCGAGGAAAATGTGGTGAAACTTGTCGGACAGATTTATGCGAACGTGAAGTACACCCACGACCATTGGGGATATTGGGGACTTGTCACGATTACGGCCGACGAAGGAGTCTGCGTTCCGAGAAACGGTGGAAACGACTGGAACGACGGAGGATACTGGCTCAAACAGAACACCCACACTTGGGACCACAAGGGTGACGCCATCAAGGAAGTTTGGAACACGACTGTCAATGGTGCCGTGCTCTGCAACCAGATTATCAAGATTCTTAATGAATACAAGGGGTCAATGTCTCCTGAGATTTATGCACAGTATCTGGGTGAGGTTGAGGTGATGAGAAGCTACTATTTTTATCAACTTCTCGACTGCTTCGGACGTGTCCCTTACACAGAGAAGTTTGAAGAGGCGACCGGTCCTCTCTATGAACCGCAGGACGTCTGGTCTCAGCTTGTGGCAACTCTCGAAAAGAATGCACCGAATATGGCTGTCGTCAATGACGGAAACCGCTCCGCAAACTACGGACGCACCACCCAGGGTTTTGCATATACGCTTCTTGCACGCCTCTATCTGAATGCAGAGGGCTTCGGATGTACTCCGGAAAACATTTTCAAGAAGGTTGAGAAACCGTCCCAGTTCAGCGGCTCTTTCTATGACAACTGTGTGAGGTGCTGCGATGCTGTCATCAACTCCGGTTCATACTCGATTGAAAAGGATTATTTCCACAATTTCGCGCTCAAGAACGAAGACAGTAAGGAGGCGATATTCTCCATCGTGGAGAACGGACTGACCGATGATGAGCTCGACTCAGGTAAGGTGAAAAACAAACTCCGCATCCCTTACAACACCCATCATTACGGCATTCAGTACTACTACGGCACTGTCCTTGACACTTGGAACGGCTTCTGTGCTCGCCCGTTATTCCTTGAAATCTTCAAGTCAAAGACGGCAAAGCCAATCGAAAAGGCAGAAGACTGGTACGACAACAAAAATTTCGCAGGTTACTACAACAGCGACCTTCGCGGCCCGGGAACTGAACTTCAGGGCACATCCAACACCAGGAATTGGGGATGGTTTGTGGGACAGGTCAACAAGAAAGGTTCAACTACAGAACTCTATCTTGACGAGGATGTTGTTGATACGGAAAATCCTAAGGGTACTCCGACTGTGATTCACGTAGGCGTTTCAAGCCTTTTCAATGCCCACAACTTCGACGGAGCGCGTCTCAACAAATGGGAACTCGACAAGACCGGGACCTACAAATATTGTGAGAACGATTTCCACATCTTCCGTTATGCCGACGTGCTTTGGATGAAGATTGAGGCGGTGCTTCGCGGTGGAGCGGGTTCGGTTTCATCTGTCACTTCTCTTCCTGATTTCCACACTCTTATGGCAAGAAGTTTCGCTTATGACCCGAATCCGGAGCAGGCCTACAAGGATGCCTATGGCGACGTCAACACTTGGACGTTGGAAGATGTGCTTGCAGAGCGCGGAAGAGAGTTCAGCTGGGAGATGGTCCGCAGACGCGACCTCATCCGCTACGACAAGTACCACAGCATCCAGTATGTCACCGACCCGAAAGCTAAGGAACAGGTGCGCAAGTGGTTCCCGATTCCATACTCAGTTTTGGAAAAATCTCTGATTGACGAGACCACGGGCCAGAAAATATGGACTCAGACTCCTGGTTACGAGAATCTTTAGGATATTCACAGATTCAATCCCATTGGGGAAAAGAATCAATTAAAAAGAAATACTAAACTATTAACACTTTAATTAAATTATTATGAAAAAGTTCTTTTATCTTATGACAGCGGCTGCTCTTCTTGCAGCGTTCTCATCTTGCGAGAAGAAGCCTGCGGTAGACCTTGGAAGTGTCGTTCTCGACGGTTTCTATGTCTATGGAGAGGCAACAGGAAATGCTGACAAGGTGCTTTCACAGAACGCAATGGCAGCAGGTTTCAACGAGGTTGAAAAGGCTACACGTGCAGGAATGTACGAGAAGTACATCTACCTTGAGGGTGGAAAGGATTTCGCTCTCATCGAGAATTCAAACAAGGACAAGAAGTTCTATGGCGCCGAACTTACAGAAGTAAACTACGGAAAGGGAACAGAAGAGGCTCCCGGCAAAAACTTCGAAGACAATCCTGATATGATGATTCTTCAGGGCAAGCTCATCATCGGTGATACTGCTCCTAAGATGAGGGTAAAGGAAAGCGGTCTCTACCACATCGTACTTGACAACAACCAGAAAGGCGACCTTGCTGAGGGAGCGCAGATTATCATCCAAAAGGCTGATTTCGGTGTCCGTGGCGCTTGCAACGGTTGGGGCTTCACACAGGGTGAGCCAACAGTAGGGGCTGACGGTGTTGTCACTTTCACTTGGAAAGACCTTGATTTCCCTTCAAAAGGCGAGTTCAAATTCTCTTCTTGCCACGGCTGGAAAATCAATCTTGATGAGGAAGGCAATGTGAAGGCTGAAGTTTCTTTCGGTCTTGAAGGAGGCAAACTCGCTCTTACTTCCACCAATATTACAGTTGACAAAGCCGGTCTTTATGACCTCACTCTCGTCTTCACTCCGAAGGCTGGTGAGCTTGCCGGTTCATTCTCTTACACTGCCAAACTCACCAAGGAGTCAAATCTTCCTGAGGCTTGCTATCTTATCGGAGCTGGCATCAATGGGTGGGATCTCCCAGGAAATGAACTTGCTATGATTCCGGCACACTCTGAGCCTGGCTGTTTCTGGGCAATCCGCTACATCGAGGCAGAAAAAGGCTTCAAATTCTCTCAAATTGCAACTGACTGGGGCAAGGACTTTACCGGACTTGGAACTGACACAGGATACACTGTAAAAGAAAACAACTGCTTCGTTGCTGAGACTGGCCTTTATATGATTGAGGTGGATTACAGTAAGAATGTCGTTACTGTTTCCAAGGCTGTCGTATGCGGAATGGGAGATGTATTCGGTAGCTGGGATGAAGGAAAATATCCTTTCACTGTTTCAGGACAGACTATGACTACAACAGCTACTGCGGCTAATAATCTTCGTATGTATGCGGTTTCTACATTTGCGGCAGCAACAGGAAACTGGTGGCATCGTGAGTTCAATATCTACGACGGCAAGATATCTTATCGTGGAACAGGCGGTGAACTGGCTGCAGTGCCTGTAACAGCCGGACAGACCATCACTCTCGACTTCAATGCCGGGACCGGTACAATCAAATAATCCGGTTATCTCGTAAATAGCTTGGATTATTATCGGCCGGTGGCTCCTGACAGAGCTGCCGGCTGCAATGTCAGAGGACTTCTGCCCTTTTCCTGTTCCGGGAGCGGACAAATGCCGGAGGGAGAGCCTCTAAAACGAAAACTGCTTGAAAATGAAAAAATATCTCCTTCTTTTTGCGGCGGCGACGCTTGCCCTGCTCTTTTCCTGCACTCCGCAGGACAATCCGTCGGAACCTGTCAATCCGCCGGCAGTCTTCGACATCAACAATCTTCAGCCTGGATTGAGCAGCGACCCTCTCAGTCTCTCTGCTGACGAGCCGTGCACGCTCTACTTCAAGGCCGGCGGAAAATATCCGTTCTCCGGTTATGATGGCGAGCTTTATGCCCATATTGGAGTGGTGAACTTCGAATGGGAGCACGTGCAGGCCGACTGGGATGTGAATATCGAAAAATGCCTCTGGCAGAAGACCGAAGTCGCTGATGTGTGGAAACTTCCGATTGAGCCGACCATCCGTCAATGGTTCGGGGTGGATGATGACGAGCCGCTCACAAGAATTGGAGTCGTTGTTCGCAATGCCGATGGAACAGAGCAGACCAAGCCGGACTTTTTCCTCAGTGTGAAGGACGAAGGCCGTGAGTTCAAGCCTGCGGATGTGGAGATGGCGGCAATGCCTTCCGGAGCGCAGCACGGAATCAACATCACCGGACAGGAAGTCACACTTGTGCTGTATGAAAAGGATAAGGACGGGAAACACTATCCGCATTGCTTCCTTGTAGGAGACTTCAATGACTGGAAAGTTTCCAACCGTTTCCAGATGAAACGTGACGAAAATGCGGGTTGCTGGTGGTACAAACTCTCGGGAATGGATGCGGATAAAGAATACCGTTTCCAATATCATCTCATTGATTCAGAGGGCGATGCGCTACGCATTTCCGACCCATATTCCGAAATTGTCTATAGCGGAGAGGACAAATGGATATCCTCTTCGACCTACCCTGATATGCCGGCCTATCCTTCCGGAACTTCGGGACTTGTGTCCGCATTTCAAATCAATCGTCCCGAATACAACTGGAAGATAAAGGATTACAATGTTGCGGACAAAAACGACATTGTGATTTATGAGCTTCATTTGAGGGATTTCAGTGCCACTCACGACCTTTCGGGTGCGGAGGAAAAGCTCGATTATCTCGAAAATCTCGGCGTCAACGCCATAGAACTTATGCCTGTCCAGGAGTTTGACGGAAACAACAGCTGGGGATATGACCCTTGCTCTTATTTCGCCCTTGACAAGACTTATGGCACTCGTGAACATTATAAGGCATTTGTCGACGAATGTCACAGCAGGGGAATTGCCGTGATACTCGACGTTGTCTATAACCACGCCACCGGCTCTCATCCTATGGCGAAGCTCTATTGGAATTCGGAAAAGAATCAGACCGCAGCCAATAATCCTTGGTTCAACGAAGTTGCTCCGCATCCTTATTCCGTTTTTCACGACTGGAACCACGAAAATCCGATGGTGCGGGAACACATCAAGAAGAGCCTGCGCTATCTTTTGGATGAGTACAAATTTGACGGATTCCGTTTCGACCTCACGAAAGGATTCACCCAGCGCAAATGCACAGACGCAACTGTCGGCAACTACGATCAGGGAAGAATCGATGTTCTTAATGAATATGCCAAGGCGATTTTCGATCTTAAGCCGGGTGCGGTGGTGATTTTGGAGCATTTCTGTGAAACTCGTGAGGAGAAGGCTCTTGCAGCAGCAGGTATGCAGATGTGGCGCAATGTGAACAATGCCTACTGCCAGACTGCAATGGGATGGCTCAAAGACGGTGACGACTTGAATCAGATTTGGACAGGAAGCAGTTCTATGCCTTTTGGCTCCTGGGTGGGCTTTATGGAGAGCCACGACGAAGAGAGGACTGCCTACAAATCTCTTAAATGGGGAAATGGAATCACAGGAAACCTTGCGGCAAGAATGCAACGGTTGGGACTCAATGCCGCATTCTCGCTGCTCGTTCCGGGTCCTAAGATGATTTGGCAGTTCGGCGAACTGGGCTACGATGTCTCAATTGAAGAAAATGGACGCACGGGAGAGAAGCCGCTCCATTGGGACTATTATGATCTTCCTGAGCGCAGGGCTCTCTACGACACATACGCGAAACTTCTCAAATTCCGTCGGGACAATGCGCGTCTGTTCGATATGGACGCAAGCTTTGAGATGTATGCAGGCAGTGGAGTTTCCGCCCGTACAATCTTCGGTTCAAACGAGGGCAAGTCATTCGCGGTCATCGGCAATTTCCAGACTACAGATTACGACGATACCTACACCCTGAAATCAGCCGGAACCTGGTATGACCTCTTCAGCGGAAAAAGCTATAATGTGGGTTCCGACTGCCGGGTCAGCATCCCTCTGAAAGCAGGAAAGTTCGTTGTGCTGACAAATTTCAAATAGTTCTGTTCCCGGCAAATGTTGTCTGATTTATGGATATAAAAAGAATAAAACTTGCGGCACTGACCGTTCTGGCGGCTCTTGTATGCGCCTGTGCGCCGGATTTGGGCCTCGACAATCCTCAGATTCCTTCCGGAGGGAATGGGGGCTCGACGAACCAGGGCAGCGGGAGCAGTTCTGACGGTGGTTTCAAGGCGGAGGAAGGTCTTGGGTGGCTTTTCTCCGGGGACGACATCCCGGAGTTTCATCTTGAAGTTTCGCTCGCGGAGTGGAACCGGCTGCTTGGGGAATTTGACAAGAATAAGAATACTTCCGAATATATCCACGCGGATGTACTTTGCAACAAGGGAGAGGAAAAAATCAGAATCGGAGACGTCGGCCTTCGTCTCAAGGGCAACACGTCCCGTCGCAGGCCCGAGGGGAATGAGGGAATGATGCACACGGCTGGGCAGACGGGCTGGCACCACTGCCACTACCAGCTTAACTTTACCAAATACAATAAAGACGTGGCGCACGAGCTGCACGGGGTCAAGAAACTCTATCTCAAATGGTTCAAGGACGATCCGATGTATGTGCGGGAAGTTTTCTGCTTTGACCTTTTCCACCGCGTCGGGGTGTGGACAGCTCCTCATTCCGCCTACTGCCGGCTTTGGATTAAGGTGGAGGGAGACCCGTCCGAGACCTATCTCGGTGTCTATAATATGATTGAACTTGTTGACGGACGCTACGCCAATGCCAGGGCCGAACAGTTTGCGTTCAAGGACGGATTTCTTTGGAAATGTTCTTCGGGAGCGTCCCTTTCCGACGCTTCTGACCATCTTATCGGCAACGATGGCTCAGACAAGATCTACGAACTCAAAACTCAGACTGCGGAATATGCCGCTGCCAAGGCCCAGTTGCAGGATTTCATAAAGAAAGTAGCCGGCAAGGGAGACGAGAATTTCAAAAACTGGATTGTCGAGGTCTGTGACGTGGAACTTTTGCTGAAAACCTACGCCGTCAATGTTGCCGTGGGGATGTGGGATGACTATTGGAAGAATAAGAACAACTACTACATCTACTTCAATTCGAAGGACCTCTACACCTACAAGTTCTTCTTCATCCCCTACGACTACGACAATACTCTCGGCACATCCCATCTGGATATGGATGCCGGCCGCCAGGACCCTCTAAATTGGGGAGATAATTCCAACCCATTGATCTACAAACTTCTCAAATACGAGGAGTTCCGGAAAATCTACAAAGACGCACTCCTTTCTCTCGTCGACCCTGTGGCAGGAGAATTCTACTACACACGCTCGATGGCGAGAATCCGTGAATGGCACTCAAAAATCGGGGATTATGTTTCCAATGACACAGGGGAGGATATGTCAATCGAGGACCGTCCTGCCTCTTGGGGCAACCACGGGGAATACCGTCTGCTGGAAGAGAGCAACAATTTCTTTAAAATACGCGCTGAGGCCATTGAGCGCCATTGCAGATAGATCTAATAATATGAACTTGATGAAAAAGACATTTTTTGCGGCTCTCGCACTTCTTTTGCTGATTTCATGCTCGGAAAAGACTCCTCACGCAGGATGGACTTATGACACGGTGGTTTATGAGATGAACCTGCGCCAGTACACCCCGGAAGGGACTTTTGCTGCGGCCAAAGAGCAACTTCCTCGTCTGAAAGAACTCGGAGTGGACGTCATCTGGCTTATGCCGATTTACCCGATTGGCGAGAAAGAGCGCAAGGGAACTCTCGGCTCCTACTATGCGGCTAAAGACTATTGCGCGGTGAATCCGGAGTTTGGCACGATGGAGGATTTCGAAGCTTTTGTTGCCGCGGCAAAGGCACAGGGCTTCCGTGTAATTCTTGACTGGGTGGCAAACCACACCTCTCCCGATGCCGTCTGGATTGACTCCAAGCCTGCCGACTGGTATGAGAGGGACTCGCTGGGAAATACCATTGTGGAATATGACTGGACTGACATCGCCGCCCTGAACTATGACAATAAGGATGTCTGGGACGCGCAGGAAAATGCAATGCGTTTTTGGATGGAGAAAGGAATTGACGGTTTCCGCTGCGATATGGCTTGCGAAGTGCCTTTCGAGTTTTGGACAAGGACAATCGCTTCTCTGCGAGAGGATTGGCCGGGGATGTATATGCTCGCAGAGGGTGAGGACCCGCAGTTGCACGCATCAGGTTTCGACGCATCCTACGCTTGGGAACTCCACCACCTGTTGAACGACATCGCTCAGGGACGAAAGAATATTCCCGAACTTCTTGACTACATCAGCCGTGACTCGGAGCGTTTCCCTCAGGATGCTTTCCGTCTTATGTTCACTTCCAACCACGACGAGAATTCCTGGGCTGGGACAGAGTTTGAGAGAATGGGTGATGCGGCGCAGCTGATGGCGGTGCTCACATTCACGCTTCCTTCCGGACAGCCGCTGATTTACACCGGACAGGAGATGGGTTGGAACCACCGTTTCCTCTTCTTTGAAAAAGACCCGATTCCTGCTTGGGAGGAAAATGATTTCACCAAGTTCTACCAAAGCCTCATCCGTTTCCGTCACGACCATCCTTCGCTCCGTCCGGGCGAAAAAGGCGGCCGTTTCGAAGTCGTTTCCACCGAAGACAGCACACTCGTTTTCCGAAGGGTGCTTCCGAATGATGTTGTCACCATATCCGCACAGCTCTGCCCACCGTGGAACTGGAATCTGGATGCGAAATAAGTTTTAAAATTTTATTCAGTAATTTTGAGATGAAGAAGATATTTGGAATTATTATGACGGCAGTTATGCTTGGCTCTTGCAACTCTAATTCGGTTTTTGTTCCAGAAGAGGTAACTGATGCCGATTTGACGCAGATTTGCAGAGTCGAACCTCTTTCCTGGTGGGTGGGAATGAACACCCCGTTGCAACTTTTGATTCAAGGTGAGGGGATTTCGGAATATGACGTCGTTTTTGAGGGCGGAAACGGAGTGAAGGTGAGCGGAGTCCATAAGGCGGACAGTCCGAACTATCTTTTTGTCGATGTCGCCATATCAGCGAATGCGCAGCCGGGGACATATTATCTCGTGTTCACAAAAGGGGAGGAGAGTTTCAAACGTGCCTACGAAATCGGGGCGCGGGTTGAGGGCTCTGCGCAGAGGAAAAGTTTTTCGAGCGCGGATATGATTTATCTCATTATGCCGGACCGCTTTGCAAATGGCGACCCGTCTAATGATTCGACACCCGACACCGCTGAAAAGGCGGACCGCAGCGAATTTTTCGGAAGACACGGCGGTGACATTCAGGGGATTATCGACCATCTCGACTACATCGCGGAACTCGGCGCGACAGCAATCTGGCCGACTCCGCTTTTGGAAGATAATGCGGAGCACGAGTCCTATCACGGTTATGCGGCATCCGACTACTATCACATCGATTCCCGTTTCGGCAGCAACGAACTCTATCGGGAGTTTGTCGAAAAGGCTCACGGGAAGGGGCTTAAGGTCTTGATGGATATCGTCACAAACCATTGTGGCACATCGCATTGGTGGATGAAGGACCTGCCTTTTGCCGATTGGATTCATCAATATCCGCAGTACACCGGGACCAATGTCTGCTTTTCCACGAATATGGACCCGAACGCTTCCCGAAAGGACCTCGAAATCCAGGAAAGCGGATGGTTTGTCCCTTCGATGCCGGATATGAATCTCGACAATCCTTTCGTGCTCAGCTACTTCACTCAGTGGGCAGTCTGGTGGGCGGAGTATGCGGGACTCGACGGTTTCCGGGTGGACACCTACCCCTACAACGAGAAAGAGCCTATGTCCCGCTGGTGCAAGGCCATCACGGATGAGTACCCTAATTTCAATATAGTGGGCGAGTGCTGGACTTCATCCATCCCGCAGCTTGCCTATTGGCAGAAGGATGCGCTTGTGAACAACTTCAACTCCAATCTCCCTTCAGTGATGGATTTTCCTCTTCACGACGCCCTGCGTATGGGACTGAATGAGGGTGCAGGTTGGGGCTGCGGAATGACGAGGATATACGAGATTCTTTCGCACGATTTTCTCTATCCCGATGTGAATAATCTGCTGGTTTTTGCCGGCAACCACGACACGGACCGAATCGGGGATGTGGTCGGGAAGAACCCGAAGAAACTCAGGCTCGCGATGACTCTGATGGCGACAATGAGGGGTATTCCACAGGTTTTTGCCGGCGACGAGCTTATGATGGTTTCGGCAGACCGTTCGCAGGGACACGGCGGATTGAGAGTGGATTTCCCGGGCGGCTGGCCTGGTGACAAGATGAATCTTTTCACTCACGAAGGCCGCGAGGCTCAGCGCCTCAACACCGACGGCAAAGCTGTCTATCCGGGACAGGCGGAACTGCTTTTCGACTATGTGAGCCGTCTTTTCAATTGGAGAAAGACAGCTGAGGTCATCCACACGGGACGCACTCTGCATTTTATCACCCGCGACAACACATACGCCTTCTTCCGCTACAACGACAGCAAGGCGGTTTTCGTCTTTATCAACAATTCCGAAGAAGAGAAAACCATCCCGTGGAGCTATTATTCCGAGATTTCCGAAGGCCTGAAAGAGGGCATCGACGTCCTCACCGGAGCCACCGTCACCATAGACGGCAGCACCAAAGTTGCCCCGGAAACTGCTCTCGTAGTCGAATTCCAGCGATGAGCGTATCCTTGCGCGATTCCAGCGATGAAGGTAACTGATTTCGCTGCATACCCACTCATCCGTGAAGTACTGAAATAATCACCGGCAAAGACGAATCTACAGCGTCTGCCCTCCGATAAACTCGCGCATGATTGAGGTCGGTGGTATCATGGCGATTTCCTCCGGGCTCAGGGCCACTATGTAACTTAGGAATTTCAGCAGGCGTACGGCCTCGCCGTAGGCTGGAGATGTCGGACTGATGCGGCGCAGAAGCGGTTCTGCGTAGTATTTCAGCATCGGGAGTTCGAACACGAGAGCGGAATTGAACATCACGTCGGCATTTTCCTGGAACGGGAAGATGTTGCGGTTTTCGCCACGGCGGACACTTGACCAGCGGAGAATCGTCTCCTCCGGGGATATGCCTCTGACGCGGTTGTCACGTACCATGCGGCGCAGAATCCTGTTGTCTGTCGTGGAGATGTTGTTGTTCTCGTCAAGCGAAAGGGACGTGAGCGCGGATGCATAGACACGGAAAATCCTCGTCTGGTCCACTCCGGGCACCATTTCAGGGTTCAGAGCGTGGATTCCCTCCATAATGAGTATATCCTCCTTTTCGAGTTTCATCCTGTTGCCCTCGAAAGTGCGGACGCCAGTCTTGAAGTTGAATCTTGGAATCTCCACCTCCTTGCCCGAGAGCAGGTCGTTCAACTGTGCATTGAGAAAATCGAGGTCCATCGCATGAAGAGACTCGAAGTCATAGTTCCCGTTCTCGTCCTTCGGAGTGTGCTCGCGATCGACGAAATAGTTGTCAAGTTCGATGACCTTCGGGTTCAGCCCGAGAATCTTGCACTGTTGCGCGAGACGGAGCGATGAGGAAGTCTTTCCGGACGATGATGGGCCGGCAATGAAAACAATCTTCACGCTTTCGTGTTTCTGCCAGATTGCGTCTGCGATGGCGGCATACTTGCGTTCATGCCGCGCCTCGGCGAGGTTTATGATTTCGCGGGCATGTCCTTCGAGTATGGCCTTGTTAAGCGAGCCCACGCTGCTGACTCCGAGCACACGGCTCCATTTTTCGTGATCGTCGAGCGCGGCGGCAAGCTTCGACTGCTTCTTCATCGGGAGAATCCTGTCCTTCTGTCCGAGCCCCGGATATTGTAGGCACAGACCCTTGCCGAACGGGCGCAGTTCGAATGTCTTGAGGTAGCCTGTGGACGGCAGCATCGGCCCGTAGAATGAGTCTGCCGTGTCTTCGAGGAAATAGACGCTGTAGGTGTATCGGCCAAGTGTTTTCAGCAGTTCAATCTTCTCCGGCTGGCCATTCTTCGCGAAAAGTTTCTCCGCCTCGTCCTCTGTGAGTATCGCCTTGCGGAACGGGATGTTTTGGGCGATAATCTCTTTCATTTTTGCTTTGATCAGTCGCAACTCCCCGCCGGAAGGCACATGTACCTCATATTTCCCTCCTTCGGGATTTTCGTGTAACTCGCAGTAGAGCCCGCTCGGAAGTGCATATTTGATGTTTAGGAATTTATCCGGAAAAACGTCCCTCACCGCCTTCTGAAGCACGAAGCAGAGCGACCGGGCGTATGTGCGGATTCCGTTGGGGTGGCCGTAGCCTATGAACTCGATTCTGTGTGGTCTGCAAATCTCGAAACCCAGTCCTTTCAGCGTGTTGTCCACCAGCGCCGCCAGAATCTGCTTGTCTTCCGTCCCCTCCGTTTCCTTCGGCATCATATCCTTTGCTATATCAAGCAGCGTGGTCCCAAATTCGACGTCGCGGTAGCTGTCTGTGTTTTCGCAATAAATTCTGATCTTCTCCATATATAATTGTTATATTTTCATTTGTCTTCTGAACGCGGTTGCACCAAGCGCCGCTGATTCCCTACAAATTAGTGACCGAAGGTGCTCGGGACGGACATATTTTATATAAAATTAGTAATTTTGCAGTATGAAATCGACCGGAAAATATATCGAGATAAGGGGCGCGAATGCGCATAATCTGAAAAATGTTTCATTAGACATTCCGCGCGGGGAGTTCGTTGTGATTACGGGTTTGAGCGGGAGCGGAAAGTCGTCGCTTGCATTCGACACTCTGTATGCCGAGGGACAACGGAGGTATATGGACACGCTCTCAACCTACGCGAAGCATTTTATGGGAATACTCGAAAAGCCTCAGGTGGAGAGCATAGAGGGACTCAGCCCCGTCATCGCAATCGAGCAGAAGACGACGGGAAAGAACCCTCGTTCGACTGTCGGTACGATTACGGAAATATATGATTTCCTGAGACTTCTGTACGCCCGTGCATCGAAGGCCTACTCCCCGGCGACGGGAAAAGAGATGGTGCGCTACACCGATGACCAAATAGTCTCTCTGATTATCGGAAACTACGGCGGGCGCAAGTGTATGCTTCTCTCTCCGCTCGTCCGGGGACGCAAGGGGCACTATAAGGAACTGCTTGCCCAGATGCGAAAGAGGGGATATACCCAGGCGCGGATTGACTCTGAAATCGTCGAACTCTCGGAAATTGAGGCGCTGGATCGCTACAAGCCGCATTTTATTGAACTTGTAATTGACAGGCTCAAGCCGGAAGTGAAGGACGAAAAGCGGATTCGGGAGTCAGTGATGGCGGCTCTGAACCTTGGCAAGGGCTCGCTTGCGGTTCTGGACATGGAAACGGGTGAACTGCACCACTATTCGAAGCATCTGGTGTGCCCGGACACAGGTCTGTCCCTTGAGGAGCCGGCCCCACATACGTTCTCGTTCAACTCTCCGCAGGGCTATTGCCCCCACTGCAAGGGACTTGGAACCATCGTGAATGTCGATGTGAAGTCCATAATTCCGGACCCGTCAGTTTCGATTGCAGACGGAGGAATCGTGCCTCTGGGAAATATCCGCCAGACAAAGAAATTTGACATAATCCGTTCCATTGCAAGGAAATATGACTTTTCATTATACGACCCCATAGAACTCGTGCCACAGGAAGCTCTGACTCTGATAATCTATGGCTCTGACGAACTTTTCCGCGTTGGGGAGGGGGCCATGTCAGAGATGGTGTCGTTTCCGGGAATTGTGGGCGACATTGACGACAAGATTGTGTGTCCTGAGTGCGGCGGGACAAGGCTGAAGAAGGAATGCGGTTGTTTCAAGATTGACGGAAAGCCTATCTGGGAGGTCTCGGCGATGGAAATCAGCGCGTTGAAGGAGTGGCTGCTGAGCCTGCCGGGAAAACTTGACAACAGGGGGAACGCGATTGCCAGGGACATTCTCAAGGAACTTGACGAGAGGGTGCAGTTCCTGCTTGACGTGGGTCTTGACTATCTTTCGCTCGACCGTGCCACAGCGTCGCTGTCGGGAGGGGAAAGCCAGCGCATCAGGCTCGCTACGCAAATCGGGTCGAAGCTTGTGAACGTGCTCTACATCCTCGACGAGCCTTCAATCGGGCTGCACCAGAGGGACAACCGCAAACTGATTGCTTCCTTGCAGGAACTTCGTGACAGCGGCAATTCGGTGATGGTTGTGGAGCATGATGAGGAGACGATGAAAGCAGCCGACTGGCTCGTGGATGTCGGTCCTGGAGCTGGTTCCGAGGGCGGGCGCATCTGCATGAACGGCCCGTTCAAGCTGTTGGCCGCACATCAGGAGGCGGTGGAAGAAAAAAATCCCGGATTTGTCGATTCGGCGGGTGAGGAAGATGTCGTGGAGCACTGCATTTTCGGCAACTCGGTGACTTTGGATTATTTGCGTGGAATCAGACGTGTTGAAGTCCCGGCCGTGCGCCGTCCGGGGAATGGGCTGTTTCTGACGATAAGAGGGGTGCATGGCAATAATCTGAAGAATGTTGATGCGGCATTCCCTCTCGGATGCTTCATCGGAGTTGCCGGAGTCAGCGGTTCGGGCAAATCGACTCTGATTAACGAGACTCTGATGCCGATTCTGAAAAACAAGTTCTTCAGAGCCAAGCTTCCTGTGCTTCCGTATGGCTCGATTGAGGGCGTGGAGAACATAGACAAGGTTATAGAGATTGACCAGTCACCGATAGGCCGTTCTCCGAGGAGCAATCCTGCCACTTTCACGGGCGTGTTCGACGACATTAGAAAACTGTTTGAGGCGACTCCGGACGCAAAGGTCCGCGGGTTCAAGGCGGGCCGTTTCTCTTTCAATGTCGCGGGGGGACGTTGTGAGGAATGCAAGGGAGCCGGTCTGAAGGTTATAGAAATGAATTTCCTTCCGTCGGTGAACGTGGTCTGTCCGCAGTGCGGCGGTCGTCGCTACAAGGAGGATACGCTTGCTGTCTATTATAAGGGGAAGAATATCAATGACGTGCTTGAGATGCCGATTTCAGAGGCATACGAGTTCTTCAGGCCGGTGCCTGCCATTGCGGTGAAGCTCAAGGCCCTGCTTGACGTCGGCCTCGGCTACATAACCCTCGGCCAATCCTCCGTCACGCTTTCAGGCGGTGAGAGTCAGCGCATGAAACTTTCTGCAGAACTCTCCAAGAAATCCACAGGAAAGACTCTCTACATCCTCGACGAACCCACCACCGGTCTCCACACCGAAGACATCAAGGTTCTTCTCGGTGTCCTCCAGAAACTCGTTGACGGCGGCAACACCGTCATCATCATTGAGCACAATCTCGATGTCCTCAAGTCCGTCGATTACCTCTTCGACCTCGGTCCCGAAGGCGGCCGCCGCGGAGGTCTCATCGTCTCGCAGGGCACACCCGAGCAGGTTGCCGCCGACCCCGCCTCCGTCACCGGCCCCTACCTCAAGCCGCTGCTGTAGGGCTAAAATCTATACTCCGAGAATTATGTTAGCGTCAATGCCCAGCTTGCGATTCATTTCTCTTCCGACTTTCAATGTCGGCTCACTTTTCCCGTTGAGGTATTCACTTACGCGCGATGCACTGATGCCCAATAGTTTGGAGAGACTTAACTGAGTGAGCCCCAGTTCGTACATCCTGAGCTTAAGAACATCGGCCAGATTTGGTCGCCCGACCGAATAATGTTCGTCGGAGTAGTCTGCCACCATATTTGAGAGAAGCTCCAATTCAATACTGTTGGGGTCATCTTTCGGCGTGTCGTCCGTCACAAGCGGAAGAAGTTCCTCCACTCTCGCGACGGCCCAGTCATACTGTTTTTCATTTTCTATCCTTGCCATTTTGTGCCTATTTAGTTGCCTATATATTCCTGCAATCAATTCTGTCATATTCCGAGTGCGTGCCGATAAAACGGATGTAAACGAACTTTATTGTGAACTTAATCACCGCAACTATCCTATAGCAGTTCCCCTTTATGTTGAACACATACCGTTGGTTTCCGACGGCATCTGCACTATTGAATGTTCGCCTGACATCAGCAAAGCAAGTCCATTCGCTCCGTTTAACAATGTCAACCCATTCCTGAATTGCGGTTTTCGCATCGGAATGTATCTCAATGTATTCTTTCAGGGTCTTTTCCGTAAAAATTCTCATATCCGTTTGTGTGTTCGGCAAAGATAATACTAAATTCTGAAAAATAAAATATTGTTCTATAAAATAAAATCTAGCGTACCGATAGTGTTGACCGCAAGTGTAAATTCAATTTTGTGCATTCTTTTTCTTCAGAATTTGATATTTTGAAAATTTTTATGCACTAACTGAAAACAACAATTATCCCATACAATATCATCGAAATAACCGAAATTTGCGGCGCAATATCCCATAAACCGAAAAACATTTTCTATCTTTGCCATGTCATCGAAAGGTGACGAACATATTGATGAAAGTGTTTGGCTTTTATCCTTGTAAGGAAATCTGGTAAATTTTCAATGAGAACAAGGGGTAAGGCATTCACTCTTCACTTTGTATCACTGTATGTTATCGCAAGATAATTACATATACGGGTGTGGGGTATTGCGTCGCTTGTTTGTTCTCAGGGTTTTACCAGAACCTCCTTACAGATAGGCTTCGACTCCACACTTTCTTTTTACGCAAAACCGTCTCGGAGGAGTCACGAGCGAAGCAAGATTCATGGAAACAGACTATGAAAATCAGTAAACTATTGCCGTCGTTGGCGTTGGTGACGGCATTCATCGCTACATCTTCCTGCGGAAAATTGGAGGACAGAATCAACTCCCTCGAACAGAGGATTTCGGAACTGGAGAATACAAGGATTCCTTCTATTGACGAGCAGGTGGCTTCAATAAAAAAGACCATCGGGGAACTTGAAAAGACCGATGCGGGGCTTCGGGAATACATCGCCGCGCTCGAAGAGAAACAAGCGACACTTGAAACTGAACTCGGGAAAACCAATGCTGCTCTGACCGAGGCGCAGAAAACCCTCCGCGAGGAGATGGCGGCCGACAAAACCGAACTTTCCGGCTCGGTCGATGCTGCCAAGGCCGATGTCATCGCGCAGCTTGAGGCATACAAGACCCTCATAAACGGGGAGCTGGAGACTCTGAACGGCACAATCGAGTCTCTGAAGGCCAAGGACGAGGAACTTCAGAAGAACGCAGAGGAGCTGCGAGGCTATGTGGATTCCGAGAACGGGAAAGTGCGCGACTGGGCGGACGCGACATTCGCCACCATCGAGCAGCAGAACAAACTCGCGGAGACTGTCGCGAGTATAAAGACACAGTTTGAGACTCTGAACAGCTATACGATGAACATGGACGTGCGTCTCACCAACAAGGCGGAGGAACTCTCGAAGTCGCTCTCTGCCCTTGACGAATCAACGAGTCAGCAGATAGGTGCGCTCACGGAAAAGCTCGGCAGTGACATTTCAGCGTTGAGGACGGAACTCACGGATGCCTACACGAAGCTCGTCGCCACAGAAATAACGAGGCTTGAGACCTCGATGAAGTCGTGGGTGAGCGAGCAGCTTGCTGGATATTACACCATAGAGCAGGCGGACGCGAAGCTTGAGGCTATGAGGACGGAGCTCACGGGACGCATGGACTCCGACAAGGCATATCTCACGACACTCATCACAAACCTTGAGACTGCGACGAACAAGAAGATTTCGGCGAATGCGAGCCTGATTACGGGCCTGCGCGGTGACCTCACCTCTCTCTCACAATCGGTGGCAGAGAACGCGGGGAAAATTGCTGACGACGCGATACTCATAAGCCAGAACACAGCCGCTGTCTCGAAGAACAGCACAGCAATCGCAGCGAACACAAATAACCTTGCCGCCGTAAAAAAGCTTGCCGAAGACAATCAAAAACTTATCGCTGAGAATAGTGAGAAACTCGCCGAGATGCAGAGGTTGCACAACTCCCTGAAAGACAGCGGAATCGAGGACTATGCGGAGACGGTGATTCAGAACACTAAGGACATCGCTTCGAATGCCTCCCTCATCGCGAAGAATGCCGCAGCGATTCAGAGCAACGCCACGGCAATCGCCCAAAACGCCTCGGACATACAAAATCTTTCGGCAAGGCTTGATGCGACAAAGTCAGAAATTATAGAATCCTACACCGCAGCCATCGCCAAGGCAATCAACGACTATGACGGGACGGTTACCGCGAAGCTCGCCTCAGAGATTGCCAAAGTGGAGGACAAGATATCCGGCCTGAAGACCGAGGTGGAGTCGGTCAAGTCAAGTTTGGCCGCCCTTGAGGACAGGGTTGCACGCCTTGAGGAGATTGTAAGTCAGATAACATCCATATCGTACATACCGAGGTACGCTGACGGAGCGGAGCGTGTGGAATACACCCGCGATGCCCTCGACATAATCCCGGGCGACGTCACTCTGCGCTT
>ERZ780207.592-NODE-592-length-37996-cov-16.964234_pt1 | contig 37996 bp, 25 predicted proteins | sample MGYA00510977_ERZ780207 | MGnify/ENA primary metagenome ERZ780207 (study PRJEB29588, sample SAMEA2151383) | human gut metagenome | biome: human gut; feature: human-associated habitat; material: faeces | place: Denmark | collected 2008/2010 ...
AGGTGCGAAGCACTGGCATCGCTAAAAGGCTGTTTTTTATGTTTTTTGTTTCAGTGCCCCCAGTATTTATCCACTGAACCGAAAAGAGTTTGAAAGTTATAGAATAGTCTTAATAGTCCCTGATGAAATGCAAAAAAAATGGCTAAAAGGAACAATCCTTTTAGCCGTTTTTTTATTGTTGTACTCATATGTAGATTTAGAATTCGATAAGGAGGGTGCCGTGGGTGGGGATTGGAATGTCGGTGGTGAGGTTGATTTTCTCGCCTGTGAGCACATTGCTTGCCTCAGCGGTGGTGCCAATCAGTTCGGCGTAGCGCTTCACGTCCACTTTGTTTTCCTTATCCAGTCCGTTGAGCATGAGCATAACGGTTTTGCCTTCGTGGCGGCGTGCAATCACATACACGCCATTGTGGGGGCAGAATTGTGTTTGGGTGCCATTCACAATCACGTCGTTGCCCTTGCGCCAATGCAGCAGACGGCTGAGCCAGCCGAACATCTCGTTTTCCGCGGCGGTGCGTCCGTCGGCGGTGAAACAGTTGCGCTCATCGCCAGGGAAGCCACCCATGAAGTCTTTGCGCACATTGCCGTCGGTCACCTTCTTCACACCATTCATCAGCACCTCGGTGCCGTAGTAAAGTTGTGGAATACGCTTGATGGTGAGCAGCAGCGCAAGTCCTTGTTTCAGGCGGTTCACATCCTTGCCCTCGCCCAAAAAGCGGTCGGTGTCGTGATTCTCGATGAATGCCATCACATGGTTCACATCGGTGTAGAGATAGTCGTACACAAACGTGTTGTACACACGGTTGAAGCCACGCCACCAGTCGTCGGTAGTTTCGTGTTTGCACGAGTCCATTGCCTCATAGAAAGCGAAGTCCATCACCGTTTTCAGATTGCTGTTTTGCTTCACCAAGCGCGAATCCTTTTGCCAAGCGGCGGTGTAGGCAGGCTGAGTAACCCAAGTTTCGCCCACGGTGTTGAAGTTGGGATATTCCTCGTTCAGTTGCTTCATCCAGCGCGCCATAGGGGCTGCGTAGGCGTAGGGATAAGTGTCCATACGAATGCCGTTGATGCCCACGGTTTCCACCCACCAGATGCTGTTTTGAATCAGATAAGTGGCAACGTGCGGATTGTTTTGGTTAAGGTCGGGCATTGATGACACAAACCACCCTTCCTCCGTTTCGCGCTTGTCGATTTCGCTGGCGTAGGGGTCAACGCATGGGGTGAGTTTGAAACTGGTCTGCAAACCGTAGTTGGGTTGGTTAAACCAGTCGGATGCCGGTGGATTGATTTGCCATGGGTGGCACGAACCGCAGTGGTTGAAAATCATATCCATCACCACTTTCAAGCCCTTCTGGTGTGCCTCGTCAACCAAACGGCGGTAATCTTCGTTAGTGCCGAAGCGTGGGTCCACTTTGTAATAGTCGGTGGTGGCATAGCCGTGGTAACTGCTGTGGCCGCCTCCGCTTGGCATATCATTCTCAAGCACAGGGGTAAACCACAGTGTGGTCACGCCCAGTTCGTTGAAATAGTCGAGGTGCTGACGAATGCCCTCCAAGTCGCCACCGTGGCGAAGCGATGGCTCCGTGCGCACGCAACGTTGGTCGAGCATACCCTTCACCACATTGTTTTTCACATTGCCATCGGCAAAGCGGTCGGGCATGAGCATATACAGCACATCGGCATTGGTGAATCCCTGTCGTGCCTCACCAGGCATGTCGCGGTGCTTGATTTCATAGTTCACCTGTTTTTTCTTGCCTCCTTGCTCGAAATTGAGTTTCATGGTGCCTGGTTGAACACCTTGCAGATTGAGATACACGAGCAGGTAGTCGGGGCTGTCGAGGCGCACCACGCTATCCACCTTCACACCGGCATAGTCGGTGCTTACGTTGGCTTGCTTGATGCCCTTGCCATACACCATCAACTGGAGCGATGGATTTTTCATGCCGGCATACCAGTTGGTGGGTTCCACACGGTCGATGTTCACCGCCGCATTTGCTGCGAATGTCGCAAGCAATGATAATGCTAAAGTTTTCAGTTTCATATCGCTTTTTTCCTTGATTAGTTGTGAACAATCAGTGCCGATTGTGCTGGCACTTCGAGTTTCGATGTGGTGGTGCTGCGAATACCGTCGAGGTTCACCTTTCCGGCTGCCACCACAGAGGTGTAGGCATCTTCTGGAACATCTACCATGCAGGCATATTTATTGGCGTTGAGCACCACATAGATGTCGCGCCATGCGTCGCCACCGGCATTGTCTTTCAGGCGGAATGCCACCAATCCCTCTCCCTCTGGCAAAAATTCGAGGTGCTTGCGCACAAGTTCGGCACTGCCTAAGCGGAATGCTGGGTGAGCCTTGCGCAAGGCAATCAAGCCTTGATAATAGGCAAACACCTGTGGATATTTCTGCATGTTTTCCCATGGGAGCTGGTTGATGCTGTCGGGTGATTTGTAGCTGTTGTGCACACCCTTCTTGTCGCGCAGCATTTCCTCGCCGCTGAGCATGAATGGCACGCCCTGCGAGGTGAACACAGCGGTTTGCGCAAGCAGGTCGAGGCGAATCAGTTCATCGGTGCCGATGCCTGGAATACTGGCTTTCAGACGGTCGACCAAGCACAGGTCGTCGTGACAACTCACATACGCCATCATTTGTGTAGGTTCGATAGCCCAAGGCTTTTTGCTGTAATTCACCTTTGAGTAGTCAACCTGTGGGTGCTCAATGCAACCCACAATGCCCGCCTTGATGCTTTCCTGATGTCCGGGCTTGGCGGCAAGGAATGCGCTCTGGTGGTCGTCGCTGAACGGGCCACGGATAGCGTCGCGCATTTCGTCGCTGAATGCTGCGATACCAGGCATCTGATAGACGTTGGCTTTCATCGCCAGTTTTTCCACAGGATAAGCGCATGAGCCTGCACTCCAGCCTTCGCCGTAGATGAGCACATTCTTGGGAAGTGCCTCACGAATGAGATTCATGGTGGCAATATCATGAACGCCCATCAAATCCACACGGAAACCGTCGAGGTGGTATTCATCTGCCCAATATTTGAAGCTCTCAATCATGTATTGGCGCATCAATGGGTGTTCGCTGGCTGTTTCGTTGCCACAGCCTGAGCCGTCGCTGTATTCTCCCTTGTCGTTTTTGCGGTAGAACACATCGGGGTTGGTGCGCTGGAAATTGCTGTTATGAATATCCATGGTGTGGTTATACACCACATCGAGAATCACAGCGATGCCGGCGTCGTGCAGTGCCTTCACCATCTGTTTAAACTCCTTCACACGCACCTCAGGCTTGAAGGGATTGGTGGAGTAAGATCCTTCTGGCACATTGTAGTTCAGTGGGTCGTAGCCCCAGTTGAATTGTGGACGGTCGAGGTGTTCCTCATCTACCGATGCGTAGTCAAACGAAGGGAGCAGGTGAATGGCTGTAACGCCCAAACTCTTCAGGTGCTCGATAGCCCAAGGCTCGGTGAGCGCCATAAACTTGCCGGGATAGCGTGCTTCCTTACGGCTGACCGAGAAATCGCGGTTATGTGATTCATACACGATTATGTCGGTGGGGGCATAGCCGAGGGCGCGGTCGCTCTCCCAGCCTTCGGGATTGGTGGCAGCCATGTCGATAATGGCGCCTCGCTTGCCGTTCACACCCACTGCCTTGGCAAAGAGTCCGGGAGTCTCGCCCAGCATCTTGCCATCTTGCTTCACATTGAAGGTGTAGAAGCGGCCTTTCAAATCGCCCTTCACCTCGGCTTTCCACACGCCTTTCTCGCCTTTGCGCATTGCCACGGTCTTCACCGGCTTGCCGCCTGTGCCTTCTGCATAGATGTTGAGGTTCACCGACTGCGCTTTCTGCGCCACCAGGGCAAAGGTGGTGCCACGCTTGGTGTAGGTGACTTCATTGTTAAATTGCCCTGCATTCATTCCAAGTGCCGCAATCGCTGCCATTATTGTCAAGATTAAGAATCTTTTCATACTTGTGTCTTATAGATAAAAAAGGGCGAATCGGGATAGTCCGATTTCGCCCAAGAGTGATTATAAACTGATTATTTTGCAATTACCGACATCACGAAACCGCCACCAGGAGCCTCAACCATCTTGATTTTGTCGCCTTGTTTCACGGTTTTCTTTGTGATGACGTATGCCTTCGGATTGGTTTCGTAGTGAGCGTCCTTGGCATCGGCGTAGATAGTACATTCATATTTACGGCCTTTTTCAAGGAAGTCGAAGTTCACGGTCACCTTGTGGCCGTTTTCGTTGCACTTGCCACCCACAAACCAGTTGTCGGTGCCTTTTGCCTTACGAGCCACGGTGATGTATGCGCCCGGCTCTGCATCGATGTAGCGAGAATCGTCCCAGTCGATGGCCATGTCGCGGATAAACTGCATAGCGTCGTCGAACTTGGCGTAGTTCTCTGGGAGGTCGGCAGCCATTTGCAGTGGTCCCCACATCACCATATACACTGCGAGCTGACCCACGAGTGTGGTGTGAACCTTGTGGGTATTCTGGCTCCATGTGCTGAGGTCGGTCTCGAAGATACCAGGGGTGTAGTCCATTGGGCCACCTTGCAGGCGTGTGAATGGCAATACCACGGTGTGGTCGGGCTTGCTGCCGCTGAATGCCTCATATTCGGTACCGCGTGCGCTTTCGTTGCCCACGAGGTTAGGATAGGTGCGAGCCAAGCCGGTAGGGCGTGTGGCTTCGTGTGCATTCACCATGATGCGGTGCTTGGCAGCCTCGGTCACGCAGCGCAAGTAGTGGTTGTTCATATATTGACCGTAGTGGTGCTCGCCACGTGGAATGATGTCGCCCACATAGCCGCTCTTCACTGCATCGTAGCCATATTTGTTCATCAATGAGTAAGCGTCTTCCATGTAGCGCTCGTAGTTGGTGACCGATGAACTGGTTTCGTGGTGCATCATCAGTCGCACGCCCTTGCTGTGCGCATATTCGTTGAGTGCCTTGATGTCGAAGTCGGGGTAAGGGGTCTGGAAGTCGAACACGTCGTATTTCCAACGGTTTGCCCAGTCTTCCCAACCAATATTCCATCCTTCCACCAGCACCTCGTCGAGGTTGTTGGCTGCGGCGAAGTCGATGTAACGCATCACGTCTTTGGTGTTTGCCAAGTGGCGACCGTTAGGTTTGCACTTGGAGAAGTCGGTTTCGCCCAAGCGCACTGATGGCAGCTCGTCGGTGTAGTTCCAACTGCTACGGCCCACAATCATTTCCCACCACACGCCATTGTACTTGGTGGGGTGAATCCATGAGGTGTCTTCAATCTTGCATGGCTCGTTGAGGTTATAGATGAGGTACGATGAGAGCATAGTGCGCGCGTCGTCGCTCACCATCACGGTACGCCAAGGGGTGTTGCATGGGGTTTGCATATAGCACATGTTGCCGACAGCGTCGGGAGTGAGCCATGATTCAAACACCATGTTCTTGTCGTCAAGATTGAGGTGCATGGTAGCGTAGTTGATACATGCTGCCTCGTGGATATTGATGTAGAGTCCGTCGTCGGTCTTCATCTGGAGCGAGGTCTGAACGCCAGTTTCCGAGAATACGGATGTTGACGAGTTGCCGGTCACAGCATCGAGCATTCCATTGCTCTTCACGCCTTTGGGGCGGTTGAGGCACTTGCTCATGGTGCCGCGAATTTCTGAAAGGCGGGTGGTTTGACCGGGATTCTCCTGGGTGTCGTAGTCGCCCGCAATCCACCATGCCATGTGGTCGCCCGTCATGGCAAACTGGCTGTTTTCTTGCTTGATGATGAAGTAGTTGAGTTTTTTTTGCTGTGGAAATTCGTAGCGGAAGCCCATACCTTCATCATACACACGGAATCGAATCACCATTTTGCGATTCATCTTGGTCTGGTCGAGTGTAACCGCCATTTCGTTGTAGTGGTTACGCACGTTCTTGTATTGTCCCCAAACTGGTGTCCAAGTTTCGTCGAAAGTGGAGGTTTGGGTGTCGGCAATGGTGAAGCCGTCGAGCAGGTCTTGCTCTTTCTTGCCATTGCTCGCATGCTTGTCTTTTGCCAATGTGAGGCCCAAGTGACTGGGCTTACACACTGTCTTGCCCTTGTAGGTGAGGGTGTAGGTGGGTTTGCTGTTGTCGAGGTAAAACTTCACCACCACATTGCCGTCAGGCGACTTCACTTCCTGAGCCACAGCACCGAATGGAGCCAGTGCCACAGCCAGCAGAAGCATTAATGATGCAATTTTTTTCATTTTCGTCCGCTATTAGTAATTAATTTGGTCATTTTCTCGTTGAATTCCTTGCATGCCATGAGTTGGTTAATGGTCATGTGCATACGGTAGCGCCAGTAGTGGCGTGGATTAGCAGGAATGTTGATGCGCTCGGCATCAGGGTCGGCCAAGCGTATGGTCTCGTCGATGGAGAGCCAGTCTTGGAGCGAGAGCATGCACAGCATAGATGGGCTGTTGAGGTGGTTCACCACCACTTGCTCTGCCACGTCGCTGGGCAGCGGGTGTGGAGCGGGTCCTTGCTTCCAGAGCACGGCGTTGTAGTATTCCTGCGTGAGGTCGCGGTCTTCGTCCCACCATTGGCGAAGGGTGGGCATGTCGTGGGTGAATATGGTGCTTACGGAGCGATATGGGTTCTTGGCAAGCACGCCAAACTTCACGTTCACATCTTTAGGCATCGTCTGGATTTCGAGGCTGAGAATGCGGAGTTGGTTGATAACCCATGGCACACAATCGGGCACCATGCCGAGGTCTTCGGCACACACGAGCATACGGGTGGCTTCCACAAGGCGTGGAAGTTTCTTCATTGCCTCACCATACCAGAAGTCGTTGTTGCGACGATAGAAGTAGTCGTTGTAGAGGCGGTTAAAGGCTTCCTTATCTGATTGCCAGAGGGCTTCGTAAATGAAGTCGTGCTGCACGGAGATGCGTGGGTGGAACTTGTTGGCGTCTTTGCGGTCGCGCAGGAAGAGCACATCGCTCACCAGCGACATCAGTGCCTCTGCCACGTTCTTGCCGTCTTGGTCGGCATCTTTAAATGCCGCCTCAATCTTGCGTTGGGTGTCGTATTCGGGTTTGAGGCGATACATGTCGTCGTGGGTGGGGAGCAGGTATTTCTCGCGGATTTCCGATGCGCGCTCACCGAATGTGCGTTCAAGCACCCAGTCGGTGATGAAAGGTTCGAGCATATAGTCTTGGAAATTGAAGCCGTAGCCTGCAATTTCCTCGCGTGTCATACCAAGGGCTGGCGAGAACTGGCCGAGTATGCCATACACGGCATCAATCGGAATTTCCCAAATGCGGAAGAAGCCCAACACGTGGTCGATGCGGTAGGCGTCGAAATACTGCGCCATCTTGCTGAAGCGCTTTTCCCACCACAAGCAGCCGTCGGCCATCATTTCTTCCCAGTTGTAGGTGGGGAATCCCCAGTTCTGACCGTTGGCGGAGAACGCATCGGGTGGTGCGCCAGCCTGGCCGTTGAGGTTGAAATAGCGTGGCTCTACCCATGCCTCCACACCGTCGCGGCTGACGCCGATTGGAATGTCGCCTTTGAGGATTACGCCTTTCTTGCGTGCATATTCGTGCGCGCCTCGCATTTGCTGGTCGAGGATAAACTGCACGAAGTACCAGAACGCCACTTTCTTGTATTCGCTTGTGCGGCTGTTTGCCATCGCCTCACGCTCGCTTTCATCGAAGGTGTGGTGGTCGGGCCAGTCGCCGAATGTGGCTGTGCCGTAAAGGTCGCGGTAGTGGCAGAATGCCGCATAAGGCACGAGCCAGTCTTTATTGTTGTCGAAGAATGTCTTAAACGCCTTGGTGCGCATCATCTTTGCGCCGTCTTGCTCAAAGAGCTCACGCAGATAGCCTCGCTTGGCGGCATTCACTCGCTCATAGTCGATTTGAGGGAGCGCGTTGAGTTCGTGTTGGAGTGCGGCGTAATAGCGCGCGCGCTCTTTGTCCTCAAGTTGTGGAAGCTGGCGAATATCGACGAACATTGGGTGCAGCGCATAGATGCTGATGCTCTTGTAGGGATAGGAGTCCAACCATGTGTTGGTGATGGTTGTATCATTAATCGGGAGCACTTGAAGCGCACGCTGACCGGTGGAAACCACCCAGTCGACCATCTCTTTGAGGTCGCCGAAGTCGCCCACACCGAAACTGCCTTCGCTGCGGAGCGAGAAAACAGGTATCACGGTGCCAGCCACACGCCAGTCGGGCAGGTCGAATTTCGCTTCGTTGAGCTCGTAAACCACTGCGTCGCCCTTCTTCAGCTCAGGCAACACCACGGTGCGGTTGTTGCCTTCTTCCCACACCACTTTGGTGGTGTCGGACTTATCTACTGCCACAAACTTAAACTCCAGCACGCGTGAACTGAGCATGGCGGCATCGATTGAAGCCACCCACTCGTTGTGGGCGTGTTCCACCATCGCGGTGGCTTTGTTCACTGCCCAGTTGCCGAGCGCATCGCCATTGCCCACCACGGCAAGCCTTTGGTTGGAACCGAGTTGGGGCGCACGCACCTTCAGCATCACGGTGTAGCCGTAGGTGGTGGCAGGAGCCACAAGGAACTCACGGTGCGCACAACATTCTGTGAACGCCGAACTGTAGAGATAACTGTTTTCGGGATTGTCGATCCAGTGGTCGAAAGTGGTGATTTTAGCCGACTTAGTGGCAGAGAGGTCGAGGCGGTGTGCCTGTACGAGCCACTCACAACGCACCACATCGCCAGCACGCTCCACGCTGTAGTAGTAGTCGAGCGCATTAGCCGAATCGGCGGCGGTAGTGATTTCGCAACTCCAGTTACGACCATCTACGGTGCCCATGGAATATCGCTTCGCAGTGCCGTCGGAGAGCACATTGAGCACGATTTCTTCACCAAAAATCGTTTGATATTCAATTACGAATGTCAATTTCATTTTATATGAGGTTTTTTATTTGATTTTCAAGTATCTTACAAGTATTGTTAATATCTTACAAGTATTGTTAAGCCCTGTGTATTTAAGCTTTTTTCTCTGCGTAAAATTACTAAATCAAACTTTTATCACCACCTCCCCACATTAAATATAGCAAATTTATTTATGCAATCGTTTGCATCCCCCTTCCCACAACCCCCACACCAATCCCCCACCCCACAAAAATCACGCACTACATTTTATACCACGCCCCACAAAAAGGGCGCAACTATCGCCTATACCCACGCCCTTTCTACCAAAAAAAACACAGAAAGGGCGCAACTATCGCTTATACCTACGCCCTTTCTACCAAAAAAACCACAGAAAGGGCGCAACTATCGCCTATACCTACGCCCTTTCTGCCAAAAAAACCACAGAAAGGGCGCAACTATCGGAACATGGAACAATAATTCGTGAAAATTTGTGCTAATTCGTGGCTAAAAACAACGAACACGGACAGCACGAATCACGCAGATTTTTTGTTGAATCCATGTAATAATTTCAATCACAAATTAGCACAAATAATTCTTCGTCGAATCCTTTGAAAATACGATAATATTTGTGTAACTTTGCTATGGCATAAAATATGCAGCATAAATTATGCTACACAATTTATGCTATAACGAAATTTGTATGATTATGAAACACGAAAACTATCCGTATAACCCTTTTCTGCTGTCGGGCTATGTGTCGCCTGAATATTTCTGCGACCGTGTGGAAGAAACCCAAAAACTCATTTCCGCCCTGAGAAATGGGCGAAATGTGACGCTTATCAGCCCTCGCCGTATGGGAAAAACGGGGCTTCTGCGCCATGCTTTCCACGAAATCCAAAGCGCAAAGGCTGGCAACTGCTACTATGTGGACCTGTACCAAACCGATAGTCTGCCGTCGCTGGTGAAGAAGTTGGGCGAGGCCGTGCTCGGCACTTTAGACACTTCGGAAACAAAGGTGGTGAAGCAAATCAGCGAATTTTTTGCATCGCTACGCCCCGTATTCAGTTTCGACGCTATCAGTGGCGAGCCCAACATTATGCTTGATGTGCAACCAGTGAACGCTGAAAAATCGCTCTCCGAAATTTTCGCCTATATGGAAGATTCGGGGAAGCAGTGCTATGTGGCGTTCGATGAGTTTCAGGTGGTGGACGGCTATGCCGACAAGCAGGTGGAGGCATTGCTTCGCGCCCACATTCAGCACCTGAACAATGTGCGGTTCGTGTTCTCTGGAAGCCAACGCCATGTGCTTGAAAATATGTTTGTCTCTGCCAACCGCCCATTTTTCCAAAGCACGCAAATCATGAATCTTGGATGCATCAACGAAGCGGCATACTACGAATTTGCCCACAAAAAACTGGAGCAGAATGGTCAAATCCTAAACAGCACCGCCTTCAATCATCTTTACAGTTCTTTGTTTGGCCACACCTGGTATGTGCAGATGATTCTCAACCGCTTATTTGAAACCTCACAAAAGGAAATCACCGAAGAGTTTGTCGATGCCACTATTGCAAATGTGATTGCCGAAAACGAGGCTACATATCAAACTTTCGTCCGCCTCATCACGCCAGCCCAACGCAAACTGCTCCGTGCAGTGGCAAGCGAAGGCACGGCCAGAGAAATCACAGGGAAAAACTTTGTGGCGAAATATCAACTTGGGGCCATCAGCACCATACGCCTCAGCACAAAAACCCTCGTAGAGAAAGAACTCCTACTGGACCAAAACAACCACTACGAAGTTTACGACCGCTTCTTCGGCATCTGGCTAAAATAATCGCCTATACCCACGCCCTTTCTACCTAAAAATCCACAGAAAGGGCGCAACTATCGGAACATGGAAAAATAATTCGTGATAATTTGTGCTAATTTGTGGATGATTGAAAACCACGAATCCCACGAATTTCACGAATCATTTTTTTCCTGAATCCGTGCGAATATTCTTGTTGAATCGGTTGAATCGGTGTGAGCCCCAAAAACACCCACAAAAGCGAAATCCGTGTGAGCCTAAAATGCCCACCAACCTCCGTGAGATTTCCCACCCTCAAAAGCAAAACCTGTGAGATCATCTGTGGGAGCCGTGTGAGCCCAAATCCCACCCACAAAAGCGAGATCCGTGTGAGCCAAGCCGCCCACGCCCACAAAAGCGGGATTCGTGTGAAGAAAAAGGCTCCGAAGGTGGGGTGGGTACCACTTCCTTCGGAGCCTTTCCTTGAAAAAAACTATTGCTATCTCTTATGGTTTCTTTGTTTTGATGATAAACACAAAGGCAGCGGCTATCACAAGGTAAACACCTGCCAAAGTGAGCATATTAGGCTGTGAACTGCCCACAAGGTGCATCACGAAACCACCGGTGGCGGCTGCCGCAATCTGTGGCAAACAGATGGTGCAGTTAAACAAGCCAAGCACGGTGCCCATGCGTGAACTGCCCTCAAATGCGTTGGTCACGAAGGTGAACGGCATGGCGAGCATCGCTGCCCATGCGCAACCAATCAGGAAGTAAGGCACAAACAGCATATACTGGTTGGTGCAGTATGGCACAAGGGCGAAGCCCACAGCGCCAATCACCAAACTGAGCGCGTAAGCCAGTTTTGGGCTCTTGAACATAGGAAGCACCACTGCCCAAATCACGCTGCCCACTGCCTGAACGGCGAAAATCACGCCCACCCAGTTGCCAGCTGCCTGATAGGCGTGGCTTGCGGTGTCGCTGGTCTGCCATACGGTTTCGGCGATGGAGCCGTTGGTGTAGGTCCACATATAGAGGAACGCTGCCCAGCAGAAGAATTGCACCACGCCCACTTGGAAGAACACCTTCCATGCGCCTTCTGGCTCTTTCTTCGAAGCCTTGCCATCGGAGGCTTCCTCGTTCTTAATCTGATATTGCGCAAATTCTTCGGGTGGCATTTCTCGCACATTCATCATAGTGTAAACCACACATAGAATAAGGATTGCGGCACCAATATAGAACGACCAAATCACCGATGGTGGCACTTGCCCCTTTGGAGCAATATTTGAAATACCGATGGCGGTAAACAGCAGCGGGAACACATAGCCCACGATAGAACCGGCGTTGCACAAAAACGACTGAATGCTATACGCCTTGGTTTTCTGCTTTTCGTTCACGAGGTCGCCCACCATCATCTTGAAGGGCTGCATCGCCATGTTGATGCTGGTGTCGAGGAACATGAGGGCTATCAAGCCAAACACCATCGCTCCACTCACTGCCAATCCAAACGATCCGGCGTTGGGGAGCAAACACATCACGAGCACTGCCACAAACGCACCCACAAACAGGTAAGGAATGCGGCGGCCGAAGCGGCACCATGTTTTATCACTGAAATAGCCCACGAGAGGCTGAACGAGCATACCCATGAGTGGTGGAAGAATCCAGAAGAAACTCAAATCGTGTGGGTCGGCTCCGAGGGTGGCGAAGATGCGGCTGATGTTGGCACTCTGAAGTGCATACGCAATCTGCACCCCGAAAAATCCGAAACTGATGTTAAACAGTTTCGCAAAACTCAAATCAGGTTTTGTTTTAAGCATATATCTTTATGGTTTTGAAGTTACTTAGTTGAGAATCTGAACACAATGATTTGGGCATACTGCTCACCCTTGTCGAGCACTTGGCTGGGGAAGTTGGCGTGGTTGGGCGCGTCGGGCATACCCTGGCACTCGATTGCCACACCGTCGTAGTCAAGGTAGGTGCGGTTGCCGCTCTTGGTGGCTGGGCAACCATTCAGCCAGTTGCCGGTGTAGATTTGCACCGCTGGCTGTGTGGTGAGCACTTCAAGCGTGCGGCCGCTCACCTCGTCGGTCAGCACGGCGGCAAGCGCCATCTCGCCCTTTTTGTAGCCGTCAATCACATAGCAGTTGTCATAGCCCTTGCCGAAAGCCAGCGCGGCAAACGGCTTGCGAATATCCTCGCCCAAGGTTTTCGCCTTGGTGAAGTCCATCGGTGTGCCAGCCACAGGAGCCATTTCGCCAGTGGGCGTAAGGTTTTCGTCGGTCACCAGATATTTCGAGCAGTTGAGTTGCAGTTGCTCATCAAGCACCGAGCCCGACGCCTCGCCACGGAGGTTGAAATAAGTGTGATTGGTGAGGTTGATTACGGTCTTACGGTCGGTGGTGGCACTGATGCACAGGCGAAGCTCACAATCGTCGCTCCAAGTGTATTCAGCCCTCACCGTAAGCGTGCCGGGATAACCAGCGTCGCCGTCGGGGCTCACCAGCGTAAACACCACGCCTTGCGCCGTAGCCTCACTGTTCCAAATCTTATTGTAGAAGCCCTCGCTACCGCCGTGCAGCGCGTTAGGGCCATTGTTGATTTCAAGTTGATATTCCACGCCATCGAGAGTGAACTTACCGCCAGCAATGCGGTTGGCGTAGCGACCGGGGATTTTGCCCATGCAAGGGCCATCGCTGATATATTGCGCGGCATCGGCATAACCCAGAGCCACATCAGCCATATTCCCCTCGCGGTCAGGCACCACGATAGAGAGAATGCCAGCGCCGAGAGCCGATAGTTTCACCGAAGCCCCAGCAGCGTTGGTAAGTGTATAGATGGCGATTTCGCCCCTTTCCGAGGCAGCCACACATTGAGTAATCTTCATGCGTTTATGTAGTTTTAGAAGCTAATTTACTGACCACAAATATACAAACAAATCCCCACCGCCTCCAACACTCCCTCCCCCCCTACCCCAAAAAAATCAATGCAAACGATTGCACCCCCCACCCCCTACCCTCACCCTCACACAGATTCAACCGATTCAACAAAAAATCCGTGCAAATCCGTGCAATCCGTGTTCGCTCCCCCTCTTCCAACAAATTATCACAAAGCATATTATTATACATATATAAAAAAAAGCGAGAACGAATAATCGCTCCCACTTTAAATGTTTTCACAACGGAATAATCCTTATTGTGAATCGCTTCAGATTTTGTATTGGCAAATTTATGGTATTTTTTAATGAAAAACAAAAAAACATGAACAAATGTGCTATTATTAGTTTTTTTTCGGTAAATTTGGGAAAAATATCAAAAAACCACAATTATGAATTACTTTTTAGGACTTGATTTGGGCTCTGGTAGCATTGGCTGGGCTGTAATTGAAAAACAAAACGGAATACCAGTTAGAATCATTGCTTTGGGAAGTAGAATTGTACCTCTCACCCCTAATGAATCAGACAACTTCTCTCAAGGAAAAGCAGTATCCATCAACCAGCAACGCACGCAAAAACGCACAGCACGAAAAACTCTTGACCGATACCAGATGCGGCGTGCGCTTCTGTGCGAAACGCTGACCGACAACGACATGAATCCCACTCATGAACTTATGTGTGCTTCAAAAGAAGAACTTTGGAAAATGCGCTCCGATGCTGCAACTCAACAAATTTCTTTAAAGGAAATAGGCCGCGTGCTCTACCACATCAACCAAAAGCGAGGGTTCAAGCTTGCCAAGAATGAGGCATCAAGCACCGATACAACTGAACAAACTTACATTCAAAGCATTAATCAACGCTGCGCAGCCATTGCTGGCATCACTATCGGGCAATACATCTATAGCGAACTCATCAAAAATCCTGAATTTAGATACCGCCAGCTCGTTTACTCACGAGAAAAATACATTGAAGAATATGACACCATTATGAAGTGCCAACAGCAATTCTACCCTGATGTGCTGACAGATGAATTGATTTCCAAAATACGTAATGAAATCATCTTTTATCAGCGCAAACTCAAATCGTGCAAGCATTTAGTTAGTTATTGCAATATGGAATTGCATGAAATTAAGGTTGCGGACGGAAGAATTGTGATTTCAGGACCAAAAACAGCGCCAAAATCATCTCCTCTTGCACAAGTATGCAAAGTGTGGGAGTCTATCAACAATATTGTGCTTTGTAATAAAAAAGGTGACACTTTCAGCATTTCAGATGAGCAGCGCATGGCTATTTTCCAATTTATGGAAAGAAACGAAAAACTGAAAGTCACCAATCTTTACAAAATTCTTGGTATCTCAAAAAAAGACGGATGGTGGGGAGGAAAAGCAATCGGTACAGGATTGCAGGGAGACACCACACGAATAAAAATCGAAAAAGCGCTTAATGGGAAATATCCACATCTGCTTAAATTCAACATTGACAACTCGGGAAAATGCGTAAATAAAGATACAGGAGAAGAACTTCCTTGCGTCAAAGACACCGCATTTAACGAGCCCCTGTTTAAGTTATGGCACACCCTCTACTCCATTAGCGATATTGAAGAACTGAAGGCCGCATTACGCAAGAATTTTAACATCACCGACGAATACGTGTTAGACAACCTTTCTTCAATTGATTTTGTAAAAGAAGGTTATGCCAACAAAAGTCATAAGTATATGCGAAAAATTCTCCCTCAACTTCAAAAAGGTGTGATGTATGCCCACGCATGTGAAATTGTTGGGAGCAGCAACTGTAGCGATTATAAAGCCACGAAAAGAGCCAACAACGGAGCGCTTCTGCTATCGCCTATCGCTAAAGGCGAACTCCGACAACCAGTAGTGGAAAAAGTGCTCAACCAAATGGTGAACGTGGTGAATGCACTTATTGAAAAATATGGAGAATTTGAAGAAATACGGGTGGAGCTCGCTCGCGACCTCAAGCAAAACCGCGAAGAGCGTAATGAAGATTATAAACGCATGACCACTCAAAACAAAAAAAACTTGGAAATTGCAAAGCGCATTCAACAAGAGTATAAACTCTATCCCACTAAAGCAAGAATCAGAAAATACCGCATGTGGGAAGAAACAGAACATCGCTGCATTTATTGTGGCGCACCTGTTAGCATCAAGGAATTTCTTTCAGGAATAGATGCAGAGAAGGAGCATATTATTCCTCGTTCACTTTTATTCAACGACAGTTTCTCCAACACCACTTGTGCTTGCAGAAGTTGCAATCATGACAAAGGACAAATGACCGGCTTTGACTATGCCGAATCAAAAGGAAAAGCCTTCTTTGATGATTACATCAACCGCATTAACAAACTGGCTGACAAAAAAGAAATCTCACGTTCTAAATTCAAGAACCTCACCACCAAACGTGAAGACATTCCCCAAGATTTTATTGAACGACAGCTCCGCGAAACGCAATACATTTCACGAAAAGCTGTAGAAATGCTCCAATCACTGTATGCCGACAAACCATCTGGCAAATTATATGTGAAGACTTCTGGTGGCATCATCACCGACTTCTTGCGCCACCAGTGGGGGTGGGACACCGTGCTCCACCAAAGCAATTTCAAGCGATTTGAAAAAGCCGGATTGATAGAAAATGTGCCTGTTATCACCAAAGGTGAAAAACACTTTGAAAAGCGAATCATTGGTTGGAATAAGCGAATTGATAACCGACACCACGCTATCGACGCTCTTACTGTGGCATGTACCCAACAAAGCCATATTCAGCGCCTCAACACTTTAAACGCAAATAAAGAAGCATTCACCAAACTCGATGCCACCACCAACGAAGGCTATCGTGCCTTTATCAAGCGTGTTGCACAGGAAGCTCCTTTCACCACTGCCGAAGTTCTTGAAGCCGCTGACAATATTATTGTGTCATTCAAACCCATCACAAAATCCACGACACCTGGTAAACGAAAAGTTTTCAAAAACGGAAAGCCAATAATCAAGCAAACAGGAATTCTTGTGCCTCGTGGAGAATTGACCGAAGAAACTGTTTATGGCTTGATACAACGATATGATGGCAAAGGTGGTTTTAATGCCTGTAGTGTTGTGCGCTATCCACTATCTAAAATCACATCGCAAGCAGTTGCTGACTCAATTGTTGATGAAGGCATAAAACAAATTGTAAAAAAGCGACTGAAAGAACACAACGACAACGCCAAAATAGCTTTTTCCACACCACTTTATAGCGATGTGGCGCAAACCAAAGAAATCAAAGGCGTTAGATGTTTTAGCGGTCATCCAAGGGCGTCTCTTGCCATAGTCAAGCGTGATGAAAATGGCAAACCAATAGGCTTTTCACCTACAGGAAACAATCACAATGTGGCTTTTTATCTCAACGAAAATGGCAAACCAGTTGAACTGGTATGCTCATTTTATCACGCCATTCAACGTCGCCTTTTTAATATTCCTACTATAATTGAGAATCCATCAGAAGTATGGGATTTAATTGAAACAAGTGGCAAAGAGTATTCAGAAGAATTCTTGTCACAATTGCCGAATCCAAAATGGACATTTGCTTTCTCCCTACAAAGAAACGAGATGGTGATTATCGGCTTAACTAAAAATGATTTCGAATATGCCCTACAAAATGGTGATAAAAAAACTCTTGCACAGCATTTATATAAAGTGCAAAGTATATCTCACAATAGTTATTGCTTCACACGGCACACCGAAACAAAATACGATAAAAAACATACCAACAAAGCCGATGAGCGTTTTATGCGATACGCATCAGCGTCTTCTTTGTTGCGAGATTTCACTGCAAAAGTTTCAATTAATGTGATTGGTGATATAATAGAAAAATGATTAAGCGAACCATATATTTTGGCAATCCCGCATATTTGAGTACCCACAACAAACAACTTGTTGTGCGATTACCCGAAGTGGAGAAATGCGATAGCCTATCAGAGGTGTCAAAAAGGAAAGCGACAGCCACTATTCCCATTGAGGATATTGGCGTAGTTGTGCTTGACCATAAACAAATCACCATATCTCATGGGCTAATTAATCATTTGCTTGCCAACAACTGTGCGCTTATCTCCTGCGACGATAGTCACATGCCCACAGGTTTAATCCTTCCATTGGATGGTAACTCCATTCAAAGCGAACGCTTTTATCAGCAAATCAACATGTCGCTACCCCTAAAAAAGCAACTATGGCAACAAACCATTCAAGCGAAAATTTCCAATCAACGAACTGTTTTGCAACGATATAGAAAAGATGTAAAAATCGGGAATATGCGCAAATGGGAATGTGAAGTAAGAAGTGGCGACGCAATGAATTTGGAAGCAAGAGCTGCAGCTTACTATTGGAAAAACGTTTTCCCATCAATACCCGGATTTGTGCGTGGTAGAGACGAAGCCCCTCCAAATCAGCTTCTCAACTATGGTTATGCCATTTTAAGGGCAGTCATTGCACGGGCACTGGTTGGGGCTGGGCTATTACCCACTTTGGGCATTCATCACCATAACCGATACAATGCTTATTGCCTTGCCGACGACATCATGGAACCTTACCGACCCTATATCGATGAAATGGTTATCAACATGGTGGATAATAAAAACTACGACTCCCTTTCCACAAAACATAAACAAGAGTTTCTGCAACTTCCTGTAAAAGAAGTGGTCATAAATGGAAAGCGTAGCCCACTTATGATTGCCGCTCACACTACTGCCGTATCACTTCAAAAGTGTATTGCTGGCGAAACAAGGAAAATTGCATACCCTACCATGTGAACTATGGACCGTTTTAGCGAATACAGAATGATGTGGGTACTTGTTTTCTTCGATCTTCCTACCGACACAAAAAAAGAGCGAAAAGCCTATGCACAATTTCGTAAAACGTTGATGCAAGACGGGTTTACTATGTTCCAATTCTCCATTTATATACGGCATTGTCCAAGTCATGAAAATGCCCAAGTTCACATCAAACGCGTAAAATCTGCTCTTCCAGAATTAGGGGATGTTGGCATCTTATGCATTACAGACAAGCAATTTAGCAATATAGAAATCTTTTCTGCTGCAAAAATGCAAGAAACATTAAAAACTCCACTCCAACTAACTCTATTTTAAACACGAAGTCTTTTTAATAAAGAAATCCGACATATTTCTGCCGGATTTCTTTATTTTTAGATACTTTTTTTATTTGCAAATCTATTTTTAAAACTCTATCTATCAGAGAAATAAAAACAATCTGTTGTATCTAATTACAAAATTACAAAATCTGAAAGCTATTCACAACTAGGGAAAAGGATAATATTCTGCAAGAAGTGTTGTATCTAATTACAAAATTACAAAATCTGAAAGCTATTCACAACACTTGAAGTTGATAACTATTTGTTCAATCGGTTGTATCTAATTACAAAATTACAAAATCTGAAAGCTATTCACAACGAGGTCTCACTTGATGTGGTTGTGTTATGCGTTGTATCTAATTACAAAATTACAAAATCTGAAAGCTATTCACAACCAATTCGGGACAGCGAATTTGCGTAACTCGGTTGTATCTAATTACAAAATTACAAAATCTGAAAGCTATTCACAACAACCACTGTAACAATCGCAGTCGCCAACAGGTTGTATCTAATTACAAAATTACAAAATCTGAAAGCTATTCACAACCGGGGTCGGACAAATGCTTGTTGGTGCTGGTTGTATCTAATTACAAAATTACAAAATCTGAAAGCTATTCACAACTCACTTTCAGTTGCAATCCGCGCATATATTGTTGTATCTAATTACAAAATTACAAAATCTGAAAGCTATTCACAACGAATCGGATAGAGTAAAGCAAAGCGGGCTTGTTGTATCTAATTACAAAATTACAAAATCTGAAAGCTATTCACAACTTCTTTAACGCGATGCCGCATTCAATCATCGTTGTATCTAATTACAAAATTACAAAATCTGAAAGCTATTCACAACGAGTTCCCCCCTGGTATAAATGGACGTTTGTTGTATCTAATTACAAAATTACAAAATCTGAAAGCTATTCACAACAGGAAATGGCATTGTACCGGGAACAATTCGGTTGTATCTAATTACAAAATTACAAAATCTGAAAGCTATTCACAACCCCAGTCACACAGCTTGGTCAGCGAAATCTGTTGTATCTAATTACAAAATTACAAAATCTGAAAGCTATTCACAACTGTATTGACCGGAGAATGTACCTCGCTCAAGTTGTATCTAATTACAAAATTACAAAATCTGAAAGCTATTCACAACAACCCACGAATGAAGAAGGGCGACGGCTCGGTTGTATCTAATTACAAAATTACAAAATCTGAAAGCTATTCACAACAGCAGTTATTATGGCTGTGTAGCAACCTTGGTTGTATCTAATTACAAAATTACAAAATCTGAAAGCTATTCACAACAGTCGCAAAAGGATAATCTCGACGAACGTAGTTGTATCTAATTACAAAATTACAAAATCTGAAAGCTATTCACAACGTCGTTGGCCGCTCTTACCGGCTTGGCTTTGTTGTATCTAATTACAAAATTACAAAATCTGAAAGCTATTCACAACATCTCTGGCATCGCTCCGAGGAAGGTGTAGGTTGTATCTAATTACAAAATTACAAAATCTGAAAGCTATTCACAACTTTATGGCGTTCGGCTCAATCTCACTCCAGTTGTATCTAATTACAAAATTACAAAATCTGAAAGCTATTCACAACCTACGCAGATGTAGGATGATGTAAACCTACGTTGTATCTAATTACAAAATTACAAAATCTGAAAGCTATTCACAACGACGACTTCGCCGATGTGGAGCACAGAATCGGTTGTATCTAATTACAAAATTACAAAATCTGAAAGCTATTCACAACATACGGCTTCCAGCTCTTCACGGCTCTTCAGTTGTATCTAATTACAAAATTACAAAATCTGAAAGCTATTCACAACCTCCACCGTGTCGGTGAACTTCGTCATCTCGTTGTATCTAATTACAAAATTACAAAATCTGAAAGCTATTCACAATATTGAATGTATAAATTCTAATTTCTCTATTGAATAAGGGTGGGGAGTAGCGGATTGGGAGAGGATGATAAATCTGCCACAAATTTTCACAAATTAATTTTGTTGAATCTGTTGATTCTGTGTGAGCCTAAACAGAATAAGTGGGGGAAGTGGGGATTAGAGGTTGAGGAGGTTGCGGAGAATCCACCAGAGGATGACGATGATGGCGGCGATGACGGTGACGATGGTGGAGTTGAGGCGCGAGTAGAAGCGTGGGAAGTGACCGCGCCAATAGCGGTTGGTCAGGAGCAGGGCGATGAACGGAAGACTGAACACGAGCAGGGCATTGTAGCGAATGGCTGCCAGCACGTCGGCGTGGAGCAGGGCGTGAATGGCGCGTTGCGAGCCACAGCCGGGGCATTTAAAACCTGTGAGGGCATAGAATGCGCACTTGGGAAAGAGGCGTGTGGTGGTGGGGTCGAACACGAAATACACCACCGCCATTACTGCCAGCGCCACTGCGATGACAATGAATGTGATTTTCTTGTTGATGGGCATTCGCATGGCCTACAGCATAAGCATGGAGAATGGCATAAACAGAATGGAGAGCACCACCGACAGTATGCAGAGCCACGCTCCCCATTCGCTGTATTTTTGGGCTTTCGCGTACTCGCCAGCACTATATTTGTTTTTGGTCATCACTGCCAGCACTATCGCCACCACTGCCAATGGCGTGCAGCACAACACGGCGCACACGATGGCTGCCACGAGGTTGGTGGGCGGACATTCGGGCGCGGGGGCTTGCATCGGCTGCATTTGAGGGGGCATTTGTGGCACAAATGGCGGCACTTGCACCTCTGGTTCCACGTATTCGGGTGGCACAGGAGCAGCAGCCTGTTCTTCGGCTGGGGCTTCGTGCGGCTCTTCAGTAATGGCATCGGCTTCAATCGGCTCTACTGCGCTTTCTTGTGGCGCGGCAGGCTCTGGCGCAGCGGTCAGGTGTGCCAATTCGGGGATTTTGTCGATTCGCTTCCATCCGTCCATACCTTTGTGCCAAACGTAGGTGTGCGCCTTGTCAAGCGCCATAGATTCCAGTTGTTCGATGGTGTGTGGTCCGCTTTGGGTGCCATTCTGATTGATCCAATACTGAAGATTCTCGCTCATAGTCAATTATTTTAAGCAAAGTTACTCATTTTCACCAAAACAACAAATAAGATGGAAGAAATTAGAAGTTAGAAATTAGAAATTAGAAATTAGAAGTTAGAAATTAGAAGTTAAGGAGTTAAGAAGTTGAAGAAGTTAAGACGATAGTTCCGATAGTTCAGAGCGCTCAGAGTACTCTGAGTGCTCCGATAACAAGAAACGAAAACACCGATTTAATCCATTCAATCCTATTTACACCTAAAAAATAGACTAAAAGGATTAAATCTGTGTTTTTTAGTCTACGTAAACGCCCACTAATGTGGATTTATTTATTAAGGCTGTTGATATCCATCAAGAAATCAACTAATCCCATCGTTAATATGCCGTTCTCGTCACGCCATGGATTGATATTGTCCTTCACAACGATTATTTTTTTAAACGAATCGTTGATTTTAAGTAATGATGCCATTTCTTGTGCGCGCTTTTCCTTATCGGGCAACGCCAATGCCGATTGGATATAGTATTTTTGGTTGCCTTCATTCACCACAAAGTCCACCTCAAGTTGTTTGCGTTGCCATTTGCCTTCACCATCCACAAAACGTTGCTCTACCATTCCCACATCCACTTTACAGCCTCGGCGACGCAACTCATTGTAGATGATATTTTCCATAATATGGGTTTCTTCCTGTTGACGTAGTCCTAAAATGGCATTACGGAGACCAAGGTCGCAAAAATAATACTTGGAAAGCGAACCTATATACCTCTTTCCTTTCACATCAAACCTATCAGCCTTTTCTATCAAGAAAGCATCTTCCATATAGCCGAGGTAGCGGTCGATGGTGGTGGAATTGATTGCCACCTTTTTCACGCTCTTAAATGTGTTCGACAATTTCGTTGGATTAGTTGGTGCTCCTATTCCAGAAGCGATAATGTGAACCAGTTCAGCAAATTCTGCTTCGTTTTTGATATGGTTTCGCTCAATAATGTCAATCAGATACACACTATCAAAAAGATTACTTAGATAGTCGAGTTTCTTCTTTTCCGTTTCGAGCGATAACACGTGTGGCAGACCACCGTAAGTATAATAGTCATTCCATGCCTCAGTGGGTGATTGCCCTGCGCCCTCACAGTATTCCGACAAGGAAAGAGGATAAAGGCGGATTTCATCGCCACGACCTCGAAATTCGGTAACAATATCGCTTGACAGGAATTTTGAATTACTGCCTGTGACATATACATCTGCATTATCAATGCGCAGAAGGCTGTTAAGAACATCTTCAAAGCGGGGAACGAGTTGCACCTCATCAAGCAGTATGTAATACTGGTTGCTGTCGGTCATTTTGCCTTTCACATGCCTGTAAAGAGAGAGTGGCTCACGCAAATCTTGACTTTCAATATCATCAAGGGCAATTTGAATGATGTGACTTTCGGCAACACCGCTTTCTAACAGGTGCTGTCGGAACAATTTAAACAGAAGATACGACTTGCCACAACGCCTAATTCCTGTGACAATTTTAATCAATCCGTTTTGTTTCCCATCAATGAGCTGCTGTAAATAAAACCGTCGTTGTATCTGCATAACTATATCCTACGAAGAATTTTTGGCAATATTGCCACTTTTTCTTCGCAAATATACCCATTTTTATCGGTTTCCCCTTATTTCAGAAAGAATTTTTGGCAATATTGCCACTTTTTCTTCCTAAGATGACGTTTTTTGGGTGGTTTTGGGGGCTTCGTTGCGAAGAATTTTTGGCAATATTGCCACTTTTTCTTCGTAGAGCCGTGAATGGGATATAATGAATGGTATGCCGATTACAGAAACGAAAACACCGATTTAATCCATTTTCAATCCTGTTTACACCAAAAATCAAAGTTCGAACGTGTGATGTCTTGTTTCTTTAGCGGAAACTTGTTGACCTATTGGTTCGTTGACCTGTTGACTTTTAAAATCGGTGTAAATTGGATTTTAATAGGATTAAATCGGTGTTCCTTTCCCCAATTAATAGTTTTTTCCCACTGTTAATCAGGGTGTTTATCTTGCGGCTATGGGTGGGGATTAGGGGTCAACCCAGTCGCCGTTGGCTTTGATGAGGGCGACGAGGTGAGGAATCGCCTCGGTTTCGGGCACGTTGCGCTCTATGCACTCTTTGCCTTTGTAGAGGCTGATGCTGTGGCGCGCTGCACCCACATAGCCGTAATCGGCATCTGCCATTTCACCCGGTCCGTTCACCACGCAGCCCATCACACCAATTTTCAGGTGTGTGAGGTGGCTTGTGGCAGCCTTCACCTGCTGCACAGTGGTTTGCAAGTCGAACATGGTGCGACCGCAACTTGGGCAAGAGATGAACTCGGTTTTCGACATACGCAAACGCGCCGCTTGCAGTATGGCAAACGCATATTCCACCACTTTCTGCTGACTTTCATAGTTGGGGGCTTCGAGCCATACGCCATCGGCAAATCCGTTGAGCAGGATTGTGCCCAAGTCGGCGCCAGCCTTCACTTGCAGCCATTCGGTGTCGGTGTCGGGATAGTTCACACGCACCACCACTGGGCAATCCACGCCCATGTTCACCATGGTGTGGAGCAACGCTTGCAGACTGCCAGTCACGTTCTGATTGGCAGCAGTGGCCACTACCACCACGTTAGCCAGTCCTTTCAACGCCAGCAACTGCTCTTTCGCTACATCAGCCTTCACCTCCACCCATTGCGCAGCGGCGGTGGCATCGGGGGTGAAATCGGCGAGAGCAACGAGCGGATAGGTGTGCGTGCCGTCGGTGATTGCGCCGTCAGCAAAATAATAGTCAGGCTTCAGTTTGCCTGTTATGTCGCCGAGGCTGCAAGATGCCACCAATGCGGGCACCTTCTTGCCACCAATCTTATCAAGCACGGTGAGCGACTTGCGGCGCACAGGCAACAGCGCATCGTAGCCCTCGTAAGGCACAGCCTCGATGGGGGCATGGCCGGCACGGCTGGTGATGTATTGCACCAACTTTTGAGCCACAGGCACCTCCACTTCGGGGTCTTCGCTAAGCGATACACGAATGGTGTCGCCCAAGCCTTCCGACATCAGGCAGCCAATGCCCACGGCACTCTTGATACGACCGTCTTCGCCAAAACCAGCCTCAGTAACGCCCAAATGCAGCGGAAAGTGCATATCTTCGGCATCCATGGCCGCCACCACGCGGCGCACAGCCTCCACCATCACCACCACATTTGAAGCCTTCATCGAAATCACCACATCGTAGAACTTCTGCTCCACAAACACGCGCAAAAATTCCATCACGCTCTCCACCATACCGGCGGCGGTGTTGCCATAGCGGCTCATGATGCGGTCGCTCAGGCTACCGTGGTTCACACCCAGACGCACTGCGGTGTGGTGCTCACGGCAAATGTCGATGAAAGGCACCAGCGCATCGTGAATGCGCTTCAACTCGGCCTCATATTCCTCGTCGGTGTAGGTGAGGCTCTTGAACGTGCGCGCAGGGTCAACGAAGTTGCCCGGATTGATGCGAACCTTATCGGTCACCGCCGCAGCGGCAAACGCAGCCTTGGGATTGAAATGAATGTCGGCCACAAGAGGCACATTGCAGCCCTGCTCACGCAATGCGGTGCGGATTCTGCCAATGTTCTCAGCCTCCTTCACGCCCTGGGCGGTGAGGCGCACGATGTCGCCCCCACAGTCGGCGATGCGGCGGCACTGAGCCACGCTCGCCTCAATGTCGTCGGTATTGGTGTTGGTCATCGACTGCACCTTCACCGAATGTTTGCCGCCCAGCATCACACCACCCACATTCACATCTACGGTGGCACGACGATGGTAATTGAATATATCGTTCATTTAGTTTACCTTAAAATCATATTTCACTTCAGCCAAATCCTTATTAGCCTTTTCAATCTTGGCACCAAGAGTGGCCTTGTAGGCAGCCACCTTTTCGGCAATCTTCTCGTCGCCGAGTGCCATCATTTCGGTTGCGAGGATAGCGGCGTTCATGGCACCGTTCACACCCACAGTGGCAACTGGAATGCCAGGAGGCATTTGAATGATGCTCAACATAGCGTCAAGGCCGTCGAGCATACCCTTGATGGGCACGCCAATCACTGGCAAAGTGGTGCTTGCCGCAATCACGCCGGGCAATGCAGCCGCCATACCAGCACCTGCTATAATCACCTTGATGCCACGGTCCTTTGCCTCACGGGCAAACTTCTCCACAGCATCGGGGGTGCGGTGCGCAGAAAGAGCGTTCACTTCAAATGGGATTTCCATATCGTTAAGCCACTTGCAGGCTTTTTCCATCACAGGCATATCGCTTGTGCTGCCCATGATAATGCTTACTAATGCTTTCATTTATAGTATGTTTGAGTTGAATTATCCAAAAAGTTGCATGAGCAAGGTCACGCACAGGAAGCCGTTGATGGCTCCCGCTATCACTTGCCCAAGGGTGTGGCGTGCGAGAATGATGCGCGCCGAGCCCAAAATGCCGCACAGCGACACCGCCACAATCATCACCCACAGCAGGTTAAACGCCTCGGTGATTTGCACATGCATATTGTAGATGAGCGCCACAATGCCAGCCATGCCAGCCATGTGCGCACTGATTTTCCACCACATATTCACCACCGCCGACACCAGCACCGTGAGTGCGCCGCCAGCGCAAAACATCACCATCCACATCGGGGCGTGAACACGGCTGTAGAGGTAATACGCCGCAGCAATGTAGCACACAAGCGCGAAGACGAACGGCCACAGGCGTTCCTTGCGGTCGATGAGTTTTTTATCGACGATAAACTTAAAGTGATGCAAAGTGGCGATAAAAAACATCGGCAACACGCAAGTGATGCCCAGCACCATCAGCAGGATAGTCACACGCAAACCCACATCGTAGGCACTCAGATAGGAGCACCACAGCGCTATCAGCACACCATAGGTGGGCATCAGAAGCGGACTGAGCATTGCCGAGGCGAAGCGAGCAAGCCCCACCAGTATTCGTCCGTATTTCACATCATTCGCTTTCATTGTCTGGGAAAAAGTATATTGTTAGAGAATGGTAGTTATCACAGTTCCTTGCGGTGGCGCGAGTCGGGTATGCCCATCTGCACACGGTATTTTGCCACGGTGCGGCGTGCCACGGCGTAGCCTTTCGCCTTCAGCAGTTTTTCGATGGCACCGTCGCCCAACGGACGCTTTTTATTCTCGCTGTCGATGATTTCCTTCAGGGCATTCTTCACCGCCTTTGTGGCTACGGAGTTTTCGCCGCCATCGCCCGATGGAAGTGCGCCGCTGAAGAAGTCCTTCAACTTAAACGTGCCCCACGGTGTCATCGCATACTTGCCCTTGTCGCCGCCGCAAATGCGCGAAATGACTGACTGGTCGAGCCCGGTGTCTTTCTCAATGTCCTTGTATTTCATCGGCACGATGCGATTATCGTCGCCCGACAAGAAAAATGCAGTCTGGTGCTTGATGATAGATTTCATCACCGCCATCAATTTCTCCTGTCTGCGCTTCAAAATGGTGATAAAGCGATTGGCACTGGTATAGAAATTCTTCACGCTCTCGTCTTTGGCGGCAAACTTGTCGATGTCGTCCGACAGGTCGGAAGCAATCTCCAGTTCGGGAATGCGGTTGGGCATCGTCACCATGATTTTGCCCTCATCCACTTCCACTTCAAATTCGGGGATAATCTGATTGCGGCGCACATCGCTCAACCCCGACGAGAAGCCATTGCCCGGCTTGGGGTGGAGTTTGCGCAGCGCAGCCATCAGGTGCTTCAATTCATCTTGAGTGATGCCCATGCGGCTGCACACCTTATCGTAGTGGCTCAATCCCAATTCCTCAAGGTAATTGTCGATGAGCGTTTCAAGTTTTACCGATTCTGGAGTTTTTGGCTTCTGGCGCACCTGAATCAAAAGGCACTCACGCAGCGTGCGCGCGCCAATGCCTGGAGGGTCGAGGCGCTGCACCAGTTTCAGCACCCTCTCCACATCTTCACGCTCCACTTCCACATCGGCGCCGAAAGTGATGTCGTCGGCAATACCGCTTGTGGAGCGAGCCAGCCAGCCGTTGGAGTCGAGATTGCCCACAATGTATTCAGCGATCACTTTATCATCGTCCGAGAGGTTCAACTCGTTCACCTGTGTCATCAAGTGCTCTTCAAGCGATTCCTCGGCAATGGCGATAGGGGCAAAATACTCATCGTTCACGCTGCGGTTGCTGGCGTGATACAGTCGCTCGCCCGGCAGCGGCTTATCGTAGGGGGCACTGTCGGGGTCGGGATTGTCGTATTCCGTTTCAGGTTTGTGCACAGCCACCACAGGCTCTGCCTCGTCGCTTTTCTTCTCCAGCAGAGGGTTTTCTTTCAGTTCATTCAGCACATCTTCCTCCACCTCCCTGCTCGATTTCTCCAAGTAGGGAGCCAAAATCACATTCGTGATGGGGATAGCCACTTGCTTTTGCTTTATTTCGGTTTTGAGTCCTGCTCCGTTAGATTTTGCCATTAATACTGAATTAAAAAAGATAATGTAAATTAGGCTTTATGCAAATTTACACCATATTCAGAAAAATTGCAAGCACCCACCCCCAATTTTTCCAACACCCCAAGAGAGAAGGTAGAAATTAGGGATCAGAAGTTAGAAATTAGAAATTAGAAATTAGAAGTTAGAGGTTAGAGGTTAGAGGTTAGATTCGAAATCTCGAATTACCGAAATTTCGTAAATTCGATGATTCGATGATTCGAAATCTCGCCACCTCGTTGACCTGTTGTCTCGTTGACTTGTTGACTCACTTGCCACCTTGGTATGGGAGGGCTTTGAGGGTGCCTAATTTTTTCACCTTTATTTTGGAGGGCGTGCCTGTGTAGTGCACTTTACCGCTACCGAAACCTTTCAGCTTCAGTTCTCCGCCAGTGCTGTGGCAGAAGATGTGACCAGTGCCGCTCATAGTGCAGGAAATTTGTTTCGCAGCGAGGTCGAGTGCTCTGATTACGCCCGTTCCCACCAGTTTGCAAACCAAATTCTCAGTCACGCCATCGGCTTGGATATGGCCCTTGCCAGTGGCTTCTTTCAGTTCGGTGGTGATGGTGTTCAGTCCGTGAATGATGATGGTGCCGTTGTTGCAGGTTTTTGCCTTAAACAGTGGCGTATCGGGGATATTGTTGATGATGATGGTGCTGTCGCTCTGGTTAATCACCTCTTGCAGCATCGACGAATACACCGTGACGGTGGGCACGCCTTTAGTGAGATTGTAGTCGGCGAGTTGAATATTGAGTTTGCCCTTGTTGTCGTTGTTGAAGATAAACACGTTGGCAATGCTTTGTTGCGCGTCAAATTCGGCTGTGCCTGCCTTTTCATCGTCGGCACAATAAATCACGTTGATGTTGTTGCTCACCTTGAGCGAGGTGAAATCGCCCACCTTCACCACTTTGTGGCTTTGCGCTTGTGCCAGGAGGGCGGCGGTCAGCATCACACCCCACAAAAGCGCAGTCATACATTTTTTCATCATCTTCATATTAGTTTTCTTGTTGGTTTATTCGCCTAAATAAGTGGCTTCGATATGGTTTAAAATGTCGTTGAGTTCGGCAAAAGTGCGCGCTTGCAACATGGCGATGCGAGTTTCGCGGAAATTAGGTATTCCCTTGAAAAGCGGAGTGGCTGCCAAATGCCTACGAATATGCAGAATGCCACGGAACTCGTCGATGCGATTGATGCTCTCGTTGATTTGGCGGCGCAACAGAGCCATTTTCTCTTTGTTGGAGATGTGTGGCACTTCGCCAGTGAGCAAATACTGCTTCATTTCCTTGAAAATCCATGGTGCGCCTATCGAGGCTCTGCCCACCATAATGCCGTCCACGCCGTAGCGGTCGTAGTATTCTTTCAGTTTTTGGGCAGAAGTGATGTCGCCGTTGCCGATAATGGGGATGTGCATACGGGGGTTGTTCTTCACCTCGCCAATCAGCGTCCAGTCGGCTTCACCGGTGTACATCTGACTACGGGTGCGCCCATGGATGGTGAGGGCTTGAATACCGCAATCTTGCAACTGCTCTGCCACTTCCACAATGTGCTTGGTGTTGCAGTCCCAACCGAGGCGGGTTTTTGCAGTCACAGGCAGATCCACGGCATCGACCACCGCGCGAGTGATTTCGCACATCAACGGAACATTGCGGAGCAAGCCTGAGCCAGCACCCTTGCCTGCCACTTTCTTCACAGGACAACCGAAATTCAGGTCGATGACATCAGGATTCACCTCGGCGCACATCTTTGCTGCTTCCACCATTGGCTCCACCTCACGACCATAGATTTGAATGGCGGCAGGCCGTTCGGCGTCGGAAATGTTGAGTTTGCGCAGGGTGGCTTGAATATTGCGAATCAGCGCATCTGCCGACACAAATTCAGTATATACCATATCCGCCCCTTGTTCACGGCATATCTGTCGGAACGAGAGGTCGGTAACATCTTCCATCGGTGCTAACATCACGGGGCGATTGCCCAAATCGATTTGTCCTATCTTCATCAGTTTTAACTTCGTGATTATGAATTTTCGCCACAAAATTACTCAAATTTCGCCATATAGGCAATTTTGCCGAATCGTCAATGGAATCAAAAACAAAAAACATAAAAAACAGCCTTGGAGCAACGTGGATCCACTTTGCCCCAAGGATAAAAACCACTCGCCGTTTCACGGCGAAAAACCCCTGATAGTAAAATGATTTCTTGAAAAGAGGTTGTATCTCCCAAAAACGATTTTGCATGGTAGGGACACGATACTTCGCGTCCGCGCCAAATGACTGATATTCAATATGGTATCACAATTATGGGCGGACGTGAAGTGTCACGTCCTTACCGGGTTTGGTTTTTCGCCGAAGGCGAGCGGTTTTTATCCTTTTGGCGATGCCACCGACCTCGTAAGAGGGCGGCGTTGGTGATGTGGTGTGGCTGATTCAAGCCTCTGCTTGAAATCAGACATGCCGCAGCACTAACGACAGGTGCGAAGCACTGGCATCGCCAAAAGGCTGTTTTTTATGTTTTTTGTTTCAGTCCCCCAAACCAAAGGGGCGTTTCTTTTGATGGTGTGTTTTTTTGCTTGTTGGTGCCACGGTGGTGGGGCAGGGCAGGGGCGGGGGGTGAGGCTACCTCACGATGAATTTTTTGGCGGTGCCGTTGGCGAAGCGTGCCACATAGATGCCGGCTGGCAGGGTGCCGCTATGCATCAAGTTGGCGTACACGCCTGTTGCCACCTTTACGCCCGAAAGCGCGTAGATGTCGCACACCATGTTGGCCTCGTCGGCAGCGTTTTCGATGGTGCCAATGCCTGTTGGGGCATTTTCCTCGAATTTCTGGAACTTCGACCAAGGATTCACCTGCTTATACTTGTTGCTGGTGCCATAGGGCACGCACAGAGTGGCATTGGCGAATACGTCGGCGTGGAAAATATCGCCAAATGCTGGTGGCACATCGGTCCAGCCCACATTCACGGTGGTGATATTCTTGCAACTGGCGAGAGCGTCGATGGCAACGCTATTTAGCCCGGTGCCTATCGTGAGCGTGGCGAGACTGGTGCAGCCATCGAAACTCTTCTTCTTCAATTCCGTAACAGAGTTGGGCAATTCGATAGAACTGAGGTTTTCGCAACCGAAAAAAGTTCCATCTTCAATGGAGGTGAGCGAGTCGGAAAGAGCGACCGATTCAAGTGCCTCACATTCCCTAAATATATAAGTGCCCATCGTCTTCACTCCGTTCGGGAACGTGACAGATTGCAAACCAAAGCAGAATGAGAAAATTTCGCTTTTCACACTCTCCAAGGTGGCGGGCAATTCCACGTGCTTAAGGTTTCGGCTCATCTCAAACATTCCCCAACCGAGAGTTTTCAGGTTGCATTTGAGTATCGCCGTATGCAATTTGGGGCAACTGCTAAAAGTAAATGAATCAAGTTTGTCCACCGATTCTGGCAATACTACAGAAGTCAAATTACGATTTGAAGCGAAGGCAGCCTGATAAACATACGTCACGCTGTAGTCGTTGCCGTTTGCCGTCACCATTGAAGGCACCACCACGTCGTGGTTATCCTGCACATAGCCCCTTACAGTGGCTGTGTGGTCGGTGTCGTAGAGCGTGTAGTAGATGCCATTGATTTCGGTGGCCTCGTAAAAGCGCAGGAATTTGCTCCATGGTTCCACCTTCTTGTAAGCCTCAGTTGAGCCGTAAGGCACATACACATTGGTCTTTAAATGCTCGTTCTCGGTGAACATGTCGGGGAATCCGGTTGGAGGGGTGGTCCATTTCAAACTCAAATTCACAATGCTGTCGCAACCGCTAAACACATCAGTGCCCACCGAACTAAGCCCTTCGCCACATTGCACTTCGGCAAGTTTGGTGCACGATTTGAAAGCATAATTGCCGATTTCGGTCAATGCTTTAGGCATTTTCACCATCACCATATTGGTGCAACCCTCAAAAGCGCTGATACCGATTGAGGCAACCTTGTCGGGGATAGTGATCGAGCGAAGGCTCTTGCAGCCATTAAAGGTGCTACGCTCAATTTTGGTGAGGGAGTTTGGCAGGGATACCGATGCTAAGCCCACACAGTTTCTGAAGGCGTAGGGCTCGATTGTGGCCACCGAGTTGGGTATCTTCAACTCCGTGAGCAGAGGGCAGCCGCTAAACGAGTGGCTTCCGATGCTTTCAAGTCCTTCTTCCATGGTCACACTCTTCAGTTTCGCGCAGTCTTTAAACGCATAATCTTTAATGGTGGTCACCGTACCCGGAATTTTCGCCGTTTCCAGATATCCGTCATTCGAAAAAGCCTCTGGATAGATAGCTGCCACGGTCAATGCTTTGCCGCTTACTGTAATGGTGCTTGGAATTACTAAATTGACGATAGGTTCGCTTCTGTCGGATCTGCCCACCACAGCCAATTTACTCTTGTCGGTCATGTAGGAATACAACAGATTTTCGTAAATGAAATCGTAGGCAGAAGCCGAGAAAGTTGCCGACATCACTACCGCCAGCAACACAATGAATCGTAAAAATGAAATTTTCATAAAGGTTTGATATTAATTTTTTTTGAATGGCATAAAGTTATGGCTCCACCAACAAAAAAACGTGGTATTTCCCATGGTATTTCATTCTCCACCACCAAAATCACCCTCAAAATTCCCACTTTTCTTCGCTATGGCATTGTGGAAGAGGATATCCTAATCTGTGTGATTGTGCAAACCAAAGGGACGGTTCTTTTGGTTTGTATATGCCAAAGGCATACCAAAAGAACCGTCCCTTTGGTTTGCTGAGCCGTCATCACCGCCTGCGTTTGAAACATGCCGAAGGCATGTCCCTACGTTATGGTGTAATATGCTTGGGCATTCATTTGAATTTTTGGTGCGACTTGGTGTTTTTATCGATTTGTAACTATTTGTAATCTAATGATATATAATAAAACATTATCAAAGGAACGGTTCTTTTGATGGTGGGGTGGAGTGGGTGGAGTGGGGGTTGGGTGGCAATTCTGGTGGGGAAAATGGGGGAAATGTGGAAAATTATTTGTAGTTTTGCATTATATATGGACGATTGTGGTCTTTTTTCTGCCACATCGCCCTTTATTTTGACTGAAAACTAATTAATTACGCTATATGAAGAATTTATTGAAATCAGTTTTTGCTGCGACTATGCTGCTGCTTATGGTGGCTTGCAACGGCAGCAAAACCAACGAGGCATATCCATTGCCCATGAAGTATTTGCCTGTGCAGCTCGAAGGCTCCAAGATGTGGAGTATTCTTGACCTCGAATCTGGCGATGTGGTGGTGAAAGATGTGTACAAAGCCATGCCATCGGCTGTGGTGAACGATATGTATTTTGTGATGAACGACGAAGGTACCTTCGACTATTATAATGTGGCTGACCCTAAAAAACCAGTCAACAAGGAGCACTTCGGCAGCGCCACCGAGTTTGGCGTGGAGGGTTTGGCTCTGGCAAGCCTCAAGGGCAAGCCCATCAGCATTATCAACGAAAAGTGCGAGGTGGTGAAGGAGTTGAGCGACAGCGTGGCTGAATGCTCGATGTTTAACCGCGGACTTGCCGTGGCTCGTTTCATCAACTCAAAATACGGCTACATCGATACCGAGGGCAAGACCGCGATTGCACCAAAGTACGACCAGGCCCACCCATTCATGTTTGAGGACCACGCAACGGTGGCACGCCAGCGCGACAACGACTCTATCGTGGACATCTGCTTCATCGACAAGAAGGGCGAAGAAACTTTCAAGACCAATTCCACCATGTATAACCCTCTCACTCCCAACTTCAACCAGGGCGTGATTCCTGTGGTGAACATGGCGAAGCGCGACACCGTGATTTGCCTCAATCCTGAAGGCAAGGAGGCCCCCAATCCATTCCAAGTGTCGGATAAAATCAAGAAAGACGGCTACGACCAGCACTCTGCCACTGGCAAGGGCGGCTTTATCGTGATGAAGGGCGACAAGTTTGGCGCTATCGACGCCAACGGCACAGTGGTGGTGCCTATCAAGTATCTCGACATCATCGACGTGTGCGCCAACCGCTACTTGGTGAGCGAAAAAGCAGGCGTTTACTTCCTCGTAGATGAAAACGGCAAGCCTGTGGGCAACGCCAAGATTGCGCACGCCAACGGCAATCCAAGCGCCATTGCCACTCGCGGCTTCATCGACTTGGCTATCACTGGCAGCAATTTGATGAGCATGTTCAACGAGCAGGGCTTCGTGCCTGTGGCAAAGGGCACCACCGTGGGCCACATGCTCCAAGCCATCGACACCTCTCACCCTGAAGCCTACGTTGGTCAAGACGCGTTGGCTGTGGGCTCAACCCTTGTCTCGTTTGCCGGTCCTATCGCATCGAAAGGTGCCGACGGCCAGGTTAATTTCAACGTGAACACACAAGTTCGCCTTGTGGGCTTCGACTTCCCTGTGGTTTCTTACGCCGATGGCACTGAAGACGACCTCGTGGCATTCATGGCCGCCAACATGGGCAAGAATGGTTTTGTGAGCGCAGGCAACAATGTGTTTGAGAGCGAGAACGGAACCGCTGTGGCACTCGGCTACAAGGGCGGCATTGTGCGCATCAACTACTACATGAACAAAGACGAAGTGCAGCCACTCCCTGCCGAATCGAGAAAAGGCGCTAAAAAGCAAAAGTAATCTCGTAGGCACGTTATTAACCAATAAATTAGAGAAAATGACGAACGAGTGTGCAATAAGTGTTAAATTTTGAAAAAAAATCAATATTCGTTGCACACGAAAACTAAAAAAGTGCAACGACGCACAATTTATGGATTTTTTTCTTTAATATTTGGTAAATAATTACTTACTTTGCAACGAATTTGTTTGAAAACAACAAAAAATAAATATTAATAACATTCTTAAATTTAAACATTATGTCTGAAATTTCTGAAAGAGTAAAAGCAATTATCGTTGACAAATTAGGCGTTAGCGAAGCAGAAGTAACCCCAGAAGCAACTTTCCAACAGGACCTCGGTGCTGACTCACTCGACACTGTAGAACTCATCATGGAATTTGAAAAGGAATTTGGTATCTCTATTCCAGACGAAAAGTCAGAAGGTATCCAAACTGTAGGCGACGCTATCAAGTTCATCGAAGAAGCAAAAGCATAATCTTTTCATTTCCGCTACATAATATTTCGTTATGGAATTAAAAAGAGTAGTGGTAACAGGTCTTGGAGCAATCACTCCATTGGGCAACGATGTAGAAACTACATGGAACAATGCCCTTAATGGTGTGAGCGGTGCAGGGCCTATTACTCATTTCGACGCAAGCCTTTTCAAGACTCAGTTTGCATGTGAAGTAAAGGATTTCAAGCCCGAACTTTATGTGGCTGAAGGCGACCGCAAGGAACTACGCGACTTCAAGAAGAACGACCTCTACACTCAGTACGCTCTGGCTTCTGCCAAGCAAGCTTTGGAGGACTCAAAACTTCTTGAAAGCGACACCGACCGCAATGAGGTGGGCGTGATTTTCTCTTCTGGTATCGGTGGTATTCACACCTTCGAGGAAGAAGTGGGATATTATGCCACTCATAAAGATCAGGGTCCTAAGTATAGTCCTTTCTTGATTCCCTCTATGATTGCCGACATCGCAGCTGGCCGCATCTCCATCAAGTATGGTTTCCGTGGTCCTAACTTCGGTGTGGTATCTGCTTGCGCATCATCAACCAACGGCATGATCGAGGCTTTCGACCAAGTGCGTTTGGGCAAGGCTGTTGCCATCGTTACCGGTGGTGCTGAAGCCGCTATCTGCCCAGTGGGTGTGGGTGGCTTTAACGCTATGCATGCACTCTCTACTCGCAACGAAAGCCCTGAAACCGCATCACGTCCATTCAGTGGCTCACGCGATGGCTTCGTGATGGGCGAAGGTGGTGTTTGCCTCATTTTCGAGGAACTCGAACACGCATTGGCTCGCGGTGCCAAGATTTATGCTGAAGTGGTGGGCGGTGGCACCAGTGCCGACGCTTACCACATCACTGCCACTCACCCAGAGGGCCTCGGTGCTCACTTGGTGATGAAGCGTGCGGTTGAAGATGCTGGACTCAGCGTTGACGATGTGGACTACATCAACGTGCACGGAACTTCTACCCCTGTGGGCGACCTCAGCGAAGCACAAGCTATCGTTGACCTCTTCGGTAAGCACGCTTACGAACTCAACATCAGCTCCACCAAGTCGATGACTGGTCACATGCTCGGTGCTACCGGTGCTATGGAAGCGATGTTCTGTGTGAAGTCGGTACAGGAAGACATCGTTCCTCCAACTATCAACCACAAAGACGACGACCGCGACGAAAAGATCGACTACAACCTCAACTTCACTTTTGGCAAGGCTCAAAAGCGCACAGTTAACGTAGCTCTTTCTAACACCTTCGGCTTCGGTGGTCACAACGCTACTATCATCGTTAAGAAGTACAAAGGTTAATCCCTGTGTTTAACGGTATCATATCATTCATAAAGCTCCTTTCCTCTAAGGATAAGGGGCTTTATGTCTTTATACATGACCTTACAGGATTCTACCCGAAAAACATTGAACTCTACAAATTGGCATTCGTGCACCGCTCCATGCCCGTGAAAGACGCCAACGGCAACTGGGTGAACAATGAGCGACTGGAATACCTCGGCGACGCTGTGCTCGACCTCGTGGTGGCGGCATATCTCTACCACCATTACCCCGACAAGCACGAAGGATTCCTGACCAGCACTCGCGCCAAAATCGTGCAACGCGAAAGCCTCAACCGCATCGGTAAGCTCTTCCATCTCGACCAGCATGTGAAGGCCTCGTCGCACTCGTCGTCGCACAACAGCTACATCAGCGGCAATGCCGTGGAGGCGTTTGTGGGAGCCATCTACCTTGACCGTGGCTACGACTGCGCCCAGAAATTCATCGAACAGAAGATTATTCGCGACAATATCGACATCGTGAACCTCGTCAACACCGAGAAGAACTTCAAGAGCCGCCTCATTGAGTGGACGCAGAAGTATCATGTGGTGATTGAATACGAGCTTGTGGACACCTATTGCGACACCGAAAACAATCCCGTGTTCCGCACAGCAGTGCTGCTGGGTGGCATCTACGCTGCCGACGCTACAGGCTACAGCAAAAAGGAATCGCATCAGGGAGCATCGAAAAAAGCGCTTGAACGCCTTAAATCCGACCAGGTGTTCTATGAGCAAGTAGTGGCAACAGCCGCCGCCATCGAATCCCCAAAACTCTAAAAACACATACCCCCATAAAAAACCAACCGCTAACATTCTCTGTCGGCGATTGGTTGATAACTACTCCTCTAAAAACACAGATTGATGTTTATTCATGTCGATTAAAAGGCCAATAAGATAAATTTATAGAAACGGAATGAAGAAAACAGTTGCTCGTTTGTAACTTGTTTATGTTTTTCTTTCACATTGCAAAAATAACCAAACAAAAGTCCACATCACCCCCATACTGTAAATAATAATTCCCAAATCGTTAAAATCCTCTCCCAAATTCCCCACCCACACCCTCAAATTCCACCAAAAGCCCCTGGAAGGCTCACACAGATTCAACAAAAATCAGATGTTAGAGATTAGAAGTTAGATGTTAGAAGGCTCACACAGATTCAACAGATTCAACAAAAAATAAGGAAATGATACACATGTTGTCTTTGTAATCATATAGTTAATGATGATTGGAGAAAATCCCGTAGGGATTAGATGTGTGTAGGCAGGTATGCAGCGAAGGTTATGCGAAATGAGCGAAGCGAAATG
>ERZ780207.602-NODE-602-length-37530-cov-8.915010_pt1 | contig 37530 bp, 29 predicted proteins | sample MGYA00510977_ERZ780207 | MGnify/ENA primary metagenome ERZ780207 (study PRJEB29588, sample SAMEA2151383) | human gut metagenome | biome: human gut; feature: human-associated habitat; material: faeces | place: Denmark | collected 2008/2010 ...
ACCGAAGCAATTTGCAGCAGATTTACAGTCTGTCCCCTTTGGCCACTCGGGAATCTGCCCATTTATCAGTCCTTAATTGTCCTGACGAATATAGATTATAGCATAACGCCCTGCTGTGTGCAAGGCGTTTTTATGCATTTTTTGCATTTTTTATTTTGCCATTTTTTATTCTTCCGGATTCTTTCTCTTCAGAATGACAGCTGCATGCTTTGGCAATGTAATATCCAGTCTTCCATTGACGATGTCATAGCTGACAGAAGAAATGGAGTATCCATTTTCACTGGTAAAAAGTATCTGTTCTAAAGTTCCATACTTCGGAAGCCCCACTGCCCATACAGACAAATCAATGTGCCGGATATTTTCATCATTATTTACAATAATGACAAACTGCTGTTCCCGGTTAAATCTTCCATAGCAGAGAAGATTATCCTCGCCATTTAAAAATTTCACACTTCCGGTACGAAGTGCCGGGTTTTCTTTATGAATTTTGATGATATCACGATGGAAACGAATCAGCTCTTTATCTTCCCTGCCCCACGGATAAGTTCTGCGGTTATCCGGATCTGTAAATCCACATAGTCCGGCTTCATCACCGTAATAAACGGTAGGTGCTCCCGGCCAGGTCATCTGAATAACAACCGCCTCCCGGAGAACTGCTGCATTTACACCCTCTTCTGCCGCTTTTGTTCCAAGTTGTTCCGCTCTGCCCACCTTATGATTGGTTCTGGTTAAGAATCTGGAATGATCATGGTTGGAAAGTTCGTTCATGGAGCACTGCAGCGATGGTGTCAAAAAGCTTGCCATATAATGCTTCATAGCGCCTTTAAAGTTCTCAACCTTTCCAATATTTTCCGGTTTAAAATCATCACTGTGTTTCTCCATTCCGGTAAGAAACCATGTCACCGGTTCCATAAAGGCATCATAGTTCATAACCGTATCCCACTGGTCTCCACCCAGCCAGTCTCTCGGGTCGCCGTAATGTTCTGCCAAAATCACCGCCTGCGGGTTGGCTTTCTTTACGGCATCACGGAATTCTCTCCAGAACTGATGGTTATATTCCGGACTGTGTCCCAGATCTGCCGCGACATCCAGTCTCCAGCCATCGGCATTATAAGGTGGAGAAACCCATTTTGCAGCCACATGCAGAATATAATCGTGTAATGTATCTGAATCTTCATAATTAAGCTTCGGCAATGTATCATGTCCCCACCAGCCATCGTAACTTCCGTTATCCGGCCATGCATTCTGATCATGGAACTGGAAAAAGTCATTGTACGGACTGTCCTTGCTGATATAGGCTCCCGGTTCATAGCCTGCTTCACTACGGTAGATTTTTTCACGATCCAGCCATTTATTAAAGGAACCGCAATGATTAAATACTCCATCCAGGATGACACGGATGCCCCTCTGGTGTGCTTCCTTTACCAGCGTTGCAAAAAGTTCATTGCTTGCCTCCAAATTCCGTTTATCCGTCACGCGGGTGATATAGCGGCTGGCATGCTGGTTATTGCGGTCACCCGGTTGTAAAAGTTCTCCCTCATCCACCACTATTTTGCCATAATGCGGGTCAATATAATCGTAATCCTGAATATCATACTTATGATTGGACGGAGAAACGAACAATGGATTGAAGTATATCACCTCTATTCCAAGTTCTGCGAGATAATCCATTTTCTTTCTCACGCCCTCTAAATCTCCGCCATAAAATTCTGCTACCGAAAAATTCTCCGGGCATTTCTCCCAGTTATCTACCTTCTGACTGGTAGTACGGATATAGAAATATTCATCCGTCAACGGGTCATTGGAAGTATCTCCGTTGTAAAAACGGTCTGTTAAAATCTGATACATAACCGCCCCCTTTGCCCAGTCCGGCGTGGAAAAGCCCGGTACAATTTCAAAATTATACTGCGGTCTTGGTGTCTGATTCACGCCATAGCGGTCAAAGATACAGCGAAGCATTCCCGTCTCAATTTCAAAGTAATAGGAGAAATGCTCCTCTGTCATACGAATTTCTACGGAATAATAATCAAAGAGCCCCTCTGACTCAGTCTTTTCCATAAAATATTTTTTCTGTTCTGTGCAAAGCCAGACTGCATCTACATTATCTCTTGCTGTACGAAAACGAATGGTCACCAGCTCTCCGGCTTTGGGTTCTGCCGGACTACGATAATCTTCTGTTCCATCAGAAAAGAGTGCGCGTTTTCTAAGAATCGGGCGCATCTGCATAATATACTGCTGAATTCTGTTCAATTCATAAATCGATTGCTGTTTCTTCATCATCTTACAACAAGCCTCTCGTTTCTAAATAATTATTTTTATTACTATAATATACGAAAGTTCCAAAGATTACAACCAGAAAAGGACGGATACATTTTCCGTATCCGTCCCCTCTTAAAGAAGTAACTCTATGAAATCTATTATATACCTAACTCCGCCTTTACGTCTGATACCCATTCTTCTACGGTACCATACCATTCAATCATTTCATTTAATTTGTCTTCTTCAATTTCAGTGTCTCCCTCTAACAGCTCTTTGTGCTGCTGTAAGACATCTGCCATTTCAACCATGGTATCAATCACATCCTGGTCGTATGCATCCGGATTCGCATTGATGGCATTCGCTACTTCATTGAATGATGTGCTTGCTTTATTGAATGCATCAATTGCAGCCTGTTTATCCGTTCCCCCGCAGGCAGCCAGTGAAATGCACATAGTTAATACCACTAAACATGAAATTATTTTCTTCATTTTTATCTTCCTCCTGTCTTTTGTGTGTCATCCTCGACTTAGATATATTTTACCATTCTTTCTTATCCAGCAGGAGATTCACGTCTCAAACGGCAGTAAAATGTACTGAATCGACATTCTTTTCCGACAGATTCAGACGGAGTACAAAATACTCTTTTTCCAATGAAAATGTATATACACCTCCATAGCGTTCCACAATGGCACAGATACTCCGGGTTCCGATACCATGTCCTTTTTTCTTTGAAACCGGGACTCCGTTTTCGAAGATTGGTGCTCCGGCACAGGAGTTTTTTATCTGTAAAAATACCTGCTGCTGTTTTTCATAAATCTGTACTTCTATTCTGGCTTCTTTTCCCTCTTTTTGTACTTCCCTGCAGGCATGGATGGCATTTTCCAGGGCATTAGACAATAGCACACACAAGTCAGTATCACTTATCACCGCCTTCGCTTTCATGCCGCCTTCCACTTTCATCACAATTCCTTCCGCTTCTGCCCTTCCTGCAAAGGATGACAAAATCAGATTCGCAGCTTCGTTTTCACAATACTGTATCACCTTCTGCTGTTCCAGCTCATTACAGATATCAGATATATAATCCTCTGCCTTCTGTATCTGATGGTTCTCCAAACAGGCATATAGATATTGTAAATGATGACGCAGGTCATGGCGGTAACGGCTGGCCAGATTCTGTGACTCCCGTAACGCCGTTATTTCACGCATGGACTGTGCCACCTGCATATCAAGGCTTTTTTGAATCTCCCTCATCCGGTTTTCTTCCTGTCCTTTTGTAAAGTTATACAACAGGAACACAAGATACGCTCCACAACAGATAAATGGCATAAATTCCACGACAACCGGAGCCCCACTGGACAAAAGATCTGTATACACTCTTGTCAGATAATCAAATACATAATATAGCACCGGTATCACGCCAAACTGACACTGCATTTTTCTGGAATAACAGGAAATATAACGGACTGCCGGCGTCATAAAGTGCAGCAGTCCAAACAGTAGTGGCAGGGTAATCAATAATTCCACCGCATCCAGCATCAATGCTCCTCCGCCCAAAATTTCCACTGTAAGAAGTGCCAGCCAGCGTCGTAACTGGCAGCACAGGTAGGCTGCCATCACAGAGAAAAACGGCCATAACAATTTACCGGTCAGTCCACATAACAGTAAAATCAACGGAACATGTACCAGCAGCGGATAAATCTGCCTCAAAAAGCCATCCTCCCATACATAGTAAATAATCCCCTGTGCAATTGGAATCAGTGCGATGCATATCCAGAATATGATCCGGTTTTTCCGCCGGTCCAGTGCATCACAGAAGGACGCCGCCAGCACACTTCCAAAAACACTGACTGCCACATTGTTAAGAAGGGACATCCAAAGGCTCATAACGTCACCTGCCCATCTTCAAATGCATTTTTCAGAAATGCACTCTTTATTTCATTGTATTTCCCTCTTGGAATAGGAATTTCCACAAGACTTGACATCGTAATGGTACGATAAGAAAGATTCTTTATATATTCCAGATTCACAAGATATGAACGATGTGGACGTATAAAAGTTCCATAAGGCATAAGCTGCCGGCCCAGTTCATCCATGCTGCCGCTGCATTCATATACCGTCCCATCGGTCAGATGTATCAATAATGTCCTGTGGATTACTTCGCAGTATTCCAGCTGTTTTAACGCAATCCGGGCAATTCCCGTCTTACAGCGCAGTACAATACTACTGCCATGCTCTTTTTCCATCTGTTCTAACATAGAATCCAGCAGATGATAGAAGCTGCCCTTTTCAATCGGTTTCAACTGGTAATAATATGCTTTCACCTCATAAGACTGCACCGCAAACTCCACAGAAGAAGTAAGAAAAATAATTTTGATATTATTATCAAACTTCCGAATCTCGGATGCCGTTTGGATTCCATCTACCCCCGGCATTAAAATATCCAAAAACAAAATATCAAAGCGGGTTCCTTTTTCCATTTCATTCAGTAAATCCAGCGGACTGTGATAGACTTTTGCATCTATTCTGTAATCACGCTCCCTGCGATACTCCTCCAGTAAGCTCTGCAGTTCTTTTAAAACCGTATCGTCATCATCGCAAAATGCTGCCTTTATCATGTTGTATCTCCCATCTATGTATCAGCTTTATCGAAATATTCTTTTCTTAAGATTCATTATAGGCAGTTTTGGGACCGATGTCCACTGTTTGAGGGATGGGAGTTTTCTATGCGAGATAAGTGAGGGAAAAGCTCCCTCACTTCCGCGATAGGCTCGGGAACAAGTTCCAAGCTGCAAAAAAGAAACTCAAGCAAGCTTGGTTTCTTTTCCCACCTGTCACTTTTTCTCATTACTCGCGAAAAAAAGACGACCTTTCGCACGGTCGTCCTTTTTGGAGAAGGTATTTTTACTATGGGGTGTAGCAAAAATTATATAATGTATTGGGGGGTTTTTACGTTAATTATAGTACCATTTTCCCATTCAAAAGTGTGCACAAACTTCACAAAAGTTGCACATGCTTTTTGTACACTTTGTATAGTACCTTTTTCCTATTTTCGAAAAAACTTTCTGTTTGTGTTCTATTCCTCCGTTGTCTCAGTTACAACATCAGCTCCGCTCTGGAATAATGCTTCAAATTCGTCTCTTCCAATCTTTTCTTTTTCCAAAAGAAGGTCTGCTGATTTATGGAGTACATCACTATTTTCCTGAATAATTGCTCTTGCTTTGTCATAGCATTCGTCAATGATACGTTTTACTTCTTCATCAATTTTGGATGCAACACCCTCGCCATAGCCTCTGGTATGTGCAAGATCTCTTCCGATAAACACTTCGTCATCATCATTGTTATAATTAATCAGTCCGACATTTTCAGAAAATCCGTATTTCGTTACCATTGCTTTGGCAAGCTCGGTTGCCTGCTTGATATCCTGTGAAGCTCCGGTTGTGATATCATCAAAAATCAACTCTTCTGCCACACGTCCACCTAAGGAAACAATTATCTGCTGCAGCATTCTTCCCTTGGTATCAAACATTTCATCACGCTCCGGCAATGGCATCGTATAGCCTGCTGCTCCACCACCGGTTGGGATAATGGATACGGTATATACCGGTCCCACATCTGGAAGTACATGGAATAAAATCGCATGACCCGATTCGTGATATGCGGTAATCTTCTTTTCTTTCTCGGTAATAATCCGGCTCTTCTTCTCCGGACCGACACCTACTTTTAAGAAGGATTCCTTAATATCTTTCTGGATAATATAACTTCTGTTTTCTTTGGCTGCAACAATTGCCGCCTCATTTAAAAGATTCTCCAGGTCTGCTCCGGTAAAACCTGCTGTAGTCTGTGCAATCTGTTTCAAATCCACATCCTCTGCCAGGGGTTTATTCTTTGCATGTACCTTTAAGATTTCTTCTCTTCCACCAATATCCGGACGCCCCACATGTACCTTACGGTCAAATCTGCCCGGACGCATAATTGCAGGGTCTAAGATATCGACACGGTTGGTTGCTGCCATTACGATAATTCCTTCGTTGACACCAAATCCGTCCATCTCTACCAGAAGCTGGTTCAAGGTCTGCTCCCGTTCATCATGTCCGCCGCCCATACCGGTTCCTCTTCTTCTTGCCACTGCATCAATCTCGTCGATAAATACGATACATGGTGCATTTTTCTTGGCATCTTCAAAAAGATCACGTACACGGGATGCGCCGACACCAACAAACATTTCTACGAAATCAGAACCGGAAATACTAAAGAACGGAACGCCTGCTTCTCCGGCAACTGCCTTGGCAAGCAGAGTCTTACCGGTTCCGGGTGGTCCCACCAGAAGAACTCCCTTCGGGATTCTCGCTCCCAGTCTGGTATACTTTCTCGGCTCTTTTAAGAAATCTACGATTTCTTCTAATTCTTCTTTTTCTTCCCGCAGTCCTGCCACATTTTCAAAGGTTACATTGCGGTTCTCATCGGTGGTCATCTTTGCCCGGCTTTTTCCAAAATTCATCATCTTGCTGCCACCACCACCGCCTGCTGCCTGATTGTTCATAACAATCATAAACAGAATAAACATTGCTCCAAACACAAGTAAGAGCGGCAATAAATTCATCAGCCAGTTTTCTGCCGGAATATCATTCACCACATAAGAAGTAAATTTCTCCTTATCCATCAGCGATTGAGCCTCACTGACATCCAGCACATATAAGGTCTCTTCTGACTTATCCGTTTTGACAATATCCAGTCTTCCGGTTGGATAAACTCTGTTTGGCTGCACTTCTACAGATTTAATCTCATCATCAGCCAGTTCCTGTTTAAACTGGGCATAATTATAGTCATCCTGATTCAGATGCTGTCCGTCCAGTAAGAACCAGACCAAAACCACAACTACAATCAGACTGATATAAAAGCCCCATCCTCTATATGATTTCTTCACGCAAACTCCTTCCTATCCCAAATCAAGAATGCCAATGTATGGCAGATTGCGATAGCGCTGGTCATAATCAAGACCATATCCTACTACAAATTCATCCGGAATTTCAAAACCGGTATAATCTACCGCAACGTCTGTTATCCTGCGATCCGGTTTATCTAACATTGCACACAATTTTAAGCTCTTCGGTCCTCTGGTGGATAAATCATCCAGCAGATAACGCAGTGTTCTTCCTGTATCAATAATGTCTTCAATGACAATTACATTTCTACCTTCAATAGATTCTTCCAAATCTTTCTTTATGGTGATTTTTCCACTGGACACGGTTGACGCGCCATAACTGGAAACGCACATAAAATCAATTGTTACCGGCACGGTAATACGCTTTGCCAGTTCACAGGTAAAGAATATACTTCCCTTCAGTATGCAGATTAAATGAACGCTTTCACCTTCATAATCCTTGCTAATTCTTTCTCCTAATTCAGCAATTTTACGATCAAGTTCTTCCTCTGAGAGTAATACACGAATCTGCTCACTCATTGTCTTCTCTTCCTCCATAATATTGTATTTCCAAAATCGTCTTCGTTGTACTGCTTACTTTGTAATATGCACTGATCCGGTATCCCACAATCCACAGGATATGAGCACCGTCTGCCACCAACGGAATAGTGTCCCGCTGCTCTTTTAAAATTTTCTCATTTACAAAATACTGCTTCAGCTTCTGTGTTCTGCCCGTCTCATCCAGCACAAAATAATCGCCCGGCTGTCTGTTCCGAATCAAAAGACTATTTTTTATTTTATCATAATCCAGCCATTTCGTATACTTTTTTTTAGAAATTCCTTCCGGTAACTCTTCCCGTTTATAAATCCGACAGGTAAAATCCGGATGTTCTTCTATTGAAATCCCACAACAACCGGCTGGTTGACCGCTTTGTCGTCCGACCGGCTGACTGGAAGACTGACTGGATAGCATTCCTACCGGTTCTGTAATTTTATGCTCCGGTTGTTTTTCACACTTTTGCAGACGCACACCGCCATAAGTCCGCTCTGCCACCACCTGATAAGGCAGGTTCACGCTTCTTCCCGTCTGCATGGCAAAAAGTTTCTGTACCAGTTCTACATGGGTTCTTGTAATATCTTTACTGCTTGCGGTCGTCTCACAGATACACTCCTTTATAATGCTTGTATACAGGATTTCCGGTTCTTTTAAAAGCTCCTCCGATATCAGGAAAGCCTGCGTCTTTCGGAAGTCTCTTTCTACATATTGTGCCCTTTTTTCTTCTATTACAGCAGACAGATATTCCTGTGTCTTCCGGATGTCATCCCCAAGACGTTCCATATGGGCATAAACTCCGGCATTCAGTTCCTCCAACACCGGAAGTACCTGATTACGGATCCGGTTTCTGGTATAATCCAAAGATGCATTGGTAGCATCTGTACAGTAGCTTTCACCTTTTTCTTTTAAATAATTTTCGATTTCCACCCTTGCCGTATGAAGAAGCGGACGGATAATGCCTTCTCTCACCGGTGGAATTCCAGCCATGCCACGCATGCCGCTGCCCCGGATCATATTCCAGAGCATGGTCTCTGCCAGATCATTACGGTTATGGGCAACTGCAATTTTCCCTTCCGGCGCACCCAATTCTTCTAACGCTTTGTGAAAACTCTCATATCGTAAATTTCTTCCCGCCTCTTCTTCCGAATATCCATGCTGCTTTGCATATTCCGGCACATCATAATCATAGCGGAATAGCTGCACCTGATACCGCCTGCAAAGTTTCTCTACAAATGCTGCATCCTGAAGGCTTTCTTCGCCCCGGATGCCATGCTGCACATGGACTGCTGCCAGCGTAAAGGAAAGTTTTTCTTTCAATTCCAGCAGATGCAGCAGCAGGCATACAGAATCTGCACCACCGGACACTCCGGCAACCACTACATCCGACTGCTCAATCATATGATATTGTTCCAGAAAAGCTTCTACACCAGGAATCATATTATTTCTCCCAAATTGCGGTGGCAAGCACCGTCATATCGTCTGCCGCCTTTCCTCCGGTAAAAAGTAACACCCGCTCTAAAATGCGCTTTGCAAGAATTGTTGCATTATTAGTCTCAATGCTTTCTATGATTTCCTGCATGGTTTCTTCCGGATTCGGCACATGTAAATATTCTAGCACACCATCTGATACCATGACAAGGAAATCTCCGTTATATAAGTCCTTTTCGCTTTTTTCCATATCCAGTTTATAAGACACGCCCACCGGAAGACTGGTGGAAATAAGACATTCCACTATGCCATTTCTCCGGATAAAGGTTGCCGCCGCTCCGATTTTATAAAAACGGCAGGTTCCGTCATATAAATCCAGTTCACTGATATCCACCGTGGAAAATAAATCCTCCTGCCCTTTCATCACCATGGCAGAATTCATCATGCGGGCTGCCGTTTCCACATCAAAGCCCGCCTCCAGAAATTTTTCCACCAGTTCAATGACCATTTCACTTTCCTTGCAGGCAAGACTTCCAGAACCCATGCCATCCGATAAGCACATGACCATTTTTCCACTTTCCGGCTCCAAAAAAGAAAAGTTATCCCCGGAAACGGCTGCTCCATCCTTTACCATCCTGGCTACGCCATAAATTGCCTGAAACCGCGGCTCTTCTTCATAGGTATAGAGGTTGACGCCTTTTCCAATCAGCGTCTTGGTATCCTTTTCCGGAATCATGCGCCGGTTCAGTGCTCCGGCTACTGCCTTTGTCAGTTCTCTCGTAGTGACACAGCCATCTTTTACCATGACTTTCATCACAAGCTGCCAGCGGCCGTTTTCTTTTTCCCAGAGCTGTTCATCAATCACTTTTATGCCCCGCTCCCTTGCCCGGTAAGCTATGTCCTGTAGATTTGACCGGCACTCTTCTGTAATATTTTTCTGCTTCTTTGCACAATCCTCCATGATATATGCCATGGCATCCAGCTGCTCGGCTATGACCTCACGGTTTTCTACCAGCCGGTTGTACCACGCCATATTTAAAGAAGCTTTTTCAAATATCCGAAGAGCCTCCGCCGTCATTTCCTGCATATAGGGGCAATATTCTTCCATTTTCTTTTCAATATCGCGGTTTGTCTTTCCCGCCTCCCGGATAGATTGCAGCAGTGACGACAAATAGCCGTACATGGGGCTGTCATCCTTTTCCCAGCAAAGAGCACACTGGTCGCAGGAAACACACATTTTCCCGGTTATCTCATTTTGCATCCTGCCCATTTCCTCTGCCGAGAAACTGGTATGTTCCACATTCATCCGCCCGAATATATCCGAAAGGCTTTGAAAGGACTTTGCATAGGTCAATAGTTTTTCTTCTTCATTACTCTTTATCTCCGGTATTGGCTGATTCACAAATGTGAATTCCAGGAAGCTATGTATGATACGGCTTAACACCATGGTGGCTGCAAATATAAAGACTCCTTCTAAGACCGCCATTTCCGTCCGCATTCCGTCTCTTACGTTTAACATTTCTCCAAATACAGATAATAAGGTTGCCGAACAGCCTGCGCCAAAGGCAGCTATCCAGGTATAACAGCCTTTATTTACCCATTCTGCCAGCTTGATGATTACTATGGTTACCAGCAGTGTCATTACATATTTTGTCATCAGTGTCAGCGGCAGCATAAATGCCATTCCAAGAAACATTCCGATTCCCAGCAGCAGCCGTCCGCCCCGTTCCAGGTAAGCTGCCGCAAAATATGCCGGGATAAAAGGGTAGCAGCCTGCAAATCCTAATTTACACACTGCTACCCCTATAAAACATATTACCGCCTGTTTCGTTCTCAATTTCTTCATTTCCATTGTTCCTCCTTCTCCTGTCATTTGTGACAGCAGAAGCTATTATAGAAATGTTTGTCCGAAATCTTTGTCAAACCGTTGTCTCATTTCAAAAAAGTTTTCGGCAAAAAGCGGAATGGTTTGTCTATTTTAAGTTTTTCTATGGTCTTTATGTTTTCGAAGCTGTTCTACTTCTTGTCTTCCTTGAAGATAATCTCATTTTCATGGGTCAGTCCCAGCTTGCTCTTTGCCTGGTCTTCAATATATTCCTGACTCTTGGTATATTCTTCGTAATTATCCAGCTGATTCTGACGTTCTGTTTCATCTTCTAAAGATTCCGTCAGTGCCTTCTCTCTGGCAGTATACTCCTGCTCCTTCTGGTAGAGCTTAACAATCTGAACTGACATAATCACCAAGAACATTATCGCAATCAAAGAGATACAGATTCTTCCGTTTCGTTTCTGTTTTCTTTTTCTTCGACTATTTGTCATACTCATTTCCTCATCTATAGTTTACATAACACCATTCTAATAGTTTTACGGATTTTTTTCAACGTTTTTTGTAATTTTCGTAATAATCTTCTGATTTTCCCTTTCAGGAAACGTAAGGGTACTGCCACCATGCGAAATACTGCCCGCAATGGTTTCCCCACTACCTGATACAGTTTCTTAAATACTTTTACGATTCCCTTCACCAGCCATGGACTGATGGCATAATTGCATAACAGCATCCCAACGCTCATGCCCAGCATGCAAAAGCCCCGGATTGCTCCGTCATTTTCCCGGCAGAGCATAATAAATATAAATATGGCGCTTCCGATGCAGTACAGCATATCCTCCACTGCAACCACTCCGGTTCTATGGGGTATCAGCCTGCGCAGAATCCGAAGCAGGTCAAAGGCTAAGATTAACAGAAATCCCACCAGCATGAACCGGAGGAACCTTAAGGCTTCACCGGAAATTTCCGGGCTGATTTCTATCATTTAAACAACCTGCCTAAGAAGGATTCTCCGCCACCTTTGTGATAGGTTTCCACATCCGAATAGGTTAAGCCATCAATTTTCCCTGTGACATCCACTTCCCCCTGTTCTAAGGACAGGCGGTTTACATGAAGGTCATTTCCCTTTATCAGAAGCATTCCCTGTTCTGTTTCCAGTAAAATCTCATTTACATCAAAAGAAAGCACATCCAGCACTCCGCTGAAGTTTGCACTTTTCCGGTTTGCCAACAATACTTTATGTGCTTTTGCTGTTTTCAATTCTTCCATTCAGTCTCATACTCCTTTACCCGAAAGTTAGTCCTTTCCAAAATATATGAGACTGTTTCTCTTTTTATGCGTTTTTACTCTTTTACAGATAGCGGAATAATTCTCCTGCCTCTTCTTTCTTGGTGGTATCTGCGATTGCAACCACTTCTACTTTCACCGTCTTCTGGCCAAACATGATTTCGATGATGTCACCTGCTTTTACATTGACGGATGCTTTCGCCGGTTTGCCATTTACGGTGACACGTCCGGCATCACAGGCTTCGTTGGCAACGGTTCTGCGTTTAATCAGGCGGGTTACCTTTAAATATTTGTCTAATCTCATTTGCTTACCTTCTTTCTTTTTTGAAATTCGAAGGAAAACAGATATCTTTTCCTTCTTTCAAGTACAGCATGTACAGGAAACAATCCTGCCAAATCAGAATGTTGTAATTGCAAGGCTGCGTTTTTTCTTTTCTGATAAAACCAGTCTTTCCAATGTTTGACAAAATGCGGTGGATTGTTCGTCTGCATGCGGATACATGAACGAGACGGTTAGGGCGGCTTGCATTCTTTGGAGCAACCGGCAACGCTGACACAGGGATGTGTCAGCGAGGCGCAATTGGAGCATGGATGCGACTTTGCGCCGGTTGCCGGAACAGCCATTTTTTTTAAAAGAATGCCTAGCCGCCCTTACTGGTGAGTGTCGTATCCGCAACAGACGGACAACCGCCGCATTCCGTCAAAGCAACCGGAAAGACAGGTTCTGCCAGAAAAAACGCAGCCCTGAAATTACCACACATTCTGATTTCACGCAGCATTCTTTCCTGTACATGCTTTACTTTAAAAAAGTGAAAAATAAATCTCTTTCTCATTCGAATTTCAATAAAAAAAGGTGTAGCAAAAGCAGTTTTCTACTTTCGTTACACCTCTAATCAGAATCATTTTATCAACTTATTTATTGATTAAATCTTTTAAAGCTTTTCCTGCTTTGAACTTAGGTGCTTTAGAAGCTGGAATAACCATCTCTTTACCGCTCTGTGGGTTTCTTCCTGTTCTTTCAGCTCTTTCAGATACTTCGAAAGTACCGAATCCAACTAACTGGATTTTCTCACCTTTTTTTAATTCTTCAGCTACGATATCAGTGAAAGCTTTTAAAGCTGCCTCTGCATCTTTTTTAGATAAAGCTGTTTTTTCAGCCATAGCTGATACTAATTCTGCTTTGTTCATGTTAAAATTCCTCCTCTGGATTTTATAATTCTTCTTGAGGTCTACACTCTCCAAGATTACCTACGAATATATTTATACTTGTTTTTCCTTTATTTGTCAAGGAAAATACGGTAAATTAAGGCATACAATTTGGTCTATAACATTTTATTGATTTTGTCCAAAACTGCTTTTCCAAGGACTTCATATTTCTGCTCTGCTTCTTCCATAGATGAACCCTTCACACCAATGTAGAATTTTACTTTCGGCTCGGTACCGGATGGTCTTACACAGAACCACGCAGCATCGTTTAATTCATAGTAAAGTACATTAGAGCTTGGAAGTCCTGTTGCTGTTACTGCTCCGGTTGCAAGGTCTGTAATGGTATCCTTCTTGTAATCACGTACTTTTTCAACTTTATAGCCACCGATTTCAGTTAAAGTTTCGCTGCGCAGTGTATCCATGATTTCCTGAATCTTAGCCAGACCCTCGATTCCCTTTAATGTAATAGACTCAACATGGTCTTTATAGTATCCATATTTTTCATACATGGCAAGCATTGCATCCCAAAGAGTCATATTCCTGGTCTTGTAATATGCAGCAGCCTCACATAACGCCATAGATGCTACCACTGCATCCTTATCTCTTGCATAGGTTCCGGTCAGGCAACCGTAGCTTTCTTCCATACCAAAGAGGTAGGTTCCTTTTCCGGTCTTTTCGAACTCTAAGATTTTGCCACCGATAAACTTGAATCCGGTTAATACTTCGATTAACTGAATGCCATAGTATTCTGCAATGGCATCTGCCATATTGGTAGATACGATGGATTTGATAAATGCACCATCTGCCGGCAGGGAGCCGTTGATTGCTTTCTTCTGTCCGATGATATAATCACCAATCAGGCAGCCGGACATATTTCCGGTTAAGGAATGATATTCTCCCGTCTTAGAATCCTTTACATATACACCGAGGCGGTCTGCATCCGGGTCAGTTGCAAGGATTAAGTCTGCATCTACTTTCCTGCCCAGTGCAAGTCCCAATGCAAATGCTTCCTCTGCCTCCGGGTTCGGATAACTTACGGTTGGGAAATCTCCATCCGGAAGCTCCTGTTCCGGAACAACATATACATTTTCAAAGCCAAGCTCTTTTAACACACGGCGGACCGGGATATTTCCTGTTCCATGTAATGGTGTGTATACAATCTTAAGGTCTTTGCCTACTGCATCAATGGCATCCTGATGTACCACAAGCTTCTTAAGCTCTGCAATATAAGCATCATCGATTGCTGCACCGATGGTCTCATAAAGACCTGCTGCCCTGGCATCCTCTAAGGACATGGTCTTAACAGTGCTGTAATCTGTTACTTTCTTTACTTCATCCATAATTCCGGTATCATGAGGTGGTGTAATCTGTGCACCGTCCTCCCAGTATACCTTGTATCCATTGTATTCTGGCGGGTTGTGGCTTGCTGTAATATTAATTCCGGCAGTGCATCCTAATTTACGGACTGCATAAGATAATTCCGGTGTTGGTCTTAAAGACTCAAATACATATGCTTTGATTCCGTTTGCTGCAAGGCAAAGTGCAGATTCATCTGCAAATTCCGGTGACATATGTCTGGAATCGAAGGCAATTGCCACACCCTTATCCTGTGCATTTACTTTTAAAATATAATTTGCAAGACCCTGTGTTGCTTTGCGGACAGTATAGATGTTCATACGGTTGGTACCGGCACCGATCACCCCACGTAATCCTGCTGTACCAAACTCAAGATCTTTATAGAAACGATCCTCAATTTCCTTGTCATTGTCTTTGATTGCCTGAAGTTCAGCCTTGGTTGCCTCATCAAAATACGCTCCCTCAAGCCATGCTTCGTAAGTTTCCTTGTAACCCATTCCTGATTTCCTCCTGCTTTTCATTTATGTTGTTTACCAAAAGAACCTGCCAGTGGCAGCCTCCTTCGGATGTCTCGCCCTTTCATTTCTCCCACTAATTCGTAAGACTGTTAACTACCTGATTTAATGTACTTGTCGAAGAATTATTGTTACTGGTTAATGTATCAATAATTTCACTCAATGCCTTCCTATATGCATCAGAGTCACTGGATGAACTTCCACTGGAGCTGTTAGTTTCACTGGAATCCGATGTACTGTCGGAATGCTTATGCTCCACGGTTGTGTCTTTTTCATTTCCGGCAGTTTCCGTCGATCCTGTCTCTGTGCTGCCCGTATCATCACCTGACAACGCAATCTCTATCTGTGCTTCCGGTGAATTTACATATAGCCGCTTCGACCAGGTGTCATATCCATCTGCAGTAATCTGTATGGAATGGATGCCATACTGCAGCTGTAATGGCTGTGTATAATCAACCTGACTACCATCAATATACATCAAAGCGCCTGCAACATCAACCGCAAAGGTTAAAGTACAATATTTCGGATCCTCACCCTTTATGGAATCCACATCCACGGAGGTCTGCTCATTTCTTGTTACAGCTACCTCTGTGGAACCGCCGTAGCCATTGCCGGCAACGGTTAATTCATAGGTTCCTTCCGGCACCTCTAACTGCATATTCTCCGTAATCTTATAATAATTCTTATGGTTCAGGCTTAACCAGCCGCCCTCTAATGCCTGTGTATTTACAAGCTGGATGACTCCATGTCCTGTTGTAACGGACACTGACAGCACTTTCCGGTCAATTCCCTGTATTCTTAAGGTGTCCTGTCCGGTAACTACGGACAATTCTATGGCTGCATCTCCGGAAAACACTTGTAATTCTTCATCATAAGAATACTTTGTGTCTCCGATGGTAAATATCTTATCTTCTTCATTATAGGAAAATTTTCCGATATCGTCCATCTCCCATGCATCTGCCGACTGCTCCACCTTTTCTAATATCAGGTCTTTATCCCGTAGTGTTAAAGTAACCACTTTTCCCGGTACCATGGATGCTGCCGAAATCAGGCTGCCATGTCTGTCTTTAAAAATTGTCCCGTCTGTATAAGAATACTGTTCATAACGTCCCGTGTCAATATTCAGAAATGTCATTGTTGAAAGTGTTGTATCAACACCACTTACCGTATACAGGCTGCTTTCCTCTGCCTGTGTCTCTTCCTCCGTTGCTGTCTCAACACCTGATGCATAGCCTTTCATGCTGACAGGCCCATCGTCTTTCCTTCCACAGCCGCTCAAGGCCACAAATACTGTGAAAATAACCAAAGCCAACAGCCAGTGCTTCCCTGATTGCTTCATTTCGCACCTCTTTTTCTCCTGTATGCTCTTTTTCTCCGGCAATTGCCTGTACATGATTATACATGATTATTCCACAAAATAAAATAACATTCTTAAAAACTGCTGGCGGATTTCTTCCTGTTCGATAACCCGGTTCAACTTCTCAATGTCTCTGCCGGACACCCACGCCTTATTGGCATTAAAGTAGTGATTTGCCACTTTCCAGAACTTCTGTGGGTATGCCATCCTTACATAAAGCTGCTCCCATTCCTCTGGTAATAATTTTCGTCTTTTTTCGTATGCTGCCAGCATATCCGTTGCCAGCCCGATATTAAAATTATGTTTTTCCATCAGTTTCCGTAAGAAATGCGCCAGATCCCCTACCAGCACATCATAATGTGCCTGTTCAAAATTTGTAATTATAATTTTACCATGGGTAAATAATACATTATGCTGGTTAAAGTCTCCATGGCAGATTCCATACATTGCTGCTTCCCGGCTCTGCTTTCCGCTCTGCCCCTGCGTTTCACCCGGATTTGGTTTCATCAGCCGATGTTCCACGTCCAGTGCCTGTTTTAAGAAAATCTCATAATTGCGCATAAATATCATTTCAAACTCATTCTTTTTATGCTTTCCATGAATATAATTGCGCACCTTTTTAAGCTCCCGGTTGTGCCGGAATACCTCCATGGCATAATCCTGTCCGCCAATTTTTAAATTTTCATCCTCCACCTTCTGCAGGACAAGATGCAGCTTTGCCAGTTCTTCTACCGCAGCAAGTACATCATCACGGCTCCTGGTCTCACACTCTCTGCCCTCCATATATTTTCTGGCATAGTACCATGTTTCATCCACCTCCTGGGCTAAAATTTCTCCTTCCCTGGTATGTATGATTTCATCTGCTTCTATTCCATTTTCTTTCAGACGGAGCAAAACATGTTCTATAGCTTTCGCTCTGCCTTTTGACCCGCGAAAAGATCCTATTATTATTTTTCCGCCCTCTGATGTCGTGCAGATATAGGTTCCCCTTCCTTTCTGGATGGCGGTTACCTCAAACGGATACTGTTCTAACAACTGGCTCGATAAATTATACACAAAAACCCCTCCATACGACGAATTCGCACAAATCTTTATGCGTCTTTCTATCATATGAAGAGGTTCTTTAAAGTATAACCTGTCAGATATTCTTTTGTATTCTTTTCCGGTTCTTCAATTACCACATCTAAAAGCTTTGCCAAAATGTTCCCTATCTGCGGACCGGGCTTCACACCAAGTTCTATTAAGTCCCGTCCGTTAAGTGCAAGGTCTTTTAGTGTCAGACAGTCTGCATCTTTGATTATTTTATCATAAATCTTATGATATCCGTCCAATGCTTCAAGCTTTTCTTTCCTCTGATAATCACTCTGGGCTAAAATATCTGCTTTCTTCAGTTCAAATATAACCGGATAGCACTCTAATCCCGCCTTCTGTATTGCCTTTCGTACGGACTCCGGTGTCAGTACCGGGTTAATATCGTGAATTGCCACCAGCCGGCAGACCATATCAATGGTTGCATTGTCGAATTTTAATCTGCGTAAAATTGTCTTCGTCTTCTTTGCTCCCACCTGCGGATGCTCGTAGAAATGGTCAATTCCATCTTCATCTGTACTGCGGCAGTCGGGCTTTGCCACATCATGAAATAATGCTGCAAGCCGTAGCACCTTGTCTGCTTCCACACCTTTTAACACTTCAATGGTATGCTCTCCTACTGTATAACAGTGATGGGGATTATTCTGTGGTGTACGCATCATCACCGAAAATTCCGGCAGTACCACATCCGCAATTCCTGTGGCATATACGGTACGCATCTCCTCCGGATGGACTGAGGTAAGAAGCTTAACCAGTTCTACCTGAATACGCTCTGCACTGACCTTTTTTAACATCGGTGCAAGCTCCTGAATCGCTTCTGCTGTCTCTTCTTCTATATCAAAGCCCAGCTGTGCCGCAAATCGCACTGCCCGAAGCATCCTTAAAGCATCTTCCCCAAATCTCTCCTTTGGTTCTCCTACACAGCGGATGATGCCACGCTTTAAATCTCCTGCTCCGTCAAAAGCATCCACCAGTCCCCGCTGTTCATTATATGCCATGGCATTAATGGTAAAATCCCTGCGTTTTAAATCCTCTAAAAGATTATCTGTATAGGTTACTTCCTTCGGATGTCTGGCATCCTCATATTCGCCATCAATCCGGTAAGTTGTCACCTCATACCCTTTTTTATCCAGCATTACCGTTACCGTTCCATGCTCAATTCCGGTATCGATGGTGCGCCCAAAAATTTCTTTTACGTCTTCCGGATAAGCAGAAGTGGTAATATCCCAGTCCTGAGGCACACGTTGAAGGAGGGTGTCTCTGACACACCCTCCTACTGCATATCCTTCAAAGCCTGCTTCCTGCAGCTTCTCAATTATAAACTTAACATGCTCTGGAAGCTTCATTACCATACGTTTTCCCGTTTCCTTTGCTTTACTTCTGTTCCTGTTCTTCAAAGAACTTATACGTTCCTTTGGATTCTGCTTTTACTGCATACAGAAGATCATCTGCCACTTTAATCATTTCATCAATGTCTTCTGCCTTCTTTACCTGATTGGAAGAAATAATACCAATAGAGCAGGAAAGTAATTTCTTATCATCAATCTCAACCGGCTGTCCGATTTCTTTTGCAATCAGTTCCCTGAACCCATCCTGTTTCTTAATCTCTTTATAGATAGCCTTTGCGGTAGCCTCTAAGGTCTTTTTTTCTCCGGTGTAGAGGAAAATAATAAATTCATCACCACCGAAACGTGTCACAAAGCCCTTGTCCCTGCAGACCCTGCTGAAGATATTTGCCATGGACTTAAGCAGCAAATCTCCCACATCATGTCCAAAGGTATCATTATATCCTTTGAAATTATCCAGATCGATAAACATAATACCAAAATCATGCTTCATGTGGCCCTTTTTAATCTTCCGGATAATTTCCCCGATGTTCTGATAGAATCCCTTCCTGTTGAGAATTCCTGTCAGCTGATCGGTTACTGCAGATTTATACAATGCAGCATTCATTTCATAGAGCTTCTCATATGCATAGAGACGATTCAGTGCATACTGTACCTCCCGGAACAAAAGCTCATAAATCCGCATATCACTCTCATCTAACATATACCGGCTGACAGAAGAATGCCAGTTATCCTTCATCAGAATATATGCTATCATAATACTTGTTACTTTTCCATTGTCAAAGAATGGAATAGCAACAAGGGAGCATACATTATCTTCATCAAACAGTTTGACCACATTCAGATGTTCCGAATAGTTACTGCTGATTTTCGATACAACAAACCCTCTCTGTGTCTTTTCGAACACTTCCTTTAAATACTTCTGCTCCTTCATAGAAAGGCTGGCTTCTGTATTATCATAAAGTACCTTTGGTTTTCTTCCATGATACTGTATATATAATGCCCGGTCCAAATTAAAGTGATACAGGAATGTCCGCATCACATTCTCTACCATTACTTCTGCCGAAACATCCGTTACATCAATGGTCTTCTGCCATGTCGACAGAAAATCCATCTGACGTCGCTCCTGCTTGTAAGCACGGTTAATGCTTTCCTGCTTCAGCTGCATTTCCATCTCCTGGGAAGATATCACATGAAGAGGTTCTTCTGATAAATACTGTTCTAATGGCTCTAATACCTTAATTTCTTCATCTGTGAGAGAATGGGCATTATCCTCAAGATATTGTTTTAAGATTGCCTCTTCATTGCTCTTAAGTTCCATTCTTCCTGTCTGCCCATAAAAGCGGATCCTGTCCTTACGGAACACCTGATAACAGAAGAACTGGTTCCCCTCAGTCCGCACCAGATGTGTCTCTGCACAATTAAAATCTTCAAATGCTGACGAATCATTACCGGAATCCATTTCAAGTAGTGCCCGTGTGAAATGATAAAGGAACATATCATCATCACAACGTGCATAATCGTGAATGATTCCCAGATCATTCTGAAGCTTTTCTTTTTCAATTATGTAATTTAAGAACTGTTTGCAGTTATTGAGGTACTGTTCACAGTTGAAGCGGTTGCCAAGCTTCTGATTGCACAATGCTAAGAGTCCATACAATTTACTTAAATTACAGACCCTCAGACTATTCAAATGCAGACGTTCAATGATCTTCATACAGCGCATCAGATATTCGTTGGCTTCCTTGAATTCTTCTGCTGCAATACAGTTAATTGCCATATTGTAATATACTTCCGCAATATCCTCCGGCAATTCCAGATTATATAAAATTTCTACTGCTTTCTGAAAATAACGCTTTGCAAGATCATTCTGTCTTAATGCCGTTAAGGTATAACCGATTCCCGAGAAAATACGTCCACTTTCCACAGAACGTTTGTTGTCCAGTGCTTCGAAAGTTCTTACCGAATACAGCAATGAAATCGGATACATACCGTTGCTAGAAGCCAGCATAATATTCTTCTGGTATGCATTGTAAATAAGCTGTGTATTGCCAATTTCTGTTGCCAGTCTGATTCCCTTACTGAAATAAATAAGCTGGGATTCGGAATAATATGCCTTTGCTACAATCTCCGGCTTATTGTCATAGGCATACACATAAATGTACGCCAGATGATTCCGGTAGTCATATTTCATTAATTTTTCAATCATGGCATCGCTGACTTCCACGTTCTGTGCACAGAAGAAAATATTATTCCAGCCTGCCATCTTCGCCTGTATTTCTACCAGCTCTGCTTCAAACTGACCGCGCTCTATGCCACCTTCTATTGCAATACTTTTTGCAACACCTGCACATTCAGTGGCTTCCTGCAGTTTTGACTGATACATATAAATTACAGAGCGGATATAATATGCATAAAAGCGCATCCTACGGTTCTTTTTCTTCTCTGCAATCTGTAAGATACCCTCACTTATTTCCAGCGCTTTTGGCAAATCCCTCATATATACCGATACATATGCATAGAACTGCCAGAGTTCGTATTTCACTTCATCCGATACTGTAAAATTTTCAAATCTGATTCTGCGGTCTACTTTCTCCAGATAAAACAATGCCTGTTCAAAATCCATGAAAAAAACAAGATTCTGTAATGTTCTGATATCTTCTTCAATACTTTCTGCTGTAATAATCTCATCTCTTTGTTCCTGGGATTCTCCGGCATTTCCAATGCGGAATATTGCAACATTATTGTCCAATTCCTCCGTTACGCTTTCCCAGCCCGGCAGCATATATTCCGACAGCCGCTGCTGCTCATTCATGCCGAGAACGATTCCGATATTCTCTGTATGCTCTGCCTTTAACAGTTCATAGACTATTTCTATGGTTCCCATTCCGGCAAACTGCACACGGTTAATCCAAAGCATAAACGGCTGTATCTTAGAAACTTCAACAAGCATTGCCACAATAGCATCATGCATCCGCTCCCGCTCATAGTCAACTTCTGTATACAATAAACTCTCTTTCCGGATACATTTTCCGGTCTCCCGGTATGCTGCAATAATCGGACGCTGCAGGGAATAGACATTACACTTGTCCAGAAATTCATCAAATGTCATCTCCTTCTGCTGGTCGAAAAGTTCAAAAATCAAATCCAGAAACGGCTCATATGCTCCCGATAATTTCTCTGCCCGGAATTCGTGGGCTGCAAAATGAACCTTTTTATTATTTGTTATCTGCTCTGATATTTCCAGCTGCTTTAATGAAAAATCATTACTGTATTTTGCCAGAACAATGTTGTGTTCTTTCTTTCCAATCTGTGCAAAAACCTGTTCCAGAATACTGTTATAATATTTTTGAATCATCTGTTTCCCCCTTCAGAAATATTCAAAAAGGCTCTGAAAATATATGATAATTCCCTGTTATCATATACCTCCCTTTCTCTTTCTGTAATAACCTGTCTGGTATTTATAATTTATATATTAGTATAGTCCTCAAACCCACGGATTGTCAATGTTTGTTGCGACTTTTTGGGGGCTTTTTGAAGGGAGTTTTCACACTTTTCCGATACCATTTTTCTTTTCATTGTGTTACTATATTTTCCAGTAATCTCCAAACACTTTATTTTCTGCAAAAGCAGTCTTTTTTGCAGTAGAAAGGACAATTATGAATCCATCCACGAATAAACTGGCTATCTTTTTCCCGGGCATCGGTTATCACTGTGATAAACCACTGCTTTATTACAGCCGGAAACTGGCAGACGAAGCCGGCTACAAAAGCATCCTCACACTGGACTATTCTCTTGCCGAGAGTAACATCACCGGAAATATCCGGGGTGATAAAGAGAAAATGCAGCAGGCTTTTCATTTACTTTATGAACAGGCTGCCAAACAGCTTTCCTACGCAAACTGGTCTGACTACGACGAAATTCTCTTTGTATCTAAAAGTATCGGTACCGTCATTGCGTCCGCTTATGCGCAAAACGAGCATATTTCCTGTCACCAGATACTTTATACCCCACTTTATGAGACCTATCTTTTTTCACCGCAGAATGCCATTGCTTTCATCGGCACCCTCGACCCGTGGAGCAATATTGAAAAAGTGACCGACATCAGCAGGGAACAAAAGATTCCTCTTTTTCTCTATCCGGATGCCAACCACTCTTTAGAAACGAAGGATACACTTCGCAATATCGAAACACTTCGCAATGTTATGGAGGAAACAAAGCGTTTTCTTACTCCTTAAATACCTTTTTGAATCAGGATTTTGCCATCCTGAACCTCAATCCGCACTTTATTGGAATCGATACCGGCTTCTTCTAACATTTCTTCTGTCAGCTGCAGCCGGTGGGCTTTGTCTAAAACAGAATATTCTTCATGGGTAAATTCTGCCGTGCTTGCAAGACGCTGCAGTTCTTCTAAAGATACTTTCCGAATTTTTTCGGTACTGATTTTGCCATCGGAAATCAGCACTGTCCGCTCCACTTTATCCGCCAATGCCATATCATGGGTCACGATGATTATTGTAATTTTAAATTCTTCATTCAGTTTGTGGAACAGCTCAAATATCTGATTTGCAGTCTTTGTATCTACTGCACCGGTGGGTTCATCCGCCAGAAGAATCGACGGCTGATTGGAAAGTGCAACGGCAATGGCAATCCGCTGCTGCTCGCCACCGGATAGCTGGGAAGGGAACTTATCCGCATGTGCTTCCATACCGACTGCCTTTAATAAATCTCTGGCACGCTTCCGCTTCTCCCGGGCGGATGTTCCCGGATGAAACTGCATGGGTGCTTCAATATTTTCCAGCGCCGTAAGATAAGAGAAAAGATTTCTTGCACTCTTCTGCCAGACGAATCCCACTTTGTCACGGCGGTATAAAACCAGTTCTTTTTCCGTATAGGACGATAAGTCCTTTCCATCCACCATAAGGATTCCTGCTGTGGGTGATTCCAGTCCTCCGATGATATTAAGCAACGTCGACTTTCCACTGCCGGATTTACCGATAATTGCCATCATTTCCCCATCTTCTATCGTAAGGTCCAGTCCTTCCAGTGCCATGACTTTATGCTGTTCCATCTCATATATCTTTACCAGGCTGTCACACTGAATCATTTTACCAGCCTCCCATCCTTTAATTCATAGACGAAATCACCAAGTTCCATCAGATTCGGGTCATGGGTGGTCATGACTACGGTGATATGTTCCTGCTCTACCAGTTCACGGAAAAGCTTCATGACTGCAAGCCCTGATGCCGTATCCAGCGCACCGGTTGGTTCGTCTGCAAAAATCACCTGTGGTCTGTGGGCAACTGCCCGGGCAATAGCCACCCGCTGTTGTTCGCCACCGGATAACTGATAAGGCATATGATAAATCCGTTCTTTCAGTCCGACCCGTTCTAAGATTTCTATTACACGCTTTTTCTGTTCTCCCCTATTTTTCTGCTCTTCCTTATCCTTCTTCCGTTTCTCTTTATCACCGGATAACCGCAGGGCAAATTCCACATTTTCATAAACATTCATCATAGGAATCAATGCCACAGACTGAAAAACAAATCCCATCCGGTAACGCCGCAAGTCCTCCCGCTCCCTGTCTTTTAAATGTTCCAAATCTTTTCCGAAAAATTCCACTTTTCCTTCTGTCGGTACATCAAGAGCACTTAAAAGATTAAGAAGGGTTGTCTTGCCGGAGCCGGAACGTCCCTTTAAAATAGTAAGACTGCTGCTTGGTATCTCCATGGAAACGCCGTCCAAAGCCCGGACGATGCTGCCATCTCCCGACGAAAAATATCTTTTTATATTTTCTGTGCGTATTGCTATCGTCTGTTCCATCAGCTGTCCTCCCCTAACCGAAGTGCCTTTGCAATTTTCATGCTCCGCAGTATTTTCCGGATAATCAGATAACAGAATAACATCACTGCCAGAAGTACCGCTAAAAGCTTCAAAAGGTCTGTAGGATAAATGTATATTTCTATGGCAAGATTATGCTTTTGCGGCAGATAGACCACCATCAAAAGCCGTACGAAGAAAAAGGTTGCCAATGCTCCGATTCCGCCACCGGCAAGCAGTGGCCCGGCGGAAGTAAATAGCTGTTCCGTCAAAAGCAGCTTTCGAATCTCTCCCATGCGCATTCCCATTGCCCGGTAGATTCCCAGCAGCAGTTCCCGTTTTTTCAGTGTCATAATCCAATAGAGTAAAAATCCTACCGAACATACCACCAAAGATAAAATAAAGCTTAATGTAAACATTCCATTTGTCACCTGAACCATAGCTGAATTCCGGTTGTCGGCAAGCTGCTCCTGCAATAAGGTAAGCTGTTTTGGCTGAATGTCGGCTGCCGCAAGACTATCCGTAAGCGCTGCCTCTTTCACGCCCTCCGAAAGCTTCATCCACACCTGATAAGGAGTCTGACCAAAGGCACTGATTACCGTGGCATAATTTGCCACCAGAAGATACTGCTCCTGTTCCGTAAGATTGCCTTCTTCATCTTTCACATAAGTATACCTTTCATAACCCGGAAAGCAGTCTAAGATGGCACAGACCTTTGCCTTGCTACTGCCCATTTTATCTTCGCCGATTTCCGCCGGAAGATACCTTGTATAACTTAAGACATCGCCTGTTTTTAATTTTAATTTATCTGCCAGATTCGAAGAAATAATGACACCATCCGGTTCTTCTGCCAGCGCATTCAGCGCATAAAACCAGTGCTCTTTGTTTACGCCATCCTTAAGCTCTGCGGTCTCTCCGAATTCTTTTGTATGGACTGCCATCAGTTTTCCACCGGAAACAGTACCGTTTCCTGCTGTAATATCTGTCTTTTCATCGATCAGGACTCTAGTGGCATTTTCGCAGACATTTTCTTCAATTAAGGTTTCATATCTTCCAAAATCCGGCTCTATATAATTCCAGTTGGTGTCCTGTCCTTCCAGCTTGGAAATCTGCAGCCGGAAATTTTCTTCCACCACCGCATCCGCTCCGATGCCATATGCAATCCGCTCTTCCATATTCTGATTCATGGTTCGCGCCATATTGGCTTCAAATATTCCACTGGCTACTGTCATAATCAAAAATACTGCCAGAAATCCCATTTTGTACCAAGTCCGCTTCAACTGTAAAAATGCCGCATATTCTGCCGGGCGGAATCGTTTCTTAAAGATTTTATCTACCGCCAGTATGAGATAATAAAAAAGACGTATAAACAATAAGCCTGCTGCCAGTATAAATACCGATGTATTCAAAAGAATTACCGGATCCATCCCCTTTCCCGCAATCAGTTCCAGCGCAAGACTCTCCTTCTGCCGGTTGTAATTGAAAAGCAGATAGCAGGACAGAAAAAGTAACAAAACATCCAAAAAGCACTTTTTCCAGAAGGGATTTGTCACTATATTATTTTTTGCTGTCCGTTCATTTACAATGGTATATTTTGTCCGTCGCAGCGCCGGTATGGTCAGAAATAGAATTACAATAACCGCCGCCACCAGGGCATAGAGAATCATTCCCCCATTTAAGGTATACATGCTTACATCTTTTCCGGTAAATTTTAAAAAGCCGTCGGTGGAAGCTGCTCCTTTGCACATTCCGTAACCCAGCAAAAGTCCAATCGCTGCGCCTGTCAGTGCCAGAAAGGATGCCTGCAACAGGTAAATCGCACCCACCTGCAATTTTGTTGTTCCACGGCTTCGGAGTACTGCAATCTCCCCTTCTTCCAGAGAAAGTATCTGGGAGGATACCATATAGATAAACAACAACAGCAGTACAATGCATGGCAGTTCCAATGCCCACAACATCTGCTGTATCGTCCGCTGTTTTGTGAAAAAGGACGTCAGGGTATCTGCCATATTATCCCGGTACTTTGTATCCGATGTCCGGAACTGCTGCATATAATCTGCATATTCTGCCGCATGCTTTGCATCTATCTGCCGGTAATCTAACATCAGATTTTCTTCGTAACTGATTTCATCCTGTCCAAAGGAATCTATCATGGCATCAAAAGTATTCTCCGATACAAACAGTGTATTTCCAAAATCACTAAGCGTGTGATACCAGTAACTGTCATTGATATTCTTTTCTTTTATGATGCCTGTCACCTTAAAATCCACTTCATAGACTTCTGCTTCACTCTGGATTTTCATATGAAGCACTTCTCCTGTCACCAGTCCGTAGGCATCCATCGTTTCTTCACTGACAAGGCATGGATAACAGCCGTTTGTTTCCACCTGATTTCCGCTGTCTAAACCCTCTCCGTATGTAATATCTGTGTTCTTCGATAATTCCGGCAGGTATCCAACGGTAAAATATTCATTGGTTCCGCCCAGGCTGGTATCTGCTTTTCCACCGGAAAGGCTTAAATACTGCTCGGATGCCACCATATCCACCGCCACATATTCGGTCCATTTTTTCTCATATGCCACAAGTTTCTCTAACACTTTCTTTGCAGAACTATAATCCTTCGAAGAATAGCTGCCACTACGATTCATCACTGCAGGAAATGTTTCCTGTTCCTTTGCATATGTTTCAAATCCTGTTCTTAATACCTGGTTTCCGGCACCACGTTCAAACATCGGATGACAGACAAATAATGCGATAAATAATGTAATTCCAAGAAGCAGGCACAAATTCAGTCCTTTTTTATTCTTTATTTTACAAAAGACAAAACGTAACATTCCAAATCCTCCTACTCTCTTGCCAGTACATCGCCAGACTCTATTCCAAAGAGAACCACTTTCCCATTTCCGGTAAGTGTATCATCCAGTAAAACATACTGTTTCACCAGATGGTTCCCTTCTATCTTCCACACAAAATATGACACTTTATCCGGATGCATTGCATCCTTCTCTTCATAAATCATTCCTGCCGGAAGCACTATAACATCCTCCATGGAAATATAAGGGAAGTCCACGCTTTCTCCATTTCCCATATCATCTACGATTTCATCATTCATCCGTACATAAAATGCCGGTGTATCATACCCGGAGGTTGTCTGAAAGGTATAATGAGCACCATTTTCATCGATATAAAGACAGCCCTCATCCAGATTATTGCTGCCTGCTGCAAATCCCACACAGGTTCCGGTGTAAGTCGTATCCCCGGATGTAATACTTACCGGTTCTCCCACCTCTGCAATATCATCCGTATACACCGTTGCGGACTTACTGCTCACCATCTGCACCAGAAGTAAGTCTGATGCTTCTCCTTTCATCTTAAGGATTTCCGCTCCGGCTTCCACCGTGTCTCCTTCCCAGGCAGTTATTTTCGAAACCTGTCCATCTTCATCTGCATAAACGGATAATTTTCCGGTTCCGTCATTTCCGCGGCTTAACGTATCATAAGCTGCCTGCAGTTGTTGCAGCGTATAGCTATGGTCTGCTTCTGCAACTTCTTTTTGAAGGGTTATGATCTGCCGGTCATAGTCACTGACAGAATCTGTGGCATTCTGTAATTCTATAAGCTGTGCATCATAGTCTGCCTGCTGTTTCTGACAAGTAGTATTCTCTGTCTCAATGGCATTGGCGGCTTCTGTAATGGCTGCCTTTCCTCCCCCGGTATCGATAATATAAAGAAGGTCTCCCTTTTTTACTTCCGCATCCTTTTCTACCGCAATTTCTACAAGCACTCCTTCTTTTTCTGTAAGATAAACCCTCGCATTCTTATCTGCCCTGCCATATTTTAATCCGTGGTTTTCCACCTGAAAATCTGACCGTTCCACCATATACTCCGTATAATCCGAAGGCATCCGCTCCATTGTCTCATAATAGACCGCTTCCCCTTCCTCTAATCCCTCTACGATCTGGGTATTATGGTCGTCTGATACACCTGTTGTTACTTTACGTTTTTCCCTTGTATTATCTCCGGTTCCTACATAGACATAATTTTCTCCATCTTCCTGATAAAGAGAATTGTTTCCCACCAGCAGGACATGCTCCGCTTTTTTCTCTTCAAAATATATGGGATATAACTCTCCCGCCTTAAGCTCTACGCCCTCCGGCTTTTCTATCAAAACATTGGGATAATTATTATTTATCTTTGCAAGCACCAGCTCGTCAGTGCTGTATTCCCGCTCGGTAACCGGCACTCTTTCGCCAGATTGCAGCATATATTTTTCAGGAACATCTTTATATTTATAATTCTGTACCGTTACATCCTTAAGCTTTATTTCAAGGTCTTCTGTATCTGCCACAACAACGACATTTTCTCCTATACCGGCATTCCGGCTTACCGTCAGACTCTTGGTATAAACCACTTCACCACTGTGGTTTGCTTTCAATGTTCCATCTGCAATCAGGTCATCCAATGCTGCAATTTCCTCGTTCAGTTTCTGCACCCGGTACTCATGAAGCTTCGTATCATAACGGCTGTTTTCCTGCAGGACGGCTATCTGGGATGTGATATTTTCTGTCTCTGTCTCCTGTGGGCTTTCTTCTGTTATTGCTTCCTGCGTATCATCCACTACTGTAGCTTCCTGTTGATTTGCTAATTTATCCTGCTGCAGCTGGTTGATTTTCTGGTTTAATTCGTATACGGTATTTTCATGCGACAGCTCCTGCTGCTTTGCTTCCCGGGACGCACTCGCCTCGTCTACATCTGCATATGCCAGCACATCACCCTTCTCCACCATATCCCCCGGTTCTACCAGAATCTTTGTTACCGTGACATTCGCTTTATATGCCTGTCCGTATTTCTTTGGTACAGCTGTTCCCAGCAGCACGTTGGTGGTTCCGATATCTCCATAGGTCACCTGCTGATAAGAAGCATTACTTGCCGCCGGCTCTTCCAGGTCTGGTATTGTTTCTGTTTTCTTACTGCCACAGCCGCCAATTAACATTACAAAAAACAGGCCTGTCAGGACTACTGGAATCACGCTTTGTGCGTTTCCTGCGTAACTTTTTTTCTTTCTCACAGAGTCACCTTCTCTCCACCGGAAAGTCCGGATGTAACAACCCAATGATTCCCTACTTTTTCTCCAACCGTTACCGGCACCGCCTCACGATATCCACTATCATCCAGAAGATAGACAAAGTGTCCCTCTTCACCTTCCTTTACGGCAGAGGCTTTCACATAAATGACATTTTCCAGCGTGGGCTTCGTAATCACAAGACTCAGCACGTCTGCCTCTGAAAGTGATGTCATATCCGATACCGGTGAAAATATGATTTTATTTTCTTCCACACCGGCAACCTTTAATTCATAGGACAGTGCATCCAGTGTAGCTGTATAAGTATCTCCCATGTCAAATTCATAGCCTTCCGGCAGGTCTGCTTCATAGTTACCGGTTCCACACACTTCAGTAATCAGATTATTTCCCGGCACAAAACCTCCTTTTTGCAGATAAGTGTCCATGGCTGTAATGGTTCCGGATTCTTTTGCTGTAATCTGATAGCGGGACAGCTTTTCTTCTGCCTCTTCCACATAAAGCTCTGCTACTTCAATATCCCGCTTTAAATTTGCAATATCTTCGTTATAATCCAAGGATGCATCACAGCTCATGAGGTTTACATAATGTTCCACCAGAAGCTGTTTATCCGCAATCTCATCCTGATACTGTGTCATTTTTGCTTCCAGACTGTCTGAACGGAAGGATACCAGCAACTCTCCCTTTTCCACTTTATTGCCTACCGCCACATATACTTTGTCTAATTTTAATTCTGTATTTGTTGCATCATAAGTAATCTTTTTCAAACCCTCTGCTTTTAATTTCAAGGTAATTTCCGGCGTCAGGCTTCCTTTTTTCACCTCCGTGGTATCATAAGCCAGCTTCTCATATGGTGTCCGGGCAGTTGACACAAGCTCTGGCTCTGCTTTTCCGCATCCCGTCAGAAAACTGCCTGCTGACAGGCACAAAAGCAGTTTCCATTTTCCAGTTCTTTTCTTTCTATCTGCCATAGGCACACCTTACCTTTCATCCAAAGGATGAATCAGTGTACCATCCATGGCATTGACAAATACCGGATGCCGGTTCATATCATTTCCGGATACCATATAAAGACACCACGCCGGCACATAACTGTAACAGCCTTCCTTCTGATCATCTTTGATACGCGCATAACCAAGCTTTAACTTATTAAAACTCTTGTACTCATCCAGTTGGTAATCGTCTCCATTTTTTATAATCTCATCTTTGATTATATTTTGAATTGTTGATAACGGCAGCAGTTCCACTTCTTTTGAAATCTTTGTAACGCTTACCGGATACTGCATAAATACTTCTGTAATTCCATTATCCGTAACCGCAAATCTTGTCTCATCCTCTAATTCGAAATTAACATCACTGTTTTCCAGCGTAACCCAGGAAATATCAAAGTCGTTATAATCCAAAGAATCACTAAATGCCAGTCCATTGACACCGGTCCCATAACCAAAGAGGTAGCCCCAGTCGATGACCTCCGCATAATCGGTATACTGTTCTCCATCCACTTCTATCTCATTTGCGCCATCCCAGGAATAATCCTGCTGCCTGTAAAGCACCTGATTATCACGTCCTGTCTCTTTTAAGAACTGCTCCACTAACTGCTTTGCATCTTCTTTGGAAATACTGCATCCATTTTCCTTTTCCGAATTGTTGATATATGCAGTTACTGTATCATTCCCATATACAGCATCATAATCCTTTAGAGACTGTGGACCATAATACTGATCCACATAAATGTCAGTCTTGTTTTTCACTAATGGTGATGCCACAATGTAGGCAATTGCATTTTCGTTTGTTTCTTTTACTTCAAATCGCACATTGCATAAAAGGTCTCCACAATACCCTGCATATTCATTGCAGCTGTCATAATCCTCTGCTGCAGTATAGGTATCTTTTGCAGTCTCTAATGCTTTTTCGTATTGTTTTTTCTGTTCTTCGGTTTCTTCCTTCCAGTCATTCAGCATTTCCTTATGTCTTTCTACATCCTGATGATGTGCATTATTCTCCAAATCATCGATTTGAGACTGGGCAGCAACAATCGTTCCGTCCATGCTGTCAACGGCAGTCTGTAATTCTTCTTTTGTCAGATGCTCAAAATCATGGTAATATATTTCAGAATCTTTAAAATATGCTTTCAGGAACTTTTTCTTATAATCGACATCTATCTTTAATTCCTCTGCCGCTACCACAGACACGGCATCTGCTTCCGGCACATCAATAGATGCATTGATTCTTACCTTCACATCTCCGTCAGAGGTTGTTACCGTAAAGCTGTCATCCCAGTTATCCGCTTCCCGGAATTCATCCAGTGTACCAACCACCCCTTTGGTTTCCTGTTCTGTTTCCATCTCATAATCTACTTTTTTCTCACCACATCCGGCAAGAAGTACCATCACCATACCTGCCGGAATCATTTTTCGTAAAATTGGATGTTTCATGCTGTCCCCTCCGTTTTCCATCTTTTATTTTCTGTTTACCTTTCCATTTTCCTCGTTTCTGGTGTTACTTTAACATGGAGATGTAAACTTTTTGTATCTTATCATTACAACTATGAGAAACACGCTCCGCGAGTTTCTCAAGTTATCGCAGCAGTCGCCAAGGTCTCGTACAAGCACGGACTTTGGCTCGTTGCTCGCGTAAATAAAACCGGCAATTCTATGGCTGTATTTCTTATCGCCACAAAACTGCCGGTCTTGATAATTCTATTTTTACTTTTATTTTTTGTCTTTTCTTATTTTTTCCAGCTGTTCGAAAGAAGTATCTCCAGTTCATCTGCTCCAACCGGTTTGGAATAATAGTATCCCTGAAACCAGGTGGCTCCCACAGTCCGGAGATAATCTTCTAATGCCTTATTTTCCACGCCCTCCAGACAACTCTTGATATTGGCTGCATTGGCAAAATCCACCATGCTCTGGACAATCGCCTTATTCTTTTTATTTACAAGAATCTTCCGGATAAAGCTCATATCAATCTTAATCTCATCAATCAGCATCTCAAGTGCCATGGCAGAAGATGAACTTCCTGTTCCAAAATCATCCATGGCAAATTTGATTCCATAGCCTCTTAATACTGCCATCCGCTCATTGATTACCGATACCGGAAGGCTTCTGCACCGCTCCGTAATCTCAAGGCAGAGATGTCTTACCGGAAATTCCGTCTTATCCAGAAGCTCTAATACCACCCGGCAGAAATCCGGCCGCTCCAGCTGCTTTGCCGATACATTTACATTAATAAAAAAGTCCGGGTTCTGCTGCAGGAAGAGTTTGCTGTCCCACAATGCCTGTTCCAGTACAAAATTTCCCAAATCATACATGGATGGGTCATTTTCCAGCCAGTCGATAAAAAGTCCCGGTGGAATTGCTCCATAAGGCTCCTTCTTCCAGCGCACCAGTGCTTCCGCACCCATTATTTTTCCATCCTCAGAAGTTACAATCGGCTGATATTCCACGTAGAATCCATCGCAATGATTCAATACGGACTGATGAATGATTTTCATCAAATCCAAATCCATGCCACCATAGGACAGCACTAAATCATTAAAGAATAAAATGCCGGTGCTGCGGCGTTCCCTTGCTTTCTCCAAGGTGTATTCCAGCTTACTTTGAACCGTGGAAATATCTCCCTTATAATCATCTAAAATCAGCCCGCTGGCATAGATTTTAAATTCAAAAAAATGCCCGTCAATATATGCATTTTCCTTTAAGGTGTCCTTTATCTTTTCCATATATGCTTCCGCTTCTTCCCGGTCTGCATCCCTTAAGATAAAGGCAAAATTGGAACTGTTCATGCGATATACTGCTGTATCAGCATCCATCATATAGATGAAACGCAGTCCGATTTCCCGCTGCATCTGCTCGCTGTAATTCGTTCCATATAAAATATTCATGTCATTCATATGGTCAAATTCGATTTCAAGGACTGCCACTTTCCGTCTGGTCGCAAGATAATCTTTGATATGTTCTTCAAACTTGACCTGACTATATAAATCCGTCTGCGCATCAATCTCCTGAAGCGCATTTTCATTCTTCAGTACAACAATCAGATATTCCCGGTTCTCTTTTCTTAATACATCCACAGAAAAGCCCATCATATAATCCGTTTTCTCTTTTCCCATACGAATATAAAGAGGTTCTGAAAGTGCCTCCTTCTTAAGACGTTTTCCCATTGCTTCTTCATATTCCGGTATATCATATGGATGAACATGTGCCGTCAGTTTCTGATAAAAATTCAGACTGTATCCGGCTTCCATTCCAAGAAATTCTGCTGTTTTCTCCGGTACAAATGTCTGATTTTTCTGCAAATCAGTCACTAAAAGATACAGATTCCTTGACAAATCTGTTATCTTAGCCATCATATCTGAAAAAAATTCCACATCCTCTATCCAGAAGTCTTCCTGTTTCATCTTCAATCATCCTTTTTGCAATAACTGCAGGTGACCATCTATGCCCTTAAAAATACCTTGCCTTCTTTTTTATTTTACCATGTTACGCTTCGTTTGGCTATCTGATATTGTGCTGATTCCATAGATAAATCTTGTTTTATCATAGAGTTCAAAGTACCGATATGAGGCATCCTTTTCTTCCTGTATGTTATCGGATTTTATCCTCAGTCCGGCTACGTCCAACCCCGTGTAGGAAAGCTGTTCTGCCAGCTCTTTATCCACTGTTTTTTCTTCTTCATTGTCTTTAACGGATGAGGAAGCTTCCTCTGTGGCTGTAACATCCGATAAAATATCTTTTCCTTCTGCCTCCGCCAGCAAAACGGTGCCATCCTCTAAGAGAAATACCGCATGCTTCTCTGTGCCATCATATTTTGTAAAAATAAGTTTCCAGTAGTAGGCACTGTAGGTATGAAATGTTGTATCCACCGCTTTCTCCGGAAATGCTTCCCAGGTATACCAGTTGGCATAAGAAGAAGCTAAATCGGAAGGATACTGCCCTTTCTGATAAATGGCTTCCATACTGTCTCTTGCCAGTGCCGCTGCCTCGTAATCCTTTAAAGTCATCTCATAGGAATAGGCTTCCTGTGTCTCACTCTCCCACTGCCCGGTAATCAGCTGGATGCGGTCATTAAGCTTAAGGCTTTCCGATGCCTCCTTTGCCAGCAGGGAATCGGAAGCAATATACTGTGCCGGAACCGCCTGCACTTCTCCCACTGCTTTACGTTCCTGCCCTTCAATCAGAATTCCCGGCAGAAAAATTCCTGTCAGCACCACCAGAAGTGTTCCTGCTATCATTCCACAGACACTTCCTTTTATCTTTAATTTTGTTCTTTTCTGAAACATATCCGCATCTTCGTCCCCTTCTTTGGCTCACTTTCTACGATAAGTTCCGCCTGATGATGTTCTAAAATCAATGCCACTAATGACATTCCGATTCCGGCTCCCCCTTCCTGTCTTGCCCGGGATTTATCTGCCATATAGAATTCATCGCAAATCCGCTCTGTCTCTTCCTTGGTCATGCCGATTCCATAATCTTTTACGGAAAGTTCATAATAAAATGGATTTTCTTCTTCCTGTATTCTCTTTCCGCTAAATTCAATGACACCATGCTCTTTGGATGCTTTTCTTGCATTATCCAGTAAATTCACCAGTGCAGTCACCAGAAGTTCTTTATTTCCGTACAGTACTGCCGGCTCGATATTTTCCTTTAAAACAAGCCCTTTTGCCGCAAAGGACGGTGTCACCACCTTAAGTACTTCACTGCTTACATTTTCAACCTGAACTGCTTCCTTTTCTATTTCATGTTCCCTTAAATAAATCAAATCAAAGAGCTTTCCCGACATCCGCTCTAATCGTCTGCCTTCGGAAAAGATATAACTTAATGCCAGAAGCTGTTCTTCTCTAGGAAGCTCCATGGAACGCATGGTATCTGCATAACCGATAATGGAAGTCATCGGTGTCTTAATCTCATGGGTAAAGTCTGCTACAAACTGATCCCTTTTCCGTACCATTCCCTGAAGCTCTTCTATCTTTTCTGATACTGCTTCTGCCATCCGGTTAAAGTTTTCTGCCAGAAGTCCTACTTCATCCTGACTCTTTACTGTAATCCTCGTCTCATAAGAGCCATTGGTAATCTCCTCTGCCACCCGGTTCAACTGCTCCAATGGTCTGGTCAGATACCGGCTGATAACATAAATAAGCAGAGATTCTATCATAAGGCAAATGAAAAGAATCAGCCGGAAATAACGGATTTCCTGGTCTCTTAATGCGTAGGCATCGGACACATCACTTCTGCTGATCATGCAGAGGTTCTCATCCCCTACCTTACTGGCTGCCGTCACATAAATATAATAATGACCGTCCTCTTCAAAGATGGCATAGTTCTTATTTCCATCCTCCTGCTGTGCTTCCCAGACTTTCTTTAAATTGGCATTTTCTTCTGTTTCGTTATAAACCAGCTTATCCCCATAATAAATAAAAAATGTCACATTTTCTGCCCGCATACCGCTGCTGACCTGTGCTCCAATGTCTGGAAGTGCGCCCTTTACCGACTCTTCCCGGTTCAACGCCTGAAATACTTCATATTCCACTGAGGACTGCACCAGATTATTCTGAATGACTGCATTAGAAATCTGTGTTTCCTTCGCCAGTTCAAAATTCTTATGTATCATCAGATAGCCCACCAGTCCCAGACTGACTGAAAGCAGGATTAAATTTGTAATTAATACTTTATATCGAAATTTCATGCTTTATCCTCTAACCGGTATCCTGCCTTAAATACTGTTTTAAGCTCCGCTCCAAGATTCAGTTTTTTCCGTAATCTCTGGATATGAAGGTCTAAGGTTCTTGACTCTACGGAATATTCCGTTCCCCAGATTTCTTCATAGATTCTTTCCCGGAACAGTGTAATATTCCGGTTGCACATCAGAATTTCTAAGAGTTCAAATTCCTTTGGCGTAAGCTCCACTTCTTTTCCTGCCTTTGTCACCACCTGATTTTCACTGTCTAATTCAATATCCATAAAAGTAATCTTCTGCTCCATCTTATGATAGCGGCGCAGCACAATATTAACCCGTGCCAAAAGTTCCACTACTTCAAAAGGCTTTACCATATAATCTTCTGCCCCGGAGGTCAGCCCCTGCATCCGGTCTTTTAGCGAATCCTTTGCCGTCAGAAAAATCACCGGAATTCCCATTGGACGGATGTATTCCATCAATTCAAATCCATTTAATTCCGGCAGCATAACATCCAATATAATCAAATCAAAATTTTCTGTTTCCAACAGGTCTGCAGCTTTCATTCCATTGTATACACAGACACACTGATAGCCTGCCTTCATCAGATTCAGCCGGATTAAATCCGATATTGCCTTTTCATCCTCTACAACCAATATCCGTATCATGCTGCCCGCTCCTTTTACTACTCTTTGATGTTTATTTTAACATATATTTGTATCTAAAATGTATCTGAACATTAAAAAAGAATGTGCCTTGCACATTCCCGCGCCTGCGGCGGTCGCTTGCGACATCTACCTTATACGCCGCAGT
>ERZ780207.608-NODE-608-length-37246-cov-15.768976_pt1 | contig 37246 bp, 34 predicted proteins | sample MGYA00510977_ERZ780207 | MGnify/ENA primary metagenome ERZ780207 (study PRJEB29588, sample SAMEA2151383) | human gut metagenome | biome: human gut; feature: human-associated habitat; material: faeces | place: Denmark | collected 2008/2010 ...
GCACAGTCGCACCGCCAAATGCGAAGCATTCCACGTTGCTCCAAGGCTGTTTTTTCTGTTTTTGTTTTTGATTTCATTCATGATTCAACCACATGTAGAATCTATGCCCCCAGTAATTATCCTCTGAGTGGTTGTTAATGGGAAAATGGGGGTGGATATTGGGATTCTTTCCAAAAAATAGTGTAAATTTGTGGAGAAATAAATCTTGAAAATTATGAGAACAGTACAAATCCCTATCAATAATGTTGACGCTCTTGCTGAGGCGGCGCGTCAGTTTATGGCTGAAATGGGCGACTACACCGTGTTTGCATTCTACGGTCAGATGGGCGCAGGAAAGACCACTTTCATCAATGCGCTTTGCCGTGAACTCGGTGTGGAAACCGACAGCACCAACTCGCCATCGTTTGCCATTATCAACGAATATCGCAGCGACAGCACTGCCGAACTCATCTACCACTTCGACTGCTACCGCCTTGAAAATGAGGCTGAGGCGCAAGATATTGGCGTGGAAGACTATTTCGACTGTGGCGCGCTTTGCTTTATCGAGTGGCCAGAGCGTATCGACGGACTGCTCCCCGACGACACCGTGGAGGTGGAAATCACCGTGAACGATGACGATTCGCGTATGTTGAAAATCACTTTCCCCGAAGATTGATATGCCACGTTACATTAAGTTAAGCGAAACGAAATCAACCAACAGTTATCTGGCTGGCACGGCTTCGGCTTTGCCCGGCGGCACGGTGATCTACACCTATCGCCAAACGGCAGGCCGTGGGCAGAAAGGCAACAGCTGGGAAAGCGAGGACAATAAAAACTTGGCGTTTTCCTACCTGTTGAAGTCGCCACATATCGAGCCAAGCCGCCAGTTCTTTATCAGCGAGGCGGTGTCGCTGGCGGTGGCTGATATGCTCAGCCAGTATGTGCCAGAGGGCATTTCTATCAAGTGGCCCAACGACATCTACTACCGCGACCAGAAAATTTGTGGCATTCTGATTGAAAACACCCTCTTAGGCAGCCATATTGGCCACTCTATCATTGGGGTGGGCATCAACATCAACCAGGAGCGATTCGTGAGCGACGCGCCCAATCCGGTGTCGCTGAAAAACATCACTGGCTATGACTACGATTTGGAACAGTTGCTCCGTGAGGTGAACGAGCGCATCGAACGCTTGACCGACTTCTCGCAAGCCGACGAGGAAGCACTGCGCCAGCTCCACGCGCGCTACATTTCACGCCTCTACCGTGCCGACGGCAAGGCGCACCAGTGGCAGTTGCCCACAGGTGAGTGCTTCGAGGGCGTGATAGTGGACGTGCACCCCGACGGCTTGCTCAGCATTCGCCACACAGCCACAGGCGAAATCGGCAAGTATTATTTCAAAGAAGTGAAACACGTAATCAATAAGCATGTATTATGAACGTAGCAGTTTATTGCGCCTCTCGCGAAAATTTGGGCGAAAAATATGAGGCTCCAGCCATAGCATTGGGCAAATGGCTGGGTGAAAACGGACACACTTTGGTGTATGGTGGCGTGAAATCAGGCTTGATGCACACCGTGGCGCAAGCCGCTCACGATGCTGGCGCACACATTGTGGGCGTGGTGCCGGAGCGATTTGTGGAGCGCGCCGATGCCGTGGTCGATGAGGTGGTGAAATGCCACGACCTGGGCGACCGCAAGGTGATAATGATGGATCGTGCCGATGCTTTCGTGGTGCTGCCTGGAGGACTGGGCACCCTCGATGAGTGGCTCAGCACACTCTCGCAAATCATTGTCAACATCGACGACCATCGCCCCATTTTCGTGGTGAATGTTGATGGCATGTACACCCACCAGCTGGAACAACTGCGCGACACGGCAAACTCACCGTTCGCCCGTGGCAAGCACATCGACTGCTCTATCGAAGTGGCAGATGGCACCGCCCTCATTGCGGCTCTCGAAGCGGAGAATAGAAATTAGATTTTTAGGAGTTAAGGAGTTAAAGAGATTTAGAAGTTAAGAAGTTAAGGAGTTAAGAAGTTAAGACGATACCGATGGTTTCTGTAATTTGATTTCTTACATTTTAGATTTTTAGAAGTTAAGAAGTTAAGGAGTTAAGAAGTTAAGACGATACCGATGGCTTCTGCTATTTGATTTCTTACATTTGTCTTACATTCAGATATTATGAAAGTATATACCCTTACAGGCGATAAAGGCACCACCGCACTGGTGGGCGGACAGCGTGTGGATAAAGACTGCACGCGAGTGGAGGCATACGGCACCGTTGACGAACTCAACGCGCAAATCGGACTTTTGGCTCACCACATCAAGCAAGATGCCCATTGCAGCGAAGATGTGCAACAGGTGATTTTCGCGATTCAAAACAAGTTGTTCAACATCGGGGCGTATCTGGCAACCGACGGCACCGCCGAGTCGCCCGTTTACGGTCTTACCGAAGCCGATGTGAAACTGCTCGAAACCAAAATCGATGAAATGGAGGCTCCATTCCGTGGGTTCATTCTGCCGGGCGGTAGCCTGGTGAGCGCGCAGAGCGATGTGTGCCGCACCGTGGCGCGCCGTGCCGAACGCCGGGTGGTGACATTGGCAAAAGAGGCGTTTGTTTCGCCCCTTGTGATGCAATATCTCAACCGTTTGAGCGACTTCTTCTTCGTTTTTGCAAGATTTAACAATATAAAAGCCAATATCACCGAATTTTATTGGGATAAAAATGCCTAATATCAAATTATAATATTATTTTTGCGAAAATTTTAAGAATGAGTTGATTCTCCGCTCTTCCAGTAATGGGAAAAGTGAGACAATTTGGAACTTTAAAACTCGCATATTATGTATTGGACACTAGAATTAGCCACAAAACTTGAAGACGCTCCATGGCCAGCAACTAAAGACGAACTTATCGACTATGCAATGCGTAGTGGCGCACCATTGGAAGTGATAGAAAACCTCCAGGAAATAGAAGACGAAGGTGAAACCTACGAATCGATAGAAGATATTTGGCCTGATTACCCAACCAACGACGAAGACTTCTTCTTCGACGAAGAAGAGTATTAACTGATAATTAGTTAGTTAACTAATTGAAAACAAGAAACTTACAACAAAAACCACCTTGATTTTGAGGTGGTTTTTTCTTGTCTATTTTCGTAAAATGTATCATTTTAACCTTATTTGTTTTGATACATGCTACCCATTTGCTAACCACTGATTCTGAAAAATCCCCCAAGAAAAAAGGAATAGTAAGTGGTTTTCAATCCTGCGAAATTATTCACGAAACTATTTGAAGATAAAACATTTACATCAATATTGTATTATCAAGCCCAAGACCCCAAATCATCTAATTTTCACATATCTTAACAACAGCAAACTCTCTTTTGGGATAGCGAATACTTAACTTATTGTATTTCAATAATATCATTCAAAATCAACTGCAAAATCACAATCTATACAATCTAGGGATAGCAGATGGGTAAGCATACAATATTTACCCATCCTTCCAAGGGGATATGGAATAAAATTCGTAATTTTGTATTGCTCAACTAAATAACCCAATTATGATGTCAATCTTCTATCATGGATCATCAGTCCTGTTTGACAGATTTGACCTATCACATGTCCTTGAAGGCGATGGGAAGGTCAAGTTTGGATATGGTGTATATCTGACCAGCAGTTTCAAATCAGCCGCTCATTACAGTGGTGCAAACGAGAGTGCCACCACTCACTTTGTATATACTGTTGAGATACCTGACTTAACAGAGGGAAATCATATTGATTTTAAGAAACCTGTCCACATTGATATTGTCAGACATGCTGAGCAGAAACTTGGAAATGTAATTCCACAGAAGTTTACACTTGATGGTAAGGACTTTCGTAAGTATCTCGCAAAAAAGTTGGGTGGTGGTTCAGATGTCCAGTCAGAGAAACTGGCGTCAGAGTTCCTGAATTGTATAGGTGTCGAGTTCATTACTTGGCCTTATAATTGGAGAAATCCAGACCTCGGTCTTAATGTGGCAGTTCTGGATGACAAGAACGTGAAGATATTGAAAGTCGATCAGGTCGAGTTGGATGACAAGAAACAACTTATTGAAGGTTCAGAAAAGGAGGTATCACTATGACTAAGGGAAGTGTTGCACCATTTATAGAAAAGTATTACCCAGAGTATTATATGCTAAAAGAATACCCTGTCGTTGATTGTGCTCCAATTAGAGCCAATACAGATGAATGGGGTATATTGAGCAATATTTATCCAACAGTTCTTGTCGTTGATGATGTGGAGTTTGCCAGTAGTGAACAACTATTTCAGATGATGAAGTTCGCTGATAAGGACATACTGTTGGACATATACAAAACAAGAGGTATGACCCCCAAGATGAAAGCCAAGAAAATTGAAAACAAGGCTTTCATAAGACCTGATTGGGGACAGATAATCATTGATTGTATGAAGTTCTGTTTGCAGACAAAGTATGACCAATGCAAGGATTTCAGAAATGCTCTACATAAAACTGTTGGATTGAATATAGTTGAAGATGAAACCAACAGAAAAACAAGTAAGAAAGGAAATGTAAGACCCGCCGACACTTGGGGTGTGGTTAGAGAAGGTGATATGTATAAGGGAAGCAACCTGATGGGAAGATTGTTGATGGAGCTGCGAGATAATGGGAAACTGGAATACCATCTCCCCGATGACATCTTCGGGTTCATATCCATATTGAAATCAAGAGGTCAGATATAAAATAAAAGAACTCATACGAATTGTATGAGTTCCCACAAGATTAGTCTATACCAACGTTCAAGCTCGGCCTACCCAATATCCATAGACTTCTTTTTTGTTTCTTTTAAGTTTTTCAAAGGCTGACTTATCCAATTCCTGTTGGTTGGAAAAGTATTCATTTTGAGAGATAAATGTGTTGACCACAATACATTTCTGATGTTCAACACATAGGAAACCTCCTTCTGTTGATACATAATGGAAGGTATCCCCTTGTAGGTATAGGAGGTTCGAGAGAATCCACTGTTGTAAATCAACATATCACCTATAAACTCATTGTCTATGACCAGGTTCTTATCACCAAGAAAACGTTCGGAATACCTCTCCAAACTGTGCCATGAGAAATACATAACTCTATTGCCAACCAGTTTGTAGGCAACATACTTTCTCCCTCGATAGTGGAATTGGACGAAGAGAATGAAATCAGGATAGTCAGTGTTCACTCCAAAAGGAACATACACCAGTTCTTCATGGCAGTTCCCTTTTGATACGATTGGATTGAAGATTTTGTATTGTTCCCTCGCCGGATTCTGTTTCCATTTGACTATCTCCCTTCTGTATTTCTTCCTGTTTGGGTATATGTACTTCTTTTCGACTTCAATAATACGACTTGTTGAAAATGAGGTTTTAAGGAGATAATTGGTTATCTCATCGAATGATATTGTGTCTACTATCATAACTATTGATTTTAATGTTATGACACAAAGATATCGGTACAAATATCCATGTATTTTGGTACTTTTATCCCTCATATAGAAACAGTGGTGAAGAACATGTATCTCCACCACTGTTCATTGGATTTCATTGTATTGTTTGAATTAATTATTTGATAAACTCCATTGACCTTAAAGTATCTATCAGTTTTTCATCATTTTCCACACCTGTAATATCAGACAATAATTTCTTGAAATCATTGAGTTTCTTGACCCTATCTTCTTTTTCATTAAGTAGTTTATCCAAACATTCTCCTTCTGGTTTTGGTTCCACCTCATTCAGTAAGAAATCACACCAGTCTACATTGTCCAATATTTCTTGATATGACATTAAACCAAAATGAATAGGAAAAACTACACCTTCCATTAGTTTACTAAAGTTATCATGTGGGTAAACATCAATATGTAGATTCCCTTCTATCTTTTTTATTACCTTGGTTTTATCATAGTAAGAACTAATGAAATATCCCTTGAAACTATCCAAACTGATTTGGTCTACCACACATACTTTAATTGAATAAGAATTTTCTATAATATCTTCCCAAGTGTACCTGTCAGAGTTATTGAGGAGTCTATCTGTAATTTTAAGAACATATTGGTTTTCAGATTTTCTAACAAGATTTTCTATGTTGATTTCAGACATTTCACCATTTCTAGACAATTCATCCACCCACCTATCATACTCCTCTTTGGTAATATCACCCTCATTAAAGTGAAAATCAGGATAGTCATAATAGGGTCTTTCATATAAGTCTTCACGTTTCAAACATTTGGAATTAAGGGTTTTAATAACCTCAATCATTTTGTCAAATGTATCCTCAATAGTTAGAAAATTGAATATTCCTTTATTCTTCATGATAACATTTATCATTTCAGTTATCTCTTTCTTATCACCAATAAGTGATACTTCTAATTGTTCAGTACTCCAACTACTCATATTATTTGTATTTTATTATTTCTATTTTATAATCAATTAAAATTAAGTTTCTCATTTACAATCTCATTAAGTGTTTCAGGTAGGTACTTACTGTACACCTTCATTGTGGTCTGTGGAGATGAATGACCCATAAGATGAGATATGACATTCAGGTCTACTCCCTTGTTCAACAACAGAGTTCCATAGGTATGTCTTGAACAATGGAAATGAAGATTAAATGGTAATCCAATTTTCTTCCCAAGACACCTCAAGGACTGGTTCATAGTTTTGTTAAGTGAGTTGATGGTATGTTTCAACATCTTCTCATCATTGAGGTCAAAATCTTCACATAACATTCCAAATACAAAGTTGTCATTCTTACCATTCCATTTCTTCAATATCTTCATTCCGTCTTCTGTGATAGGAAGTGTAAGAATTGTTGGTTTCCTTGTGTGGTTTTTTACCTGTAGGTGTTTGATAATCCTGTTGTCCCTATCCACCTCCGACCACCTCAATGTACATATATCTGAAAATCTCATTCCCCCTGTATGGATTGAAAAGAGGAATAGATCTACCAATTCTTTTGTTCTTGGGTATTTGGACTGTTCTGTAATCTTAATCAGTTGTTTCACCTGTTCCACAGTTAGATAATGTTTGTCAGTACCAACACCATCACCCAAGTTTTGTGAATTGGTTGGAAGATATAGGTCAAGGATTTCTTCTCCCACGTATCTTTCAATCCAACCCAATCTCATCATCTTCTTTATTGTTTTGAATATTGGTGTCAGGGACTTGTTTATTGTTTCATTAGTGTTCCCATTTGATTTTCTCCAGTCAATATAATCCCTGATGATTTCAACTGTCAAATCATTACAATACAGTGTGTTGTTCTCATTGGTTTCTATTGATTTTTCTTGGTTCAGAAACTTCTTGAATCTGTTCATACTACATTCAATATTACTCCACACTGAATAACTGATTTTTCCCAGTTTGTACAGGTCTTCATTGACCTCCAAAACATAATCAATAAATGGGACTTTCCCTTTTTGGATTTCCTGTTTCTCTTTGTAGGTACCATTCAATATACTCCTTAATACAGGTACTGTAATCACATTGTTGGGGTCTTTCAAAAGGTCATCAATCACTTTGTCATATTCCCTTTTGATATTTACCAACCTTTTGTTCAACAAATCACCTTTTGGATGACCATCCCTTCCTGTCATAATGAACTTGTTGGTTCGACCATTGTCTCCCAACCAGTGTTCTGGTTTCACCCAGATGTCTACTGATTTCTTAACACCCACTCCCATTGTGGAATACTGTAGATATACACTATATTCACCATACTCATTGGACTTCTTGTCCTTTCTCAAAATGTACTTTCCTGTCATTAAATCAATTAAAAATTAAACAATCAACTAACAAATTTCACTTTGTTTCTCTCTAGATAACTATCAACGTCCTCTTGGGTAAATACTATGGTCTGACCAACTTTGGAATATGAGATTTCACCATTCTGTCTCAACTTGTCAATCACAGACCTTCCCACACCAAGGTGTTTACACAATTCTTTGGTGTTGTACACTTTGTTCACATTAATCTCCTTCACTTTCTGGAGAATCTGGAAGATGTAATCACCTTGTGATTCACCTTCATTCTTAAAAAATATCTTCATTTTAATTTAAGACCTTCATTAGTGAAGGTTCAAATTAAACATAACAACAAAAATAATTTTCAATTCAGGTTTTGGTGTTTTCGCATAGTACATGTCCTATAACCTGCTGATATAATGAGAGATAAAAAATTAAAAAAGTGATGAAATTTTTATGTTCACCACTTTCTAAATTATGTATGTGTGTCTTTCGATCAGTCAAAATTGAAATTAAGCTTGCCTGATATGTCAATCAATGTACTGGGGAATAGTTTCGCATAAACCTTTTCTGTCGTCATTGTGGTGCTGTGCCCCATAAGATATGATATGGTTTTGATGTCAACCCCTTTGTTCAGTGCAATACAGGCAAACGTGTGCCGAGCAATATGGAAGTGTAATCTGAAGGACAGTTTCATCTTCTCACCCATACATTGTAGGGACTGGTTCATTGTCTTGTTCCTTGAATTGATAGCGAGTTTCAGCTTCGCCTCGTCATCAAGGTCAAATTCATCGTCAAGCATACCGAATACAAAGTTCTCATTCTTACCCATCCATCTTTCCAAAATCTTCATACATTCTGTCGTAATCGGGAGATTTAGTACAACAGGCCGCCTTGTATGGTTCTTGACTTGGAGGTGCTTGATTAATCTTTCCTCAAAATATACCTCCATCCATCTCAAAGTGCATACATCAGAAAAACGCATGCCCCCACAATGTATTGAAAATAGGAACATATCCATCAATTCTTTCGTGCGGGGATATTTGGATTGTTGTGTAAGTTCAATGAGTTTCTTGACCTGCTCCAAGGTAAGGTAATCGACATCATCTGTGGATGATGATAGCGACCTGACCTGTGTAGGCAAATACAATTCAAGGATTTCATCACCAACCTCCCGCTTAATCCACCCTAGCCTCATTAATCTTTTAACTGTCTTGAAGATAGGAGTTAAAGTCTTGTTTATGGTGTCATTTGTATTACCTCGTTGTTTTCTCCATGTTATATAATCTTCAATCAGTTCAACTGTCAGATTACAACAAAACAATGTGTTGGATGAATTGATGTCCATCTTCTTGACCTTTTGAAGGAACTTGCTGAAATTCCCCATATTACACTGGATGTTGTGCCAAACAGAATAACTGATTTTCTCCTTCTGGTACAATGACTTGTTGTAGTTCAGCACTTCATCGACAAATGAAACCTTACCCTTCTGTTGTTCAAGTTCCTGTTTGTATGTACCATTGAGTATACTTCTTAATATAGGCACTGTCATCTCAAAGTCCTCATTGGCCAAAAGACCATTGATGATTTTGTCTATCTCCCTTTTCTTCTTCGCCAATACATTATTATACATGTCAGCCTTGGGATGACCATTATCACCTCCCAACACATAGTTTTCAGACATGCCATCATCACCCAACCAGAGGTCTGGATGGATGAATATACCCATTGATTTCTTGACTGGAATGCTGTTGGTGGAATAGTACAGACATATACAATATTCCCCAAACTTATTTGGCTTCCTGTCTTTTCTCAATATATATTTCCCTGTCATTATTTCTTTGGATTAAAGATGAAGTAGATGTACATCATTGGCATGGACAGGATAACACCTGTCTTCATAAGACATGTAATTATGTCAATGACGAGATTATAGATGGTTTTAATGATTTTTCTCATAGATCAAACTCCTTTTTCAGTCTCATTACTGTACTTTCTGAAACAGTGGTCAGTACCACAACCTTTCTGATAGGGTATCCAGCCTTTAAGAGTTTCAGAACCTCTTTGTATTGTTTTTGTTTTTCTCCCTTTGGCTTGCGGTATCCAACCTTTCTTCCAAGACCAGATTTCCCGGTTTCGGCAATGGATTTGGATACATATTGTTTCCTTCCACTTTCAAGTCTGAACCGTATGTTTTCTCGTTCAAGTTGGGCACAGGTACCCAGTACCGCAATCATTATGGTCAGGAATGGGTTTTCCTTACCCTCTTTATCAAATATGTATATGTTTTCTTTCTGGAAATATACATTGAGGTGGTGTTCCTTACAGTATCTGACATTCGCGAGTACTTCATCAACATTTCTGCCCAAGCGAGACAGTTCTGAAATCAGTAGAATTGAGATGTTATGTTCGATGCAGTAATCAAGGCATTCATTCAGAACAACCCTGTCTTTGTTCTTTTTGGCACCTGATATATGTTCTTCAAAAATCCCATTCTCCTGAATATGATATCCATTCATTTCTGCGAAGGATTTCAAGTCTTCAACCTGTCGTGTCGTGGACTGTCTGTCTCCAACACTACTTACTCGTGCGTAGATTGCAGCTTTCATATCCTTTGTTTCCATTTTTGCTTTCAATTAAATCAAAGATTAAATTAGGGGCAATTCCACAATGCTTTCAAATGGTCATTTCAAACTTAAATGAACACACTTTCTATTTGACAGCATTTATCCATCATACAAACATTGATTTCAGTTTTCGCAAGGTATTGATCGATGTACCAGTGATTGCTCGACACTTTTTGAGTGAGAGTCCTTCTTTAAGTAAGGTCAGGTCTTTCGAGTAATCCATTCTGTATTGTATGATAGATTTCCTGAATCCAGCTTTTCTCCCAACCTGACCTCCTGCTTCTATGTAGGATCTGTATGCCTTTTGAAGTCGGTCTCTAATTTGTCTTTTGTTATTGGCTTCAAAGTCCTTAAATATATCGAAGACAGTCTTGAATGTCGGGTTGATATTTCCATCAGGAGATAATGATTCAAGATTTTCATCAAGCATGTAGACGGACACACCCATTTCATTTAGTTCCTCCAGACATAGCATAAAAGTGGACATATTCTTGAATAAGGTCATACAATTTGGTATGAGTACCTTATGAATGTTGTTATCATGCGAATAGTATGTTAACTCAAATAGTTCTGATTTATCAGATCTATCTGATTTCTCAAATACATTGACTACTTCAAAACCTTTTGATTTTGAATATTTCATCAATCTCTTTATATCAGATGTCTCGGCATATATTACAACTCGGTCATTCATACTGACTGTTTTAGCGTTTAAGAATTACTGGATATTCTTTCTTCTCGTTCTTTAAGGAGGTGAACCATTCTGTCCGCCTTGTTGATGATGTCCTCAAATACCAGTGGCTTTGTATGTCCATAACAGTCGGTCGTGTGTCTTCCTATTAAGGCTATACAAATTTGTATGTGAATGTCATTCCATCTTTTTATGCCTTGATTTTCCATATATCTGTTTAATTGTATAGGTTGTTTTGACACTGCTAAAGTAGCCGTTTTAGATTTGCCTACCAAGGAATAAACTAAAGATTTATAGTGGGTTAGCAATGTTTAGCGAGAGGAGATATGAAGTGCTAAAACATTGCGAAAATCTCCCGCATGTCCTTAACCATAATCTCAAAACCCAAAATTTCGTGCGGCCGGATGAGTTAAGAGTTGTCGCACCGTACGACAAGGTTGAAAGAACATCGATTGACATAACAGATGACCAGATAAAGTACCTCAATAATTTAAGCAAACATGGATTAAAATAAGTTGCGGAATAATTTCGCAGACACATACAAAAACACCCTGTAAGTATTGATACTTATAGGGTGTTTCAACATTATTGAAAATCATTAAAAACCAGTTTATACTTTCCTCCACTTATCTGTAAGGTCTCGTCTGGACAACTCCTCATCGACCTTATTTATCATTCCACAAAGATTATCTCTGTGATTTGATATGAATGACTGTATCCTGTCATCGTCTTCACAAATTTGATTTTGATTTATTTCCGTATCAAAATCAGATATTATATCAGTGAGATATGACCTCAATACACATAGGGTTTCGTAAGTCATATTTAATAGTGGGTTGGGATTGTTTTTCTGTTTTATTCCACTATTGTCATAATCACCATTATTATCCTTTTCAAAAAAGGAATTGAAAATTTCATCTGTATCTAATTTATTCATATTAAAATAATTAAGTTCTATATTATAAATATAACAAAAATCTGGATGATGACAATTTTGGGGGGATAATTGGGTAAATCCACTATATCCGTATATTGCTCAGATATGGTGGTTTTAGGGTTAGGAGGGATATTGAAAAACACTCACTGAAGGTTAAACTTTACCATTGTTCTTTTTCCCAAACTGATAGCTTCAGGTTAGTGGTATTTGTATATTGTTAATAATCAACAATATATAATTGAAAGTATCATCAAGAACTTATATATTATATCTTAAAACTTGATGTCCAATTTAACCATATAATCATTGTTCAGATACATTTATCTTCCTTCTCTAATCTTTTCTAATATATATAATATAACAAATGTCTCTTTTTGGAAATGTCATTTTACCCCATACAACATATACATTTCACCTGTTCCACACCTATTTATAGTCTTCTTCAATTTTTGTTATATTTTTAGTATATAAATACTTATATAGGGATTACATACAATGATTACACACATACCGACTGGAAGAAAATTCGACAACAGATTACAAGCCAAATTATATTTTGGTCATTCTGACTATAACCGCAGGTGTAGGAACAGAGAGTTCATTTTCCATAATGACATGAACCATGAGGTCAGAAATGTATCCCACCCACTTCGTGATGAAGTAAAGACATATACAATATAAACCAATATAGATTATGCTATCTAATGAAGATTTCAGATTTGATGTATCAATCTCAAAAGAATGTTTCCCAGACAAGACTATAAGCAATGCTATGATAGGTAAGTCCAGTAGGGAAAACAGACTGATACGAAAAGAATATGGATATGACTCAAGAAGAGGTGTATCCTTCGGTGAACTTTATACAACACCATCAGAATTGTTGGAATACCTGTTGAATGGACATGTATTCTGCCATGTATTCAACCCATATTACATAAGAAAAGATGGAACTTTCGGGAGCTCACAGAAAACAAAAAGAAACTTTGTATATTCCCAGATAATAGGGGTTGACATAGATGAAACTGGTTATTCCTCACCACAACAATACATTGACACATTAAGAATTAAACCTACGTTCTGGTACACGTCATATTCCCATTTGAAATACAATGAGGGAAAAAATTATGGTGGTCCCAGATTCAGACTGATATATGTATTCAACTCATACATTGACAACCCATATTACTTCAGGTACTGTGCCTCTAAACTCAATAAAATGATTGAGGAAGACACCGGGGAGAAGATAAAGGATAAATGTAATCTTAACTGTACACAGTATTTTAATGGTACATGTCTTGACAACAGTGAGTTGAACATAGAATATGGTATCACCAATTTCATTTATGGATTAGAGGATATAGGAGTTAGTTTTACCAAATCCTCTGATAGTGATTATGTTGATTACCTGTGTAATAAGTGTTATTATTCTTGTCTTAAGACAGATGATTACTTTGGTATCAGGAATGAGTTGAATAGAATAACACATAAGTATTATTACTATAATTTTAAAAGAAAGATATTTGAGGTATATCAAGAAGTCAAGATAACTTCACACACTATAAATGGTGAAATGGAAAAAGACCGCACCTCTGAATTTGAATATAATTATGTGGTGAATGAACCTCAAACATCATCTTACTCCGCTGCCACAGAAACCATATTGTATGACTGGGACCATAGGAAGATTGATGATTTCCTTAAATGTAGTCAGTGGGTCAATGCCATAAGGAACACAAAGTATGTTTACAGAAAAGAAAACAACTGGGAGGATAAGAACTATCAGTTTGTTGATGATGATTACTTCTCTTTATATCATTTTAGATCCAGACGATTTAACGGCGAGGGAAGAAGAAAAACTCTATACCAGAGAATGTGTTTGAGAAGATTGTTATCACCCCAAATCACCAAAGATGAAATGGTGGTAAACACCATAATAGACATAATCAAATACTTTGATAATTCTGATGGTGTCCTTAACTCTGATTTCATAAGGAACAATATCGACACCTCTTTTTCTCTCTCTCTTGATGAAATCAATGAAATGTATAAAGTATCCATTGACTACCTTAAACAAGAGACAAGACCAAATAAAGGGTATATTATGAGATGTGGTAATGATAAACAGAAAGTGTCTTATGAGATACTTGATGATTACTATAACAGAGATTATTCAGTGAATGAGAACTGTGTTATTCTAAAAGAAAACTACAATATCAGTTTCTCTAAATCTACTCTCTATGAATATTGTAATAATAGAAATATAAAGACTGATAAGAATAAACTATCTGATTATGAAATAATGGATTTGATTGATTTAACTTTGTCTTATAGAAAGTCTTATGAGTGGTTTAAGGATAATAATATAAAAGTAGGTGATAAGAGATTAAGGAGATTATATAATAAGAAGAAAGAAGGAATCAATGGGTCTTATCAAGGTGAATATTCAATAAAAGAGAATAGACTTCACACTATAAATGTCAAAACGGAAAAAGACCGCACCCTCTTATCGACACTGGATAATGTGAAAGAAACCATCACTACTACTATTCAAGTTCCTGTATCTGACACGATGAAGATAAACACCAACCAGAACAAATCCTATGTATCTGCATATAATGTATCGTGGGGACTGACTGAAAAGGAAGATGATGATTGGGATATGAGAATTGATGAAGAAATGGAACGAAACAGCGGAATGTATTGTGAGGATGTACTGGATGATATTGTCAACTGGTGTAATGACTTCCTGAGCTGACAATGTTGTCGTAGTTTCGTAATTTTCGCAACTTTTTTCGCAGGGTGTAAGGTCATATTGATATGTGGGTTGGGGAGAAATCAGATTGTATTCTCTACAACCCATACATTTTTTCATCAGAATGTATTTGTGCCAAAATACTTGGATATTCCTCAAATTATCTTTGTGGTGTAATTCAATAACACAACTTCTAAACACTACAAAATATGGACACAACAAAAGAAATAAACATCGTTGAAACAACCAGAGGTCAGTTCGATATCACTGGTATCAGTTGGATTGACCGACAGTTCTCTCATCCCGAACGTACCATCCGTATCGCCACATCATTTTCCGGTATCTCTGCTCCCGATATGGCTCTGAAACGTCTTGGTCTTAAAACCAAGATAGTATTCGCCTCCGACATAGGTGAAAGATACCTTAACTACAACTTCAAACAGCTCCGCAGATTCTCAATGGAACTGGATGAAAAATATTGGGATACATTTGCCTCTGCTCTCTACGAAGGGAACAGAGCCAATGTTGAATATATTAATAAGAAAAGGAGGGAGGCAGGCAAGGTAGAGATACTCTTCACCAAAGAGTTGGTGTATGACTGTCTGTTCAAAGGCTGTGATGACATCAAGGGGAATAAGTATGAACTTGTCAAGGATTGTCTTGACATTATCCTTGAGAACAAGGGTATCACTGACCGCAAGGCCATTGAGGACTATATCAGCAGTTTGTATGATGAGAAGGGTATAAACTATGTAAAGGAGGCATTCTTCGCCAACTACTACATTGATGAAGAAGACTGGCACACGGACATCAGGTTCATGGATGCTACCCCATACAAAGGTCAGGTCGATTTGTATGTGGGTGGTAGTCCCTGCGTTTCATATTCCCGAAGTGGAAAACGCCTCTGCCTGGAAGACACACGAGGTCAATTATTCTATGACTTTGCGGTCAGAATAAAGGAATGTGAGCCTAAGGTATTCATCTATGAGAATGTATCTGATATGGTTCGTGCGGAAGATGGTCAGATAAGTGGTCTTGAAGCTGCTCTGTCTGTATTCAGCGAGCTTGGTTATCACGTCTACTGGAATGTATTGGATGCTGCTGATTATGGTGTTCCCCAACATCGTGAACGTGTATGGGTAGTTGGTTTCAAGGATGAAACAGAGTCCCTGTTCCCCAAATCAATACCATTGAAACAATGTATGTATGACTATCTCGACACAGATATTGTCCCCCGCAGTGGTAAGATTGACACCATATCTGAAAGAGAACTGACCGCAACCGAATACCTGCGTCTTATGGGTTTCAGGGATTTCAAGATACCCGAGACCATCCTTGATTTAGGAAACAAGGGAATGACTGACAAATTGAGGTTTATGGCTGGCAATTCAATGGTTGTTGAATGTCTTATGGCATTGTTTCTCCAGATTGACATCACAAAATATGGTGTTGATGACAATGAGGATATGAAGCTCAAACCCTCATTGTACGACTATTCTGATTGTGAGCTGGACGAGTTGATGGACAGGATAACATCATTTAGACGGTCTGACCATACTTCGAAAACTCTGGATTTCAGTTATCTCAAGAATGGATCGAACACCAACACCTATGATGATATAATCAAGATTGGTGCTCACAAGAAACCCAAAGGTGGGGAGGGTGCGGATTCACAATGGGACAGGGTGTATTCTGTCAGAGGTATGTGTCCCTGCCTGACCAAATCAGGGAAGGTTTACATCATTGTATCAAATGCACCCCACAATGATGAGCCCAAGGAGAAGTGGGAAGCACCCAAACCAAGAGTTCCATCCCCTCTCTGGTAAGACAGAATTGTATAGGGATCTATAGAAACAAGAAACCAACAGATGTAGGATTTGTATCCACTTCATCTGTTGGTTTCTTTATTTTTACTTTCGCAGTTTCGCAAGATTTATAATATACCGCTGTAAGGATGTGGGTTTCTGTGCTCTCCATAATAATCACTATAAGTTCTGCCTATGGATAGAGCACATATCACTTCTGCACCCAAATTCGAGAGAAGCTGTTTGAATTGAGCCATTGACCTACCCTTGGTGACGACATCATCAAATAGTATCACCTTTGCCCCCTTAAAGAAATATGAATCAAAGGAATACTCCGCAGGTTCAGTTTCGTGGCTCTCACTTAAATGTGCAGGTATCTTTTCTTTGGTAATTTGGATTTTAGGAAACCCATTTCTCATGCCAGTCTTGCGGCATACCTCTCGGGCAAATGCTTCATATCTCTTAACATTAACCACTCTTGTGGACGCTGGGATACAAACTAATGTGAGTTCAGAGAGGTCATAACGGCCAAATGTATTGTTGAGTTTATCTGATACAAGTGCTGAGACAGAGGGTGTAGTTAGTTTACCATCCTTAAAATCCCATACAATTCGTCTGGCCTTTTCTGATTCTCTGCTTACATCAGTAAATCTTTTAGGATAATAATGGTAAAAGTAGTAATAGGGTATTCCCTTGACATCATCCCATCCTTTTATGGCTTGAGTAAGACGCATGAACTGACAGACACGCCTAATCAAGTCCTGTCCACTCAATTGGAGTGATTGACTATATCGTGCACCTATAGATTGAAACTGTGCTATATCACTCTCACATTCCGCAATTTCCTCAATTGTCAGTCCAGCACTATTTTTACCATCATCATAAGAGTTGAAATTCTCAAACGCAGGTAATCCAATTGGATATCTTCTCTCAAAGTCCTTGTATTTTTTATAAGATTTATTCCATTGGGGTAGTTCATCCTTATTCTCTACTACAGCTTCTTCATTTGTATATCCATAGGGATGATTGTACTTTTCACAGTATTCAACACCATAAGGATATTGAGCCTTCAACCTTATATATTCAGTGTGGAGCTGATTCTTTATAAAGTCATCCAGTTCTTGAAGATGGGTTATACAATATTTTTCTGTACTATCTGATGTCGCTGGTATAAAGCGTAGGTACTGTTCATAGAATTTGCTACGTAGAGGATTAGATAGGATTTCATCGTTGAACTTCTTTTTGATTTTCTCCTGTTCCTTGTAGCTCTGAATGTATGAGTAGAGTTCGGTTGATACATCGACACAGCTATAATAATCTTCAATGAAAGATACACTCCTGCCATTGTGTATTTGGTTGTATTCTTTTATCGCAGCCTCATTCTCTTTTAATTTTGTAAGAGCATCATCAAATGAAATACCCAATCTATCAAATCGTGCTCGATAAGAATAAAACTTGTCAATGGTAAATGAATCGGCAAAACTACATCTCGACCCATAGTAGGTTGAATCAAGAATGGTTCTTTTCAATTCTTTGTCATCAGACAAATGGATATTAAATGTAGTTTCTTGGGGTACCTCCGAAATCGATGAATTAAATATAATGAGAAGCTCTTCCTCTTTTTCAATAACCTCTTTATCGAAGGAATCGACAGGATGACAACTTGTACCAAGAATAAGATTGATTATGTTTTGATTTTTGTGGTACAACCATAGGAAATGATTTTTTGTTCCAAAATCATCAGGAACAATCGTCTCAAGTTCTGAAAGAGGAATATCACTAATCGGCCGATTTCTGGAAAACTGACGCCACGCTAATGGATAGTCATTTAAACATTTCGTAGCTCTTTCTATTGTTTTAGTAATCTTGACAATATCAGCTTCTGAATGAGCTATGCGGTGGATTTGACTGAATGTATGTTCAGATGTAGATACACCCAAAAATCTGGCAACCGCATTTTTATTATTAGACAATATCTTTCTATATAGAGAAATGATACTATCATAATGATTTATCTTGGAACTATTTGTTGCTATGAACTTATATTCTTCATAGGTTAACTCTGGGATAGTTGAGCGTCCATAGGTATCAGAATATAACCACAAAACAGCCTGTTTCTTGGATGATAATAGATTATGTGTCTTATCCATCCAAGATTGTATATCTCTGATAGAAGATATGTTTTCAAAAATGAATTCTTGGGTGGAATAATCATCGGTCAACTCTCTGTTAATTGTAGTCTGCCAAACCTCAAAGGCTTTGTTCAGCCTTTGAGTTGCTTCATTATAAGCCGATAAGACCTCTTTGTAGTGTCGATGATTGAATATGTAGTCAATGAACTTTGGCATTATTCCACAGGTATTTTGAAAAGAGATACAGGATAGTTATAGTCGTTTTCAAAAAATATTTTCACTCCACCAATAATTGAAATCTTATCCTCCTTTGCCTTGGCGAAAAGTAATCGTGTATTATTGGAAACCATAAAGTTATGGAGTTCTTGATTTTCTTGCCGACTTATGTGTCCAAGCTCATAGAAAATGTCAGATGAATCAATATTTTCTAAAAGGACATTATCATCCCATTCTTGTCTTGTTATAGGGAACCATCTCAACACCTTTATTGCATTGTCATCATATTGGTTATTGAGCTCGGCAAATAGAACACAGTGATAAGTATTGCCTGTTGTGTAAGGAGCATAGAACTGCTTGCCGACAAGGGAATATTGTCGTTCAAGAAATTCGTTTGGAATATCGACCTGTTTGAGACATTGTATATCTGGGAACTCATAGTATGGTTTCCCGATGTCATCACAAGCATTGAAAGTATTATCTTCAAAATCCTTTTGTGATAGCTTTATATCGAACATTGGGTGGTCAACAGATGTTTCCCTGTACTTTAAGAATTTCAGATAGACCCGCTTACGATTTTGTTTTAGTTCTATGATTGTATCATAAGTTATCCCACCTCTATTCTCATCTCGCCAATGGTCTGACACAGGGAATAAAGCAGCCCAATCAATGATGAAGTTAATGAACCTGATTATTCGACGTTTCCCAATAACCAAGTATGCCTTAATACAGTTGTCTGGTTGTGCTTCAGTGAAATCGACAAAAAGTGTAATTTCTCTCCATTCAGATAATCTGTCCCTTAATGTATCCCTCATTGGGACAAGGCGACATGCCAACTTTATAGCCTCATTGAAAGACTTATCAAGTTGAGAATGGTAGTCCTTGACACCGCTCAAATATATTGGTGCAATAATGTCCTCTTTTAACATTTACCTTATCAGAGTTAAGATTTCAGATGGATTGATTATTGCGTGTCGATATCCAGACCTTAATAGTTCCGTTTTCTCTTTTGTCCCCCAGAAACATGCAACACTTTCAATACCTGCTGCATTAGAGGCCTGAATGTCGATAACCCTATCACCAAAGGATATCGCTTCTGTGTGCTCACATTTCAATATCTCCAAAGCTTTTAACATCGAAGCAGGATGTGGTTTTATTGGCTTGGCATCGTGATAAGCGACGATACCAATTACAGGAATTTTGAAATGATTTACTACTCTCTCAACATAGGGTCTTGGGGATGTACTGACAATAACGGCAGGGATATTGTGTTTTCTAATAATATTGAACACGTCTTCAACCCCATTATATACAGGGAATTGTGGTATCAAAGAGTGTGCCAATGACCAATCTCTGTTATGACGTGCTTCCTCGGCTATCGTGGAATCTACCAACGTTAGATCTAAATCAAAAATAATCTTTCTCATATCAATCAAACAATGATAACTGGTTGCCCTTGGTTGATGTTTGTTTCTTCTTCAGTAGCGATTGTATAACATCTTCTACATTATCTCTGGTCAATGGAGCGGCTTTTCCACTTTGTATATACATCTGGTTCCCTTGTACTTTCTCCTGCGAAATTTCTTCGCCTTTATACTGAACCATATAAAGTGGTTTTCCATTGTCGAGGGTTGCATTGACTGCGTGAAGTGTTCCTCCCTTTATCCCAGTCTGTATGGCAAGTGTGGCATTTGAAAGACCACTTTGAAGCCTATCTCTCTCTACAAATCTATTGGCCATAAGTGGCTCGCCGATTGAATATTCAGAAATAAGGGCTCCGCCTTTCTCCACGATTTCTTCTGCAAGACGTGTGTTTTCAGATGGATATATCGGCATATCTAATCCAGAGGCCACAAATGCAGTAGTTATACCATTGACTTTCAAAGCTCCTTGATGAGCTGTGGTATCACAACCAATGGCCAATCCAGATACAATGTTGAACCCTGCTTTAGCAAATTGTTCAGAAAACATCAAACCAGCTTGTACTCCTGCTTTGGTTGGTTCTCTTGTCCCAATTATGGCAATGGCATTATCCATATTGAGTACATTTGAGTTGCCCTTGATGTGTAAGACCACAGGTGAGTTCGATTTTCCCTTGCTGTCCACTATTGATTTGAGCGAAGTGGGAAATAATTCATCAGCAATACTAATGACTTTTATCCCCAGTTTTTCTGACCTGTCCAACATTGTATAAGTATCAGAAAGGGCAGATTGAATGTCATACAAATCAAAAGGTTCTTTTATCCTTGATATTATCTTGTGGGATATACAAAGGTTAATAAAGTCAGCGACATCAGTTGGTGTGGTAAGAACAACAGAGTTGTCCAGTGAATACTGGAATAGAGATTGTATGGCCTTGGGGCCTATCCCTTTTAAGGATAGGTATGTCAGTATTTGAGGGGTTGAGAGTGCCATATAATTATTTGTTAATGATTACGCTTAATTGGCCTTCCATTCTCTGTTAAACCATTGTCTTTGTGTAAGCCAGTATTCTGCGGCCTCCAAGGCATGCTTGGTAAACAAGTTCAAATCAAAGCCACAGTTATACATTCTATCAACAGGTTGTATATCAGAAAGGACATACATACCATGCCAGCCATTTTCAGGAAATTCAGCAGAACCTCCATTTACCATTGCCTTAAATTTGGGCATTTTCAAGAAATCACCATCTAATGCAATACAAACGCTCCAAAAGAAACTCTGCATAGCGTGGATGGAGGGTTCTCTATCTCGTGTCACTCTATCCCTGACGCTTGTTTTACTCTGAATACAGCCAAAACAGAAGCGTTTATTCTCAACATTAACAACTGCATATAAGTCAAAAATCGAATTTTCAACTTGTTTTTCTAACCAAGCTATATCTCTTGGTTCATTATCTATTTCTCCAGCTTTAAGTAGTTTACTCAAATCCCTTTGTAAGATTATTTCGACTGTTGAACCAGCCAGAGATAAGTTTGCTAATTCCTTTACAAGTTCCTCAAATGCGTGTCCACTTGATTTTCTCCAGCTTTGTTCTGCACTGATGACCTTTGAGACAGTTTCTTCATCTACATTTAATCCAGACTTCCTATAAATGTGTACTTTGTAGACACTCTTCCAAACATCACTTACATCTTTGAGGGGGAATTGTGCAACACCATTCTTTAAGGCTTCTCGAATTGCTGTTTTTTGAGCATATCTTTCTGCATCCTCCTCTACTTTCTTGGTCCTTGATTTACCATTCAAGAAGGATGTGAAAGCTGCGTTGTAAGCGTTGTTATACGCATCTTTACAATATTCAAATATCGAATTAGCCATAACTTTCCATTATCTTTTTTATAGTTATACCCCAAGCATAAGACAGTAAAGGTGGCACCGCATCTCCTATTTGCTCATACTTATCTTGCACAGTCCTATCAATATGGGGTACTAAAAATGGGCCTTCAAAGAAATATGAATCAGGAAATGACTGAAGACGAGCACACTCCCTTACTGTTAAAGCTCTATTATAGATTGGATGGACAAATTCATCAAGACAATGACTGGTCACTGTCGAGCTTGGACTATCCAGTCTCAACCGCACATTTCTCTTGATGAACATTTTTTTGGGTAAAACTCGTTCTCTTTGAAGTTGCTCTCTTTCTTCTCCAGTATACCTTTCAAACAATTCTTTTAACCCTTCTCCTGATTTTAAGAGTGAGAAGCGTTTAATTGTAGAAGGTCTGTGTTTCATAGATGTTTGAAGTGTAAGCCTATTATCAAATCCAGTCCTATTCCAAAAAGCTAAGTCCTTCATTAAATTTGAGAATGCAGATGTATGACTTGTATAGTTAGTCGCATCTGTTTCTGAATTAGGTTCCACATTAGGTAAATCACATAATGCCTCTTCAACTGTGATTGGTTTATCACAGGTAGGAGTGGGGGCAAATAGTTTAAGTCCTTTTTCTTTGGATGCCAAGATAAAGTACCTATTCCTACGTTGTGGAACTCCAAATTCTGTAGCATCTAAAACGATTTCTATATAATTGGTATAGCCAGCCTCCTCCAATTCCCTTTTTAATACATCAATAATCAGGGTCTTGTCTTCTTTACTTACCGTTTTTGATGTAATCGCGGGGACGTTCTCAAATAAGATGAGTTTAGAATTGGCAATTTTTGCAATTCTTATGCCTTCTCTGAATAGAAATTGTCGGTCATCATAAAATGACCGAGATGTGTTTCCAGCGGTTGAAAATGTTTCGCAGGGCATTCCCGAAGTCACCAAATCTATACCATCTTTGGGTATGTATGGTATAATATCCTCTGCTTTGACATCTCTGATGTCGGAATGTATTACCTTTACATCAGGATGATTATGAGAATATGTATCACAGCAACTGGCAATGTATTCTATTGCGACCCTTGTGTCAAACCCAGCAGCTGCCAACCCTGTGCAGATACCACCAGGGCCAGCAAAGCAGTCAATATGTGTTAGTCTTTGGGTGTCCATATACAATGAGCCTCCACATAGAGCTGACAGGAGACCAATCCTTGACAACTATGTGAAGGCTCTTAATATGTTTAATATAAGTTCTACTTACATTGAGTGGTCGGTTTGTCAGCACAATTGCTATCAGTTGCAAATTTACGAATAATTTTTGACATTTAGGCTATGGAAAGTCAACTATTTCTTTAGGTTAATCCTCTCAATCATAAATGAATCTGAAACTCAAACCTATACATTTAATATTCTTCTATGGCCTTGATGTATGGTTGGTCATACTCCTCAAAGCTACGAAGGGGAAATTTCGCAACCGGGAGAGTGTCATCAACACCATATCCCAACCCAGCACAGAAGGCCAGAGCCTCTGTTTCTGTTTCAAATTGTATGGGTTCATCAAACATCAGATATTCTTCTTCTGACAGGTATTGTTTGAACCCATCAATGTCATTGTCTTCGATGAAGTCAATGGCCGTGCGGTCTTTTATAACATATACTTTTACTGACATAAATTCTGTTTTTAGAGAGTATTTGAATAGAACCAATCAGTTATATCCTTACTATTACCATCCTTGCCTTTCCAATAGTATCTACCACTTTCCTTGAAGATGTGAATTGGATAGCGGTTGTTTGAATATCTGCTCGAATAGTTGTCATCAAAGAATGATGTAAGTACCTCCTTTGACAAGATGAGTATGCCATCATAACCAAGAGCAAACAGGATGTAGTCTATACCACTCCTTATCTCATCTTCACTATGACTGGTTCGCCATAATCCATCTTTCAATGTCGATGACTGGTGGAAAGCGACCAGACCTTTGGATGTTTCTATGATTTGCTTACGACCATCCCGACGAATAGCGGGGTGGAATTCGTCGGGCATAAGTTTTAATGCTTGATCGATTGACAATGCGTTGGTCTGTTTCATAATACAAAGATAAACAAAATCCTTGAATATAGAAAGTTATGTCTTCTTTAAATGAATACTACATAATACATCTATATACAAAATCTTGCGGCTCTCTATAATGATATGTAGTCAACAGACAATGGATTATTCTTTTGCCATTCAGCCATTTGTAGATTTCCTGAAATTCTTGTGATGTGATTTAATTCGCCCAAAATACTTGGATATTCCTCATTTTACCTTTGTGTCGTGAAAGGAACAAAGATGTAAAATCAGAAAAAATTTTCAAAAAAATCAAGAAAATTTGAGAAAACGTAGAATTCTTTGTTAGGTTTAATTCAGAACTTAAATTTTTAACTAACAAAATTATTAAAAATGGAAAAGAAAAAATCTAAAAAGACCACAGGTCTCAAAAGTGAAAATCAGGTTATCAACCTGAACAGTGTGAAATTTGAGGAAGAAGTGAAAATCTGTCCTCTGTGTGGTAAACCATATACAGGTTGGGGAAACAATCCTTCCCCTCTGGAAATGGATATGGTGTGTGATGAATGTAATCTGAATGTCATCATTCCCCTCAGATTTGGGATTGACATCAAATCAATTCAGAAAAGTGAAGAAATTTAATTGTCCCAAAATAGTTGGATATTCCCCCAATTATCTTTGTACTGGTGATATGATTGGGTACATTCAGAGAGGAACAAGTAAGGTGGACTTTGAGGATTAATAAGATTGTAGAACCATAAGGGAAGGATGGGGATTCATCCCCATCCTTCAAAAATTAACAATAGAAACTTTAATAGATATGGAAACGCCCCCAAAGTATAAACAATACCTCAATCAAGGTATTTGTGATGAACAAATGTTGTCTGATGTAATTTACTCATACAACAAACGTGCGAAGAACCACAGAGACAAAAGTAATGAGTATAGAAAGTGTAGATATGACAAATATGATAATGAGGGTAAATCGTTAGAAAAGATGGAAACTTATTATGGGAAGAAAGACAAACTTCTCAAACTATTTCCAGACAAAATTCTGTGTATTCACAAACACGCAATAAAAAAGAGAAGAAGAGTATATGACTATCAGAAAGAATATAAAACTATTACTGATTATGTCTATTCCAATTTTTACTATGATTGGGATAAAGATGACTATGTAAGGTTTGTTGATATTGAGGAAGATGTTGTGAATTATTACCTGTATTTTCATGTTGGAGACAAAACATTCCATTCTCCCATAAAGATGGATATAAATAAGTTTATCAGGAATAATGGATTTCAACAATTGAAGATAATTGATTTACCAGAAGATTTCTATACACAAGGTAAAAATACCAACTCCTTGTTATCAGTACAATTTTGTGATAAGGTTTATGAAAGGTTTATTTCACAGGCTGGATAATTTTAGTAAATACACCCATCCCAAAGTTGCCCAGAAAGATTGTATAACTTTCTGGGTGTTTTATTATATTCCATTGTTGACTTATAGCCTACATTCCTCTTTCATGCAGAAGATGATACTCTTCTTCTATGAGGAATATGCGACCAGGATAATTGTATATATAAAAATGGCTATCCACTTAAGTCATACGGTTTTATATCGTTCCAATCTGTTATGAACAGTGCTACCCACTTACGACCCACTACTCAATTATTCGTTTTTATATACTGTATATCAATCACTTACATAACTACGGGACAACTTCGACGAAGAAGAATACTAATCGCACAGTAAACAACAATTAAAAAAATACAAGCGGTGCAGAAATCCCACGATTTCCCACCGCTTTTTCCATATCCACGAACCGCCACATCCCCAGCAATCTACACCACCAACTATACAATTTGTGGCAAATCCATTATACAATTTGAGGGCGTTTTACTATACAATTTGTGGATTTTTGCGGCCCCTTCTCGTCGGACCTGTCGGACCTGTTTGGTGATGGGTGGGGTGAATATAAAACAGCCAAATCTTAGAGCCACCATTTAAAACACAAAAAATAAAATAGATTGCTCATATTCAGATAAAAAGCATTATCTTTGTTTCCGAAATTTGTCACAAGTGACACTTTTTGGAAATATATGATTGTAAACAGAAGTAGCTACATAGACCAATTAATGCGTTCCAAGGGGAGAAATTCTTAAAGAACATTCAAACATAAAGTAGGAAAATATGAAAGTTGTGTATAAACCATTCCGCTCAAAAGCGGAAATAGAAGCATTTTTCAACGAGATCAATAATTCTATTTACATTCCTGTAGAATGTTGGTATAGGGAAGAGGGACTTAAATTATACGGTTGCTTCTATAATAAAGAAAACAAATTAGATTTTTCTCATTTGTTGTTTTGCTTCGGTCGAACTATATGTCCTGACAGACTGCAACCTCAATGTGAGAATTCTATATTTTCCAAAATCAAACAATATGGTTCAAGTTGTAAATATAAAGGACTGAAAGACATTAGAGGGAAGGAGATTCTTAGGAATATGTATGATGACATAGACTTTTTTTATGCAACAGGCTACGATGTTTTCTTTATCGTTAGGAGGGGTTGTAAAAAAGGTATTTATAAATTTGCACAAGAAAAGTTAGAGGTTATTTCACAACTTCATTTTGACGATTTTTTTGATGCTGGTGAATATACTTGGGGGTATTTAAAGAATGGGAATGTTGGTTTTATGTCCCTTGAGGGGAAATTGATAACAGAAGCAAAGTATCAATTGTCAACTGATTTTAATCATTTTATAGAAGGAAAGGCGCTGACATGTTTAAATGCCCCCAATGGTATACCCCATTATATTAATCATTATGGCGATTTTGTTGGTTATCCTGAAGACGATTTTTTTAATGTAGAACATCAATTAGGGACTGGATATTATCCTTATGGAGACTTGCCAGATGCATTGGATGCATATGAAGATGAAGAAGAAAATATTTGGAATACCGACTAATGTTGTTTAGGCATACAAATTTCTCATTCATTCCAAACCCGGTAGGGACGTGATCTTCACGTTCGCCCATAATTTTAATGCCATATTGAATATCTGTCATTTGGCGCGGACGCGAAGTATCGCGTCCCTACCATGCAAAATCGTTTTGGGAGATTGATACAACCTCTTTTTAAGAAATCATGTTATCATCAGGGGTTTTTCGCCGTGAAGCGGCGAGCGGTTTTTATCCTTGGGGCAATGTGGTGAGCCCTCTCACGAGGGCTCACCACATTGCTCCAAGGCTGTTTTTTATGTTTTTGTTTTTGATTTACATTCACGATTCGGCAACATTGCATAATCTATCCCCAGGAATGTTCCACTGAACCCCAAAAAAACAAATAACTTTCGATTTTTTTGTGCTTTATCACACTTTTGACGAATGAATTTAAATAAACAACTATACTACAAGTATTTACACATGCAAAAAATCCATAATATCGAAAAATTGAAAAATCGATGGGCGATTAAAATTAAGAGAGGAGGCACTTTGGTGGTGCTCCCTCTCTTGGTTATTGGATGTTAGGTGCTATGTTATTTCACCTTGAACACTTTCTTTGTCACTGCACGGGTGCCATCGGTGTAAACCGTAACCACCACGTTCACGCCTGCAACAGGAGTTGCCGATACGATGCCGCTTGGTGTGACGTAGGTTTGCGATGCCACGGCCTTGCCCACGCCGAGGTCGGTTACGCCTGTAGTGGCAAACTCTGCCTTAGCCACAGCCGATGCGTAGTAGTTGTGCTTGCCAGCAATCACCTTCACAGTGATAGTGGTGGCTGCTGGTGCAGATACAGACTCTGTGGTGCTTGCGGAAGTTTCCACAGAAGGCTCTGTGCCATCGAGGGTGTAGTAATAGGTCACGCCTTCCATCTCGTCGGCAAATGTAATCTTGTTGTCGTGAGGATTGTAGGCGATAGTGGGCAGAGGCACGGTGTCGGGCACGGCTGCCACAGGAATACGCTTCACAAATCCGTTGTAGGTTGCCACGAGAGTGTCGGTGAGCACAGGAGCAGCGTCCATCCACAGGGTGTTGCCATCCTTAACAGCAAATGCGTCGGTGCCCTTCACCACACTCCAAACGAGGCCGCCGACCTTTTTAAGACTGATGTCGGTCTTGATGGAGTCGGCGCGTGCGTTGGTGTCGAAGAATGCCACGCTCAATGCACCAGCCTTTGCACCAGCCTCATCGGCAAATGTCTTGAGGGTTGGGTACTGACCTTTCTCAAATGCCCAATATGCGGTGTCGAGGCCCTCGATAGGCTTGCCGCTGGTGAGTTCGGCAGTAGTCACACCCATACCGCCCTCGTAGTCGGCACCATGCGCTGTGCCGAAGGTGCTCAACTGGCGGTCGTAGTAAGAATATTCAAGAATGCCCTTCTTGTAGAGTTTGCCGATACAGTTACCGATGGCGTTGGCGTTGTCGGTATTACCAGTCCAGAGCATACCCACATTGAGGGTTGACGACTGCATCACCTGTGTAACGGTGCCGTTGAACCAAGCCTGAATACCGCCAACGTATTTTGGAGCATGCACATAGCCCGTGTTGAGCACGTTCTTGATGGTGCCGAAGTTGGTCTCCACAATACCGCCGGCACTGTTGAGTTTCTTATATTCGTAGGAGTTGTTGATGTTTTCAACAGCCACTTCACCGTCGTTTTGGCAATTTTCGATTGTGCCCTTGTTGCACGCCACGATACCGCCAGCGTTGAAGTAGCCGGCAGTGATTTTACCAGCGTTGTAGCAATCGCGAATGGTGCCTTTCTCATTGTAGCCGCAGATGCCGCCCAAGTTGCCAGAATGTGCAGTCACGTTGGCGTAGTTGCGACAGTTGAGAATAGTTCCGTAACTGTAACCAGCGAAACCTGCCACATTGGAGTAACCTGTGATGTCGCCATAGAGTCGGAGGTTCTTGATCACACCTACTTCTTTAAGAATACCCACGAGCGCAGTGTATTTTGTGCGCTGGTCGGCTGGCACGGTGCCATTGTCAGCAAGTTTGCACTTGTCGAGATACAGGTTGGTGATTTTATGTCCATCACCATCGAGAATACCAGCAAAACCGTAGGTGCGAGAGTCGTTGATACCGATACCCACAAACTCTGGGTCGCGCTCAAGGTCAATGTCGTTAGTCACCTTGAAATATGTGCCTTCAAACGACAGTTGATTCTTGGTGGTGGCAGATGCGAGAAGCATCAAATCTGCCTTGTTCTTAATCAGGTATGGCTCTGCCTCGGTGCCTTTACCCTCAAACAGGGTGGCAGGAGCGAGTTTGATGATAATTCGCTTCACAATCTTGCCAGAAGAAGCCTGAAGCGTGTCGGTAGATACCGAACCGGTGAGGTGAATGTTACCCTTGGTGTCGATGTTCACACCTACGCCCTCTGCTGAAGGCACACCGTTGCGCAACACTTGCCACTTCACGGAATTGAGAATACTGGCGGTGAAGTCGGTGCTCACTTGCAGCACATTCTGATTGTCGTCGGCAAATTGAATAGGAGCGGCAGACACATAAGCGGCAGCGGTCTTTTCCATACCTTTGAGGCGTGGGTATCTTCCTGCCTCAAACACCCATACCGAGTCGGCGAAGCCTTCAAGAGAGGCTGCTGCGAGTTGCGATGTAGGCAATGCTCCGTTCAGTTCCTTATAGTTAGGATTGATTTGTCGGTCGAAATAAGCGTTGGTGATTGCTGGGGCTTTACCCAAAGTGGAAGCGTCGAATTTACCGATGTATGGCATATACGCCTCGGTAGAGGTGGACTTAAACACACCCGAAGCATACACGTTGGTCAACTCGTTTTGGTTGCGGTGACCTTCCATGTCGTAGGCATTGAGTGCCACACCCACAATCGCACCAGTGCGTGTGCCGCTGGTCTCAAGATTGCCGGCAAAATAGCAGTCTTTCATGATGGTGCCTTGAATACCGCCCACCACGCCACCAAGACCTGATGCCGAAACACCATTGGTAGGCTGGTGAATTGTGCCAATGCCGAAGCAACGCTCAAATATACCTTCGCTGCTCACGCCAGCCACGAGGCCGGCATATTGACCATTGTAGGTAGGCACCACATCACCGCTGAAATAGCTGTCGGTGAGCTTGCCGCCACATTCATGGCCGAGGAAACCTACCACGCCACCTACCGAGGCAGTTTCCTGCTTGGAGGTGCCAGTGACGGTGGTGTTGGTGGCTACGAGGTTTTTGCCTGGCCATCTCAACACGCCAAACACGCCGCCAATCTGTGATTCGCCCTTCACATTACCAGTGAACGACACATTGCTTGCTGGACCTGAGCAACCAGCCACGCCACCAGCGCAGTGAATGCTCGTCACATCACCATTGGTGACGGTAATGTTTTCGAGTGTACCTTGGCAATAGGCTGCCACGGTGCCTGCATACATGTATTCGTCGATAACCTTAGGGTTGGTCATCTTCACATTCTTGATGCTTGCCACGGTATCTACCGCGCCAAAGAGGGCAGCATCGCCAGCCTTTCCGCTATTCACATAAAGGTTGGATATCGTCTTGTTGCCGCCATCGTAGTGACCGGCGAAGCGATACATTTCGTCGAAGCCGCCGATAGGTGGGAAATTGATGCCACTGAGGTTGATGGCCTTGGTTTGCTTGAAGTATTTGCCTTCAAATGCCTTATAGCATCGTGCCGATACCTGAACAGCCGATACATAGTTCACACTGTCGGAAAGCGCAAGCAAGTCGGCAGGAGTCTCGATGAGCCATGGGTCGTCGGCAGTACCAGAGCCTTTCCAGCCAGTTTGTGTCTGTGCGGCAGGATATTTGATGTCGAATGGAAGCTGAATTTCTGTGGATTTGGCTCGGAAAGCCCAATCGCCAGCGGGGTTGCAAATAATCCAGTTGCCCCAACTGAGCTTGTTGCCTTCGGTAGTACCCACGATTTGATCACGCTTGTAGATGAGCCCTGCGGCGTAATCTGCCTTGTAGTTGTAGAAATATTTGTTGTTGAAGGTGAACAGCACCTGTGGACGCATGGCAAGGGTCTTGTCGCCCTTCATTTGCACTCGGAGCATACAGCTGAGGCCAGCCGCATTGAAAATGGTGATTTCATTGTCGGCGGTCTGCTCTGCGTACACGCTTTGGCTGACATTCACCACGGCGTTGGTGGTGTCGAGCGACGCGCTGTTCATCTTTGCGTTAGCGCTGACAAACTTTGCACTTTCCACCATGCCGAATGTGTAGTTTTTAAAATCGCCAGTGGTAATCAACACACACCACTTGCGAAGCGTGAGCACGCCGTTGGCAATCTCACCCTTAACGGTGGCTGTGGTGTCGAATTTCTTGAGGTCGTCGGTGAGGCTCGCCAGCACGCAACGCCCATAGTTGTCGGAGTTGAAGGCTGTTTGCACAGGAAATTCCACCTCGCCTGTGGCACGGTTGAGCGTGCCTTTGATGGTCTCGCCCATGGCGTTGAAATTCTTGATTTCAATGGTGGATTCACCGAGCGTGATTTGGGTCTCGTGTGTTGCGTTAAACACTCCGCCGGCTGAGTAGTTGATTTGAATCACGGGGTTGGTGAATGCCGTGATTTCGCCTGCTCGTCTGACAGGGGTGCGCTTCTTGTCAATCTTTTGGGTCACTTTACCCAACTCTGCTTTCTGCAATTCTACAGCGCCTTGTGCAAGAACTGCTCGCTGCCCCACCCTCTGCTCTGTGGAGCGCGGTACGTGGCTCTTCTCTGCGTCGAAGAACGGAGACACATCCGCCTTCACACTAAAGCCTACGCAGACGGCGAACGCCGCCAAAACAATCAGTTTGTAAATTGTTCTCATAAGCGATTCTTAATTCCGCAACACTATGATTAACATCGTTTCTTCAGCACCAGGGCAGCCGTTAATTGCCCCAGAACCTACCTTGTTGCGGAATTCGCCAACTTCAGTGTTGCATAATCAAGCAGCAGATTCAGCAACAGATGTCACAAAAATACTAAAAAATCAAAGAAATCCACACATTTTAGTGATTTTTTCTCAATAATCATAACAAAAATCTACAAATCCACGAGTTTTTAATGTCGGACGAGTCAGACAGGTCAGACGCGTCAGACAAGTCCGACAGGAGATGGTGCAGGAACACCTATTCAATCCATTTAAATCCAATTTTCACCAATTAAAAAAATTATAAAATTCGGTGTTAATAGGATAAAATGGATTAAATAGGTGTCCCCTTTCACCCACCCATGCCTCGTTACCGAAGCCTCAGCTATCGTCTTAACTTCTTCAACTTCTTAACTCCTTAACTTCTGATAAAAATCTTCTTAATCTAATTTCTAACCTCTATCTTCTCGCCATTTTGATATTTTTCGTATCTTTGTAATTCAAACTTTTGAAGCCACAAACCCTATGAGTGAAAACTACATTGTATCGGCAAGGAAATACCGCCCTGCGAGTTTCGCAACGGTGGTAGGGCAGCAATCGCTCACCCATACGCTGAAAACGGCTATCGGCAGCAACAAACTGGCTCACGCCTACCTGTTCTGTGGACCGAGAGGTGTGGGCAAAACCACTTGCGCGCGTATCTTTGCAAAAGCCATCAACTGTGAGCATCTGACCGCCGACGGTGAACCTTGCAATGAATGTGAATCGTGCAAGGCGTTTAATGAGCAACGCTCGTACAACATTATCGAGCTCGACGCCGCCAGCAACAACTCGGTGGACGACATTCGCACCATCGTGGACCAAGTGCGTATTCCGCCACAGGTGGGCAAATACCGTGTGTTTATCATCGACGAGGTGCACATGCTCACCACCGCCGCCTTCAACGCGTTTCTGAAGACGCTGGAAGAGCCGCCCGAATACGCGATTTTCATTTTGGCAACCACCGAGAAGCAGAAGATTATCCCTACGATTCTCTCACGCTGCCAAATCTACGACTTCGCGCGCATCAAGGTGCCCGACATCGTGGAGCAACTGAAATACATCTGCACCGACCGTGGCGTGACTGCCGAGACAGCAGCCCTCAACGTGATTGCACAAAAGGCTGATGGCGCAATGCGCGACGCGCTCTCCATCTTCGACCAGGTGGCGGCTTCGTGCGAGGGCAATATCACCTATCAGGGCGCAATCGAGAACCTCAACGTGCTCGACCACGACTACTATTTCCGTCTCGACGAGGCGTTCCTGAAAAGCGACATTCCTGAGGCACTGCTCATCTACAAGGATATTCGTGAACACGGATTCGACTCGCAATTCTTCATCAACGGTCTGGCACAGCATTTCCGCGACTTGATGGTGGCAAGCAACCCTCAAACGGTGGTGCTGCTGGAAATGAACGATGAGTTGGCGCAGAAGTTTGTGCTGCAAGCGCAGAAGTTTGCCCCAGCCTACTTCTACCGTGTGATGGACCTGTGCAACTATTGCGACCTGAACTATCGCAACGCCAGCAACAAGCAATTTCTGGTGGAACTCACGCTGATTAAGATTTGCCAGTTGCTCACCGGCCCGATGCCCCCTGCCGGTGGCGACCAGCCTTCAGTGAAGAAGATGCAAACCAGCCCAGCACAGGCTCCACAGCAAACTACGCAAACCCCACGGACTGCCGCCCCACAAGCGGCAGCTTCAGCGCAACATACCGCATCAGCCCCTGCACAGCACTACATGCCGCAGGGGCATCCGCTGCCGGCGCCTCCTGTGCCCAGCAATAAGCCATCGGCGGCGACACCATCCAAGATGCCTCCACGCATCATCATCAACAACACTAAACTTGCCGCTGAAGAGGCAGCGAAATATAAGGCAACAAAAAAGGAGGCGCCAGCCCCCACAATCTACGAAAACAAACCCATCGACCCTGAGCAATTCGCCCAGGCATGGAACGCATACACCCAAGCGCACCCGCACGACATTATCGTGGTGAACGCTATGCACCGTGCCGTGCCAACGCTCGTGAGCGGCACACACTATAAGATGAAGTCGGCCAACGAAGGCGAGGCAGGCATGATTAACAACAGCCTCACCAGCATCTTGACACACCTCAGAAACACACTTCAAAACGGAACCATCACCCTTGAAATCGAACTCGACAAGACCATCAAGACACCAAAAATCATGACCGAGCGCGAAATCGTGAACGATATTCTCTCACGCCGCCCCGAATTTGGCGATTTCATCAAAGATTTCCAACTCACCCTCAAATAATCCCACTCGCCTACCAACAAATTGTAAGGACGTGATATTTCATGCCCGCCTATCGGCATTACAACATGTTGATAAACAACAACTTGATGCGGACGCGAAATATCGCGTCCCTACCATTTTATACGCCAAAAAATGCAGATTCTCCCCCTATCTTACGATGAGGATTTTGGTGACTGCGGCTTCGCTGCCGTCGGCTTGCGACGCAAAAACGAAATAAACGCCGCTTTTAACGCGCTCAGCACCGTCAACGGTGCCGTCCCAAGTACACTCTCCACCCACACTCTTTAATTGCTTCACGACGTTGCCTGACGCGTCGGCAATCTTCACGAGCGAGTTTTCCATCAGCCCAGTGATAGTGATGAGTCCGTAGTAGTCGGGGCGCACAGGGTTGGGATATGCCACCACATTGCTGAAACTGTTCTCGCCAGGGGTGCTGTTGGTGCGGTAAATCATCATACCGTTGCTGGTGGTCACATACACGGCATTAGAATACGGGTCGGGGCAAACGCGATACACCACATCGCTCAGGAGCGGACTGTTGTCGGTGTTGAACTGCGAAATCACGGTTGTGCCGTCGGCGCTCACCAAAAACAAGCCTGAGCCGTTGGTGCAAATCCACTTGCGATTCGACGCATCTACGGCGATATGCGACACGGCGATGCCGTTGAGCAGGTAGTCGGCAAGGTTGGTTCCGTCGTTGCGTGGCACCTTGATGTGGTGGAGGCGGAAGTCGCTCTTGAACGCATCGGCAGGATTAAACACCAGCACGCCATCGTTGGTGCCCATCCACACATTGCCGTTCTGATCTTCGGTGAGGGTGTAGATGTTGTTCCAGTTCACGATGTTGCCGTCTTGGTCGAACAGCGAGCCAGAGGAATATGATCTGGTGGTGGGGTTAGCCGATGGGGTGCCGCCGTCGTTGATAAAGAAGAGCGAGCCACCGAATGTACCGTCGGAGAACACCTTCACATTGCTGCTGCGCAGCGTGGTTAGCACGGAGAATTTGCTTGGGCTGGCACCTGGCACATTCACGGTAATCCAGTCGCTGGCAGTCACCGCCTTTTGCGCCTGCTTAGCCTGTGGCAACACGAAGATACTTTTCCCTGCCGGAGCCGACGATTGAGCAGCCCACAGGTTGCCTGCCTTGTCAAGCGCGATGATTGGGCTACAGTAGTAGCCGCCCAGAGCGTGCTCCATTGGCGAGTTTTCCCAGTTGTAGTTGTTCACCACCTTGCCGCCGGTCACTTTGTGTATGCCGTTCCACCAGTTGCCCATGAAGTAGGTGTTTTCCTCGCTTGCGGAGAACACTGGGTAGAAACTGCCGCCATTCTCGATAGTGGGTGTAGGGGTTACATCTTTCACGGTGATGCCGTCGAAAGTGTTCACGCCAGTGGGCAGATTTTGCGCGCTGATGAAGGCGTTGGAGCCTGTGCTGGTCACATAGAGCAAGCGTTGCGCATTATTGTAGGTGAGGTGGAATGGAGTGACAAACGACAGTGCCGCTGGTTTGTAGAAGTTGGCATTGTCGGTGGCTTGATGAAGCCCGTTATCGCCCACAGCCCAGAGCGTGCCGTCGCCGCCTTTGTAGGCGCTATACATCTGATTCTCGGCATCCACTTTGGTGAAGTTGGAACCAGTGGCATCGAGGGTGAGATAGCAGTTGTTTGAAAAGCAGTTGAGCAAATAGCCGCTTGGAGTGGCTTGCAAATTGTCGGTTTTGCAAGGCTGCGATTCGGCAATATTGGCCACCACCTCCCCAGCCTCATTCACGCTCACATTGGCGATGTAGGTCCAACCGGTGCAGATGAGCAATTTGCTGTCGGTGAGTGCGCGCAGTCTGCCGCCGTCGTTACTCACTTTTCCCGTCACTTTTGGCATAGAGCCGATGGTTTCGTAGTGCTTGCCCACCTTGCCGTAACGAAGGTCTGTGCCCTGGCTCACCAGCATGTAATCGCCCACCTCAGCCACAGAATTTACCTTCTGCCCGAAGATGCGCGATTCCAGCACCTCCCACTTCTTGTCGTTCAGCACCACATAGCCGAAGTCGGTGGCAAGATACACACGCCCTTCAGGAGTGAAGTTCACATCGTTGATGGTCTTGGATTGCGTGAGCGAGGCCGCCTTGATTTCTGGAAGATTGATAATATCGCCCTCACTGGTGATGATGTCGATATTCGAATTGTCGTACACCACCATCAGATAGCCACGGTAATCGTTGTAGTAGATATTGCTAATCACCACATCATTAAGGTAGTTGGCGCGGTTGAGGCTCTCGTTTTCCTTAGTGCTTTTATCGAAGCGATACAGACTGCCGCTCACCAGATAATACACCTCATCGCCCATATCCACCACATTTTGTGTTTTTGATCCAAGGAACGAAGGCACCACTTGCCAGTTCGATGCCGAAGCATGGACAAACGCCAAAGCCGCTATCAATAGAGAAATCGTTTTCTTAATCATAGTCATGAAAATATTACTATGCGCGCACACGCACACACAAATTCTAAACCTATAACGTAACACCACCCCCAAAAATTGTTATCGCCCCAAAAATATCCCCATCTCACAAATCCCACCACACAAAAAATACTGGCGGCACGGAAACAAAAACATAAAAAACAGCCTTTTGGCGATGCCAGTTCTTCGCACCTGTCGTTAGTGCTGTGGCCTGTCTGATTTCAAGCATGCTTGAATCATCCACACCACATCACCAACGCCGCCCTCTCCAGCGAGGTCGGTGGCATCGTCAAAAGGATAAAAACCACTCGCCTTCGGCGAAAAACCAAACCCGGTAGGGACGTGATACTTCACGTCCGC
>ERZ780207.611-NODE-611-length-37079-cov-10.058476_pt1 | contig 37079 bp, 41 predicted proteins | sample MGYA00510977_ERZ780207 | MGnify/ENA primary metagenome ERZ780207 (study PRJEB29588, sample SAMEA2151383) | human gut metagenome | biome: human gut; feature: human-associated habitat; material: faeces | place: Denmark | collected 2008/2010 ...
TTTTGTGCTGCGTCAACATTTCTTGTGTTGTCATTCTCCGTTCTGTATCCAAATTCAGCCTCCATATTTTCTTTTAAGTATTTCTCCATGTGCAGCTTGCTGTCACGGCATTTGCGTCCATCCGGCGTGACGTAGGTGATATTCTTCCGGCTGTCCGTCCATGTGGCATCGTAACCCTCAGAGCGGAGCAAGATCAGAAATTCCTCACGGTTTCCTGCGCAGCGCATACACTCGTCGATCACGCGCATGAGTTCAAACTTCCAGCTCTCGCCCTTGACTGCCGTGTAGTATTCCGCGTTGGACATCCCGCGCGACTGCCGCTGGCCATCCCTCTGAAATTTCGGCAGCCCCAGTTCTTCGCAGATCTGGTCATTGCGAACGCGCAGTTCCTGAATCTGTTCGTCTGCCATATGTACTTTTTTGCCGGTTTCAAAATTGACGCTGTTGATGATGCAGTGTGAATGAATGTGTTCGCGGTCAACGTGCGTGCAGACCAGAACCTCACAGCCGTCGAAGTATCCAGCAAGTCGGTGCGCTGCTTCGTGCGCCGTGCGCGGGTCGATGCCTGCGCCCTTCGGGAAACTCTGCACCATGTGGTAGAACATCACACCGCCGTCCTTGTGGTGCAGCAGCTTCGTACTCAGGAATTCGTCGAATGCGGTTTCCGGCTGACAGTCAATACCGCTGACGAGCTGCTGCCCATCCCAGAGCGTCTTACTGAGTTTGGAAACGTAGCGCATGACACTTTTCATACACCCGCGCGTCTGTGTCCCCTTTTTGTAATTCACGAAATGGACGATTGCGATTTGACTGCACCCCCTTCCTGCATTTCCCGCAGAGCGGTATTGATTTTTGCGAACTCGTGCGCGGCAGAATCCAGATTGGCGAACTGTACCTTGCCCATATTCGCCAGTACCGTCAGCTGGTTGAGGTTGTTGCCGATGGCCTTCTGCTGCCGCAGGACTTCCCTGAGTCCGTCAAGAATCACGATGCGTTTTCCGAGACAACACGCGGTCACATAGTCGCTTTGCGTCATGTGCGTCTGCGCCGCTTTTCGGCGGATTGTCTCTAAATCTTGTGCTGAAATTCTAATGCTGAATTGTTTGTCCTTTTTCATATATCCTCCATTCGTATGAAGTGGGTACGGGCTTCTGCCCGATTCGAGGCATTTGGCAGGAAGCCGGTTTCCGGCGACTAGCCAAATGCGATGCTGGCTCCTCCCGAACGGGAGGATTTTTCCCGCCGCGGCGGGGCTTCTCTGCGTTTTGAATCCGCGATTTTCCGCGTTGCCCGCACGTCGACGCAACGTTGGCTTTTCCTGTCGCGCCGCGCACACATCCGCAGCCGGGGCGCAAAGCCGCACAAAGCGGCGACACGCGCCTCACGGCGGCGAACGGTGCCTGCTGCGGAAGGGTGCAAGGATGCAAACCGTTCAAGGTGTTACCCCCTTGCCCTCTTGCTCCGGCAAGCGCCAGAGCCATTGGTCGGCGCGGCGCTCCGAAAGAATGCCGAGATTTCGCTTTGCGATTTTCAGCGTCCGCTCTGAAATGCCGAGCTGCTTTGCAAGCGCAAGGACTTCCTCGGCTGGTCTTGGCTGCGTCAGAAACCTGCGCAGCTCGTCTTCCATCTGCATGGTCTTTGTCTGCACCTGCCCGGTGCCGTTCAGGATGTTGTCAACGGTCGCGTCGCAGAAGCCCTTCCACTGAAAGCCATGCTCCGGATGAAGTTCAAATGCAATGGCTGCGCCCTCCGGTGCAAGGCTGTTCTTGTCCTGCGCGACAATGCGGAGCGTATCGCCGCTTTTCAGCCGCCCGACGATCAATACGCTTCTGGCTGATGCGCGGAAGTCGATAGAGCCGAGACCGCGATAGCCGGATTTCAAGCCCTGCGCCTTGTTCATGTGTCCAATCAAAATGACGGCGCATTGTGTGCGCTCCGCCATCACGGAAAGCCGTTTGAGTACCGGGCGCACCTCGTTTGCGCGGTGCATATCCACATTGCTTCCGAGATACGCCTGCAGCGGGTCGAGTACGATCAGCTTTGCCCCTGTTCTGCAAATTGCTTCTTCCAGCCTTGCGTCGCAGAGCGTCAGCTCCCGTTTGCCCTCGTCGATGACCAGAACGCGTGTGCAGTCTGCGCCTGCGCTCTCTAACCTTGGCTTGATGGTATCCGCCAGACCGTCCTCGGCTGTCTGGTAGATCACGTTCATCGGCTCCGCTGCCTGCTCGCACTCCGGCAGCGGATCGCCGCGCGTCAGAGCTGCAATGACAGCCAGAATGAAGCTCGTTTTTCCCTCGCCGGGGTCGCCTTGAAGGATCGTCAGCTTGCCAAGCGGGATGTAAGGATACCAGAGCCATTGCACCTCCTCTGCGTTGATTTCGCTCATGGAAATCAGTTTTAATGGTGTGTTTCCTGTCAAAAAATCTCCTCCGAATCAAAAAGTAAAGGTGCGTACCACGTTTTTCGCGGCACGCACCTTTCTACTTGTAGTATGGAGATTTTTCTGATACACTCAGAGTAATAGCAGACAAATAAAAATCATTTGCGGACAGGTTTTCAAAGGAGAAACGTATGTTTCAGTCCATTACGTTTTATATCGGAGGGAAAACGCTCGGTATTTACGGAGAAGAATTTCCGCTTGGAGCACTGACAACAGAGGTTTTGAACATCACGCCAGAGGAATATCAAGCGCTTGACAGCCGCTTGCAATCTGCAATGGAAGGTATGGCGCGTTATGAAATAACACACACGCTGACCGACTGGCATCAGGCCAATGAACAGATGCTCCGCCTGAATGAAGCACTCTGCCGCCACCGTATTTTTCGTCTAATTCAGACGGACGCATACATTCTGGCAGAGGCAAAGCAACTCACAGAAATGCCGATTACAGAGGGTGATCCACTTGAAATGGATGCGCACGACCACGAGATTTTACGTCAGATCTGTGCATATGAAGACTACTTGGAAAATCCGAAGAAATACGGCAGAATCAAAAATCCGGAGGAATTGAGTGAGGCGCAGCGGGAATGGTATTTGAACTTGTATCCGCCCATTCCGCCAAAGCCGGAGGCGAAAACCCCAGCGCTGCTGATCGCGCCCGTGCCGCTGGATTTGAAGTGGCAGATGTATAAAGCATATTGTATGAATTATGCGCAGGTGCTTAAAGATGTCGCCTCCGTCTGTCAGACGCTTCGTGCGTTTATTCGGGAGTCGCTTTCCAGACTTGAACATCTGTCGCCGAATCAATATATCGCGGCTCTTAATGGATTTTTCTTTCCGGAATTTCGGCACAAGTGGATCGCCAATCCGATAGAAGGCACCGGAAATTATACGCTCTTTGATGATGTCAGAATCCATCTTGTGCCGCGGGAAACAGCACCGGCTTCAGGGCAGTTCAGGATTTTTGAGTATTACGAAACAGAGCATTTGCAAACGCTTCTGAAGCTGGATTTTTATAAAGGACTGGAAACTGGACATCTGATTCGGAAGTGCGAACTATGCGGCAGGCTCTTTCTGCTGCAAAAGGGCTATCATACAAAATACTGCGATTCCCCGAATCCGGATAACCCACGCTATTCCTGTGCGCAGCTCGGTTACCGGACGCGCGGCGTCAAAGAAACAGCGGCGGACAGTCCACTGACGCAGGCGCTTTCCCGCTGCTATCAGCGCATCGATAAGGATTCACGGCAGAGGAGCAGATGCGCCTGCGCGCAAAGGCAGAAGAACTTTACCACGAAGCACGAACACAGCCCGGTATGCCCTATGAAGCCTTCAACGAATCCCTGGCAACCAGGAATCTGTATCCGCTCTGCGGTGTGCAGCGCAAAAGTAAGCCCGTAGGACGCCCAAGAAAGCAAAACTGACAGTGCTGCGCGAGGAGGTGACAGCTTATGACGAACGAAGAACTGTACCGGCAATATCTCAGCGGTGACACGGAAGCCTTTGAGCAGCTCTATCTGCAAATGCAGGGGTTCATCGCTTCTGTGGCAAAGGACGCGGCGCAGAGCTTTGGCTGTTCGGACAAAGAAATACTGGATGAACTGTGTGCCGAAGGTGCTTTGGAGCTTTGTGAACATCTTTCCACCGGGACGTATGACGAAGAACGTGGAAAACTGACCACATATCTGCATCCGTTTCTGCGCGGGAAAATGTACCGCTATTTGGAGGCAAATCTCGGTGCAGCGGCGTTGCCAAAAGACGAAATGCAGCGCGTAAAGCAGGCACAGCGGCTGCACATGGAGGAGAAGGTTTCTCCGGGTGAAGTTGCACAGGCGCTCGGTGTTTCCGCAGAAAAAGCTGCGCAGTTGATCGGCTACGAAACGAAGGCACTTTCTGTCTCTGCGCTTTCAGGAGACGATTCAGACGATGATCCGCTTGCGTGGCTGCTGCTCGACCAGCACACTCTCACGCCGGAACAGGCTGTTTACCGGCAGGTCTGCACGGAGGAACTGGAGCGGCTTTTCCGTACGCTCAGTGCGAAAGACCGCGCGATCCTCGGCCATACCTACGGCGTATTCGGCTACGAAAAGCTGTCCGCGGACGAGCTTGGCCTGCGCGAAATGCTCTCGACGGACGGTGTGACCAAAGCCAGAAAAGCTGCACTGGAGCGCCTGCGCAGCCGATACCCCGGCAGCGGCCTGCACCTCTGGCGGGATGTGTATCATGCACTGAAAGACATATAAAATGGGCCTGCATTGGTGAAAGCGGTGCAGGTCTTTATGTTCGAGCAGAGACGTTCTGAATGTTCAATTTCTGTAAATCTTTATGTGAATTTTCACTATATTCACCATTTTTCACTTGCGTGGAGTGAAAATAGTGGTATAATAAAAATAACCAACACGGAGGTGTGATTGATGCAGTACGAAAACGAGCGCATGGAATATAAATCTCAACTGACGGACGACATTTACAAGGAAGTCATCGCCTTTACGAACACGGATGGCGGTGTGATCTATATCGGCATTGACGATCAGGGCAATGTGACCGGCATTGACAATGTGGACGAGACCTACACGCGGCTGACAAACGGCATCCGCGACGCCATTCAACCGGATGTGACGATGTTCGTGCGCTATGTGCTGCAGGAGAACAAGGTCATCCGCATTGAGGTCGGCGAGGGCAGCTATAAGCCGTATTATTTGAAGGGCAAGGGGCTGAAGCCTGCCGGCGTTTATGTCCGGCAGGGCGCAACGAGTGTGCAGGCGTCGCCGGAACAGATCCGGCAGATGATAAAAGATTCGGACGGCGACATGTTCGAAGAAATGCGCACCGTGCAGCAGAATCTGACCTTTGACGAAGCAGCGGCTGCGTTCAAGCGGTACAAGGTGGATTTTTCAGAAGACAAGTACATTGCGCTGGGGCTTCGGAACATTCACGACGATCAGTACACCAATCTGGCGCTGCTTCTGTCCGACCAGTGCCAGCACACGACGAAAATCGCCGTATTCAACGATGAATCCTGCACAGAGTTCCGGGACAGCAAAGAGTTTGGCGGCTCGATCTTCAAGCAGTTTGAAAACTCGATCAACTATCTGGCGCTGTGCAACAGGACAGTCTCTACCATCAAGGGCGTCATCCGCACGGATAAACAGGACTATCCCGAGGAAGCCATCCGCGAAGCGCTGCTCAATGCGCTGGTGCATCGGGACTACAGCTTCAGCGGCAGTATTATCATCAACGTGAACGACAGCAAAATGGAGTTTATTTCTCTGGGCGGTCTCCTGCCCGGTCTTTCCACGGAGGATATCCGTCTCGGCGTTTCTCAGCCGAGGAATAAGAAGCTGGCGGAGATCTTTCATCGTCTGCGCCTGATTGAAAGCTACGGCACCGGCATCCGCCGCATTTTCAAGCTCTATGCAAGCTGCCCCGTCCAGCCCAGCATCGAGGCAACGACAAATGCGTTCCGAATCGTACTGCCAAACATGAACGCCGCTTCTGCGGGCGCGGAAAATGCGGCAGAAGCAAAGCCCGCTGCACCGGTCATTACGCCGCAGATGAAGACAGTTCTTGAATATCTCAAGGAATACGGCGAAATGCGCGACGAGGATTTGCAGGAGCTGCTGCATATCAAGAAAACCAGAGCCTACCTGCTGACCCGCCAGATGAGTGAGGAAGGGCTGATCGAGGTCGTCGGCAGAGGGGCGGAAAAGAAGTATAGATTGAAGTAACGAGGAGGTGCGCTATGGCACTGGAAAATAAATTGGGGCTGACGAGTTCTGCAGACCTTGCGCGGGAGGAGGAACGGATCAGCAAGAAAAAGGCCGTGTGGCTGTTTGAGAGCGGCACGCTGGACAAGCTGCCTGTCGGCACGTTCGCGTCGCTTAAGGCAATTCATAAAGCACTTTTTGAGGATATTTATGACTTTGCGGGTAAACTCCGCACGGTGAATCTGGCGAAAGGCAACTTCCGCTTCGCGCCGCTCATGTATCTGGAAGCGGCGCTGGCCAACATCGAGAAAATGCCGCAGAGTACATTCGATGAAATCATCGAAAAATATGTGGAAATGAACGTTGCGCACCCGTTCCGCGAGGGCAACGGGCGCAGTATGCGTATCTGGCTCGATTTGATGCTGAAAAACGGCATCGGTCAGGTTGTGGACTGGAGCAAGGTCGATAAAGAGGACTATCTGCTTGCGATGGAGCGCAGTCCAATTAAGGATGTGGAGATTAAAGTGCTGCTGAAACCCGCACTGACAGATGATGTGAATAGCCGTGAGGTCTTTATGAAGGGGATTGACCACAGCTATTATTACGAAGGGTATACAACGTTTAGGGCAGAAGAATTGTAATATAATATATAAGTAGAAAGCGGTGACGATGTGGATTTACTTGAGTATGGCATGTGCCTTCAGGAAGAAATCCTGCAGTTAATCTCTTTACAGCAGGAAGGAGGTTACTGGGATTTTAAAAGACAGTGGTATACAAACAAAACAGATATGCTGCATGATATCATTTGCATGTCAAATAATCTCCATAATCGGGCTGCATATATCATCATTGGCATCGACGAAGAGAAGAATTACTCTGTCGTCGATGTTAGCGGCGATCCGAACAGGAAAAATACACAAAAGATTGTAGATTTCCTGAAAGACAAGAAGTTTGCTGGCGGTATTCGGCCAATCGTTCATGTCGAAAGTGTGTGCTGCCCCGGTGGTACGATTGACGTAATTGTAATTGAGAATGGCCATAATACTCCATTTTACCTTACAAATCAATATGAGGGCGTACACGCAAACAACATCTACACGCGCATTATGGACACGAACACACCTAAAGATAGTTCAGCAGATATAAACCATGTTGAACAGTTATGGCGCAAGCGTTTTCACTTGGACGACACACCAATCATGAAATTTCACCAGTATTTAAAAAATCCCGGTGATTGGAAAAGAATGCAAGAAAATGAGTCCGGTTACTTCTATAAATACTTCCCGGAATACACAATTACCTGCGAAACAGACGAGTCCCGAACTGGCTATGAGTACTATATGTTTGGACAGGTGGACACGACACCAAACTGGTGGCTCGTAACCCTGCGGTACTATCAGACTGCCATTGAGCAGTTACAAGGTATTACGCTGGACGGCGGCAATGATTTTGTTGTTGCACCAATGAGAGCATACGATTTATACCGTACAGGCATTTCAGCTTTTGGCTTTTACATATGGAATGATTTGAGATATCGCCTGTTGGATTTCTTTCATGCAAAGGAATCTGCGGAAGAATATCCATACACAACATATATGAAAGCGATAGCTTTATTTCAATCAGAAAGTGAACATACAGACTTTTTACGGTATGTACAGACGCATATTGGACGCTACAAAGAATTGTATGCACAGCAGGACGATTCGGAATTGCCGCCAATTTCTGATCGAGAAGGGTACAATATGGAGGTATTTCGGAAAGAATACCGTGATGCTCTTGTCATTCAAAAAATGCTATCCGAATTTAGAAGATGTAGCGGCTTCGGGAAACAATAAGGTATTCGGAAACAAAGTAACCCGGCAACTACAAATTGTAATTACAATTCTTGAATGCGATAGCATGGATTTTGATGAGCAGCGACTCGAGTTTCAAGTTGCTGCTCATTTATGTTCGAGATATTACGGTTAAATCCGCGAAGAAAGTGCTAAAAATCGTCGAATTAACTGGAAACAAATCAGAAAGTATCCTATACTTGTTTTGTAAGGTATATAAATCAAAATTTTGAAGAAACAACCAGGAAGGACATTTGACGAAAGGAGAAACGCTCATGGATTATACCCCTTTAGATCTGCTTGCTGACGGAAGCAAGCTGTTTGTGGAAAACAGTTCTATGCCGCAAAATCAAAAGGAGCTTGCGAAGTTTGGTGTTGATTGTTTAACGGAGCTGATAAAGCGGTTCAATGTGCCTCCACAGGTCAACTTTTCGGTGATGGGATTTTCACTCGACCAGATCTATGCGCTAAAGGCCGCAGCAAAAGAATGTAAGTTGACCAGAGTAACGCTCTTTCCGTGCCCCGTCAACGGAGTGCTTGTACCATGCTTGAAAATGGAGGGAGGAGATATTTCCGCATTTTGCAACGCAACAGGTTTACCGTCGCTGGAAGCCATGAACATGAAGGTCAATGCAAATGAAAGTGAACAAAATGAGTTGATTCAAAAGTATGGCGTGGTTATATATTCCAGCGAACTTTGAAAGCCATCGTTGCCTGCTTCTGCTACTTGCAAGAGAGAAATTTGAGGTGTGAATATGGAAGTGCATTCCCTTCAAGAATATTTGAGTATCATAAACGAACTGATGTGCAATTACACATATTCTATTCAAAATTTACCGAATCCCATGTTTGGAAAAACTGTTTATAGACCACACTTTATATATCGTGGGCATAGTAGCTGTCAGTACAAGCTGTTGCCCGCAATCTTTCGGTGGCATGATTTGCCACAAGGCGTCAGCGTAAGTGCATATTCTCAACTCGAATTTAATATTCTGGAGGATTTTATCTCCGAAGCATGCTTTTTTGTCAGAGATGTCCCTGTAGACGATGTTATATCATGGCTTGAAATCGCACAACATTTTGGAGTTCCAACAAGATTGTTAGACTTCACAGAAAACCCACTGGTCGCTTTGTATTTTGCTTGTATTGGATCACCAGAAAAAGATGCCTGCGTGTGGATCATCAATGAACCGGCATACAATAAGAAGTTTTTCGCGGTAGAGGGACTTATTTTAGCGGCACGTTCAAAGCATACCATATCTAAAATTGTTACAGAGGAAATTGTTTATCAAGATTTCCAACCACATTGCGGAAATATGAATTATATTCAGTACCCATGGATTTATAAGCCGCACTATCGAGAGGAACGGATGCATTTGCAAGAGAGTGTTTTTATGCTATGGGGAGCAGATCAAAGACCTGTTACAGCAAATATCCTTGGAATCGAGTATATGTCGACCGGAATAGTTAACAATGCCGAAAATGGTTTGATATGCTCTGTATCAATTCCGGCAGCACGAAAAAAGGGATTGCTAAATGCATTGGATTTATGTGGTGTCAATGAAAAGTTTATATACCCAGGCTTGGACGGCATTGGAAAATACATAAATAAAAAGTACTCTTCTCGACAAACAGTTTGAACCTTAAATAAACAAAAGCGGCAGTTCCAAAACACCTTTGGAGCTGCCGCTTAAAACTATTATCCGCGATAGAATCCGTTTTCACTGTACTGCGCCCATTTTTCGTACATCTTTTCGTAGTTTTCTTTGATGAATGCCTGAATTTTGCTGATTTCCCGATCGGTCAGAATCCCCTTGTTTTGAAGAACGCTGTCGCCGTTGCCCTTGACGAAGAACTTTGCGGAGCCGGCTTCAGTCAGCTTTTTATCGCTGGCGTGGACGTGCATGCATTCCACAACGCAGAACGACGTGAAATAGAGGTAATATCCCGCAACCTTGAACTCGTAATATTTCGGCATCTTACGCCTCCATATACTTGAGACTGGAGCTTAAATACTTGGAAGCGATGTGAAGCTCAATGTCATTCATCGTTGTTTCCAGAACCGAACCGTCGACTGCGAAAACGGCTGCCTTGTCGGGAGCGTTCAGGTTCAGGACCCGATAACCGCCCTCGAATTTCGAGAAGGCGTATCCGTCGATGATAACCTCCGCTTCGTCGGCAATCTGTTTGATGTCAACCATGTGCAATCGCGACCTCCTTGATTGGTTTCAGGAATTCCTGCGCGTTGATATACAAATTATTCAGTATCGGAAGCAGGTCGATGTATTCCTCTTCCGGCTGCGGATTGTGGCGGTATTTTGCCATGACGACCAGGTAGCCGTTGTTCCAGTCCTTGACAGAGGTATATCGTTCCAGCGAATAGGGCGCTTTGAACCGGATGGTTCGACTGCCAAAGGAAAAGATGCTGAAGCCGTCGCGGTTTCCTAACGTCGCAATTTCATTCATGGGATCACCTGCTTTCACAGCTATCTTACCATAATTCCGAGATGTTCGCAACGAGAAAGCTATAAAATTGAAAATCCCTAGCAGTTGAATTTTTCTTCAATCTGCTGGGGATTTCTTCATACTGTCAGTGTCGCTATGTACCGCACCGCCTGCATATGCCCCTCCATGATCCGGTTATTTCTTGTAAATCTCGCGGTTCGTATGGGGCACACGTTCTTGACCATCTGGCCGCCGACGGATCCGGCTTCGCGGGAGGTCAGGTCGCCGTTATAGCCGTTCTTCAGGTTGACGCCGACCTCAGAGGCGGCTTCCATCTTGAACTTGTCCATGGCTTCACGGGCTTCCGGGATGTTGATGTTGGAAGAATTACGGTTCGTCATGTTTCTGCATCTCCTTACTTGTTTTGGGGAAATCCGTTTTGATTTCCTTCAACCGTAGTTTGACCCGATGCAGGCTTGTTATGAATGGGAATTCGCGGGTCAGCTTCCATGGAATTTTTTGAAACAGCATTTGCTCCGCAATCAAAAAGACATGCGTAACGGAAGAATCGTGCATCTATCCGACGCATGGGTATGTTATGCTGTTGGTGTATACACCAAGATAAAGGATGTGATTGAAATCGGCATTACAAGCGCAAGCCTGCCCGCGAAGAAGCGGGTTTTAACCGTATGCGTCAAACTCTTTCTGGAAAAGGGCTACAAATGAACGACGCTGGCGGAGATTATTGAAAAGGCCGACGCCTCCTACAGCACATTCCAGAACATTTTCCGCGCCAAGGACGGCGTATTGACGGAACTGGTGGAGTTCATGTTCTCCAATCAGTTTGCCATGGCGTGCAGCATGACGGGCACGCAGCTGCCGCCGGTACATGTCTACGCGGTGGAGACCGCGATTCAGATGACGCTGACGGAGTTAAATGAAAATCTGCGCGAGATCTACATCGAAGCCTATACACAGAAGGAAGCCTCAGACTACATCTTCCGCGAGACGGCGAAGGAACTGCAACAGATCTTCGGCCCGTATCTGCCGAGCCTGACGGCACGGGTTTTTTACGGCATGGAGATCGGCTCGGCCAGCATCATGCGCGGCTACATGGCGCATCTGTGCGATGCGGAACTGACGCTGGAAAAGAAGCTGCGGCTGTTTTTCAGCATGAGCCTGCGTGCCTACCGCGTACCGGAGGACGAACTGGAGCAGGATATTCGCTTCGTCGAGGGACTGGACATTCGCACCATTTCTGAAAAGGTCATACACGCGCTATTCGAGGTGCTGGCCATGCGATTTGAATTTTCACTACAGGGAATCACGGAAACAGAGGAACGCAAATGAAAAAACGACTGTTCAGAAATCTTCTATGCTCGGTCTGCTGCTGATCGCGTTGACGGCAGCGGTGTCGGCAGTACAGTACACCACAGAAGAGACTGAAAAGAAAGTCTCCACCAACATCTCAATTCTCTACAAGTGCGATGTCTGCAAGGGGTATCGGCATATAGATGACGCCGATATGACTGTACAAAGCATTCAAGCACGCACTACAGACGTCAAAAACAAACCTCTGGCTGGGTGGAAGCCCGGCGATGCGCTCGTCATGTCTGCAAGCATCGAGGGCACTTTTTGCCCGCAGTGTAAGGCGAATGGCGCGACAGCAAACAACAGTACAAGGCATTCTTTGCGGGACTCAACGATGATATCATCGAAAGCGACGGCCACGCTTCCATCGGCAAACAGGTTTTGCCGTATCTTCAGCTTAGAGGAAATATGTATGATGCCGAGAAGAAAAGGGTTGCTGTGCGTCCTATTACGTCCGAAGATAGTTTCCAATACTCGTTCTATCATCTGCGTCCGGGCGCTTCGGAACCAGATCCCGAACTGGATGAACTTCTGACAGTGGATTCTGTTTTCGCATATTCGGGAGAGTATCGTTTCTATGCCGTTGTGGAACCCAGCCTGAATTACAAGGGGGCATAACGAATCATACCTACTTCACAGTCCGCGACAACTATAGCGGAGCACACACGCACAATCAGAAAACCTATGAGGCGTGGGATGGCCGCAGCTTATCCATCGCGTCCGGAGGAACGGCCGCCCGCTATCTTTCCGGTGCACAGCCCAACGTCAATGTCGAGCTGGTTCTCGGTCAGAATAAGACGCTCGATCTGTGCCTGTACAACAAGGCCGTACACGTCATCGGCTCCAGCTACGATCAGATCTATATTGCCGGCGGTTCGACGCTGGTGCTTTCTGACTGCACCAAAACCGGCAAGATCACCGGCAATACAGCCTTCGGCCTCGGCAGCAGCATCTCCGCTTCGTACCCCATGCTGCTTGCGGGCAGCACGCAGGATTACAGCGCGTATTTCACCCCGGATGATCCGGACGCTTTCGTACTCTTCTCCGGCAGTGCGCTGACTCTATGCGCAAAGCCTTCGGCCACGCTTGAGGGCGACACGCTGACCGTCTCGACCAGCAGCAATTACAAGCCCGATGCGTTTGTACTGTTTGTGGCAGAGTATGACGCGGACGGCCGGCTGCTTGCCGTGCACAGTGAGAATATCACGCCCGAATCCGGCACATATACCTTCAAGGTGCAGCTTGGCGCGAAAATCAAATGCTTCCTGCTGCGCACCGACACCTACGCTCCGCTGTTCAGGACATTCTCACCCAACGCATAACACCATAAAAACCCGGCGGATGGGTGTTCCATCCGCCGGGCTTTTGTGTGCACCTTATACGCCGCTGGCGCCGTAGTTGGACAGAACGCGGGCAGATGGGTCTTTCACATCGCAGCCCTTCCATGCTTTGTTCGGCATCCAGAAATCCTTGACCATTTTGGCCTGACCGGGATAGTATTTTTCAAAAATATCGCGGTACAGGAGACTTTCTTTTGTAAACGGCTTTGCAAATTCGTATTTCGCGCAGCCCTCCGCAAACGCTTCGTCCGAATAGAGGCTTTCGGCATAGTCCTTCAGATCATCGACCATCGAATGGCCGACGGCGTCGGAGAAAGCCGCCTTCTGCCGCCAGAGGATATCGTCGGGCAGGATATGATCGTCCGCAAATGCCTTGCGCAGCAGATATTTTCCCATATCATAGGTGTTCATTTTCAGTTCTGGGCGGATGGACATGACGTATCGGACGAAATCCAGATCGCCGAACGGCACTCTTGCTTCGAGCGAGTTGACAGAAATGCAGCGGTCTGCGCGCAGGACATCGTACATATACAGTTCATCGACACGCTTCTTCGCCTCCTGCTGGAACGCTTTGGCACTGGGGGCAAAGTCTGTGTACTTATAGCCGAACAGTTCATCGGAAATTTCGCCGGTCATCAGGACACGCACGTCCGTCTGCTCATGGATGGCCTTGCAGCACAGGTACATGCCCATACTGGCGCGGATGGTCGTGATGTCATACGTTCCGAGCAGAGCGATAACCTCTTCAAGGGAATCCAGCACCTGCTGCCGCGTCATGGTGACCGCGGTGTGCTCCGCGCCAATGAAATCAGCGGTTTCCTTCGCGTATTTGAGGTCGATAGGGTCTAAGTCCATGCCGATGGCGAATGTGCGGATTTTTTTGCTGAGAAGCTTTGCCGAGATTGCGCAGACGAGACTGGAATCAAGGCCGCCGGAGAGCAGAAATCCGAGTGGTGCGTCCGCGTCAAGCCGCTTTTCCACGGCGGAAATCAGCTTTTCGCGGATTTTCTTCGTGACGGTGTCAAGATCGTCATCCGAATAACGTGTAACGGTGGTCAGATCAGCGTAGCGGACGAATTTGCCGTCCTTGTAATAGTGTCCCGGCGGGAACGGGAAGACGTGCGCGCAGAGGCCGACGAGATTCTTCGCTTCGCTGGCGAAGATGATAGAGCCGTCGGCAAGATAGCCGTAAAACAGCGGGCGGATGCCGATAGGGTCGCGCGCGGCGACAAGGGAATCGGACGCGGAATCATAGATAATCATGGCAAATTCCGCATCAAGCCCGGCAAACATGTCGGTGCCGTATTCCTGCCACAAGGGGAGAATGATCTCGCAGTCGGAATCGGATGCAAACACATAGCCCTTGGCCTCGAGTGCCTTTTTGACCGGGCGGAAGCCGTACAGTTCACCGTTGCACACGGCCATATCACCGCCGCGATGGAACGGCTGCATGCCCTCGGGATGCAGACCCATGATGGCCAGCCTATGGAAGCCCAGCATGCCGCTGCCTGCGGGTTCGAGCCGCGTATCGTCCGGGCCGCGGGATTTCGTTTTTTCAAAATACGGGAGAACCTGTTCCTTTTTGAGACTGGGGGACGTAAAACCAAGAATTGCGCACATAAAAAGCACCTCCGAATCATTTGCGCAGCATTGCCTAAAATAAATTTTAGGACGAATTGCTGCCGATCCGCGGTGCCACCTAACTTACTGGAATACCCAGTCTCTTTTCCGGGACTCTGACAAGCCCCTGCGCTTTAACGCCGCGCTGCGCGTCTTCCCTACTGTGGTCTTTTCCGGTTCAGGTTGCTGCTAAGAAGTGTTCGTTCACGAAGGCGTTGGCGCCGGGATCCCAGCATCCCCGGCTCTCTGTGGCCATGTCCCGCGTTACTTTTCTTCCTCATTGCATTTGGCGATATTCTTTTATTGAGTGAAGCTTTAAATGATAAAGCAATTTTACACCCGGCGGCCTGTTTCGTCAAGCGTGCAGGTTTGACAAAATACATACCCGCCGGTTCTTCATTTTTGTGCGATCTGAATTGCCGCAATGCGCGCAGCAAATTCCGTGATGCGCGCGTCTATCCCCGCCACCGTCCGGACAGAGCCGGGGTCGTGCGCCGTCTGCATGAGGCAGAATTTCGGCGGCAGGATGGCCGTTTTGTTCAGGCACATCGCGCCCAGCAGCTGCCGCGCAACGATATCGCTGCCGGAATAACCGGAAACAACAATGCCATACAGATATTTCTGATACAGATCCTGCTTGACAAGCAGATTGGTCAAGCGGTTGAACAGCGCCATGATATTGGCACTGACTGCGTCATTATAATTCGGGCACAGGAACAGCATCGCGTCGCAGGCGCTGATGGCGGGCAATACCTCATCGGAGATGCTTCCGCCGTAGAAGCATCGGCTCTGCGCGGCAAAGTGCAGGCAGGCTTCATAGGAGCAGCCCCGGCAGTCATGGATGGAGCCGTTTTGCAGGGAGATGGTCTTTGTCTCGAACGTGGCCGGCAGATGCGCGAGCACCTGCTTGCCGAGCCAGACCGTATTGGAGCGCATGTTGTCCGACGCGTGGAGCATGAGAAGCTTTGGCCGGTCAAAGCTTGGCAGTTCAAATTGCAAAAGCCGCTGCGCCAGCTGCGCCAGCTGATGCGCATAGGTCTGCTCCCAACTTAAGTGCAGGAGCCCTGCTTGGATATGCTGGTTATAAAGAGAGCCTGTCCCCTCAACGAGCGGCTTGCCAGGGAACGCACAGCCCGCCAGATTTGCCGCAAGAACCAGTTCCCGCGCAGCCTGCTTCGTATAAAGTTCCCCCGCCCCATCGATAATTACGCCGCCGAGGCAGCCGTTCAGGTAATCCGGATACTTCCGGAACGTCCGCAGCAGGCCAAAAAACGTCTCATCCGGACCGTATTCGTCCAGCGCGGCTGCAAAAAGCAGCCGACGCCCCGCCGCCGAGGCGATCTGCTCCGGCGAAAGTTCTTTCACACGGATTCCAGCCAGCGCCTGCGGCAGCAGGCGCTCCAGCCGCGCACTGCGGCCAATACGCACCAACGTCAGTTCCTGTTCCATGTCAGTATCTGAACGCCTCCAATGCGGCATGTGTTTTTTGTAATTCCCCCAGAAGCGCGGGGGCAATCTTCTCCCGAACAAGGCTGACGCCGAACGGCGTCATGCGGCTGCGGCAGCCGAAATATGCGCCGCCGAGCGGAACCGCACCAAAGTGCTCCTGTCCGCGCACGAGCCGCAGAATGCTCACCGCGGCGGAGGACAGTGCAGGCGCCAGATATGGCTTGAAGCCAAGTTCCCGCACGCGCAGGTTTGCTGTGCGGGTCTTTTCGGTCAACTCCGCGGAGAGGGTCGCATCGTAGTCCGGGCCGCAGCTGTTTGCACAGATAAGTCCCTGTCCGTGCGGTCCGTAAACACGCAGCGTTTCCTCGCTTACGCCCAACTGCCGCGCGTAATACGCGCAGCGCGCAGCCATTACGCCGAGGCCGAAGCCCTGTACCTGCTCGGGAAGCAGCCCGGAAAAATCATACTCCCCTGCCTCATTCTGATTACTTTGCAGGAAAACAGAACGGGAAAGATGATCGACCGGGTCGGATATCTGACAGAACAGACCGGTAAAACCGACGCTTCGCGCCATACGGGCATACGCGCCCACCATGGTCCGGTTGGCCTCGTACTGCGCCATGCGTACGTCCTGCACAGTCGTATCCAGTCCGGGCACGCCGCGCGAGGCCGTAAACGCAAACAAGTCGCAGACAAACAGGTCTTTTTCCTCGCATATCACGACCTTTGGCAGCAGCTGGCCGTCCGGCGAAAGTACCTGGTTCAGTTCCAGTTCATAGCGGGCACACTGGGCCTTGTTGGGGTCAAAGATCTGGATTTTAGAAAACTCATGTCCCAGCAGCTTCAGCGCCAGCAGCGCCGTGCCGCCCACGTCGCCAAGGCCGACGAGTGTCAGGACAAGACCGGTTTTTTTCTGCCTATGCCACGTCTCCAGCACAGCGAATGCGTTTTGGAAACGAACATTCAGAACCCCCGCCCCATGCACACGCACAAAATCGGCCAGTTCACCGAAGGCCGGACTGCACGGTGTCAGGCAGCGGACTGTCTCAAGCTCGGAAAGTTCATCCAGATCATGGATATAAAATAATCCGCGCGATTGCAGCGGGTCGCGCCGCACGAGAAACACCAGCGGTGCGAACACAGTGCCGCACGGCTGCGCATCCCGCGGAAAGAGCGCTTCGTCATCTGCACCGAGACAGAATGAACGCCATTGCTTCAGAATCATTTAATAAATCAACTCCCGCTTCGGTATCTGAATAAAGCTTGGATAGTGTGGGGACAGTACCTTGCTCTGCTCCCTACCAACTGCATCCGTTTTCCCGGTTTATTTTCCCTTCCAATACTGTGCGCCCCAGTGCTCGAAATCCCACTCGGGACTGTAGTCATTGCATTCGTAATCGACATAATAAAGCCGGTCAACGGACAGAACGAAGTTATTCGGATAATAATCAATATTCAGCTTTGCAGGATACAGGCGGGCGCACATGGCTTTCAGCTGCCGGAGACAGAAGCCCGGAAGCCGGTTTTCCGCGATCAACTCCGCGGCTGTGGAACCCGGGATATATTCCTTGAGAATTCGTTCGTTTTCTACGTCAACATCCAACAGGCGCGGCATGGGGATTCCAACGGCCAAAAGACGCGCATAGTCATACTGCTCTGCGGCAAGCTTGTCTCCAAACTGATAATACTCACACGGTTCGTGGTGGATCTGCTTGACGACGTATTCACCGTGCTCGTCCGCAGCAAGGTAGGAATAGCCGCCCTTTCCCTTGCCGAGCAGCCGCCGGATGGAAAACACTCTGCCGTTGACTGTAATCTGATCTTCCATGTTCCTCGCCTCCATATGCCCAAGCATAGCAGACTCGTGCAGCGTTTGTCCAGCAGAAATCTGTTCCACTGGAAATACTGGCAGATTGAATAAAATATCGTTTAGATTTCATTCATCTTTCACAAGTTCTTCTTGCATTTTGCTTGGAAGTGCGTATAATGATGTGTGCAAAAAAGTAGAAATGAAGGAATTTGAAAATGCGCACGCTGTTATCATTATCTATTGCCATTCTCGCGGGCCTTCTGATGACCCGCGTTGCCAAGCCCCTGAAGCTGCCGTCTGTGACGGCGTATCTGGTCGCAGGTGTTCTGATTGGACCGTATTGCCTGGGTCTGCTTGGGATTGAGGGGCTCGGCTTCCCGACGCAGGAAGACGTAGACAGTCTTTCTCTGATCTCCGAGGTCGCGCTGGGCTTCATCGCGTTCTCTATCGGCAGCGAGTTTCGCGTGTCCGAACTCAAACACACCGGCAAGCAGGCATTTGTCGTCGGCGTTCTGCAGGCACTGGCCGCAACCTTTTTGGTCGATATCGCCCTGATTGCCATCGCGCTGCTTACAAACGGCAAGCTGTCCATTGCGCAGGCTATTACCCTCGGCGCGATTGCCACGGCGACGGCCCCTGCTGCGACGCTCATGGTCGTGCGGCAGTATAAGGCAAAGGGCCCGCTGGTCGATCTGCTGCTGCCGATCGTCGCGCTGGACGACGCGGTCGGTCTGGTGGTGTTCGCGGTGTCGTTCGGTATTGCGAAGGCGCTCAATACCGGCTCGTTCGACGTGATCTCCATTGTCGTCGATCCGCTCATCGAGATCGTCTGCTCGCTGGCGCTCGGCGCGCTCGGCGGCTGGGTGCTGACGCAGCTGGAAAAGCTGTTCAACTCCAACACGAACCGCCTGAACATGACCATCGCCTTCGTCTTCCTGACCTCGGCGCTGGCCATGGCGGAATTCAAGATCGGCCCGGTCACGATCGGCTTCTCGTCGCTTCTGACATGCATGATGCTCGGCACGCTGTTCTGCAACCTCTGCCCGCTGTCCGGCGAGATCATGGAAAAATCTGACCGTTGGACGAGCCCGCTGTTCGCCGCGTTTTTCGTCATTTCCGGCGCTGGACTGGATCTCGGCGTGTTCAAGGACGGGATGATCGTGCTCATCGGCGTTGTGTATATTGTAACGCGTTCGCTCGGCAAATACTTTGGTGCGCATTACTCCGCAAAGCTTATGAAGTGTGAGCCGCAGATCTGCAAATATCTCGGCATTACGCTGCTGCCGCAGGCGGGCGTTGCGCTCGGTATGTGCGTAACAGCGCGTTCGCTCGGCGCAGAGGGCGATCTGATCCGCAATATTACGCTGTTCGCCATTCTGATCTACGAACTGGTCGGTCCGCTGCTGACCAAAATGGCCCTGCAGGCTGCAGGTGAGATCCACCCGATGGACGAAGCCGTCCGCAACCGCCGCCAGCACAATCTGGAGCAGGTCAACGCGGGGAAGAAATAATACAGAAGTGAAGCAGCCCCGGCCACGCGGCCGGGGCTGCTTCTGCTTAGCTTGCTTACTTAATAACGCCCTTCTGCAAAATTACATTGGCGTAGATTGCAGTCTCACCGGACTGTAGGATGCAGTAGGTCTTGCGGGCCTCGTCGTAGAACTCGAAGCGCTCATAGCTGCCGAAGGCGGCTTCGCCACGCGCGTCGTATTTGGCGACGATCTTCTTGTATTCATCCCAGATGGGGATCTCCATGCCCTTGTCCTTCTCGGCTACCTGCATAATCATGACGGGATGCTCAACATACTCGTCAAGCGGGATGACCTGCAAAATCGCGTCGAGCAGTTCGGGCACGCCGTGGCCATCAGCGCGGAGGAAGACGCAGTTATTGGGCTTGGCCATAGAAGCGCCGGGGAAATTGCCGTCGCCGATGCAGATGCGGTCGCCGTGGCCCATTTCAGCCAAAACCTTCAGAAGTTCCGGGGAAAGGATGGGGGGAATGTTTTTCAGCATGGTTCAAATACCTCCTGTTTGATCGGGCCGCCCGTTGACTTCGGGCAGCAAAGGCAATAAAATATGTGCGTTGATTTTTTATTTTAGGAGATGCCGCAATGGACTACGCACAGCAGCTTGCATTTTTCGCCAATATTCTCGAGCAAAAGCGCCTTGTGACCGCGTTGGAGGGCAATGCCTCCATGATTGACCGGAATGCCGGTCTGACATATATCACGCCGTCCGGGCGGATGAAGCTGCTGCTTCAAAAAGAGGATATTAGCGTCATGGGCGAAAACGGCACACAGGTCGGCGGGCGCGGGAAGCGGTCGAGCGAATATCTGCTGCACGAGGCCGTCTACCGGACACGTCCGGACATAAATGCCGTTGTGCACTGCCACTGCCCGTATCTGACAGCGTATGCACTGCGGTATCAGGACTTCATCGTCCCAGAGAACTGCTCACTGCACGCCGTGTTCCGGCGCTTTGTCTGTCTGCCCTACGGCAAAAACGGAACGCATGAGATCCACTGGGGTATTGAGACTGCACTGTCCGACAGCCCAGTCTGTCTGCTCGGCGGACACGGCGTTGTATGCGTGAGCAATTCCATGGAAAGCTGTATCGGGCTGCTGGAAGCAGCGGAGGGGCTGGCAAAGACACTGTGGCTGGCGGGGCAGATCTAGGTATTTGTAGGGGCCGATGCCAACAGCGGCCCGTGAGGCAGTTAAGACCTCGCCGAAGATTTTCGTAAAATCGGTGCATTCTGTTGGATCGATGTGGGCATCGGCCCCTACATCCATGTGGGAAAATACATACGAATTCGCCGAAAAGCTTTCTCTTTTTGCATTTTTTTGCATTTGTATGCTGCAACCCCTCAGGTACACAGTTGGGGCAAAATATCCGCTGATAACCGTAGATGATTTAATCAGCGGTTACTCAGGCACTTTGCGCCAACTCCCCTTTCAGGGACGCTCTTTTCTGTTCACGCTCTGGTATGGAACACTTCCTTGAGGCTTGGGTAGAGCATGGCATAGCGTTTTTTTGTAAGGGCATAGGTTACCCGCACAGACGCGTCGGGCTCAATGTCGCCGCTCATGCGGATGTGGCTGCATGCTTCCGGCAAATTCTTGAACAGGCCGATCGCCACGCCTGCGGCTGGCGCCGCACCGAGGCTTGTTGCACTGTCGGAGAATGTCGAAACATCATGGAGTGTCACATTGCAGACATCGGCGAGAATCTGCTTCCAAAGCTTTGATTTCGCGCCGCCGCCGATGATGCGCAGTTCATCGATCTGCTGCCGCTCGCGCATCACGTCCAGAATCTGGCTCAGTCCGCAGGCCGTGCCTTCCAGAACAGCGCGGAGGAAATGCTCGCGCTTGTGCGTCGTGTTCATGCCGAAGAAAACACCCTGCGCCTGCGCATCGAAGACAGGAGAGCGTTCTCCCTCCAGATACGGCAGATATATCAGCCCATTGGCTCCTGCTGGGGCAGTCGCTGCGGCAGAGTCGAACGCCCGCGCAGAAGCGACGTCGAACAGTTCCATTGCCCACGAAACAGAACGTCCGGCACACTGTTCCGTGCCAAAAACGTTGCAGCCGTGGCCGTCGAGCGTGTAGATATGGAACACGCGGTGCTGCGGATCTATGAACGGTGCGTCCATCTGTCCGGCAATCCACGCGGTGGTGCCAAGGCTGAGATAAAAGTCCCCCGGCTTTGCCACACCCGCACCAACATTGGAGCAGGCACCGTCGCCGCCGCCGACGGACACGGGAATACCCGCGCGAAGGCCGAGGCAGCCTGCCGCTTCCTCACAGAGTCTGCCTGCGATCTCGCAGCTGGTATGAATCTGCGGGAATTTGTCCAGATCAAGGCCTACATTACGGAACATATCCGCATCATACTGCCGCGTTTCCAGATTCATGAGCAGGCCGTGCGACGCATCAGACATGTCGGTCGTTTCCATCTGGCCGGTAAGGCGGTAGACAAGATAGTCCTTCGATTGCAGGATGCGGTATGTCCGGGCGTAGAGTTCTGGCTCGTTTTCCTTTAGCCAGAGCGTCTTGCAGAGCGTGGACGCAGGTGAAAGGACGTTGCCGCAGATCTCATAGAAATAATCCCGCCCGAATCTGGCGCGCAGCGCATTGGAGATGGTCAGCGCGCGGGTATCGGCGTGGATCATGGCCGGACGGAGCGTCTGCCCCTCCTTGTCCATGGGCAGGCAGCCGAGCATATGGCCGGAAACGCCGATGGCATCGACGCGTTTGACGTATTCTGGTGCAAGTTCCCGCAGCATCATCATTGCGCGCACGGCGCTCATCCACCAATCGGCAGACTCCTGTTCACAGCCGCCGTCTGGGTAATGATGTGTAGGATAGGTCGTTGTAACATTACGGATGATATTGAGATTTTCATCGACCAGCGAAGCTTTGAGGCCGCTGGTTCCGATATCGAATGCCAGTAAAATGCTGTGCAAGTTGAATCACTCCAAAATTGGGATGCCGGATTACGCCGGTGGGGTGTCCCTGCTTTATTGTACAATATTCAACCGGAAAAGCAAAGCGTTTTTTCACAATCTAACCGAAAAAGGCGGGCCGCAGCCCGCCTTTTTGGGTTCAGTCTCAGCGGATATTCTTGTACATCGGGCCGTAGGCGGCGCAGGCGCGGTAGTCCTGGCCTTCCTTATCCATGCCGAATGCGTTCCATGCGGCCGGACGGAAGATGTCCTGATCGGCGACGTTGTGCATGCAGACGGGGATGCGCAGCATCGAGCAGAGCGTGATGAGATCCGCGCCGACGTGGCCGTAGGAAATCGCGCCGTGGTTTGCACCCCAGTTCTGCATGACGGAGTAGGCGCTCTCAAACGGGCTGCCGGCCTTGCCGTCGCAGCGCGGGGTGAACCAGGTGCACGGCCAGGTGGGGTTCGTGCGCTCCATGAGGGTGTCGGTGACCTCCTCGGGCAGATGCACGGTCCAGCCCTCGGCGATCTGCAGGACGGGACCGAGGCCCTTGACGAGGTTCAGGCGGATCATAGTCGCAGGCATTTCCGCACGGGTGACAAAGTGGCTGGAGAAACCGCCGCCGCGGAAGTTGTCAAAGCCAGCCTCGCACCATACGGTAGCGTCGGTCATTTTCTTTATGTCCTCGTTGGTGACCTCCCACCAGCGCTTCATGACTTTGTTGCCGTTTTCGTCGGTGCATTCGCCGCAGGCGTCGAGGCAGGCCGCGCCGGAGTTGAGCAGGTGTATTATGCCGCCGTTCTCCTTAGCCTTGCCCTCGAATTCATAGCCGGTGGCGCGCTTGGTGGCCTCAGGGGACCAGAAGGTACGCACATCCGCGAATATCTGCGCACGGTTCGTGAGCAGCTCCATGAATAGCATGCCGAGGCCGTTGAGTACGTCGTTTTCCGTGGCGAACACCATGGGTTCCTTTTTGCCGGTAAAGTCGAAGGAGGAATTGAGCACCGCCTCGGGATAGTCGCAGTTGGGCCAGTGATCGGTCCACTGCCTCTGGCCCTGGAAGCCGGCGGCGATGGCGTTGTGGCCTACCATCTCCTCCTTGAATTCCTCGGGGAGATTGGGGTTGCCCTGTATGAGATCCTTTATGATGCAGTACATCTTTATGGTAAATTCCCACTGCTTGCGCTTTTCCTCTTCGGTAAACCGTATGCGGCGCTCCTTGCCCAGGAACTCCACGGATTCGGGATTGTCGTCGCGGCCCTCCTTGCAGTGCTCGAATGTCCACGCCAGCGCCTTTTCATAGGCCTCGTGGTCGTATATGCCCTCCTCCATGCGGCGGAGTATCTCCACCTCATCGACGGATTCGACGCGCAGGCCGAGGTATTCCTCCATGAACTGCTGGTCTATGATGGAGCCGCCTATGCCCATGCACATGGAGCCTATCTGCAAATAGCTCTTGCCGCGCATGGTGGCAGCCGCAACGGCCGCCCTGCCGAAGCGCAGCAGCTTTTCCTTTACGTCCTCAGGTATCTCGGTGACCTGATCCGCGTCCTGTACCTCATGGCCGTATATACCGAAGGCTGGAAGCCCCTTCTGGGCGTGGGTGGCGAGTACGGAGGCGAGGTATACGGCGCCGGGGCGCTCTGTGCCGTTAAAGCCCCATACGCCCTTTATCGTCATGGGATCCATATCCATGGTCTCGGAGCCGTAGCACCAGCAGGGCGTGACGGAGAGGGTTATGGATACGCCTTCTCTGCGGAACTTTTCGGCGCAGGCGGCGGATTCCGGCACGCGGCCGATGGTGGAATCGGCTATGACCACCTTTACATGGTCGCCGTTGGAGTAGTAAAGGTTATCCTCGAAGAGCTTTTTCGCAGCCTCCGCCATGGCCATTACCTGGCCCTCAAGGCTCTCTCGCAGCTTCATGGGGCCTCTGCGGCCGTCGATAATGGGACGGATGCCTATGACCGGATAGCTGCCTACGTAACGATTCTTTGCCATATATTCTTCCTCCTTGAAAATTGTACTCTGCGGCATTGCCGCGGGCATGAATTTGGTAGTAGGGGACGAATCTATTTAATAACGCATAACGCTATAAATATGTATTTTTTATATTACCAGCTTGGACTCGAGCACGGTCATGCGGGGAGGGACTGTGCTTCCGTCCAGCCGTTCTATTAGGTATTCCGCCGCAAGCCGGCCTATCTCCTGCTCCGGCTGGAAAACGACGGGCAGGGCGGGGGTCATCATGCGGCATACGTCAACGGAGTCGTAGCCGAAAACGCTCACCTGATCGGGTATGACTATACCCCTCTCCCGTGCGGAGGTGATAAGGCCCAGGGTTATGTTGTAGTTTGTGGAAAATATTGCCGTAGGCGGGGTATTGAGGGACATCATGGATATGAGGCCCTGATATCCTGTGGCGAAAATGTTGTCGCCGCTTATGACTAAGGAATCGTCATAAATTATGCCGTTGTCGGAAAGGGCCCTGAGGTATCCCACAAGGCGCTCCTTTGCGGTAAAGACGGATTTGGGGCCGGAAATTATGCCGATGCGTCTGTGCCCCTCAGATATAAGATGCGATGTGGCTTTGTATACGGATTCGGTGTTATTGGTGAGCACCGTGTCCTTATCTGAGCCGGGTATCATTCGGTCGGCAAGCACCACAGGCACGCCGCATTCGTCGGTAAGCTCGTGAAATTCCTCCGCGGAAAGGTCCTCCGGCACGTATATGAGGCCGTCTATGCTGGCCTCCAAAAGAAAGCGCAGATTGTCCCTTTCCAGCCCGTGGTTAGAGCTGTAACATGAGATGAGGCTGTGATAGCCGCGGGCGCGTATTACCCTGTTAAGGGCCTCCAGCATGGCGCTGAAAAAGGGGGCCGACAGGTCGGGCAGCAATACGCCTATGGCGTGGCTGCGCTGTGACTTGAGGTTCCGGGCAAAGGGGTTCGCCCGGAATTCCAGCTCCGCTATGGCCTCGCGGATGGCGATGACGTTCTTTTCGCGGACGCTGCCGCCGTTTATGTATTTGGATACCGTGGAGGGGGCGACGCCGGCCCTTGCGGCAACATCCTTGATAGTAGAAATGCTCGACATATTTCCTCCAAAAAACGAAACGTTACATTTTTCTGGGGCTCCGAAAACACGAAGCCCACAGTTCTCATTAACTATAATAAGGTTTTTAACCGCTTGCGTCAACAGTAAGTTTTGAATTAAAAATAAAAATTTTAAGAAAAGTCTTGCTTTTTGGCAACGCATTGTTTATGATAGAACCAAGTAGTGCTGTGTTTGATTTTAAACAAAAACACGAAACGGTTCGTTTTCACCGTTTAAACCATCTTCAACGCTTTGCTTCTTTATAAGGTACAGAAAGGTGAAACCATAATGGCTGAAACGATTTTGCGAATGTACGGTATACAAAAGTATTTTCCCGGCGTGCACGCGCTTGATGACGCCCGGCTTGAGGTAAAGGCGGGGGAGGTCATGGCATTGGTCGGGGAAAACGGCGCCGGTAAATCTACTCTTATGAAGATACTCACCGGCGTGTACACTAAGGACGCCGGCACGATAGAGCTTTTCGGCAGCCCGGTCGAGATACACGGGCCCAGGGACGCTCAGGCAAAGGGCATAAGCATAGTGCATCAGGAGCTTAACCTTATGCAGGATCTTACAGTCGCCGAAAACATATTCATAGGGCGCGAGCCCGTCAAGAGGGGGTTCCTCGACAAGGCGGAGCAGAACCGCATGACCGAGGAACTGCTCGGATCGCTTCATTTAAATAACATATCCGCTAAAACACCCGTCAAGCATCTCACCGTTGCAAAGCAGCAGATGGTGGAGATAGCAAAATCACTCTCTCACGAAAACACAAAAATACTCGTACTGGACGAACCCTCTGCCGCGCTCACCGAGAGCGAGATAGAAGACCTGTTCGTATTTATACGGCGGCTCAAGGCCACCGGAGTAGGCATAATATACATTTCGCACCGCATGAACGAGCTGAAGGAAATAACCGACAGGATAACCGTGATGCGGGACGGCCAGTATGTCAACACCGTTGATACCGCTGAGACGACGATAGACCAGGTGGTGCAAATGATGGTCGGGCGCGTGATATATGAGGAGCCCAAGACGCAGTCAAACGTACCCGAAGGCGCGCCGATAGTATTCGAGGCGGAGGAGCTGGTCTCCAAGGATGTAAAGGGCGTATCCTTCAATTTGAAAAAGGGCGAGATACTCGGCTTCGCCGGGCTCATGGGCGCAGGGCGCACCGAAACAGCGCGGCTTATATGCGGCGCGGACCCGCGCCACGGCGGCACGATACGCATAAACGGCAAAGAGGTAAGGATAAACTCCCCGCGGGATGCGGTTGCCGCAGGCATAGGATATCTCTCTGAGGACCGCAAACGTTACGGCCTGTGTCTCGGGCTGTCCGTGGCGGACAATACCGTCCTCGCCTCGCTGGATCAGTTTTCCAAGGTGGCCTTTGTGGACGACAGAAAGATCGAGGGCGTGTCCCACGAATACGTTAAAAAGGTGCGCACAAAGACCCCGAGCGTAAGGAGCAAGGTGCGCAGCCTGTCCGGAGGCAACCAGCAGAAGGTGGTGCTGTCCAAGTGGCTGCTTAACAACTGCGACATACTCATATTCGACGAGCCCACCAGAGGCATAGACGTGGGCGCGAAGAGCGAGATATATAAGCTCATGCATCAGCTTGCCGACGACGGCAAGTCCATAATAATGATCTCATCGGAGATGCCCGAGCTGCTGCGTATGTCGGATCGCATAGTGGTCATGTGCGAAGGGCGCAAAACGGGAGAGCTGGATATAGCCGAGGCTACTCAGGAAAAAATAATGACCCTTGCAACAAAGAGAGAGGTAGGATAGCGGAATGAAAAAACTGGGAACCAATAAGCTCAACATGCAAAAACTGCTGGCTCCTGCGGCGCTGGTGATCCTGTACATAGTGTTCTCGATCTTCGGCAACAACTTTCTGAGCCTGGATATGGTCAAAAACATACTCGAATCCAGCTACTACATAGGCTTTATGGCATTCGGGGTCACCTTCGTCATCATCACCGGCGGAATAGACCTTTCTCTGGGAACGGCGATGATGTGCGCGGCGCTGCTCGGAGGCTTCTCCTTCAAGCAGGGCTGCCCGCTGATACTCTCCGTGTTCCTTACAATATTAGTAGGCGTGGTGTTCGGCTTTGCAAACGGAATATTCGTCGCAAAGCTCAAGCTGCCCCCCTTCATAGCCACCCTGGGCACCCAGATGATGGCCTCCGGCATAGGCTCGATAATAACCAAGGTTCAGTCTCAGACATGGCCCACGGCTACCGCCGAGGTGGGAAGCTGGTTCAAGAAGGTGTTTATCCGCTCCGAGGTTTTCGGGATAAAGGGCTTCCCCGTCGGCGCCTTCTGGCTCATAGGCTTCTTCCTCATCGCCGCGGCGATACTGCATAAGACCAAGTTCGGCAGATACGCTTACGCCATAGGCTCAAACGAGGAGGCGGCGCGCCTTTCCGGAATCAAGGTCGATAACTGGAAGGTAGCTGTATATACGCTTTCGGGCTTCTTCGTAGGCATGGCCGGCCTGTTCTATGCGGCGGCCTACACCACGATAACCCCCGGAACGGGAAGCGGCCAGGAGCTCAACGGCATAACCGGCGTAATAATAGGTGGTACCTCCATGGCGGGCGGCTCCGGCTCGATGATAGGCACCCTAATTGGCGTATTCATAATGTCGGTGCTTAAAAACGGCCTGTCCTCATGCGGCCTCCAGGCTCCCTGGCAGACCTTCCTTACAGGCGCGGTGGTAATAGGCGCGGTGCTGCTCGACATCACCCGCACGAACGCCGCAAACCGGGTCACCCCGGTAGTGACGACGCCGAAGAACGGCGGCAACCAACCAAGTGTTGAGCGCAGCGATGCGTTTGATAAAAAATAACAGGAGGAAACGAGAATGAAAAAACTGATAGCCCTGCTTCTTATCATGGTGATGGTCATAGCGGCTACCGCTTGCCAAGCCAAGCCCGAGGCTCCCAAGACTGAGGAGATGACGGAAGAAACCATGGAGGAAACGACGGAAGAAGCAATGGATAAGCTCTATATCCCCGTCATGGCAAAAGGCTTCCAGCATCAGTTCTGGCAGGCGGTCAAGGCCGGCGCCGACGCTGCTGCCGCCGAGTACGGTGTAGAGATCTACTTCGACGGTCCCGCTTCCGAAACCGAGATTGACGCTCAGGTCAACATGGTTAAGAATGAAATGGCGAAGAACCCCAAGGCTATGGCGCTTGCGGCCCTCTCCACCGAGGCCGTCACCGAGATACTTGAGGAGTGCGCTGCGAAGGACATCCCCGTTATAGGCTTTGACTCCGGCGTACCCGATGACAAGACCGGCGCCGTAAAGGCCACCGCCAGCACCAACAACGAGAACGCTGCCGCTATCGCCGCTGAGAAGTTCGGCGAGAACGAGGTTATCGTAGAGGCCATGAAGAACGCCGACTCCAAGAAGCCCGTGATCATAGGCTGCCTGTCCCAGGATGCGGTATCCGCTTCCATAACCGGCCGCACCACCGGCTTCGTAAACAAGATGGCTGAGATCGCTGAAATGTATCAGCCCGGCAAGGTCTCCATAGAGGGCCATGCAAAATGGGAGAAGAAGGTCGCTGATCCCGCTATCATCATCGAGGTTGCGGTATCCGCCACCACCGAGGCCACTGCGGTTCAGACTGCCGCAAACTCCCTGCTGGGCAAGAAGCCCGTCGCTATCTTCTGCTCCAACGAGGGCGCCGTTACCGGCTTCCTGTCCGCTGTATCCGACGGTGAGGATCTCGCCGAGGGCGGCAAGTACGGCGATATAATCGTTGCTGGCTTCGATGCGGGCGCTGCTCAGAAGAACGCGGTCCGCAACGGCTGGTTCTACGGCTCCGTCACTCAGGATCCCTACCAGATCGGCTATAAGGCCGTTGAAATGGCTGTCATGGCTGCCAAGGGCGAGAGCGTATCCGACGTGGATACCGGCGCTCAGTGGTACAATGCCGAGAACATCGACGACGAGATGATCTCCCTGCTGGTTTACGATTAAACCAACCAATAAAACCTGAACTTAAAGGAGCGGCTTCGGCCGCTCCTTTTGCTGTGGACATTATATGTATCTCGGAGTAAAATGGCGTTGAGATTTAAAAATCATTAAAGCAGGCCGAGAGAAAAGCAAAATGGAAGAAGCAAAGCGATACAAGACCGAAGCGGCGCAAAGGGACGCCTTTGTGAAGATATGCCATGATATGAGGACGCCGTTGAGCTCCGTAATGCACCTTGCGCAAATACTGGAAATAGAAGCGGACAGTCCGGACAGGGTGCGGGAGCGTGCGGCGGAAATAGCGGTATCGGCTGAGTACCTGCTGGGGCTGGCAGACGATATCGTAGATATTTATAAGCTCGGAGGCGGGCGCATCGACATTAAAAAGGAACCTTTTTCGCCGTATGAGATGGCGGAGAATATTCAAAAAATACTGTGCCCGCAAATAAAGGACGCGGGACACGAGCTGGCCGTGTGCATCGCAGAGGCGGTGCCGGATATGCTTTTGGGGAATAAACGGCGGTTGGAGCGGATACTGCTTAATCTGATCGCCAATTCGGTGCAGCATACGGCTGCCGGCGGTAAGACTGTGCTTTGCATTTCGTGCGCCCAAGGCAATTGCATCGAAAAGCTGCCGCTGGTATTCACCGTGAGCGACAACGGCGAGGGAATGGAGCAGAGCATTTTAGATGCGGCGCTTGCCGAAGGGGAGACGCCCGCCGCCGGTCTGGGTATAGCCATAGCAAAGGGGCTTACGGAGCTTATGGGCGGCAGTATTGCGGCAAAAAGCGGCAGGGAAAAGGGGACTGTGTTTCGCGTAGAGCTGGCATTCGATAGGATGGAGGAAAAAGAGAAAACCGAAGCGGAGTCGGAAGCCCTTGCGGGGAAGCGGCTGCTGCTGGCGGAGGACGACCGGCTCTGCGGGGAAATACTGTGTGAGCTGCTGGAGGATGAAACGGGAAGACCGGTGAGCATAACGGCAAACGGGCGGGCTGCGCTGGAAATGTTCGAGAGTGCTAACGGCGAATACGACGCCATAATAATGGACGTGCAGATGCCTGTAATGAACGGATACGAAGCGGCGCGTGCCATTCGCAGGTCAGGGTGCGGGAACGCAAAAACGGTGCCGATAATAGCTCTTACGGCGGATGCTTCCGAGGAAAGCGCAAGGGCGGCCGCCGATTCGGGAATGAACGGCTGCCTCGCCAAGCCGGTCAATATTGATCGGCTGCGCAAAGCCGTCGCCGCCGCCTTAAAAAGCCTTTCGGTAGCGTATCGGTAGCACTTATGTGAGTATAATCAAATATATGCCTTGTCCTGCATGCCGGAAACAGAGGAAACGATGATGCGGTATTCCTCTTGAAGGCGGGCGAAAAGCTCCGCCGCGGCGTCCGGCGAGCCAAATTTCAAAGCGCGGCTGAGAAGGGCGCACGTATCGCTCAGCCTGCAAAAGCCTAACAGGGCGCTTACCCCATTTAATGAGTGGAGAGCAAAGATAGCGCCTGCGGTGTCATTTGTTTGCAGGCAGGCGGAAAGAGAACGGAAGCTGTCGTCGGCGGGGAATTTCCTCAAAAAGCGTATAAGGCGCGCTTCGCTTGAAAAGCGGGCGACTGCATCGGCGTAGTCGCCGCCGATGGCCTCATAGAATGCCTTCACCTCGGAGGGCATAGCGCTAAATCACCTCCTGATCAAGAGAATCGAATTCAGGGGTGCTGAAAAAATCGCTAAGCGTTATATCCAGCCCGTCGCATATCATCTTTATGGTAAGCAGCTTTGGATTTCGGCTTTTTCCATATAGTATGTTCTTTATGCTTGATGGCGGAAGGGCGGATAGCGTAGCCAGCTTGTTTATCGTTATCTTTCGCTCTTCACATAACTGCAATATTCGGTTTCGAGCGACGGACACGGTATCCATCTGATAGTTCCTTTACATTTATTTCCAGTTAAGGATACCGTGAACTGTGTCTAATAGTAGGCTATACATGCTACTTTCAGACTATGCGGAGCCTCGGTGAAAATGATGGCTCATAACAAAAAACGGCTGCTCTGCATCAAGCAACCGCTTTATCATGTCTTGAAATGAGGACAGCGCTCAAACCTCAGACGTCGGCACCTTTCTCTTATGATATCATTGTCGTCATAAAATCCTTGCTAAAAACGCTTCTCCAAGGTGCATTTCACAGCTTCTTCCTCCATACAAAACATCTGGCATCGCAGTTGAGCCGCTATTGTCGCGATAAATACGGATATCGGCGGATATTCGCGCTCCACATTCAACAGGCTGCCGAACCACTTTGCCTTGGATTTTGAATTGCCCCTGTCGAATGTGACCTTTATTGCCGTCCGCATGGATTTCACTATCGCAGAGTTAGGCGCGCCGTATCTGCTCGTCAGCCGCTCGAATATGTGCTTGTTGCCTATATGCCCGCCCGACTGCAGCAGCATCCATACTGCGTCCTTGATGTAATAGAAGCCCTTCAGGTTCGGCGGCATGCCGAGCGCCAGTAAAGCCATTTCGACTGCTACAAGATGTTTCTGCTGTTCCTTATCCATGATCTGTGTCCGCCTTTATATTATTATTTGTTTTTTTGAAAAACAATAAATATCAGGTTTACGACCTTTGCTCCTGTCAAAAACAGAGCGAGGCTAACGTTTCCTCCGCCCAAGGGTATTGGAACATATATTCCTCCGGCGGTATTCTGTTCTTTTGCTTTATAAAATCATAGTAATCGCACTCGAACTTTTCCGGAAGTATGTAGCAATAGCCTCTCTTGCTTATGAAAATATCCTCTATGCTGTATTCCAGCAGCGTATGGTTGAGCATCAGCACGGACTTGCGGTACAGCTTTTTTACCCTTTCGTCATACGGCCGCTCCGGCCAGAGCATATCTATGGCCTCGTCCATCATTACCTCTCCGCCCCTTCTGTCAACGCAGAGCGCAAGCAGCTCCTTTGATTTCGCGTTTTTGAAGCATATAGGGCGTCCCGCCGCGAACACGTCAAACCGCCCGAAGGTTCTTACCGCTATGCGCTTCCGCTGCCGCACGGCCAGAAGCCGCGCCCGGTATATCGCGTCCTCGATGTCCTTGCTGCTGTACGGCTTAAATATATAAAAGTCCGCCTTCATGCGTATGGCGTCTATACAGGGCTCCTTATAGGCGGTGACGTATATTATTACGCACTCGGGGTATATGTTACGGCATTTCTGGACTTTAAGACATTCAAACAATTCTCAGAATCTCTTGCGTGGGAAACAGAGGTCTGGATTGCCGATATGCCGGATCACATGATTCATTTGAACGGGGGCAAGTTCTTAGGACCGAGAATTTAATGGAGGAGCATAATGAGTATTATAAAATCATTTTCAGCAGGCAATGGTGATATGTTTTATATCAATCATAATTCGGATAATTTCACAACCATTGACTGCTGCTATGAAGATGATGACAGTAGAGATGAAAATTTCGGTGAAATTAAAACTTTGGCATCAAATAAAGGGGTCTCGCGATTTATTTCTACACATCCCGATGAAGACCATATTCTCGGTCTATTAGATTTCTGCAGTACTGTGGGCATCGTTAATTTTTATTGTGTTAAGAATGAGGCAACCAAGACGGATGAGAGTGAGAGTTTCAAAAAATACTGTGAATTAAGGGATTCCGACAAAGCCTTCTACTTACATAAAGGATGTTCAAGAAAATGGATGAACATTTCTGATGACGAACGTGGCTGTGCAGGAATCCATTGTCTATGGCCTATCACAGACAACGATGATTTTAAGGCCGAATTGAAGTTGGCTAAAGAGGGAACTGCGTTTAACAATATATCTCCAATCATTACTTACTCGGTTAACAATGGAGTGAAAGCAATTTGGCTTGGAGATATGGAAAATGTATTTCTTGAAAAAATTAAAGGGAAAGTAGATTGGCCAGAAGTCGATATACTTTTTGCGCCGCACCACGGGAGATCGTCCGGGAAAATATCATCCGATGTTTTGGCAAAAATGAAGCCACAGATTGTAGTAATAGGCAAAGCACCAAGTAAAAATTTGGACTATTATTCTGGATATAATACCATTACGCAAAATTCTGCTGGTTCGATTGTCTTTGACTGTGATGATAGTAGAGTTCATATATACGTTAGCAACGAGAGCTATTCCGTGGCTTTTCTCGACAACGACAAAAAAATAAATACCTCTCATGGACACTATATTGGGTCATTCACACCAAAAGGAGCGAAGTAATGGATGTAAAAATTCCACTATACAATATTTTGAATATGTTTTTAACGGGATTCGTCTTTTTAGCGGGCATAATTACTCTTTACCCAGTTACGCTTATAGAAGTAGTCACCGGGGAGGTTTTTATCAAACTAAGCACCGTTCCTGAAATTGTCTTATTATTATGTCTCATTGCTTCAAGCTATGAGATCGGCTTAATTCTTAACCGTGCTGGTTCTGTTATTATTGAGCCGGTTTTAATAAAAACAAAATTCTTACGCTTTTCAGAAAACTATTCATTATACGCTGAAGCAAGCAAGAAAACTCCGATGTTAAACACCATATCTCGGGAATATGCATTATCAAGGACGAGTATAGTAGAGTTTTTGGTATTGGCAATATGGAGTACATGTATTGGAAAATGGTTATTAAGTGTATGCTATTTGGCTGTTGCTATTGTATTTTTGTTTTCGTGTAAAAAACACTCCACAAAAATTGCAACAATTGTTGAAATGTTTCGAAAAACGCATAAGTCTACTCAACAATAAAATATGAAATTGAAAGTATAGTATCTCTCGTTAATCCAAAATAGTAGTAGCCACGGATTGCGAGGCGAATCAACCCATGGCTACAAGATGGCTACAAAAAGTTCAAAGACGCTCTAGATAGTCTGAAATGCATGGACTGTGTGGACAAAAAGCGTATCGAGAGTGCATTTTATAACCTTAAATCAAAGCCTAAGACTTGAATGGGATTTGCAATTCCGGGCTTGCTTAGTGAAGGCATAATATGCTATACTGTGCTACATAAGAGAGGTGGAGCAAATGACCTTTGCAGATGCGATTCTGAAACTGCGCAGTGAACGGAGGCTGTCCCAAACTCAGCTTGCCAAAGAATTGGGTGTCAGCTATACCTCCGTAAACCGATGGGAAAACGGAAGGTCACTTCCGACAAAAATGATGCTTCTCGTGATCCGCAGATACTGTGAAGAGCATCATTTGGAATTCTCTTGTGAAGAGGTTGGCCGCCTGTCGTAAAAGAAATGATGCTCAAATACAGGCATAATGCTGGTGCGGAATGTCAAGTACGGTGAAAAGCCGAACATGTATCTGAACTGCCACAATGCTACCAACCAAATATCATAACGAAAGGTCTGATAAAACCAATGAACCAAAAAGAACTCAACGAGCTGCGCCGCCGCTGGAAGCCGGATAAAAATGCCATCAGCCGTATTTACGGCTGTTTTGTCAATAGCAATAAGGAGATTATAACCGATTTGGACGAGTCGCTTGGCATGATGACGCAGGAGGAAGCCGAAAAATACCTCAGCCTGCTGAAAAAAGCACTGTCAGGAGCACTCGGAAAAAACTTGATCGATATTGTGTTTTCCAACCAACAGGTCATGACGGGGGAAGAACACAGAATGTTGATGGACCTGCGCACATCCGGTGCGAAGGATGCTCGGGTGCGGCAGGCATTTTATCAGAAAGTCATTCAATCGTTGGACATGGGCGAGAGCAATTATCTGTTGCTGCTTGCAAGCGACAGCTACGATGTACCCCGTCGAAATCGCGACGCCCTGCGAGCCGAGGGCTCGGATGAGGTCTTTTCCTACATTCTGTGTGCGGTCTGCCCGGTTAAAACGGGAAAAACGGAATTGGGCTATTTCTCCGGAGATAACGAGTTTCATTGTGCCGCCAGTCAAACAGTTGCTGCGCCGGAGCTGGGCTTTCTGTTCCCGGCCTTTGATAACCGCAGCGCCAACATCTACAATGCGCTTTTTTACTCCCGCAAAGAGGGAGAACTGCATCAGGAGTTTATCGATGCAGTATTCCATACCGATTTGCCCATGTCAGCCGCAGAACAGCGGGAGGCTTTTGAATCCGCTCTTTCTGAGTCGTTGGGCAGCGCCTGCAGCCTTGAGATCGTGCAGGCAATCCACGGTCATCTTGCCGCAATAATTGAAGAGCATCGGGAGACGAAGGATCCGGAGCCGCTGACTGTCAGCCCCTGTGAAGTGAGCAAGATTATTTTGGATTGCGGTGCTTCGGAGGAACAGGCGGAAGCTTTTCAAGCTGCCTGTGGGGAACGGTTCGGCGCAGGCGCCGTTCTCAATCCGGCCAACCTGATTGATGCAAAGAAAGTGGAGCTGAAAACGGAGAAGGTATTACTCTCTATTGATCCTGAATACAGCCATCTTGTGGAAGCGAAGGTCATCGACGGTCAAAAGGTGTTAATCGTTCCGGTAGAAGATCATTTGGAATTCAACGGAGTTGCCGTCAATGTCAATAAGGACAAAGAATAACCGACAATGCGCACTGCGAAGCTTCGCGGTATGCCGAAGGGGGTATTTTTACGGCTCGGCGATATAGATTGGCAAGAAAACAGAAAAGGATTACGCTAACGGCGGCGGCCAAAATGCTTAGCGTTTCGCAGCCGACATTGAGCGCGTGGGAGGGCGAGAGGAAGAATCCTTCTGTGGAATCCCTGATTCAGATGTCTGAGCTTTACGGCGTGAGCGTGGACTTTCTTCTGGGCCTTCCGGAAGCTCGATATCATCGGGCAGATATGCTTCAGCCGATTCCGCCGGAAGCTCTGCCGGCTTTTCATGATACACCCGTCTTCTCAAGCCGATATGGCTGGGCAATGGTGAATGCGATAGAAGGAGAGCTTCTCTTCGCAAGCGGGATGCGTCTGTCGCTGGCAGATGCAGCCGAAGTGTATGTTCTGCCTCCGGCCTTTACAACACCCGGCGCGGCAGTAACCATGCCGTTGAGAAGGGACGAGCTTACCGGGTACGACTGCGTATGGGTAGAGCCAATCTCCATGGACGCCGCCCTGCGAGATGAGCTTCGCGGCTGGTATCATATTAAAAGACGTTTTGTAGAAAACGAGGTGGGGCAGCGCTTCTATTTTGATTTTTACGGCGCAAAATGGCTTGCCTTTGCAAACGGACCGGGAAATATATGAATGAGGTCCATCTTGATGCGCGAAGTGAAATCAGAATAAGAACGTCCGCCCGTTTCTGCCCTTGAGGCATGGAGCGGGCTTTCGTTCATTTTCCGGGCTGGTCTCGTTGCACTTTTGTGACACTTTCCATGCACTTTTGCGGGGAAAGTATTTGGCGCTCTCCTGTATACTACAATCAAGGTTGACGCCCAACCAAAACGATTAAAAAAGGAGAGTAAAATACCATGAAAAAGAAAACGATTTGGAGCCTTGTATTGGCACTGGCGTTGGTGGTAACAGCCATCGGCACAGCAACCTCCGCCTTTGCCGCCACATCCGCACCAATGGAGCCTGTTACTAAAATTG
>ERZ780207.617-NODE-617-length-36707-cov-4.183946_pt1 | contig 36707 bp, 36 predicted proteins | sample MGYA00510977_ERZ780207 | MGnify/ENA primary metagenome ERZ780207 (study PRJEB29588, sample SAMEA2151383) | human gut metagenome | biome: human gut; feature: human-associated habitat; material: faeces | place: Denmark | collected 2008/2010 ...
CACCACGGTCGCCCGTCGCTCCCCGACACGCTGCGCATGGCCACTCTCTACGGCCCCACGTCCTATTTCACCTACCGCGACCAGGAGATGGGGATGGACTACGAGATGGCGTCGCGCTTTGCCCGCGACAACGGTATGGCGCTGAAGGTGGAGGTAGCCTCCTCCGTCCCCGAGATGCTCGAAATGCTCAGACGCGGCGACGTGGACCTGCTGGCCTATGAAGTGCCGCGCATCGCCGAATACCAGAAAGACCTGCTCTTCTGCGGCCGCAGCAACGTGACGCACCAGGTGCTCGTGCAACCGTCGCAGGGTGCCGTCAAGGACGTCACCGGCCTCGTGGGGCAGACCGTATATGTGGAGAAGGATTCCAAATACCAGTACCGCCTGCAGAACCTCAACGACGAGATTGGGGGCGGCATAGGGATAGAAGCCGTAATTACCGACACGCTGGAGACCACCGACCTGGTGCGCATGGTGAGCCGCGGCGAATTGCCGCTGACGGTCACCGACTCCGACCTTGCCCAAATCTGCGCCAAGACGTTCGGGAACCTCGACGTGTCGCTCCCGGTAGGGATGGACCAGTTCGCGTCGTGGGCCGTGGGCGCCGACGACAAGGTGCTTGCCGACGCCGTGAACCGTTGGGTGAAACAGAACGATGTGGAGAAGCAGTATGCCGAGATGCACAAACGTTACTTCGAGCATCTGGCCGAGGCGGCGCTCGAAGAGGAAACGCCGGGTGAAAGCAGCGGCGGTGTAGGTAACGCGCCGCGTGCCGGAACGGACGCGCCGCGACCCACGCCGGCCGGAGCAGTGAGTCCCTACGATGCCATCTTCAAGAAGTATGCCGCCGAAATAGGATGGGACTGGCGCCAGTTGGCGGCCATCGGTTATACCGAATCGAAGTTCGACCCCAAGATAGTGTCGTGGGCCGGGGCACGCGGCCTGATGCAGCTGATGCCGGGCACCGCCCGTGCCTACGGTGTGGCCGACCGCATGGACGACCCCGACGCCAGCGTCTACGGCGCCACGCGGGTGCTCCGCGACCTCGACAAGCAGCTATCGCAGTATGTTCCCGACCCGCAGGAACGCCGTAAGTTCGTAATAGCCTCATACAACTCCGGCGCCGGACATGTGCTCGACGCCATAGCGTTGGCCAAGAAGTACGGCAAGAATCCGCAGGTGTGGTACGGCAACGTGCGCGAAATGGCCCTGCTGAAAACCAAACCGCAGTATTACAACGACCCTGTGGTGAAACACGGCTATTTCCGCGGGCAGGAGACGGTGGGATTCGTGGACAAAGTGCTCTCCACCTACGACCGTTTCCGTGGCGCCGACTGAACCTCTCACAGCTCCCTATATAATTAAGGAGTGAAAGAGTAATGAGTGAAAGTTACTCTTAAAGAAACTATAAACTATAAACACAACACAGAAAAGAAACTATGAAAAAGTTTTATCTCACGGTAGCCACCGTGCTCATGGTAGGGGCGTCGCTGACTTTCAGCTCCTGCATCGGTAGCTTCGGACTAACTAACCGCGTGTTGAGCTGGAACAACCAGGTCGGCTCCAAATTCGTGAACGAACTGGTGTTCTTCGCCTTCTGGGTGCTTCCGGTCTACGAGGTGACCTCGATAGCCGACCTCCTGGTACTCAACTCCATAGAGTTCTGGAGCGGCAGCAACCCGCTGTCGGCCTCCACCAAGACCATCGACACCGAGCAGGGCCGCTATCTGGTGGACTGCGACGGCAAGGGGTACACCATCACCTTCGAGCCTACCGGCCAGCAGACTCGCCTCGACTTCTGCGAAGAGACACAGACATGGTCGGTAAACGTCGGCGGCGAGCAGTATCCCTTCATGACAATGCTCGACGACAGCCATGTGCGCATGATTACTCCCGAGGGTGATTTCCGCACCGTTACGCTCGACTCGCGCGGCGTGATGGCTTACGGCGAGATGGTGCGTCAGAACACTCCGCTCTTCGCCCACCGTTGATGTAGCGGCCCGCTAAAATGCGATCCGAGTAAACAAAAACGGCCGAACAGCGTTATTTAAGACAGGGAGAGTAAATGTTCTCTTCACGATAAAAAGTAAAACCAGTAAACTTTAATAATAAAGAATATGAAACCCATTCATGTAATTTCCGCAATCATCGGTGGCGCCATCGCCGGCGCAGCCGTAGGACTCCTTCTTGCTCCCGAAAAAGGAGAAGACACCCGCTCACGCATCGTCAAGCTCCTGAAGGAGAAAGGCATCTGCCTGAAACGTAACAAAATGGAAGAACTCGTTGACGAAATTGAAGAATCACTCGACTGAAAACAATAACCGTTAAAACCGAAGGACAATGAAAAAAGGACTGTATCTTCTGTATGCCTTCCTCGGCGGAGCAATAGTAGGAGCGGGCGCCGCATTGCTGTTCGCTCCCGAAAAGGGTGAGGACGTGCGCAAACGTATCTGCAAAATCCTGAAACGCCGTGGCATAAACATCTCCGACGCCGAGGTTGACGCTCTCGTGGCAGAACTCTCGGGCGACGCCAAATGAATGACACTGCCCGTAAAGTTGCCGTCCTCCGGAGGTCATAAACCCTGACCGCGGGGAAGGCACCGAGCCGGAAAACCGTTTCGGAAAGACCGGAAGGCAACAAACGGATAACCCTCATATAGAAGGGCGGCACAGGATGAACCTATCTTCACTCTGCGTCGCCCTTGTCTGTATTTCCAACTTCACGGGGGAGCGTGTCTCTCCGTTCGGGCTCCGCTTCGTGTAAATTACATCATTGTTATGAAAGAAAAATTGTCTGATGAAATACGCGACATCATAGCGCAGGTAAAGCAGTGGATAAGCTGCGAGGCGGAATACGCCAAGCTGACGCTGGCCGAGAAGCTGACCATCTTCCTGGGCACCATCGGACTGGCGGCCATCCTCTTCCTGCTGGTCATGATAGCGCTTATTATCTTTTCGCTGTGCCTGGTGGGCGTGTTCGCACCGCTGGTGGGCACCACCCTTGCCTATCTCTGCACCGGAGGAGTGTTCCTCGTGCTCGCCATAATAGTGGCGCTTCTGCGCAAACCGCTTATATTCAATCCCTTGGCACGGATGCTTACCAAACTTTTAATCAATAAGGAGGCTTGACCATGGCTGAACAGGATATGATATTTGCCGAGAGCGAAGAACTCGAAGTCAGCAACAAAGCCGAGTTCAAAGGCTATACGCTCAGCGAGATACGGTACCAGCGCGCCCTCTACGCGCTGAAACGCGAATATGCCAAGGAGAAGGCGCTCCGCGGCGTGAACAACCTGCGCCGACGCTCCATCTTCGGCCGTTCAAAAAACTCAGGTTTGCCTTCCAAACTCCCGGGAATGCTACAGAAAGCTGTGGCAGGGCTCTCGTATGCCGACTACTTCATGTTAGGCATTTCGGCCTTCTCTACGGTGAGGAAAGCCCTCTCCCTCTTCAAACGTAAAAAGTAAAACCCTCCCATCCAAACCCTTATCAGCAACTTAATGAACTACATAGCATTGCGGGTGGACTGCGACCCCTGTAGCGCCGACATCACCGACCTTGCCGCCGATGCCCTCGCGCCCCTCGGATACGAATCGTTCGAGGCGGACGACCGCGGCCTGACGGCATACGTCCCTGAAAACAAATTCAGCGAAGACGACGTCCGCGCCGCCTTAGACGACTTTCCCATTCCAACCTCCTTCACCCTCTCTCACTCCGAAATCGAGACTCAGGACTGGAACAAGGAGTGGGAGCAGAACGAGTTCAAGCCTATTCTGATAGGCGGGGAGTGCCTCATCCATTCCACTCGCCACACTGATCTGCCGGAGGCGCGCATCCGTGTAGAGATAAACCCGAGGATGGCATTCGGCACCGGCCATCATTTCACCACGTCGCTCATAGTGCGCCGTCTGCTCGGAACAGACTTGCAGGGCAAGCGCGTCATAGACATGGGCACCGGAACCGGGATACTGGCCATCCTTGCGCTCAAACTCGGCGCATCTTCCGCCACGGGAATAGAGATAGACCGCATGGCATACGAGAATGCGATGGAGAACGGGAAGCTCAACGACAGCATGGCCTGCTTCATCCACGGCGACGCTTCGGCTCTCGACGGCCTCGCGCCGGCGGACCTTTTCATAGCCAACATAAACCGCAACATCCTGCTTGCCGACATGGCGCTCTATGCCGCGGCATTGAAACGCGGCGGCACGATGCTGCTCAGCGGCTTCTACAGCCGGGACGTGCCGATGCTCGCAGAAGAAGCCGCAAAGCTTGGCCTATCAGTACAAAACGCAGAATCGGACAACGACTGGACACTCCTGACCCTCCGCAAAAACTGACCTGCAATTTACGCCGCAAACCTGACAGGATTCATGAAACCGGTAAAATCCATTCTCGTGATACGCTTCCGGCAAATGGGCGACATGATATTGGCTACGGCCATGATAAACGCCCTGAAGGAGACTTATCCGGAGGCTACTGTGGACGTTGTGCTGAACGAGCGCATCGCCCCGCTTTTCCAACACCACAAAAGCATTGACAACATATTGGCCTTCAGCGATGACGAGCGTCACAATTTCCTGCAGTACCTTACGAAGGTGTGGAAGGTAGTCCACGCAAAGCATTACGATGTCATCATAGACATGCGCTCCACGGTCAATACGCTTCCCTTCACTTTGTTCAGCCTCGGCTCCAGATACAGGATGGGGATAAGGAAACCCTACACGCCGTTGCTGTTCAACCACCGAGTGGGCGGTTGCAAGAGCGACGAGTCGATGCTCGACCATAACTTCAAGCTCATACAGCCGTTGCTTCCCGACAACGGGAAGAGGACCGTCCACAGCAAGTTCACCATAGACATCACGGAAGCGGAGAAGGATGAGTTTGCCAAGCAGATGGCTGAAAAGGGGATTGACTTCACACGGCCGATAATGATAGCCGGCGTTACCGCGAAACTGCCGGAGAAGACATGGGTCAAAGAGCGTATGGCCGAGACGCTACGTCTGTTTCATAAAGAGTTTCCCGATTGCCAGATCATATTCAACTATGCGCCGGGCAGAGAGGAAGAGAGCGCGCTGGAAATCCACCGGATGCTGGATACCGACAAGGACATCCTTATAGACATACAGGCCAAAAGCCCCCGTGAGCTTGCGGCGATGGCATCGCTCTCCACCTTCTATTTCGGCAACGAGGGGGGAGCGCGTCATATCGTGCAGGCCATGGGGAAGCCGTCGTTCGTGATATGTTCCCCAATGGCAAGCAAGAAAACGTGGCTCCCGGAGGATGAAAAAATACCGACCGAGGGAATTTCCCCGGCCGACATAATAGCGGCCGACCGGTTGCCGGAGATGGACGCCGCGGCCCGTTATGACGCCATTACCGTGGAGAGGGTGTGGCAACGTTTACTTCCGTTCTGCAAGAAGCTTGGTATATAGCGCTATGTACTGCCGGGTATATTCGTCGTAGTTGAACTTGCGGCTGTAATCATAGGCCGCCTGCGCCTCGGGGCTGTCTCGGTGCCAGTGGGATATGCCGTCGGCCACCACCTCCGCCATGCTCTCCGGATTGTAGTCGTCCCAATATGAGGCGTGTTCGGAGCATACCTCCGGCAGGCTGCTGTAGCGCGACGAGAACACCTTGCAGCGCATACGCATTGCCTCCAGGACGGGAATGCCGAATCCTTCCAGACGGCTCGGGAACAGGAACGCGCACGCATTGGCGAACATCCAGTTTTTCTCTTCGTCGGTTATTATTCCAGTCAGCTCCACACGGCCGCATCCCCCGGTCTCTATCACTTTCCGCAAATCCTTGCTATAGCTGAAATGCGAGTCGCCGCAAATGTAGAGTTTCATGTCAGGAAAATACTTCATTATGGGCACGAGAGTGTGGAAATTCTTCTTTTCCCTGATTTGGCCGATGGTAAAGAAAAACTTCTCGCCGTCGGCTATGAAAGCGGGCTTCCTCTGCGCCTGGCGCTCTATGTCCTGTATGCCGTTATAGATGACCTGCAGTCCCTTCCCCTTCGGATTTAGGTGTTCAACTACATCATCGCGGACATAATTAGAAATGCAGGTGATATAATCGGCACGGGCGGCGAGCCATTTGGTGCGGAAGATGTGTTTTATGCGGTGTACCCCTTTCTTCTCTTTCAGATAGTTAAGGTCATGGATGGTGAGGAGCGATATTATGCCGCCGCCTCTCATGCCGAGAGATAATTGCTGGTCGGTGGCATGCCAAAGGTCAATCTTCCCCCGCCATTTCTTCAGTTCCGCATTCTTGTTCTCGGTGGAGACGTAGTCTATATTGTCGCCGAACGTGCCGACAAACTTTTTGGGAACAATAAAAATAAAATGGATGCCCGGCACATTGGCGGCGGCGAGGCGCGGGGCGAAGTTACGGCAAATCTCGCCGAAACCGCACATCGCGCCCAATTTCGAGAAGTCAACTATTACATTCTTCATACATCTGAAAGCCAATAACTTATGAGGGTTAAAGATGGAACAGGCGAAAATCGCCTTCACAAAGTTAGCAAATAAAATCGGTCTGCGCAAGAATCCGGCCACAATGTGGCAAAGAAGAATGTGGGCGGAAGGGATTATGTGCAATTTTTTTGTAATTTTAATAAAAATTAACACTTCGGGGGGGTAACGCGGATTTTTATTACTATCTTTGCAACCGGAATGAGTCGCTATTTGCAATCAGTTCTGTAACGAAGACCTCCGGTGGTATCCGTTTTCCACAATACGGTTGCCGCAATTCTGATATTTTCCTGTAAAATACCCGTAATATGACATAAAGTAATTTAATTTCCATATTTTTATTATTTAATCCACAAACACATGAAGAAACTTTTGATTTCTGCAATGGCCATAGCCTGCGTAGGCTTGGTCCTCACATCCTGCTCTTCCGACGAGCCTCTCAATGGCGGTGACGGTAGCGGCAAGATTACCTTCACGGCACAGCTTCCCGCCGAACTCGGCTCGCGTGCCTTCGGCGACGGCACTACTGCCAACACCCTTTCTTATTACGTCTACAAACATGGCGACAAGACCGTACTGATGACCGGCTCAACCGACATCAATCTATCGGCAACAGTACCTCTCGAGCTGGTGAACGGCGAAACATACGATGTAGTATTCCTGGCGCAATCTTCAAGCGCTCCGGAGGGTCTTTACTCTTACGCTTCGGACACCCAGAACTTTACCGTAGACTACACCAAGGCCGTTCAGAACAACGAGAACTGCGATGCGTTCTATGCTGTGAAGACAGTGACGGTGGCCGGCGGCACAACCGAAGAGGTGGACCTCTACCGTCCCTTCGCTCAGGTGAACTTCGGCACGGACGATGCCACGCAGAAAGTCGTCACCTCCGCCTACGGCGACAACCTCGCCCGGCTCAACACCACACTCTACATGAAGGTCGAGATGCCTAACGTCCTCAACCTCGTTAGCGGCGAACTCAGCGGCAACTCCACAGTCAACTTCACAGCAGCCGGAGTTCCCTCGCAGACCGAATTCCCCGCAGGCCCCAACCCGATGGACGGCTACCGTTATCTCTCGATGAACTATGTGCTGGCTTCCGCCAACGAGAATGATGTCAACGACCTGACTTTCACCGTAATGCGTGGTGAGGAAGTGATGAACACCATCAGCGTGCCCAACGCCCCGATGCGTGCCAACTATCAGACCAACATCTACGGTTCACTGCTGACCTCCAGCACCGACTTCACCGTCACCATCCAGCCCGCTTTCGCCGGAAACGCCGGCAATATCCAGTACTGGGACGGCACGGTGAAAACTCCCGTTGTAAACGAAGAAGCCAAGACCGTAAGCATCAACACCCCGGCCGAGTTCGCCGGCTTCGCGAAAATGGTCAACGACGGCAACAAGCTCGACGGTTATACAGTAACTCTTGAAAACGACATCGACCTCGCCAACCAGCCCTGGACACCGGTAGGGGGCGGTCAGGCCCAAGGTGAAGGCGGCTTCTACGGCGTATTCGACGGCAAGAACCACACCGTCTCGAACCTTAACTGCGTAGCTACCGGCGATAAAGCCGTGGCCGGTCTCTTCGGCAGCATTACAGGTATGGTCAAGAACGTCAACGTAGAGAATGCCAACGTCAGCAGCGACCACTATGCAGGCGGCGTCGTGGCTTACGTCTACAAGATGCTCAACCTCAACGACGGCAAGGAGTTCGGCGTAAAGGACTGCACCGTTAACGGTGGAAAGATAGTATCGAACTTCTATAACGGCGACAATGGCGACAAAGTAGGCGGCGTAGTAGGCGGCGTATGGCAAGGCGGCGCCACTATCTCCGGGAACAAAGCCAGCAACCTCACAGTGCAGGGTTACCGCCACGTAGGCGGCGTTATCGGCTGGATGGACTGGACAACTTCACTTCCGGCATTTAGGGTCAGCGGCAATACCGCCGACAATGTGACCATCATCCAGGATCTGGGCACAAACTATAATAATATCACCCCTTCTGACCTTATCGGAGCTGTAGTGGGTGCCACCCAAAAACATGCTCCCGGGCAGACCGCTACACCCGGTGGCGTCGGTATTTCAGGAAGCGTAGCCACGAATGTTCACATTATACTGAAGAACTATACTGCCGAAGGCCCTGTTTCCATCAACGCCGGCGGATATTCCAAGTATTTTGACACCACCGGTGTCGCTTCCTTAACATTGGACAAGATGGATGTCACTTCAATCTGTCTCGGACTCCGTACTCCGGTAACCATAAGCAACTGCACCATAACCAAAGCAGCAGTGCAACCAGCCGGTTCCGACCGTTACGGAATGTTCTTTGACTGTCTGATTCCCAACAAGGTATATAATCTCACGATTACCAACACCACAATCAAGTCGTCGTGGGGTCATGGAATTTTCATCCAGGGAAGTGCCGAAACCGCAGCTTCTGTTGCCAACGTCATCAATATCACCGGTTGCTCTTTCAGCAACTGGGGAGAGAAAGAGAAAGAAGAGGCAGACATCACCACATCTTGCGCCTTCAAGACCATCCGCACGGGCAACTTCGCCACGGAAGCCGCCTCGAAGGCTTGGGCTGACGATTTCATAAAGAACAACACGTTCGACGCAGCGACCCTCGCAACCGGCCGTAAGCATTGCGCCTTGGGCAGCGGCGACCAGCCCTCATTCTATTTCTAAGCAGAACACTCTTTTACACAATACAGGAGCCGCGACAGCAATGCCGCGGCTCTTTATTTGTATTGTCACGAACGAAGTTTCCGGTTCGGGATTATTTGGCTTGTTTGGTTATGCCGTTGGGGGTCCAGACGGAACGGGCGGCTATGGTGCGGTTCATTATCTCGGTGTTGCGGTCCAGATAGCTGCGGCCGTTGGTGGGATGGGAAAGGTGGTATTGCACGGCCTTGAACTTAAGGTAGCCTTTCTTCACGCCGGCGAAGTAGAGGCGGCAGGAGAGTTCGGAGTCTTCGCGGCCCCAGCCGTTTATGTCTTCGTTGTAACCGTTGACTTTAAGCAGGTCGCTTTTCCACACCGCCATATTGCTGCTCCGCGCGTAGGTGATGTCCTGCGAACGCAGGTTGGAGAAGAAGAGCGGCACTATGGGGAGGCGCAGCCGGTTGGCGGCATGGCGCATCCCCAACCAGTATTTCAGGATAGGGAAGAGGGTGAGCTTGCGCGAGATTACCTCTTCGGTAAACTCCTTTTTCAGCGACACACGCGAGCCGATGATGAAGTGGCCCGGTTTTGCAGCGCTTTTATGGTCGGCCACGAAGTCGGGATGCAACATCATGTCGCCGTCTATCTGGATGATATAGTCGCCGGAAGCGCGTTTTATGGCTTTGTTGCGGATGGTCCCAACGCGGAAACCGCAGTCTTCATGCCACACGTGGATGAGCGGCACGGGGCATTTGACTGCCATTCGGCGTATCAATGCGGCGGTTTCGGGACCCGAGCCGTCGTCGGCTACCAGCACTTCGTCGGGCATTTCGGTCTGCGCCAATACGGTGAGGAGCACCAGTTCGAGGCGGTCGGGGGAATTGTAAGTGGTGATGATGAGAGAAGTCTTCATGTCGTTTTAGAAGAGCAGGGCTATGTGGTAAACTGCGAAAGCGAGAACCCATGCCAGGGCGGTGTTATAGCACAGTGAGAAAGCGGCGTATCGCCACGAGCCGGTTTCGCGCACGATTGCGGCCAGCGTGGCCACACAGGGGCAGTATAGCAGCACGAAGACCATGAAGGCCAGAGCCGAGGCGGTGGAGAAGGGTGCTTCCCCGGTAAGCGGCGAAGGTGTGCGCAGCCGTTCGGAAAGCGCCTGCTCGTTGTCGTCGCCGACGTAGAGGACACCGAGGGTGGAGACCACGACCTCCTTGGCGGCGGCACCAGTGAGCAGCGATACCGACACGCGCCAGTCGAAATCCAAGGGGCGCACCACCGGTTCGGTGAAGTGCCCGATGTGGGCCAGGATGGAGTTGCTCTGCTGGTATTGGGTGGTGACCGCTTCCTCACGCTGTTCGGCGTCGAGGGTGGAGAGGTAATCCTGCGGCATTGAACCCAGTACTTCTTCGGAATACTGAGCGGGGACGTCGCTATGTTCGGCGCGCGGGAAGTAGGAGAGCGCCCAGATGATGACGGAGGCCACCAGTATCAGGCCGCCCATTTTCTGGAGGTATTGCCGTGCCTTAGACCACATGTCGCGAAGCACCGCTTTGGCGGTGGGGACGCGGTAGGGGGGAAGCTCCATCACAAAAGGCGTTTCGTCTTTCTTGAACCAGAAGCGGCGCAGCAGCCGCGCCGTGACGACGGCCACCGCTATGCCAAGGATGTAAAGACCGAAGAAAACCCATGTGCCCGAGTGCGGGAAGAAGGCGCCGCATAGCAGCACGTAGATAGGGATGCGCGCGGAGCATGACATGAAGGGGTTGACCAGAATGGTTATCAGTCGCGAGGAACGGCTTTCGATGATGCGCGACGACATGATGGCCGGCACGTTGCAGCCGAAGCCCATCACCAGCGGGATGAACGACTTTCCGTGGAGCCCCATGCGGTGCATCAGCTTGTCCATGATGAAAGCCACGCGCGCCATGTAGCCGGAATCCTCCATGAAGGAGATGAAAGCGTAGAGTATGAGGATGTTGGGAAGGAAGACAATGACGCCTCCCACGCCTCCTATCACGCCGTCGAGCAGAAGGTCTTTCAGCGGCCCGGGGTTCATGTAGCGCCCCAGCGTCTCGCTGAGCCAGGTGACACCGCTCTCCAGCCAGTCCATCGGGTATTGTCCCAGGGTGAAAGTGCACCAGAACATCAGCCACATCACCAGCAGGAAGATGGGGAAGCCGAAGAGCTTGTTGGTCACAATCTCGTCGATGACCTTGGTAGAGCGGCGCTCCTCCTTCTCACCCGCCACGAAAGTTTCGCGGAGGGCACCGCGTATGAAGCCGTATTTCTCGTCGGAGATGATGGTATTGATGTCTTCGCCGAGGTCACGGCGCAGTTGCTCGCGGGCGTTTTTCACCACTTCAAGGATGTGGGCGTGCGTGTCGGCGCGTTCTATCTGCTTGAGCATCTCGGGGTCGTCTTCCAGCAGCTTTACGGCTATGAAGCGCGGTGCGGCGTAGTGTCCTATGGAGTGGTCGGCCTTTATGGCGTCGATGATCTGCCGCATGGCTTTTTCCACTTCAGGACGCATCTTTACGTGGATGTGGCGCACGTCCGGATGTTTCATCTCATAGACCTTGATGATAGTGTCGAGGAGCTTGTCGATGCCGCGGCCGGTCGATGCCGTCGTGGGAACCACCGGGACGCCGAGCATCTTGCCCAGCAACTTGTAGTCAAGCACGTTGGGCGACTTCTTCAGCTCGTCGTACATGTTGAGGTCTATCACCATGCTGCGGTTCATGTCTATGAGTTCGGTGGTGAGGTAGAGGTTGCGTTCCAGGTTGGAGGCCACCACCACGTTCACGATCACGTCGGGCGTTTCCTCGCGCAGGTAGCGCATCACGTATTTCTCCTCGGGGGAATATGCCGATATGGAGTAAGTGCCGGGGAGGTCCACTATATTGAACGTGTAACCCTTGTAATGGATTTTACCCTCCTTTGCGGAAACAGTGACGCCGGCGTAGTTCCCCACATGCTCGTGTGAGCCGCTCACGCGGTTGAAGATGGAGGTCTTGCCGCAGTTGGGGTTGCCTATCAGTGCCACGTTGATGGTACGGCCGGGTTGCTCGGGGCGGTGTTCGCGCTCTTCGTGCTCGGCTGTTTCAGGCTTGGGAATCACCACGCTGTCCGAGAGGGCGTCGTCGAGTATGGGGACGATCTCTATCATCTCCGCTTCGGCGCGGCGCAGCGAGATTTCATAATTCATGAGGGCATACTTCACCGGGTCGTGAAGCGGCGCCTGGAGCAGCACCTCCACTTCGCGTCCGCGGACGAACCCCATCTCCATGACGCGCTTACGGAAGGCGCCGTGTCCCAGGATTTTAGTAATGACACATTTTTGTCCGGGTTTCAGGTCAGATAATTTCATATACAGTAGGAGGCGGCCGGAGGGGAGGTGCGGGTATCGGGAGAAAGGGGAGGGAGGGTCCCGACGGCCTGCCGCAAGTATTAAAAGTTTTCGTAACGTGCCGCGTTGGCGATGGCGTTCGTGCGCTTCGTGAGTGGAAACAAAACGCGTCGCCGGGCGGCGGATAATTTCAGTACGGCAAAGTTACAACAAAAAAACCGAATGGCCGCGTCTTTTCTGAAGAAATTTCAAATAAGCAAATTTTCAGGGGCATCCCGTATTCCTGTCGACAGACTTTTCTCCAATCTTGACGCTGCATTTAACGGAGAGAATCTTTTTACAAATCACAAAAGTATAAACGACTTCATTCTCAAAAAATAAAGAAATCTCTTCATAAGCAAGCATATCTTATGAATTTTAATAAAAATTAACATATTAAGAAGAGTAATACGGACTTTTTTGTCTAAATTTGCAGTTTGGTAATCCACATAACAAAGAAAATCCCGACAGAAAAATCTGGGTGTCTCTCGATGAACTACATTCTCGCCCCGCAGAATGAAAACGATGTCAATAATTTGACATTCAATGTATTGCGTGGTGAAACCGTGATGAATACCGTCAAGGTCCCGAATGTACCGATGCGTGCCAACTACCAGACTAACATCTATGGCGCGTTACTGACTTCGGCAACGAACTTCACTGTAACAATCAAACCCGCTTTCGCGGCAGAGACTAATTTGCCGCAGAACCTTCCGACCGGTTCCGCGCTTGTAGGCAACACCGTTTATCACAATATCAACGATGCACTCGCAGCCGCCGCTCCCACCGGAGAACCCGTGATGCTTGCCCCCTCGGATTACAACGTGAAAAACATCACATGGCCTGCGAGCGGCACAGTGAACCTCGTCGGTGTAAGCCCGGAAAAGACTTCGGTTTCAAATATAGGTTATCAGGAACTCCCCGCCGGATTAGAGATTGTAATGAGTAATCTTACGTTGGAAACCGAGATTAATCAATACAACCACACTTCCATGGGATTCAAGAACATCAAGAGCGCAGTTTATAACAATGTTACCTTCAACGGGGAGCATCACGCCTTTGCCTCTGAAAGCGAAACATTTAACAATTGTACATTCAAGTTTAATGAAGAAGCTTCAAAACCTCAGGGAAGCGGTCATTATAACATGTATTATGAGACCCCGGTAAATTTGGTCGTAAACAAATGTACGTTCACCAACAAATATAATAAAGGTATTCTTGTCTATAATAGCAATGCCCAAGATGTCCATGAACGTAATGTGACCGTCACAGACTGTACCTTCACGGCAGAAGAACCGCAGTACGGGAATGGCAATGTGTTGAAAGAGCGCGGAGCAGTAGAAATCCATACCGAAAAAATGGGAAATATGGGCGGAAACGTCATAATCACGAACTCGACCTGTAATGATATTTATACCAAGGGCCTTTGGTACGAAGTTAATAATAATACTAATACTCATTCCACTTTATTCAACGTTACAGTTAATGGAGTAAAGGTGCAGACAGCCGCCACTCCTGATTGAACTCGGAATTGACGCCGGTTCCTGCAATAGGACTCCGCCTGATTACGCAGATTGGAAACCGGCGCACCTGAGTACACACTTTAACAATTAACAAGCCTACACGTCACATCCTCCGGCGGTTAAACCTGTAAAACCGCACCGTCCTTGCAAAAGGGTGGTGCGGTTTTTTTTGCAAATTGTCCCGCCGTTGAGTGGATGCGTCAGTTTGATTTGCACATGACGGGGGGATTTTGTAATTTTGCACTTCAACACTTATCGAGATGAAAGAAATTATCGGGAAACAAAGATATGTATGGCTCGTGGCGGTCTGCATCCTGGCGTTCTTCGCCAATGCCGGAGTGCTCGACTCCGACATAATGGAGGCGCGAAACCTCGTCACGGCCCGCGAAATGGTAGAGTACGACAACTGGATGGTGCCGACGATGAACGGCGACCTGCGGCTGGAGAAACCGCCGCTGCCTACGTGGGTGGCGGCCATAATCGAGGCCGTGTCGCCTGAGAACATCGTGGCGCAACGTGCCGCCGCCGGTGTGATGGGAACGCTGTGGGCGCTGTTCTTCTTCCTGACCGTAAAAGTGATAGCTCGCAGCAAAAGGGCGGCACTGACCTCCACGCTGGTCTTCCTGACGTGCTACAATGTGATACTGATGGGGCGCACCGCCACGTGGGACATTTACTGCCATGCCTTCATGCAAGGGGCCGTATGGCTGCTTTTCAAGCTCTTCTACCGTCCGGAAACGGAGAGGAGGCGGGTGTGGACCTTCGTCGCTGCCGGACTCCTCATGGGCCTCTCGTTCATGAGCAAGGGGCCGGTTTCCTTCTTTGCGATGCTGCTTCCTTTCATCATAGGCTGCGCCTTCTACGGCCGTCCGCACGGCGGAAAGGGCACCGGCCTCGGGCTTACCCTGATGATAGCGCTGACGGTCGTGATTAGTGTGTGGTGGTACATCAGCGTCTATGTCTTCCACCCCGAAGTGGCGTCATACGTCTTCAACAAGGAGTCGGCCTCGTGGGTCAACCACAACGTGCGGCCGTGGTACTATTACTGGCGTTTCTTCGCCGAGATGGGAGTGTGGGCGCTGGCCACGCTGGCGGCGCTGTTCAGTCCACTGTTCCTGCGCCGGATGCGCCGCGACAAGGCGCTGCTCTTTGGCGTCACGTGGATGCTGGCCACTGTGATACTGCTCTCCTTCATGCCCGAAAAGAAGATGCGCTACCTGCTGCCGCTCTGCGCCCCGTGTGCCATGAGTGTCGGGCTGTGGCTCGAATGGGTGTCCGACAATTGGAACCGGGACAAATGGTCATGCCTGCTCTACCGCATCAACGGCTGGCTGATTACCGTCATCACCCTCGGCCTCTCCGGAGCGGTGATTTACCTTTGGCTGGGGATGGAGAAGGTGAACGCTTGGGTGGCGGTAGTGTGCGCCGTACTTTTCCTCGGCATCGCCGCGGTGATGGCCGTCACCACGGTGAAGGGACACGTCCACACATTCGTGGACAGCGTCTGCTGCATCTTCATAGTGGCCGAAGTCATGCTCATGGGGCAGATTTCGCACTTCTTCTCCAACCCGCAGTACAGCTCCATCTCCGCCACGCGCCACGACCCGCGCCTCCGCGGATATGACTTCTATTACCTGCATCCCACGCAGACGCCCCGCATGGAGATGGTGCTCGAAGCCGGCCGCAGGGTGCGTCCCCTCGACTATGCCAATCCGGATTCCGTAATGGCACGCCTGCCGATGGTCACCGTTTCCAACCGTCCGGTGGGTGAGCTCCTGCCCCGCGAAGTCCTGGCTCAGGTGGATACCGTATACATCGGCACTTATGACAACAACCACCATGCCCCCGGCAAACAGCATTACACCGACCTCCTCTACAACCGCATTACAATCATCAAGAAGAAGCAATGAACAAGACCTCGCAATATGAAATGACAATAGTCGTGCCCGTCTACAACGAGACCGACAACATGGAAAGGGTTGAGAAGGAGTTCTCCGACTACCTTAAGGAAGCCCCGATTTCCACTTGCGTCCTTTTCGTCAACGACGGCTCGAAGGACGATTCCCTCGACAAGATACGCGACATCTGCTCGCGCCGCCCGGACTTCTACTACATCTCCAGCTCGGTGAACCACGGCGTAAGCACCGCCATGAAGGCCGGCATCGACACCGTGGAAAGCCGCCTCATGGGGTACATAGACTCCGACCTGCAGACCACGCCCCACGACTTCCCGCTGCTCCTCAAACATGCCGACACCCACCAGATAGTGAGCGGCATACGCGCCAACCGCAAGGACTCGTGGTTCAAGAACACGCAGTCGAGGATAGCCAACTCCTTCCGCCGCTTCATGACCGGCGACACCGCCACCGACTCCGTATGCCCGCTCAAGGTGATGTGGACCGACTATGCCAAGCGGGTGCCCTTCTTCGAGGGGATGCACCGCTTCATGCCGGCGCTCATGATGCTCGAAGACGGCAAGTTCTACGAAGTGCCGGTGCGCCACTTCCCGCGCATCGCCGGAGTGTCGAAATACGGGCTGTGGAACCGCTTGGCCGGCCCCTTCTTCGCCTGCTTCGCATACCGCTGGATGAGGGCGAAATACATTCGCTATAACATAGATAACACCAACGTGAAATGACCGCCGCACAGTGGGGCATACTTTGCATCGGGCTGCTGGCACAGGGATTCTTCTCGGCGCGCATCCTCGTGCAGTGGATTCTCTCGGAACGCGCCAAGAAGGTGCTTTCCCCCTCGCTCTTCTGGATACTGAGCATCGCCGGGGCATACCTGCTTTGCATCTACGGCTGGCTGCGCAACGACTTCGCGATTGTGCTCGGGCAGTTCATCTCATATTACATCTACCTCTGGAACCTGAAGATGAAAGGGGTTTGGGCGCGTATACCCAAGATACCGGCGTGGATATTGCTGTTCACTCCGGTTGTGGCCATCGCGCTTGTGGCACGGAGCGCCGGCGATGCCGCGGACAAATTCTTCGGCGACCCGGACATCCCCGTCTGGCTCGTCGTCTACGGCAGCGCGGGGCAGGTTTTGTTCACATTGCGGTTCATCTACCAGTGGCTCGTCTCGCGGCATGACCGCGAGTCGGTGCTGCCCCCCGGCTTCTGGTGGATTTCCCTGTTAGGCTCCGGCATCATCATCAGCTACGCCATAATGCGCGTCGACGCCGTGCTCATCCTGGGCCAGAGCGTAGGCTTCATAGCCTACTGCCGCAACCTATGGATAGGGCGTCGCTCCCGCCTCAAACACCCGTAAATCCTCCCCAAATAAGAAACAAAGAGCTGACCGAAAATCAGCTCTTTTCTCATTTTAGCGGAATGTATATAAGGCTTGGGGCATTTCAATCTATCATCGTGAAGCCGGCCCAATAGAAGTGGGAGGGGTACTTCTGGCGCACCTGGTCGCGGGCGTAACGGAAGGCTTTGCGGAGGTCGCGGCTTCCCGTCAGCAGGTCGGTGTAGAAGTTGGTCATGAAACACTCGGTGGCCACGTCGCTGGCTTCCCATAGGTTCATCACTATGCTGCCGGCACCGGCTTTCTTGAAGGCGCGTTGCAGACCGTAGATTCCTTCGGAGGTCACTTCCCCCTGGCCGGAATGGCAGGAGGCGAGGCACACGAGGCCGAGGTTATGGAGGTCGAAGTGTGAAATCTCTTCGGCGCTGAGCATACCGGCGCCTTTTTCGAGGCCGAGGAACCCGCGGTTGCCTCCCGTCAGGTAAAGGCCGGAGAGAGACATGGCGTCGTCATACCCTTTTAGCGAAGCGGGGAGATTGCGGTCGTCCGGAGCATAGTAATAGCCGTGGGTGGAGAGGTGCAGCACGTCGGGCGAGTGGCCGTCCATCCCCAGGAACGTTGACTTCACTCCGAGGTCCCCGGTCAGCAGCGTAACATTGTCGCCGCCCATTAACCGCGAAATCTCCCGTACCTCCTTCAGCGACTGCGGGAACTGCTTGAGCCGCTTTCCGGAGGCAGGCTCGGCAATGCCGTAGTCGTAATTAAGGCCGCCGTAAAGCTGTGACGTAGATGAGGAAAGGGGACGGGAGGGGGCGAGCAGCTCGCGCGCCGAGGAGAGGCGCCGTAAGTCGTAACGGTCGCAAGCGGCGCCCTCATCTCCCATCGGCACCGCTTCGATGGCGAGCTTGTGGAACACTCCGGAGGGAACGTAATAGACCGTGCGGGCGTCGCCTATTATCGCGGCGAGGGGACGGCCCACTATGCGCGCCATGTCGGCGGCCGCTTCTCCGGTATAAAGGTTGCTCCAGACGCCACCCTCGAGCGAGAGCAGCGAGTCGAGTTCGGCGCCGTTGCAGACATAGTGCACTTTCGGGCGCGTCTGGTTGCGGCGTATCTCGAAGCAGACGTACTGGCGCGGTTTGCTCAGCGGCTTGAAGTCGGCGAAGTCGAGCAGTACTTCGTCATCTTTCAGCTTGGCTTTGACATCGCTGTAAGTAATGTCGGCGAAGGCGGCGAGGTTGCCGTATTGGGCACACGACTCGGCCAGCTCGGCATCGAGACGCTTTATCTCGTTGAAGACGGACGCCGTTCGCGACGGGTCGGCCTGCGGGTCTGCCATGAGTTCCGTAAGTGTATGCTGGAGGCTGTTCAAGGAGCGTAGCTTCTCTTTGTCGGCGTCCGTTCCATACTTTCCGATGATTTCGGCGCGGTTCTTTTCGGAAGCAAGCAGCAGACCTTTGGTCAGCAGCAACCCGTTGTAAGCCATCTCGGTGAAGTCATCCTCGTTGAACTTCGCCTCTATTCCGAAAGGAATCATATTGTAGATAATATCTATTGTTCCCCGGAGATAGGGTTGCCGCTTTTCTGAAGGAAGATAACGCAACTGCCTGGTGAGTTCGTCGCGGTATTGCGCTGCTACGTCCATATAGTATCTGCCACCCTCGATGGTGTCGCCGTCCTAGGCCAGGATATTGGCTACGTTGTAATAAGCCCAGCGGTAATCCTCGGAATCTTTTCCATGGAGTTGTTCCGTAAGTTCCATCCGCTTGGTGTATGCCGCCCTTGCTTCCGGAATTTTTTTCATACGGTAAAGGTTGTTGGCATACAGGTTGAGGTACTTCAGGTGCATGTCGCAGAGAGGGCGCATTTCCGAATATTTCAGTAGTGTCTTGAACGTCTTGTCGGCTTCTTCCCAGTCTTCGAATTGTCCCTCAATCATTGCTATGTTGTACAGTGTTTGAATCACCTCGTCAAGATGTTGTGTATATGGGCGAGGCACGCAATAGGTGACCGAATCCAAATACTGGTAGCAGTTCTTCTTGTCTTTAAGATTGGCGTAAGTCAAGGCAATCAGATTATAAGGCTCCACCAGATTAGGGGAGAGCGGTTCGGTGACACTTTTAAAAATTTCCAGCCTGTTTTTCCCATATACGAGGGCTTCTTCGAAATTATTCAGGTCCACCAAATTGAGCATTTGCAGACGCATATTCAACAGGTAACGGTCCTCTATGGAATCTTCCGGAACCATGGAGAGCGCCTGTTTGTAAAAGCTGCGGGCCAGCTCGAAGTTCTTGTCGTCTTTGGCTGTCTTGCCAGCCTTTAGGTAGTCCAAATAGGTGTCGGCGCGGCATATCGCCACCGCGGCCAACGCCAGTATTATGATCAGTCTTATCCGTTTCATTTCTTGATTTTTTTAAGCAACGCTTTTGCCTCTTTCTGATGTTCGCCTTCGGTCCTGCAATAAGTTTTCAACAGGTCGACGGCTTCGGCATGTCTGCCGCTCTCATAGAGGGCGTTGATTTTGAGCCACAGCAGCTCGTAGCGTTGGTCGGCTATCAGTCCGCGCTGATACTCGATGCGTTCGGGAGTCATGTCGGGGTCGATGACGGTGTAGGCCAGTGCCTCGTCAATCAATATTAATGCCTTGTCAGGCTTCCCCGATTCCATCAGGCCGACAATCTCGGAAAAGTCGGTGGAGCCGCCGCGGAACACGACAGCCGGTTCCGATTCCGCAGGTGCAGCCTCGGGAGGCGCCTCTGCCACCGGCTCGGCTTCATAGTACTCCGGCTCATCGGGAGCAGCTGCTTCGACCGGAGTTTCTGAGCTTCCGAGCGGACTGTGAGAGCTATTGCGGTCTCGCGGCACCATGTCGTAAGTATTCTTTTCCGGAGCATTATCCGAGAACCACGTGAAGCTTATACCGGCAATAAGAATTAGCATCACCGCGGCTCCGGTAGAAATCCAGAATAATGGACGGCGCCACAGTTTGCGCCCGGGCTTAGCCGAGGGTTTGGCTACGCGCATGGCCGCAGGAATGACCGTACAAGCCACATCGGCACGTTTGGCACGGGCTGCGGCAGCACGGCTGCCACGTCTGCGTGCGCGCTCTTTCCACTCCTCTTCCCAACGGTCCATCTCCGCCTTCTTCGAGGCTACCGACCTTATGGCACGCTCTATGCGTTTGTCTATATCTTCGCTCATCGTAGTCCGGCTTTTGCAAATGATTTGGTAATGTGTTTCTTAAGATTGGAGATGCACTTCGACTTGCGTGTCTTCAGTCCGTTGTAGGTGTTGTTCTCAGGGCGCGCGGCCAGAATCTCCTCCAGCGATTTCCGCTCGTAGTAGAAGAGCGTGAGTATTTCGAGACAACTCTTCGGGAGCGCCAGCAGGCACTGGCTCACAATGCGGTCCTTCTCCACCTCCGGGTCTTCGTCCCAGTATAGTTCCTCGAAGAAGTCCTCGCCGGAGACGCCCGTGCGCTCGTTGTATTGGGCCATAAACCGGCCGCTGTGTAGCAGTTCCAGGTACTTGTTTCCCACTATTCCCATGAAGTATTTCACCAGGTCGGGCACTTCGCTGTCGCCCTTGCGGGACGTGGCATGAACCGTTCCGTCGAGCAGGTAGACCTGGCCGCCCTCCATCTTCTCCCAAAGCAGGATGAAAGAATCCTGGAAGAGTTCGTCGCAGACATAGTCGCCGAGTCCTTTATATTGCGCGCGGCGCATGAAGAAGTGCGACCGGCATTTGTCATACCAGTACTGCTGCACCTTCTTGTCGCCGGAGCGGTAGGCTTCCACCACCTCGGCGTCGCTGTATTGTCTTAAGGGTGGAGGTGCCATTTTTTTCGGAATATCACGGAAAGGACGTTGCCCGTCTGCCCGGAGAGTTCGGGATTCTGTTCGCGTTTCGACTTATATTGGCGGGTTACGTATGAGTCGTTGATACTGTTATAGATAGCTTCGTCTGAAAGTCCGGCATATCTACGCCAGTTGTTCACCAGGATATGGGAGAGCTTGCCGTTGCCGCGGTATTCCTGGTTGAGCTGGTAATCGCGGCAGGCGCTTAGCGTGAGCCACGTCTCGTCACTCTGCCGGCTATGTGTGGCTTCCCTCTTTCCCGGAATCTTGAAGTCTGTATCCACGCCGCGCACCACCACCGGGTCTTCGTCGGCTTCGTCGCCGCGCGTGGAGTGGCAGCCATCCACTATCACTGCTATAACTCCCGTGTCGCCCACCTTGGAGCGCAGACGGGTCATGTAGACGGCTATCTCGTCGTCGCTGAGATGCTTCTCGCCGCGGTCGCTGGAGCAATACGTCATATAGGCATCGTAGGGAATCCACGCCTCGTCCTTGTCATCCTCCTCGTCGCCGTCAAGGTCGGTCATCATCTGGCCGTGTCCCGAGAAGTGGATATAGACGACGTCCCCCTCTCCCGCGCGGTCTATCAGCGACTCGAACGAGCCGGTAATGGCAGCTTTCGTGGCCTGACCGTTCACCAGAGTGGTAATGTCGGCGAATCCGTTGCTCTTCAGCATGTTCACCACCGGCGCCACGTCCCTGTCGCCGTTTATTTTGGGCCACGATTTGTCAAGCTGTGTGCCGAGGCCTATCACCAGGGCACGGCGTGTGGCCCCGTTACATGGAAGAATCGCCACTATAATGGCTATCACGGTCAGTATCAGATATTTTATAGTCTTCATCGTAGTTTTTAGTCATGTTTGCCAGTAACCAAAGGTCGGTAATGCTTTCCACCGCGTCTGTGAGACTGTCTTCGGCGCGAAGGGATGGCTTTTCAATCAGGAATGTTATAATGTCCCGCGTGGGAACGGTTGAGAATCTTTGACTTGTCATAAAGCTTTTCGGTTGTTTTATGACATAGAGGGGCCGGGGAGCGGAAACCTATCGCTGCCCGTAAAGTTCAATGAACTGCACGATGGCGCGGTGCTTGAGGTTGTATACGTTTGCCACCTTCATGCCGAGCATTTCGGCCACATCCTGCGCAGGATAGCCCTCTATGAGGAGCAGGCGTATGATGTTGGCGTAGCGGCGGTTCTGCATCTTCCGTAGTACGGCGTTGACGTCGATGGCTATCTGTATGCGCAGGTCGTCGTCGGAGGTCCCGTCGAGCGTTGCCATATCGTAGCCGTCGGCGTTGCGGGAGGAGAGCATCCGTTCGCGTATGCCGAGGAAGAAACGCCATGCCACCGGTATCATCCATGTGCGCAGACGGCAGTTGTTCTGTCCGCCGAAGCTGTCGAGCCGCGACCATCCGTCGCGCGAAAGGTAGAGGTAAAGCTCGCTTACCATCTCGTCGAAATCCACTTGGCCGCGGAACACTTCCATGCGGATGCGGTGGAGGATTCCGGCGGTCTCCTCGTAGAAGAATTTGCGGCTCATCCGGTTGTCGCCGTCTTTCAACGCCTTGACATACAAGGCGTCCGTGGGGTTGATTTGCTTGGGGGTGGCTGTTGTTTCCATGGGGTATAAATGTTTCTTTTATACCTAATGGAGCGTATCCCGGAAATGTAACCCACTTTTTTCAAAAAAATTTTTTATTCGGGCGGTGCTTCGGAGTCGTCGGGGGCCGTACGGGCTTGTGTTTCCTCTTTGCGCAGACGCTCTTCGGCGAACATTCGCTTCATCGTAGGGTTGCCGCGTGTCAGCTTCTTTATGGTGAAGTCGTTCTCTATAGCATCGCCGGCGCGCACCAGTTTCTGGTTGCTCGTCTCGAAGAGTTTCTTCACCTTCTGGAGGTTCTCTATCTGCTTTTCGGCGGCGGCGATAGCCTTGTCTATGCTCTCGAGGGCCGACTCGTGTTTCTTCTTATGGTCGTTGACGAACTTCATGAACTCGGAAGCGAAGCGGTTGCGGCGTTCCTCGAAGTTGGTTACGTCCACGCTCTGCGCCTGCGCCACGGCAAGGTCCCTGCGCAGCTCTATCAGGGTGTTCGCCTGTGCGCGCGACGTCTTGCTTATCAGCGAAATCACCGGCAGGAAGAACTGCGGGCGTATCACGTACATCTTGGCGTAGCGGTATGAGACATCCACAATCCCCTGGTTGTAAAGCTCGCTGTCGGCCTCCAGTGTGCTTACCAGCACGGCGTATTCGCACTGCTTGCGTGTGCGGTCTTTGTCGAGTTTGGCGAAGAAGTCTTCGTTGCGGTGTTTCGAGCGCGTGTTCTCGTCCTCGTTCTTCATCTCGAACATTATGGAGACGCACTCCGTGCCGTTGATATAGTCGCGGAACACGAAGTCCCCCTTGGTGCCCTCCACCACGTCGTTGTCTTTCTCGAGGGTGGCGTCGGGGAACGCGCCGAAGTTACGCGCCTGGTAGAACGAGTTGAAGCAATGCTGCTCCAGCGTCTCGCCGAGCATCTTGGTGGAGAGGCGGCTCTTTAGGTCGCGGTAACGCTCTATCTCCTCATCCTTGGCTTTCAGCACGGCGGCGTGCTGCTCCTTGAGTTCCAGTTCGCGTTTGCCGGCTTCCAGCTCCTTGGCTTCGAGCTTTCCGGAAAGTTCGCTGATTCTCCTTTCGTTTTCGTTGAGGAGGTCGCGGCTGCGGCTGCGTTCCTTCTCGAGGTCAAGCTCATGGCGCGAGTCGCTGGTTTCCAAGCGCTTGCGCAGGTCGGCAATCTCGGCGTCCTTTTTTGACGCCAACTCTCCGATTTTCTTCTGCGCTTCCGCGCGCTCCGTGGCGAGGGCGGCGTCGCGCAAGGCATCGTTGTTTGAGACGGCACCTTTCAGCGCCTCTATCTCCTGGCGCAGGTTGCTTATTTCGAGTTCTTTGGCCGAGATGCCGGCTTGCATTTCCTTTTCGGCTTCGAGGCGACGGGCTTTCTCTTCGGCCTCTTGACGGCTTTTCATGGCTTTGAGGCGACGGTTAAGTTCCGACTCGAACTCCTGGTTCTTCACCTGGTTCAGCAATTGGAGATACTCGTTGTCGGTAAGTTCGAACACCTTATGGCAGTGCGGACATTGTATAGACATAGGCGGGTATTAGTGATAAATAGATTCCGATGCAAAATTAATCAAAATAATCGGATCGGCCGTATATTTCTCCGAGAAATATTGGTGAAGTCAGATTCCCTCGAAGGGGCGGCCGGCGGCTTTCTCTATTCCGATGACGCACATGGCGGCGGCTTCGGCATCGGCTAACGCGTGGTGGTGGCTTTCCAGATCATAGCCGCAGCGGCGCGCTACGGTGGGCAGGCGGTGGTTGGGCAACGAGCGGCCGAAGACTTTGCGCGACGCCGTGCAGGTGCAGTAGAAGCGGTAGTCGGGATACGTCATTTCGTAGCGTCGGAAGGCGGCGCGGAGGCAGCCTTCGTCGAAGCGGCTGAAGTGTGCCACAAGCGGCAGTCCCTCGATGCGCTGTGCCACGTCGGCCCATACTTCGGGGAAGTAATCTTCGTTGTCGGTATCTTCGCGGGTCAGGCCGTGAACGCGCACATTGCCGGGGGAGTAATAGTTGGGGGCCGGATGTATCAGGCGGTAATAGCGGTCTGTGATTACGCCGTCGCGAACCACCACTATTCCCACGGAGCAGACGCTCGACGGGTTACCGTTGGCTGTCTCGAAGTCTATTGCTGCAAATTCTCTCATATATAAATAGGTGTGGGGAACACTGCGTTAGGGCGGAGTGTTCCCCATGGAAAAGTCGTTATCGGATTACCCTTGTCAGATGGCCGAGCGTATCACGCCACGCTGCGAGTTGTTCACGAAGTCAACTATCTCGTCGCGGAACGGAGACTGCGGCACCTTTTCGAGAATCTGCTTCACGGCGTTGGTGACGTTCAGGTCGCTGAGGTAGAGGTAACGGTAAACTTCGGCTATGGCGGCGATATCTTCGTCCGAGAAACCGTTGCGGTGCATGCCTATCGTGTTGAGGCCCACGTAGGAGATGGGTTCGCGGGCGGCCTTTACGAAGGGCGGGATGTCCTTGTTCACCAATGCTCCGCCTTGCAGCATAATGTTGCGTCCAAGGTGGCAGAACTGGTGGATGAGACTTCCGCCGCCAATTACTGCGGCATCGTCGATGTGCACTTCGCCGGCTATTTGCGAGGCGTTGGACATGATTACGCGGTTGCCGAGCACGCAGTCGTGTGCCACATGGCAGTATGCCATGATAAGGCAGTTTTCGCCCACTATGGTCTTGCCTGTGGAGGCGGTGCCGCGGTTAACGGTGGCACATTCGTGTATCGAGGTGCCGTTGCCGATATATGCGTATGTCTTCTCGCCGCGGAACTTGAGGTCTTGCGGCACTCCGGCTATCACGGCGCCGGGGAAGAGGGTCACTCCGTCGCCGATGCGGGCTCCGGGGAAAATGGTGACGTTACTGTGGATGACGCAGTTGTCGCCGATTTCCACGTCGTCGTGGATACGGGTGAAGCTGTCTATCTGCACGTTGTTGCCTATTCGGGCTTCCGGCGATATATCTACATATTTCATGATCAGTCAGTGTGTGATAAGGGAGGGGAGAGGGGTGTTTACTTGTTCTTGATAATCTGTGCCATGAATTCTGCTTCTGCCACAATCTTTTCGCCCACGAAGGCGTAACCCTTCACCACAGCGCAGCCGCGGCGTATCTCGGTCATAAGCTGCACGTGGAGCAGCAGCGTGTTGCCGGGCACCACTTTCTGGCGGAACTTGACATTGTCGATTTTCAGGAAATAGGTGGAGTAGCGTTCCGGCTCTTCGAGGTAGTTGAGCACCAGGACTCCGGCCGCCTGCGCCATGGCTTCCACCTGTAGCACGCCGGGCATCACCGGTTCCTGCGGGAAGTGCCCCGGGAAGAAGGGCTCGTTGACGGTAACGTTTTTCACGGCCACGGCGTGTTTGCGGTCTATCTCTATCACCTTGTCGATGAGCAGGAAGGGATAGCGGTGGGGGAGCAGCTTGCGTATGCCGTTGATGTCGATTACCGGCTCGACGTTGGGGTTATATAACGGAGCCTGTATCTCGGTGTGTTTCACGGCCTTGCGCAGCATCCGGGTGAAGCGGTTGTTGATAGTGTGCCCCGGGCGGATTGTTACGATGCGACCTTTCAGCGGACGGCCTATGAGCGCCATGTCGCCGATAACGTCCATCAGCTTGTGGCGGGCGGGCTCGTTGTCCCACTGAAGCGGCTTGGGATTGATGTACCCGAGATGGTCGAGCTTCATGGGAGGCATGTTCACCATCTCGCAGATGCGGTCGATGGTCGACTGCTCGGCCTTGCGGTCGTATATCACGATGGCGTTATCGAGGTCGCCGCCGCGGATGAGGCCGTGGTTCATCAGCGCCTCTATCTCCTTTACGAAGACGAATGTGCGCGCGCTGGCCACCTCCTGTTTGAAGAGGGTCAGGTCGTCGAGGATGGCGAACTGGTTGGGGAGCACGGGCGAGTTGTATTCCACCATGGCTTCCACGCTGAAGTTGTCGTCGGGATAGATTGTGATAACGGAGCCGCTCTCTTCGTCGCGTACCGTCATTTTCTCTTTGATAATGAAGAAGTCCTTGTCGGCGTTCTGTTCCTTGAGGCCCACTTCTTCAATCTTCTCCACGTAGCGGATGGCACTGCCGTCGAGGATGGGGAGTTCGGGGCCGTCTACGTCTATGAGGCAGTTGTCTATGCCGGCGGCGTAGAGAGCGGCGAGGGCATGCTCCACGGTGCTTACCACCACGTCGTTCTTGCCCAGCACTGTGCCGCGGGTAGTGTCCACTACATTTTCGGCCACGGCGTTGATTTCGGGTTGCCCCTCGAGGTCGGTGCGGCGGAATTTATAACCGTGGTTTTCGGGCGCCGGCCGGAAGGTGGCGGTAATTTCTATACCTGTGTGCAACCCTTTCCCTTTCAGGGTGAAAGGCGCTGCTAACGTCATCTGGTTCATATCTTCGGAGTTTCTTTGTTTGCTTGATTGTTACTTGGGGGAGGGGAGAATGTTCATTTCTTATTGAAGAGGGCTTCGAGGCGCTTGATGTAGACCTGGTTCTTGGCGAACTGGCGTGCGTCGATGGCCGGATAGCCGATGAGGCGGCGGCCGTCGCCGACACTGTTGGGGATGCCGGACTGCGCGCCGAACTGGTTGCGCGACCCTACGGTGATGTGTCCGGCGAACCCGCACTGGCCGCCCACGCTGTTCCAGTCTCCTATCTGCGTGGAGCCGGCTATTCCGGTCTGTGCGGCGAAGACGTTGTTGCTCCCTATGGTCACGTTGTGGGCCACCTGTATGAGGTTGTCGAGCTTGGTGCCGCGGCCCACGCGGGTAGCGCCGAAGGTGGCGCGGTCCACCGTTGTGTTGGCGCCTATCTCCACGTCGTCTTCCAGCACCACGATACCGGTCTGCGGTATCTTCTCGTAGCCGTCGGGACGCGGGGCGAAGCCGAAGCCGTCGGCCCCTATCACGGCGCCTGAGTGTATGACGCAGCGGGCGCCTATCTTGCACCCTTCGTAGATGCGGACGCCGGCGCGTATCACCGTGCCGTCGCCAATCTCCACGCCGTCGCCTATGTAGCTTTGCGGGTAAATCTGCACGTCGCGGCCTATCTTCACGCCGCGCCCTATGTATGCGAAAGCTCCCACGTAGGCGTCGTCGGGGATGACGGTCCCTTCCCCCACATGCACGGGTTGCTCCACGCCGCGGGGACGCGGCCGCAGGCTCTGCACATAGTTCAGGAGGTCGGCCAGCGTGGCGTAGGGGTCGTCCACCTTCAGCAGGGTGGTGGCCACGGGATGCTCAGGCTCGAAGTCGCGGCGCACGAGCACCGCCGTGGCGCCGGTGCCGTAGATGTGATGAGTATATTTGGGATTGGCGAGGAAGGTGATAGCTCCCTCTCCGGCTTCCTCTATTTTAGCGAAGTCGCGGATTACGGCATCGGCGTTTCCTACCACTTCGGCGCCGATGACCTTAGCCAGTTCTTTGACTGTAATTTCCATTTTGTAAGCGTGTCAAGGGGGCCGCTTCCGAGCTCCGGGGGAGCGCGTATACGACCCGTCGCGACCGTCCTGCGGCCACTAAAACGCTGCAAAGGTAGTATTTTTTTAGCATATAGCCAATTAAAAGTGCCGAAAACTTCATATTCCTCCCTGCCGAAGGTTGAAAAACGCCTCCGCCGAGCCTCCCTCGGCAGTCTACACGGGATGCTTTTTAGCTTATTTTGCTAAAAAATTTGCTAGCATCAGAAAAAAAACTTACCTTTGCCGGAGAAAACGGACAGCGCCCCGGAGTGTGGATAATATTGATTGACAAATAGATTCCTAATCCCGGGGTTCGGTAGAAAACGGCTGTGGTTTTCGCGACTAACCGACATATCAACCTTTAAAATAATAACATCAATGGAAATTTCGCACATCGAACACATCGGTATAGCAGTTCCCGACCTGGAGAAAGCTATCAAGTATTACGAAGAAGTTCTCGGCCTTAAATGCTACAAGAAAGAGGTAGTGGCCGACCAGAAAGTGACCACCGCTTTCATCAAGGTAGGCGACACCAAGATCGAACTCCTCGAAGCTACTTCCCCCGACAGCACCATCGCCAAGTTCATCGAGAAGAACGGCGGCCGCGGCGGCATGCACCACATTGCCTTCGCAGTGGAAGACGGTGTGGCCAACGCACTGGCAGAGGCTGAAGAGAAAGGCGTACGCCTCATCGACAAGGCTCCGCGCGGCGGCGCCGACGGCCTCCAGATAGCTTTCCTGCACCCGAAGAGCACCGAGGCGGTTCTCACGGAGCTTTGCGAAGACCCCTCCAAAAAATAACATTCCCGCCGGTTTGAAGAGTACGGGACGTCCCTCCGGGCCCGATACCGCGGCCCGCTTCGCACCATTATTATAAGGTGTCACGGCGTAATGGCGTCCCCGCACTCGTAACCACAAAACATCATACAACTCACAACGATAATGGGTAAATCACAAGAAAAAATCCAGGAACTCATTGACAAACGTTCCGAAGCCCGCCTCGGTGGCGGCGAAAAAGCCATCGAAAAACAGCATGCCCGCGGTAAATACACCGCCCGCGAACGCATAGACCAGCTCCTCGACAAGGACAGCTTCGAGGAACTCGACATGTTCGTGACACACCGTTGCACCAACTTCAACCAGGACAAGAAACACATCCTCGGCGACGGCGTAGTTACAGGTTACGGTACAATCGAAGGCCGTCTGGTGTATGTCTTCGCACAGGACTTCACCGTCTTCGGCGGCTCTCTCTCCGAGACCATGGCACAGAAGATCTGCAAGGTTATGGACCTGGCCATGAAGATGGGCGCTCCCATCATCGGCCTCAACGACTCGGGCGGCGCACGTATCCAGGAGGGTATCAACGCCCTGGCCGGCTACTCTGAAATCTTCAAGCGCAACATCCTCGCTTCGGGTGTCGTTCCCCAGATTTCAGCCATCCTCGGTCCCTGCGCAGGCGGTGCCGTATATAGCCCCGCGCTCACCGACTTCACCATCATGACCAAAGGCATCAGCTACATGTTCCTCACAGGCCCGACGGTAGTGAAAACCGTTACCGGCGAGGACGTTACGCAGGAACAGCTCGGCGGCGCGTCGGTCCATGCCACCAAGAGCGGCGTGACACACTTCGCTACCGAAGATGGCGAAGAGGCCCTCAAGCTCATCCGCAAGCTCATCAGCTACATGCCGCAGAACAACATGGAGGAAACTCCGCTGGTCAACTGCACCGACCCCATCGACCGCCTCGAAGACAAGCTCAACGACATCGTGCCTGACAATCCCCGCCGCTCTTACGATATGTATGACGTCATCCACGCCATCGTAGACAACGGCGAGTTCCTCGAAGTGCAGCGCGACTATGCCAAGAACATCATCGTGGGTTTCGCACGCATGAACGGCCAGTCGGTCGGCGTCGTTGCCAACCAGCCGAAGGTGCTCGCCGGCGTGCTCGACTGCAACGCTTCGCGCAAGGCAGCCCGCTTCGTGCGCTTCTGCGACTGCTTCAACATTCCTCTGGTAACGCTCGTCGACGTACCGGGCTTCCTCCCCGGCACAGGGCAGGAATACCAGGGCGTCATCCTGCACGGCGCCAAGCTTCTCTACGCCTACGGCGAGGCTACGGTGCCCAAGGTTACCGTCACACTGCGCAAGAGCTACGGCGGTAGCCACATCGTGATGAGCTGCAAGCAGCTCCGCGGCGACATGAACTACGCGTGGCCCACCGCCGAAATCGCCGTTATGGGCGCCGAAGGTGCGGTAGGCGTGCTCTACGCCAAGGAAGCAAAGGCCCAGGCAGACCCCAAAGCATTCATCAAAGAGAAGGAGGAAGAATACCGCAACCTCTTCGCAAACCCCTACAACGCAGCCAAATACGGCTACATCGACGATGTCATCGAGCCGCGTAACACACGTTTCCGCGTGATCCGCGCCCTCCAGATGCTCGCTACCAAGAAGGAGACGAATCCCGCCAAGAAACACGGCAACATTCCTCTCTGACACTCTGAGGCCGTCCTCCCCGCCATTAGCTGCCATAGCTAATGCTATGCGAGGCAGTCAAGCGGTGAGAGACGGCGGCTTCTTTGTGAAGCAATGACTTCATCACATCTCTGAATAACGAAAATGACAAAGAAAGTTTTAATAACTTCCGCTGTCGGCATCACGATGCTGGCGGGGCTTCTTGCCCCGTCGGCATTCGCTGTTTCTCCGGAGGGGCAGCTCCCCGACACCGTTGCCAACGGCCAGGTCTATGTCCCCGCAGGCGACGTGGACTCTCGCGAAATCGACGCCGTGGAGGAGAGCCCCGTGGCTCAGGAAATGCTCAAGGTAGAGAAGAAGAAACCCGGCATGACCCAGGAGGAGAAGAAACGCAACGCCGAGACCAACGACAAGTCCGGCGGCGGAATCACCATCATAGCCATGTGCATCGTGGTGGCGGCTCTGGCCGTGCTGAGCATCCTCTTCTTCATCTTCGGCAAGATTTCCTCAACCCTGCTTGCCCGCAAGAAACAGCGCACCATCGGCGAGACCGCTCCCCACGCAGCCGACGGGGAGGTGGACACCGGCGAGACGATAGCCGCCATAGGCATGGCCCTGGCCGAGCACCTCTACGGCAGCGGACACGACCTGGAGCGCACCATCCTCACCCTGCGCCGCATGAAACGTGCCTACAGCCCCTGGAACTCCAAAATCTATAACATCCGTCACGTCCCGGAGCAGCCCGTTTCCAAGAACCGTCTCTGAGCCGGCAGCCCCGCTACCCGCTCCTTCAACATCCTTTCCTACAGGGAAAAAGACAGTTAAGGTAAAGTAAAAATATAAGCCTGCCGGGCAGCCGGCGCATCTACGGCGCAGAACCTGCGGCAGGACGCAAACTACGAAATATGAAACTGAAAGAATATAAATATAAAATCAACGGAACCAAATTCACCGTAGGGGTCGGCGACATCACCGACAACACCGTCCACGTGGAGGTCAACGGCGTCCCTTACGAAGTGGAAATAGACAAGGAAGCCAAGACCGTAAGCGTGCCCGGCATCATGAAACGCCCGGCGGCCGCCCCGCGCACCGAAACCGGCGAAAAGTTTATCGCAACCCCCGAAGTCCCGAACGGCGGCGCCTCGGCCGTGAAGTCACCTCTGCCCGGCACCATCACCACTATCTCCGTAAAGGCGGGCGACCAGGTCAAGACCGGCGACACCGTGTGCGTGCTCGAAGCCATGAAGATGGAAAACAACGTCCACTCGCAGGTCAGCGGAACCGTTACCAAGATTCTTGTCAACCCCGGCGACTCCGTGCTCGAAGGTGCCGACATTATGATAATAGAATAAGCTACCGCCCCCTATGATTCTCTTACAAGAAACGTCCTCGTTCGCATCCTTTCTGGAGAACACCATACAGACCTTCTGGGGGTTCACCGGGTTCGCCAACTGCGAGTGGACCAACATCGTAATGCTCCTCGTGGGCTGCTTCTTCGTCTACCTGGCCATCAAAAAGAACTTCGAGCCGCTTCTGCTCGTCCCCATCGGCTTCGGTATGCTCATCGGCAACATCCCTTTCCAGGAGGGGATGGAAATCGGCATCTACGAAGAGGGGAGTGTGCTCAACATCCTCTACAACGGCGTTGAGAAAGGGTGGTACCCGCCGCTCATCTTCCTGGGCATCGGCGCCATGACCGACTTCGGCGCGCTGCTTGCCAACCCCAAGCTGATGATTATCGGCGCCTGCGCACAGTTCGGTATCTTCGGCGCCTACATGCTCGCCCTGCTCTGCGGCTTCGACCCGCTGCAGGCAGGCTGTGTGGCAATCATCGGCGGCGCCGACGGACCTACCGCCATCTTCACCACCTCGAAGCTCGACCCCAAGCTCCTTGGAGCCGTCGCGGTGTCGGCCTACTCCTATATGGCCCTCATCCCGCTCATACAGCCGCCGCTCATGCGCCTCTTCACCACCCGTAAGGAGCGACTCATCAAGATGAAACCCGCCCGCGTGGTGTCGCAGAACGAGAAGATTATCTTCCCCGTGGTGGGGCTTATCCTCACATGCTTCGTGGTGCCCTCGGGTATTCCCCTTCTGGGTATGCTCTTCTTCGGCAACATACTGCGCGAGAGCGGCGTCACCTCGCGTCTGGCCAAGACAGCCAGCAACGCCATGACCGACATCGTGACCATCCTGCTCGGCCTTACCGTGGGCGCCTCCACGCAGGCCGACCGTTTCCTCACCGTCGACACGCTGAAGATTTTCGGCCTCGGATTCCTGGCCTTCATCATCGCCTCGTCGGCAGGTGTCCTCTCGGTGAAACTCTTCAACCTCTTCCTCCCCAAGCACCGCAAAATCAACCCGCTCATCGGCAACGCCGGTGTGTCGGCAGTTCCTATGTCGGCACGTATCTCCAACAACGTAGGTCTGGAATACGACCCGTCCAACTACCTCCTGATGCACGCCATGGGCCCGAACGTTGCCGGTGTAATCGGCTCGGCCGTAGCCGCCGGCGTACTGCTCAGCTTCCTCGGTTGATACCGCCGGAACTCTTTACCACACACGGGGACAATCGGCCACGACCCGCGGCCCTTGTCCCCGCAAGTGTTTCCGCCCCTCTCCCCGTTAACTGAAACTGGCACAAGTTTTGCCACTCCCAGCGCCATTATCGTCATTACTTTATGGACCGAAATATTGAAAACTCCCTGCGCCAGGTGCGCGACCGGATAAAGGGGCGCAAAGCGCTCTGCGCCGCAGCCTCGCTGCGCTCCCTCCTCACCTCCCATCCCCGCTTCACGGCGCTCCTCCCCGAGCTCGACCGCGTAGTGGAGTCATACAACTACATGGCTGCCTTCATGTTCCGCGGCACTCCCGACCAAGGGCGCGAACGCTTCTTCCGCGACACGCTGGAAGCCCTCTCGACCCTCACCCGCCGCGCCGAACGCCTCGCACGGGGCGCCGACGCCCCCGGCCTCTATTACGCCGAAATGCGCACGCAGAGCTACTCCGCGGAAACCCTCCCCGCCATGCTCGGCCGTTACGCCGACCTCTCGGCACAGCTGCAACTCGCCTGCGCCGCCGAAGCCGACGACACACCGCTGCGCTCCGAACGCGAGGCGCTGCTTATCCGCATCTTCAACTACGTGTGGGTCACTATGCCCCTTACTGACGCCGACTTCAAGCTCCTCACCGCCACCGCCGCCGACCCTGACGCCGACTTCCCCCTCGCCTCGCAGATAATAACGGCACTGTTCCTCGGCGCGTTGCAATACTACGAGCGCGGCCGTCTCCTCGCTCTGCTCGACATCTACGACGGCACCCGCGACCTGAAGACCCGGGCCCGCGCACTCATGGCCTTAGCCCTCGCGCTGTACGCCACACGCGCCGAAGCCGCAGCAGACGATGCCGTTTCAGACCGCCTCGAAGAGTGGAAGCAGGATGACGCCAACCTGCGCCGCCTCCGTTCAGTTATCATGGAAATAGTGCGCACGCTCGACACCGAACGTGTGACACGCAACCTGCGCTCCGAGATGATGACCGACATCAAGGAGATGCGCCCCGTCATAGAGCGCCTCATGCGCGACATGGACCCCGGCTCGGAGGAGGGCTATAACCCCGACTGGGAAGAGATGCTGCGCAATTCCGGACTGGAAGAGAAGCTGAGCCGCCTGGGCGAGATGCAGGAGGAGGGCGCCGACATGATGTACCTCGCTTTCTCCAACCTCAAGAACTTCCCTTTCTTCCGTGACCTCCCCAACTGGTTCCTGCCTTTCGACGGGCGCCACACGCAGCTCCGCGACTCCGCCGCCGACACGCGCGGCGCGCTCTCCTTCCTGCTGGAAACGCCGGGACTCCTCTGCGACTCCGACAAATACTCGCTGGCACTCTCCGTCGTCCGTATGCCACAGGTGCAGAAGGAGATGCTCACCTCGCAGATGGGCGACCAGATGGAGCAGGTGCGGCAGGCCATGGCCGAGGCGCAGCTCCACGTCAGCGATGCCGACCGCATCTTCAACACCGAGGCGCTCGTCTATGTGCGCGACATAAACCGCTTCCTCAAACTCTTCCGCGCCAAAGGGGAGTTCACCGACATCCTGCGTCCCCCCTTCACCCTCGGCGACTTCCCGTACGTGAGCAGCGAACTTACTTCCGACGCCGGCTTCACGCAACTCCTCGGCGAGTTCTATCTGAAACGCGGTTATTACGGCGATGCCCGCGACATGTTCTCGCTCCTCGAACAGCAGGGGGAAGCATCCCCGGGGCTTTACGAGAAGCTGGCTTTCGCCCACGAAAAGCAGGGCAACCTCGACCAGGCGTCCCTCTACCTGCGCAAGGCGGAGCTCTTCAACCCCGACAGCCGCTGGCTGGTCAAGCGCATCGCCGCCGTGAGCCGCGCCCTCTTGCGGTACGACGACGCAGAGGAATACTACCGCCGCGCCCTGGAACAGGAACCGGACTCCGTGCCCCTCAACATGCAGCTCGCCGGTGTCCTCCTCGCCCTGGAGAAGCATGAAGAGGCGCGCAAACTCTATTATAAGGTGAACTACCTGCATCCCGGCCACCTCGACTCGCTGCGCGGCATAGCATGGTGCGAGTTCATGCTCGGCGACCTCGACCGTTCGCTGGATCACTATGCCGCCGTCCTCGCCGACGACGGCGCCACGCACACCGACCACCTCAATGCCGGGCACGCTTTCATGCGCCGCGGGGAGACGCGACAGGCCCTCGACGAATACCGCCGCGGCGTCGCCGTCCCCGGCACCGGAAAACCCGACCCTGAGAAACTCCGCGAACTGCAAGGCGACCGCTCGCTGCTGGTCTCGCTCGGTGTCCCCGCAACGGATTTCGACATAACCTGCGACCTCCTCGCCGCCGGGAAGGGAGATATTTAACACGGATGCAATTCAGTGGCTGTGCCCGGAACTTTTCCCCCGTAAAGATTGTTAAAAAATAAGAATAGTACAAGGAGAGAGCATGAATGATTACCGAAAAGGTCATAGAGGAAATATATAAGAAATACGGACGCAAACGCAAGGACTCGGAGCCTGACATCCCTTATTACATAGAGATGCTCGCGCCGTACCACAACATTGTGGAAGACGAGGATGAAATCATCATACGCAGCCTCGACCAGTTCAACCCGTTCCGGCGGTTCCTGAAACGCGCATTGCTCGCCATCCTCGAGTTCGACAAAGACGTGGCATTCGTATTCAAGAACCACATACTCTTCCTGAGCCGCTCCAATCCCGACATCCGCATCCACATCCGCCTCAAAGAGAAGAAACCGAGCTTCTTCAGCCGCCTCTTCGGCAAAAGCGACGAGTAAACCACCCACATGAATAGCCCGACCTTATATATAATAGCAGGATATATAATAGCAGGCTGCAACGGTGCCGGCAAGACCACCGCTTCGATGACCATTCTTCCGGAAATCCTCGAATGCCTGGAGTTCGTCAATGCCGACGAGATAGCCAAAGGGCTTTCACCTTTCCGCCCCGGGGAGGTAGCCATCGAGGCCGGGAGGTTAATGCTTGAGCGCATAGATTACCTCCTGGGAAAAGGAGAGAGTTTCGCCATAGAGACCACGCTTGCCACCAAGTCATACCGCAAACTCGTATTCCGCGCACGCGAAGCCGGGTATCGGGTAATACTCCTGTACTTCTGGCTTCCGACACCGCAAATGGCCGAGCAGCGGGTGGCAAGACGCGTAGCCGCCGGAGGACACGACATCCCCGCAGAAGTGATACATCGCCGCTACTGGGCGGGATTAAGAAACCTTTTCGAGATATATGCTCCGATAGTGGACCTCTGGTCACTTTATGATAACCACAAGAGACTTATCCCGATAGTAAACAATGGCGTCATAGTAAATAACAAGCGTCTTAGAAAAATCAGAACGTTATGTCAGAAGAAGAGAGATTAAAGCTTGGTAACAAGATTATAGAAGGCATCTGGGAGGCTCAGCGCAAGCTTTATGAGCGGAAAGCCA
>ERZ780207.630-NODE-630-length-36281-cov-8.355849_pt1 | contig 36281 bp, 28 predicted proteins | sample MGYA00510977_ERZ780207 | MGnify/ENA primary metagenome ERZ780207 (study PRJEB29588, sample SAMEA2151383) | human gut metagenome | biome: human gut; feature: human-associated habitat; material: faeces | place: Denmark | collected 2008/2010 ...
GCCGAAAAGCACACGCACCTTGCCGTTGTTCATATCCTCGAACAGCCGTTTTCTTGCCCGTTCGGTCGTGGCGCATTGGATAAACTGTATTTCGTCCGCCGGAATACCCAACCGCACCAGTTTCTCCTTGATGTCACAGTAGATGTTCCACTCGTTCGGTTTGTACGTGCCAAGGTCGCTGAAAACGAACTGAGTACCCCGGTTGGCGTTCGAGCGCATATAATAATCATAGATTGTCCTTGCGCAGATAGAAGCCTTGTTGCCGGCATCGTCACTGAACTTGTCGCCCAACAAACGCATGTCGAGAGCCATTTTTCGGGCTACATTGGTTGCAATCAGCATCTTTGCCTTGTCGAGGTTGTCAGGTTCGGGTATGTCAAGTCCCAAATCCTCCCATTCGCCAGTTTTGGCGAACGACACCAACCGACCGATCATTTCCTCCTGCTGGATAGTCGGCGCATGAGAGAGGAAACGCACATTTTTCTCCGGTACATCGAGGTTTATCATGTCGGCAGTGCGATAATCGGTAATTTCACGCAGGAACATTGCCAGTTCCGGCACTTTGATGTAGGTGCGGAAACACTCTTTGCGCTTGATTGCACCTGTCACGTTCAGCTCATAGTCAGCGGTCTTTTGCGTAAATATTGCCGCCCACGCATCAAAGCACGAAATCTGCTGACGCTGCAGTTCGCGTGGGCGTAAATATTTGAACATCACATAAAGTTCCGTAAGGGCATTGACAACGACAGTGCCCGACAAGAATGTTGCGCCCAAATCACGCCCTGTCCGGTGCTGAATGTCACGAATGGCAAACAAGAGGTTCATCGCCCTTTGCGAGCCTCGTGTGTTGCCGATACCTGCAACTCTTGTGTGTCGTGTCTGAAACATTAAGTTCTTGAAAATGTGGCATTCATCGACAAATATATGGTCTATGCCCATCGAGTGAAAATCCACCGTTTCATCTTTCCTTTCATTGATTTTCATCCGAAGTTCCTGAAGTTTGGCCGAAAGGTTCTGTTTGCGCTTTTCCAGCCCCTCTTGCATCCTGCCGCTACGGTAGCGCATAGTGGACTGCTCCAGCACTTCCAGATTGCGCTCTACGTCGTTCAGTTCTTCCGTGAATATCTCCATCATCGTTACCTCTGACTGCGGTATCTTGGCAAACTGGTCGTGTGTCAGGATAATACAGTCCCAATTATTGTTTTTTATCTTGGAAAACACCTCTTTGCGGTTGGCAGGGGTGAAATCCTCCTTGCCGGGATAGAGTATCTTTGCCGAGGGATAAGCCTTGCGGAAGGTGTCGGCAATCTCGTGAACGTTGGCTTTCAAGCCTATAATCATGGGCTTTTGCGCCAATCCGAGACGTTTCATTTCGTAGGCTGCGACACACATAATCATCGTCTTGCCCGTGCCTACCTCGTGCCAGCAGATGCCGCCGCCGAGCTGCTTAATCATCCAAATCGCATCCTTTTGCGAGGGATAGAGGCTGTCGTATGGGAACTGCTCGAAAGAAAGTCCGGGGAAAGTCTGTGCCGAACCGTCATAGGACGGACGCACATAGCAATTGAAGCGTTCGTTATACACCCTTGCAAGCTCGTTGCGCACTTCTGCCGACTGGTTGTCGAGCCATTCATTGAAACGGGTTCTTATCTCCTGTATCTTGGCCGCCGCTTCCTGTATGGCTTCCTCGTCCGGCACACGCACCTTTTCACCGTTGCGCTCTATCTCTTTCGTTATTTCGGGTACGGTATCTTGCAAGGCATGTACGAACAACTCCTCGCCGTTGTAGTTTCGCACGGAATAGGTGTTGTAGGCTACGGGGGAATACCCTTGCAGACGCACCAGATAGGTGTCGTTCACATCGAAGTACATCACACTGGTTTCCGTTCCGAAAAGTTCTGCTGCAAACTCGGCATATAAAGTCGTGTCGATCCAGCGTTCGCCCATATTGATATCGAGTTCTTCAAACGGTATCGGTTCGGGTGCGGCGGCCTCCAATGCTTTAATGGCGGCTTCCGTCCACTCCTTTCTTTTGTCCGAGAGGTCGGGCAGACAGGAAACAACCTCTTTACACTTGTCGATGACATTGCCTGCAAGGAAACAGCCTTTGTGTTCCCATGCGTCACGGACGGGATTATAGAAAATCTCGTCTTTGAGGTCGCCGATAATCTCTTCCTCGTCCTTTCCGGTGGTCTGCATCAGATAATCCATATCCACACAGCCGTAAAAGTTCAGGCAGCTTGCCAACGCTTCTGTTGGGGTCAGTTTCTTGTCGGTGTCTATCTTCTTGAATGCTACGGGTTCGCGCATGATATCGGCTTTGAATATATCTTTGCCTACCTGCATTTCAATCGTGAACACCTCCACGCCGAGGCTGTCAAGCATGATAAACTCCTTGTTGTCGTTCGCATGGAAATAGCCCCACTTGGCTACGAAAGCGTCATAAAGCGTGTTCAACTGTTCACGCAAATACGGTTGCTCCTTTTGTTCCTCCCGTTCTTTGGCTGACAGTTCAAAGTATGCCTTACGGATAGGGAAATAGTCGTTTGCCCTGTCCGTGTTCACCTTGCCCTCGTCCACCGGCACGAAATCGACTGCCATTTCTTCATAATGACTTGATTTGCGGAAGCGGATAACACCGACCTGCCCCTCGAATGCCACCATTGCGCCCTCTTTCATCCATGCTTCCTGCTCGTCCGTGTAGGCACGTCTGCCTCTGTTCGCTGTCTCAATGGCTGTGCTGCCGAAAAGCGACATCTGCGCCGGAGCTTCGCCGCATCCGTCACCCATGAAAAGCCCTTTGCGGAAATAGCGGTCAAAATCATGCTTGAGCAATGCGGAAAGGTATTGCGACATGGCATTTTCATCGCCGAGCCACTGGTATTTGCGTACATACTTGCCGTACTGGTTCATCACAATGCGGCTTCCGGTTGCCAATGCGGTTTTGGGCATGGTAAAAATCCGGTTGGTGTTCTCCGTCATTGTTCCTGCCGCTTCGACCTTTTCCTTGTAGGTCTGCAGAAACGACCGCTCACGGAGCGACAATGCCGCTTTGTGCGTATGCTTTTGGAATACAAGTAAGTCGCTGCCTACCTCGATGCCGCCTGTCTGCATGAAAAGTGTGTCGGGCAGACGGATTGCGCTAATCAGGTCGGCATTGTTCACAAGATACTCGCGCACGAACTTGTTGCCTGCCGTGTCCGCTATGCCTCTCGATGTGATAAAGGCCAGCAGACCGCCCTCGTTGAGCAATTCCATAGCCTTGACGAAAAAGTAGTTGTGTATGGTTTTGGTGGCCTGTTCGTATGCGCCGCCTTTCTTCCACAGCTCCGCATCGAACACACGGAAATTCCCGAACGGGATATTGGAGGCAATGACATCGAATTTCGTATGCTCGAAACCCATTTCTCCGATTGTCTCAAATCCGCCCGTACTTGTTATCGTATCATCTTGCAATAACGAAAGTATCAACCCCGAAATATGGTCTTTCTCAATGGCATAGTCATACGTGTCCGGCATGGCTACGGGCAGGAAACCGCCAATTCCTGCGGACGGTTCGAGAAACGAGCGCATTTGCAGCCCGTTTTGTCGGAACGTGGCGTGTATTTGCCTTGCCACCGCATCGACAATGAATTTCGGCGTGTAAAAAGCGGTCAGGACAGACGCCTTGATACTCTCGGTAACGGCTTGCCGCATCGGTTCCGTGAAATAGGGATATGCGTCTATAAGTTCCTGCAACCTGCGGACAGGTTCGTCCATGTTGCCGCCTATGGGTCGGTCTGTGCCGATGTTCAACACTTCCTTGATGCCACCGAAACCCGAATATCGGGACAATACGGCTTTTTCCTCTTGTGTAGCCGTTCTGCCCTGCACCTTGATTTTCATTGCGGTTTCTATGGCTTCCACGTTGGCTACCAGTGATTTCAATTTGTCGTAACTCATATTTAACCTTGTTTTTTATTTCCCTTTGTTCGGCCTGTTTGCGACCGTCGGGATGATTTTTTCTGCATTCAGAAGGTGGCAGGAGCAATCGGACAAGGCTGATCCGTGAAAATACGCTCGACAGCGGAGAGGAAGATTTTTACGGTTCACTCGCGGCGGAACGCCGGCATTGGCAAGATTGGGACGGGCAGATTACCTTCGCGGAAAAATTCAATCCCCGGCAGGTTGCACGGCAGCGGAAAAGCGGTATGGAAATGGTTAGAAAAGGATTGAGAACAGGTAAAACAGTGAAGCGGACAGCCGGGACGGACTTCCCGGCGGACTGTCTTGGAACTGCGGAGGGCAATATTCATATCGTCCTCCGCAACTTCAAGTCTGTCCGCGTCCGTCCTTTTGCAAAAGTGGCATTCCGCACTTTATGTAACGTGTTACACAAAATGCGGAAAGTCTCTTGAGGCAAACTGGCCGCACGATGCCGGATGGCAGACTATAAGAGGAAGAAAGACTTTATCAATAAAAGGGAGAAAGTAACACGTAGAAAAGGAAACTGTCGGCAGAGTGCAGCGACAATCCGTACCAAGCCTTTGCCTGACACGGATTGCTTTCGATGCTATGATTGTCAGTCGATGTCGTAACCGATCATATATTCGTCATTGATAAGCAGGTAGTAATAACCGTTGCCGCAATTCCTGTATTCCTTGCTGAAGCCTGCTGCCATGTCGCCATTATCTCGTGGCTCGCACCACAGCGTACCGTCATAGCCACAGAAGTCAAAGCGGCATGTGGAAAAACTTTTTTTGTTCTTCATTGCCTGTCTGAAGAGGTACATTTCTGCCGTTCCGCAATATTTTTCGATTGTGGCAAGCCCGATACACTTGCCGTCGATGCGTGTACCGGTAGTGATGTGGTTCTCGTAAAGGGACTTATCCAAATCCGCATCGGCGATTGTGCGAAGCCAGTCGTTTGTATGCGTGGCAAGCCGTGCAAGTTTCTGGTACTTCAGAATCAGCTTCCTGTCCGTATTTGCTTCCTGGTCATGGGACGGATAATATATTTTCTCAATGCTTGCCCAATCGGTAAAATATAACCTCTATTTCGTTTTCTCGTTGCAATAATGCCAATGAGATTTTCGTCTCGATTGATAAATAAACGCCTACGTTGTCCACCAATCCGTACATACAAGGAGGTGGGATTTTGTTCGTTGCGGAGATAGGCTTCCGCCGGATGAATAGTAATTGTTCCCATATCTACAAATTATTAAGTCTGTTTATGTTCAGAGCTTCGGAATTATGCCGGTTCCGACTTGTTTGCCTTCACGGTACAACGAGATTTCTCCGGGCTGGAAGCCCATTTCTCCAAGAGCGATGTTTCGGATATAGTCACGATACTTCTCGCCTGAGAAGTTATTGCCGCACAAGTTGTTGAAGAACATAGGCATTGAAAAGCCGTCCGTGCTTGACAATACCGTTCTGCCATTCTGTTTAATTTCTTCTTTCATCTTCTTTACTTATCGTTAAACTTTGTTTTTCTTTCCCTGCTTTCGAGTTGCAGGGCTGTACTCTCTATTTTGAGGCAACAAGAGGAAGAAGCTACGGCATCATAAGCCAAACCCGGATAGAAAACCGATCGTGCAACAGTCTGTTTTCGTTATCCGAATGGCAATGCGGCTTGGCGATTATGCGCTTCGTCCTACATTCGCCGATGAAAATGGAGGGCAGATCCGGCAAGGTGGAGGGAGAAATAATGATAAAACAGGGACAGTCAGTCGTAAAATTTTAACAAACTTGAATAATCGAAAACTATGTCACCTAATGACACTTTTTTCGATTAACCTTTGGTTGCCTAAGGAAAAACAACTACCTTTGTAATCGAAAACTCCGTCACCCGGTGACATAAAATTCGATTAGCGATGAAAAGTATTGAACGAAAAAAATATCTGGACGAACTCATTTCCCTGCGAAATAACGGAATGATCAAGATTATAACGGGAATGCGCAGATGCGGCAAGTCCTATCTGCTTTTTGAGATATTCGCTTCGTATCTCGAAACAGGCGGCACAGCTCCGGATCATATCATAAAAGTAGATTTGGAAGACTATAAGAACCGGAGCATGAGGAATCCCGATAACCTTTATGCTTTTGTGGAGAGCCGTATCATTGATAATGGAATGTATTATATCCTGTTGGACGAGGTTCAGATGCTCGACAACTTTGAAGATGTACTGAACGGTTTTTTAAAGATGCGGAATGTGGATGTCTATGTTACCGGAAGTAATGCGAAGTTTCTGTCCAAGGATATTATTACGGAGTTTCGAGGACGCGGTTTCGAGGTGAAAATGTACCCGTTGAATTTTAAGGAGTATATGTCCGCTTATTCCGGAACAGTGCAGGCAGGATTCAATGAATATATGTTGTATGGCGGACTTCCGCAGATATTGTCGTGTGAAACCGAAGAGCAAAAAGTACGCTTCCTGAAATCACTGTTTGACGAAACCTACATTAAGGACATCAAGGACCGCTATGACATACGTAAGGACGATGACCTGGAAGAACTCATCAATATCATGGCCTCCGGCATCGGTGCTTTGACCAATCCGAACAAATTGGCCAATACGTTCCGAAGCGAAAAGAAGTCAGTCATATCCTACGATACGGTCAAGGATTATATCGACTATCTCCGCGATTCGTTCCTGATTGAAAAATCCACCCGTTACGACATCAAAGGAAAGCGGTATGTCAATTCCCCCTATAAATATTATTTCATGGATTTGGGATTGCGCAACGCACGTATCAATTTCCGCCAGTCGGAAAAAAGTCATCTGATGGAGAATATGATTTACAATGAATTGAGAGCACGTGGGTTCAATGTGGACGTGGGAGTCGTTCCGGTCGTGACAAAAGATGAAAACGGAAAACAGCAGCGTTCCAGTCTTGAAGTCGATTTCATCTGTAATTTGGGTAGCAAGCGTTATTACATACAGTCGGCATACCGTATGGAATCTGACGAGAAAATAAAGCAGGAACGGGCTTCTTTGTTAAAAGTGGATGATTCATTCAAGAAAATTATCGTTATCGGAGAAGAAAGTCCGGTGACAAGGGACGAGTCCGGTATTACGACCATAAGCATTTATGATTTTCTGCAGAAGGACAATTCATTGGAACTGTAAACTTAAAATATCCTGCTACAAAAAACATGTGTAAGTACATGGATATGTGGAGCAGGTTCTATGCGGACATCATCAACCGAAAACCAAAGTCATAGCCTTGCCAATGCCGACACGCACTCCTGTTGCGTGGCCTTGATAAAGTCTAACAGGAGCATGGGATTGATGCTTTTGCCATTGAGTTTGCAAGTGATATGCAGATGTTCGCCCGTACTGCGGCCTGTCGAGCCGGTGATTCCGACCACATCACGGGGACGAACCACCGCGCCTTTGACAGCAAGCACCCGTGAGAGGTGGCAATAGCTAATGAGGTAATTCCCGTGCTGCAAGGTCACGTATTTGCCGGAAGTTTTATCCTGTCCGACTTTCACGACCACACCGTCCATCATAACCAATACCTTTTCGCTTCGGGCATGGAGGTCGATACCTCCGTGAAACTTCCTTTTTCCGGTAAACGGGTCTTTACGATAGCCATAAGGGGAAGTGATTCGGATGCGACGCAGCGGATAAGACACGCTGAGATAGCGGTCGATCCATATCTTCTTGCGGACATCGGCAGTTTCAGCCACCCCTATAACTTCCGATGCCATTTCCTGTACGGGAACCGTGCTTCCGGGCATTGGCTCCGGCTTTTTCATATCCTCATGAATGGCTTCCACTTTGTATCGTTCGGGGGTCGTGGCAATCGTGCAGAATTGCGCGTGAACGGGTATCGTGCAGAACGAGACACCCGATATTATCATCAGTAAAATCTTTCTCATACGGCAAAATTACCACGTCCATTTTATAGCGGACATAAATTGCCTCACTTTCTCTTGCCGGTTTGTGTTTTTTATATCAATTAGTACGATTATATCATCAAAATCGTACTAATATTATAAAAATACTATATTCTAATCATTTATATAGCTGTGCTTTTTGCTTATCCGGATAAGGTGACACTATCTTTGTAAAAGTATAATTTTATAATATGAATATAGTATGAAAAAAGTACAATTTGAGTTTGAGGAATTACCCTTCCCGGCACTGGAGCGATTCGGCCTTACCCGTGAGATGGTCGAGGATTTGCCGATGCACGTATTAGACGACATCTGCAACGGACGACATTCCCCCGTACTCCCCATGCGTGTTACCGATGAGAACGGCGAGCGAATCGAGAGCCGGAGTCGCTTCGCCATTATCCGCATGGACAACGGTCAGGCGGATGTGGTCTTCTATCCGGCACTGAAATCCTCGCCGTTGGAACGTTACGACGAAGCGCAGCAGAAACAGTTGCTTGCAGGCAAAGCGATTGTCGCCGATGTGGAGATGGCGGACGGACGAAGCAGCAAGGCTTTCGTACAGATCGACGCCGGGACAAAACAGGTAATGTATGTCCCCACGCCCATCATCGCCCGCAACCTGAAAGTGCTGGCCGAGGTCATGCGCCTCGGTGCGGTGGAAATAAACGGAATGCAGCATGGAGAACCGCTGACGGTTGTCGTGGACGGCGAACCTGCCACTGTGGGAATTGACCTGCACGCCAAGACCGGTATCCGTTTCTGTTCGGGCGATGCACAGCAATGGCGTAACCAGCCCAAGCGAGAGTGGGACAAGTACACCTTCGGTTGTTACGGCTGCTGGATCATGGATGATGACGGAAATCTGGACTATGTTTCGGAAGAGGACTACACCGAAGAGATGTGGAACGAGCAGAAGAAAAGCGGTGAACGCAACCGTGCGGCAGCACTACACAAGTAGAACCATCAATTCATAAGCTATGTCACAAAACGAATATTATCCCGAAGAGGTACTCATCGAGAAGATGCAGAGCGGCGAATACGGCTGGCTCGATTACGTCAATCATTTTTCCGCCGAATGGCAGGAAGAATATGCCGACTATTGCCGGCAGAACAATCTGAGTATCTGCAACGATTCCGCCGCCGCGTTCGTCCGACACAAGGATGAACAATTGGAGGCGGCAATGGAAAGCGGCGACGCATAATAACAACAATCATCCTATCAGACTATGGCGATACGAACGAATACCAATCCCCGGCAGATGGACTTGCAGCCCGAAATGCGCACTATGCTGATGCGCAACGGGCTGCAAGCCCATATTGCGTTTGACGGAGGGAGCTACCGGTTAATCGTGCAGGGGCATGATTCGCCGTTGCTGGTCTATCCGATTACCGAACGTCAGATGTTGGCTCTGACAGACTGGGGAACGAACACGGCCAACAAGAAAGCCTACAACGTGCTTACGAGCATCGTTGCCAAGGACTTTTACCTGCCCAAGAATTTCGTACATGCCCGCAATGCCAACGGGCGCGTGGCGATGGGACTGCACGGCTACCGCATCGGCATCGGCGAATACGGGCACATGGGACGGCTGGGTATGCCGCCGCCGTTCCTCGGCTGGACACCTCGCAACCAGTGGGGCTTCCACCTGCGCAGGGTCGGCGGCCAGCTTTTCTTTCCGGGGCCGTCCATCGTCCCCGAACGACCGGACGGTCGCATGAAGCCCGGCGAACAGCAATCGGGCGGTTACGGATTCTACTACAAGGGAGGGCAGCCGGCGCAACCCTTGCAACAGCGTGACGTGCTGCAGGACTTGCAGGCAGTCATCACGCCGATGGTCAGCCGTCCGCGCAGTCAGGAGCCGGCACGGCCTTACAAGGAGCTGCTCACCTCTCCGGTTTATTTCTCCAACGAGAAATGGCAGGAGTGCCTTGCCTCGCACGGTCTTATCGTCGATGCCGAGGCACGGACGCTTACCGTACAATCCGAAAAGGCTTCAGCCGATATGGCATACGACCTGACGGATGATGAGATTGTAGTGCTAACCTCCAATTCCATCGAGGAGCAACCCATAGAGAAACGGCTGGAAATTCTGAACAACGTTGTCGGAGCCGATTTTTCCGAAAAGGTGACAATGGAACATCTCAACAGCGAGCAGCGCATATCCATAGCCCTGCATCCCGAAGTGCAGCAGGATTTGGAACACCGGCAACGGCAGGAACAGGAATTATTCGTGCCGCAGGAAACAGCCGTACAGCACGAGGATATGCAGAACGGAATCGGTGCGGCTGTGGACGGGCGTGACCTGCAGTTGCTCAATGAGGGCAAAGGCTGGTATCGGGAAGATAAGCACGGTCGGGAGGTCGAAGTCGGCGAGATAGCCGTACAACCGGCAGAAACAGATGGTAAGTATAAGATGACCGCCGTTATAGACGGACAGGTTATCAGTCACGAGATCACCCAACGGGATTACGACAAGTTTCTTGCAGTGGATGATTATCACCGGATGAAGCTCTTTTCCAAGATTTTCAGCGAATTGGACATGAAGACACGCCCGGAAGCGCAGAGAGGCATCGGCACGAAAATCTTTGCCGCCCTGACCGCAGGTGCGGTGGTCGCAGCGGATGTCGCGCACGGCTTCCACCATCATCACCATGCGCCGGAGTTCTATGGTGAACGTTTCGGCGGCCCTCCGCACCCGTACTTCAAACCCGGTGTCGATACGCCGAGGGATGTGGCTATCCGATGCTTCGAGGCAGAAATGAACCGTGAAGTCAATGACATGAGAATGGGGAGGTAAGGTATGAGAGAGGGCGAACTGACTTATAACGATTTTTTAAGCAGGCTGAACATTCAGGATGTGCTTATAGATGCCGGCTATCACCTGAACCGTCGAGACGGTTTGCGCTATCCCTCGTATGTCCGGTTGGACAGCGACGGACGGCGCATCCGCAACGACAAGTTCATCGTGACGCAGCAGGGCAAGTGCTGTTTCAAACCGCAACAGCAGAAATCATATAACATCATTTCCTTTATCAAGGAGCATCCGCATTTCTTCGCGGAGTACCATGCAGGCATCTCTCCGGACAGGCTTGTGAACCTCGTATGCAACCGGTTGCTGAACCATCCCATAGCGGAACGGGAAACACGGATTGTCCGTCCCAAACAGGACATCAAGCCATTCAATATAGAGGACTACGACATCCACAAGTTCAATCCGCAGGATCGGGCGACGCAAAAGAAGTTCTATCCCTTCTTCAAGCATCGGGGCATCGACCTTTACACGCAATACGCCTTTCATCGGGATTTCTGTCTGGCGACGAAACATCGTGCGGACGGCACGCAGTACACCAACCTGTCGTTTCCCATGACACTGCCGCAGGGTGACGGAACGGTTGTGGGCTTCGAGGAACGCGGACGGCAGCGCATGGACGGCAGCGGCAGCTATAAGGGCAAAGCCGAGGGGAGCAATTCGAGCCAAGGTCTGTGGATCGCCAGCCCTGCCCGGACACCTCTTTCGGAAGCCAAGCATATCTACTGGTTCGAGAGTGCCTACGACGCAATGGCTTATTACCAGCTTCATCAGGCACAGAACAAGGATTTGCGCAAAGCGGTATTCGTATCTACGGGCGGCAACCCGACAGTCGAACAGATGCGCGGAGTGCTTTCCGCCGCCCTTCCTGCCCGGCAGCATATCTGTTTCGATACCGACCTTGCGGGAATGGATTTCACCAAAAACCTGATGGATGAGAAATGCCGGGTGGTTCGTTCCATTATCGAGGAAACGCCCGAACGCAAGCTCTATCTTGATACTGTTCCAAATGGCAAGGACTTGGACAGTGGCGACATCGAACGGCTGCCCAAGGAATTGCAGTCGAGTTATGGAAAGTACGAATCCGCCTGGGAAGAAGCCATGTCCATGCGTTCGAGCGGCCTCTGTCACCCGGACGACATACAGGATCAGGTGGATATAACGAATCGGCATTACAAGGAGTTCCGTGAGGGACTACGGGAGTTTCTCGGTTTAGACAAGGCAAAGGATGTATCCTGTGTCCGCGAACAGCCGACCTATCCCCACAAGGACTGGAACGAACAACTGTTGGCTGAACAGAAACAGGAAGAATCGGTCGATGAAACGCGGGACAGAGAGCGACAGTCCGAGGAAGAACAACAAACACGTTTTCACCGATGATGCCCAACCAGTCCATAGTACGCTTTCAGAGTATCGTGCTACAACCGCACCGGATGCAATTCGTCATCGACGAACTGCCTGCCAATATCGTGTGTGCCGCAGGATGGATTTACGGAGGGATGGAGGAACAGCCTTTCACCGCTTTTGCAGTGTCGGTCGCCGTTTTGCTCTCCTTTGTGTTGCTGTACCAGTTCATCTATCTGCGCCGGACACGCTATTATATAGGCAGCGAGCAGATTATCAGCAAACACGGGGTATTGTCCCGAAAGACGGACTATATGGAGCAATACCGCATTGTGGATTTTGTGGAACACCAGAGCCTCATGCAACAGCTTTGCGGATTGAAGACGGTACGCATTTTCTCTATGGACAGGAACACGCCCCGGCTTGATTTGGTCGGTATCAGGCGCAATCTTGATGTTGTGACGCTCATCCGCGAACGGGTCGAATACAATAAACGAAAAAAGGGAATTTATGAGATTACGAATCACTAACCAGCATATCGTAGCCATGCTTGTGGCGGTGCTTGCCGGTTTGCTGCCACAAGCGGCAAAGGCACAGATCGCGGCGTCCAATCCGTTGGAATGGATGGCGTTGGCAGAGGGCAACGAGGTGATAAACGGCAAAATCGAGAAGCAGATAAAAGGCCAGACGCAGACGGCATTGCTGCAGAACAGCATCGCCGCCGAGTTCAACCGCATCCACAAATGGGAGAAGCAGTACAACAGTTATCTCAAGACGGCCAGCGGTTATGCGTCGTCACTGAAAGCCTGTACCCACCTATATAATGATGGTGTAAGGATCTTCATTACGCTGGGAAAACTGGGTAAAGCCATCCGGAATAATCCGCAGGGCATCATTGCCGGCATGAGCATGAACAACCTGTATATCGAAACGGCGACAGAGCTGGTTTCAGTCTTCACGCTCCTGAACGATGCGGTAGCCAAGGGCGGCAATGAAAATATGCTCACGGGTGCGGAACGCAGCAAGACACTATGGGCGTTGAACGACAAACTTTCCGCTTTCAGCCGGAAACTGCACCTGCTCTATCTGAGCATACGGTATTATACCCTCAATGACATGTGGAACAATGTAACGGCCGGAATGCTCGACCGCAACAACGGGGAGGCGGCACGTATGGCCATGTCACGCTGGCGCAGGGCTGCCGCCCTCGCACGATAAAAACGGAACCGGAGATGAAAAGGACAATTTGGATAGGTATTCTATTGCTGTGCATCGGTATCGGCAAGGCGCAGGCACAGAACGACCCCGTGCTTGCCGGTATGATTCTGCTCTATACCGATAAGGCTGAAAAGGAGTTGAAGAATCAGGAAAAGGTCATGCTGATGCAGACCACCGGCCATCTGTGGACGAAAGAGGAAGTGAAATCCACGACCGACCTGCAGCGGGAGTTCAACAATTATCTGGACTCCTTCCGCTCGATTGTCTGCTACGCGGCGCAGATTTACGGTTTCTACCATGAAATATCGAGACTGACGGACAACATGGGCGACTTTACCAGACAGGTAAGCCGGAACAGCCCCAATGCGCTGGCCGTCGCCCTTTCGACAAAGCGCAATAAGATTTACCGGGAACTGATTATGAACAGCGTGGAAATCGTGAATGACATCCGCATGGCGTGCCTGTCGGATAACAAGATGACGGAAAAGGAGCGCATGGAAATCGTCTTCGGTATCCGTCCGAAACTCAAGATGATGAACAAGAAACTGCAACGGCTGACCAAGGCGGTGAAATATACCACGATGGGCGATATATGGAGGGAGATCGACGAAGGTTCCCGCCCCGTCACCGACAAACGGGACATCGTGGAAGCTGCCAAAAGACGTTGGCGGCAGATAGGAAGAAATGTAAGACCTTAAAAAAGAAGAAATATGGGATTCTGGAACACTGTATTGAAATACGGCGGCAAAGCCGCAAAAGGTGTCGGTACGGCAACGACGGCGACAGGCAAGAGTGTGGGCAAGGCGGTACTGACCCCCTCGCAGACACTACGCGGTGCAGGTCAGGCCGTCAAGACCGCGACTATCGGCGGAGCGGTCGGTTATGTGGGTTGGGAAAAGCTGACCTCCGACAAAAGCGTTGTCCGTATCGTGAGCGATGCCGTTGTCGGCGAATCCGTCACTGACGCTATCGCAGGCACGGCAGACAATGTGCGTGAGATGAAAGACAAAGCCGGGGAAGCGGTCAGTGCGGTAAGCGGTGCGGTGGCCGGTATTGACAACAAACTGGACGGTGTGTCGAATTTTCTGCGCAGAGCTTCCGGCGGCGGTCTCTCCGATATGTTCGGCAACTTCTTCCGCAACCTCGGCAGCGGCAACGTATCGGGACTGAACATTGCGGGGTTAATCGCCGCCGCATTCCTCATATTCGGACGCTTCGGGTGGTTAGGCAAGATTGCAGGCGCGTTTCTCGGCATGATGCTTATCGGCAACAATGCCGGCATCTTTCGCACATCGGCTCCGGAGAGCGTAGCGAGAGGGCAATCACCATCCGTTCCGGTCGAGGAACAGAGCCATAGCGGAGGTATGAGAAGATAGCATAATGAACCAACGATAATAAGGAATGAAATATACAGAAGAAATGATCCTGCACTCCGAAAGCGGCTACTGTATGCCTTTCGAGGAACCGCAGGGAAAGGATGTGGAGCTGTCGCTCGGTTACGGCGAGCAGACGGACTCCGCTACGGGAGAGAAATTCTTTCATCACGGCATCGACTTCAACGTGCGGTGCTATATGCTTTCGGCTATTGCCAGCGGTATCGTATCGGGCGTGGGCAACGATCCCGTACACGGCATCTGCCAGACCATCCGCTACGGGGCGTATGAAGTGACATACGGGCACTTGTCGAATGTCTTTGTCCAGTTCGGGCAACGTGTCAAGGCGGGACAGACCGTAGCCCTGAGCGGTGAAAAACTGCATCTTGAAGTCCGCTTCAAGGGCGAGGAACTGAACCCGTTGGAGTTCCTGACCATGCTGTACGGGAATATCCGGGCCATGCGTCAGGCCGGAGGGTACGATACGGATTCCTCATTCGATTCGAGCATGGCACTCCAAACTGATTATGAAAAGGATAAGAGGGAAATAGAGGGACTGATGCTGCGCTTCCTGCCGTATTACATGGAGGATTTGCAACGTGGAGCGTACAAATTGCCCGAACATACGGAACAGTCGCTCCGCCATATATTCACGATGGGCGCGATGAAGGAATATTTTTACGAGAATATGCCGAGTATGTCCAATCCGCTCGGATTGGGACACAAGGCCATGCCTCTTGCCTGCAAGGTGCAGAACCTGCTCATCGGGGACTTCCTGAACTATCTTGCCTTGCGGCATGATGTTTACCTCTCCACAATGGGCGGCGACGTAAAAAAAAACTTTATGACGAAGCCGTAACGTCCGGTGGTCTCATCGACCCGTTGGCGGAATTGGATATCGACATACAGAGTTTCGATATACCGAGGGTTGTTTCGGTATATCCCGACCGGGCAGGTGTGCGGTGGTGGACGAAAGCATGGTTCAATAACCGCGAGGAGGGCGAAACCTCCGTAGAGATAGAACGGGAACAGGCCATACGCTTCATACATGATAACATCGAAAAGGACGCATGGCTGGAAGAGTTCTTTCCCCGCCAGATGGAGATTTACCACAACGCCATCGAGCAGACGAAAGAACAACTGTTGAAACAAATAAATATATAAGGACACTATATGGATGGAATCAAGCATAGCCGGCAATTCGCGGAGATAGAACGCCTTGTGAGCGACTATTTCCAATGCCACCTCGCACCCGTCATGTCGAAGACACAGGCTTACCTCACGAGAAAGCAGGGCGAGGAAATGAAGGAGTATTCCACCTCTTTGGGCGGCATCCTGAGCATGATGGCGTCTTCGGCACAGCCGATGAGCGACCCTTACCAGGTACTCAAGGTTACGGGCGAGTGGAACTCGAAAAAGACGGAGGATTACATCGAAATGTGCAAGGAGAAGATTTCCAAGGCTACCGATATACAACAGGATCTTGCATATCTGGCCGGGAAATGGCGCGATTCCGTCGTGCAGGAGGTGGGACGGGAACGGTACGACACCTTGTCCGAACAGCTCGGCGGCGACCTTGCCTACGCATACATGGACTACCGTGTGGAACAACTGATGATTGACAAACTGGTCAAGGATCGTATGCCCAAGTCCTCGGCCGACTACATCATAAGAAAGGCAGCGCAGTCAAGCCTTCTCGGACTGTCGCAAACGTTGAGCCGTTCGCCGCTTGCCGAAGAGATTGAAGCTCGCGGGGAAGCGGCCTACCGTCCCAGCAAACTGGAAAAAGGAGCCGGGCACGTATTGGGCGCATCGGCGGATGCCGTCATGATGGGCGGCGTGGGTTCATGGGCATCGCTCGCCAAGTTCATCGGCGCGGACGTGGCAATATCAGCTGTCGCCTCCCGCTTCGAGCCGAAGAAACCTGAAACGCTCTCTGTAGAGCAGTGTATCAGCAAGGGAGTATTCGGCAGCAGGCAAAACGTGTTCGACGGTTTCCGTAAGGAAGCGGCAATGATACAGACCGGAAAGAGCGAGCTTATAACAGCAGCCAATGAACAACTAAAGAAAAAAATACCGGTCTTGAATTTTGATTTTTCAGGATGGATGCACTCATGGAACAACAATCCTTTCGGGATAAACGGATTCAGTGAATTTAAGATAAGCAGATTCAATGAAAAGGAACATGGGAAAGATGCACGCTACAAGAATGTGCCTCTGGTTGTCGCACCGGGACAGGAAGAAGCCTACCTGAACGATTTGGCGAAAAAGAAAGGCACGTCGGCCACACCCACACCGGAGCAGACGCAACCGGAAGCGGAACAGAAGGAAAAGGTGGAAACAGAGGAACCACAGCCTGTTATTTCACAAAAAGAAGCCATAACGGGAGAACAGACAGAACAGGCTAACACAAACGGTTGGAACGGACTGTTCGGTACGCTGGGATTAGATGGCATGGGCGACATCACGGGTAACCTCGGATATGTCATGGCCATGCTGCCTGATATTTTGTTGGGAGCGTTCACCGGCAAGACACAATCGTTACGCTTCGGGGACAACCTGCTGCCGATAGCGAGTATCGTGGCAGGCATATTTGTCCCTAATCCCTTGCTGAAGATGCTCCTTGTCGGGCTGGGCGGTGCAAACCTGCTGAACAAGGCTGGACACGAGGCCCTGCAGGAACGGACGGAAGGAAAACTGCTAAAGGTTATAAGCGATGATGTGCAGTACCGACGCTATGCCGATGAGCCTCTGAACCCACGTATCGTAAACCCGATATTGCAAGGCAGCACCCTTATCGCCACGATAGATCGTGTACCCTGCACCATCCAACTCACGCCGCCCGTTGCGGATGCCTACCGTGCCGGGGCTTTGCCATTGAATACGTTGGCCAACGCCGTGCTTGCCAAAAGTGACCAGCTTCGCCGGATTGTGTCGCAGAATTACGATGACGGACAGCAGGAAACCATCGTGCGCACGCGAGGCATCCAATAATTCCACGAATAATAAAAATATGATTATATGAAAGAAAAGTCACCAATCGAAAAGAAAGCCCAGGAGAAGCAAACAGACTTGTTGTCCAAGGCTTTGAGTGAGGCATCGAACGCCGGAGGGCACTGGTTGAACGCTTCGGGAAAGAAATTTCCGCGCCTCTATCCGCAGGGGGTATCCGCCAGCCCGTTCAATGCACTGTTCATGGCGTTGCATTCGGACAGATACGGTTGCAAAACAAACCTGTTCACTCTCTACAGCGATGCCAAGGCACGAGGTACGGCGGTAAGGGAACATGAGCAGGGTGTCCCGTTCCTTTTCTACAACTGGAACAAATATGTCAATCGGAACAATCCGGAAGAAACCATCGACCGTACTGCCTATATTCAATTAAGTGAAGAGCAGAAAGCGCAGTTCAAGGGCATCCATAACCGGGAGATCCGCACGCTTTTCAATATCGACCAGACGACACAGCCATACGTGGACAAGGAGGGCTACGAGGAAGCGGTGGCACAGGACGGTACTGCCCAGGAAAGAGGCTACACCGAGGCGGACAACCGCCGGCTGCGAAGCCGGTTCAATGATTTTCTGCAGAAAATGCGGGACAATCTCGTTCCCGTGCGTTCGGACGGAAGCGGTATCCCTCATTACGAGACGGATAAGGATGCGGTCTATATGCCGCGTCAAAAGGATTTCGCGCATTACCACGACTATGTGCAGGAAGCGTTGCGGCAGATCGTGAGTGCTACGGGACATCAGCAGAGGCTTGCACGGGAAGGCATGGTGATGAAGAACGGCATGGCTCCGTCGGAGGATGCGGTGAAATACGAACGTCTTGTCGTGGAAGTGGCTTCCGGAATCAAGATGCTGGAATTGGGGCTGCCTGCACGCCTGTCCGATGAAAGCCTTAAGACGGTGGACTACTGGAGTCGGGAGTTCAAGGAGAATCCGTGCCTGACGGATGCGCTCGAAAGCGATGTGAACAATGCACTCGAAGTCATCCGTAAGGCGGAACGGGGTGAGAAAATCGAATATGCCACGATGCGCAACAGGCGGCAGACCTCGACCATGCAGGAGCAGATGCCCAAGCATTATTTCGTGGCAAACGAAATCAGCCGCCATCCCGACAAAGAGGCGAAAAGTATCGTCCTCGTCATTGACCGGCAGAATAAATCTGCGGATGTCATCCTGCCAGCCGGAGCTTCGACAGAGACGGATAACGAGATTCCGGGCATGAACAAAGGACATATCGAACGGGCTTTGCAGAAGGAGGGAATCGAGCAGGTGCATTTTTATAATAACAATGGTGCTTTGGGGTACAGACCCGATGACGGTTACTTTGCCGAGAAATTGGTGACATTGGCCCGGTTAAAGAACCGCACGTTGGAAATGCTCTCCACGCTGGACGTTTCATCAGCCGTCAAACGGGCGAATGAGGTCGGTTTCGATGCCGTGCAAATGATTCAGGATGACAAGAACCGCTGGGCACTCTATATCAAGCCTGAAAACAAGAGCGGGTACAGCGTATATCCCGACAAAGAGGATGTGAACCGTTTTTTCTCCACGCTCAAGCAGGCGATGGATAACCTCGACAAGGTGCGCATGGAGCTGGCATACAAGTATTACGCTTTGGCAGAAGTCAAGCCCGACCTGAAAGTGGATTTGTTCGGCAGTCCTACACCGGAAATTGACCTGAACCGGATTCAGCGTGTGTCCGTTTTCAAGACCAAGCAGGACGGCATTCAGTGCGTGGCGACCATAGACGGACAGAAGCTGCAGCCCCGCAGCGTTACTCAGCAGCAATGGCAACGGATGTGGGTGGCGGAGGACAAAAACGAATACAAACGCCATCTGGCTGCCACGCTGTTCGCTGACGTGTTGCAAAAGGGGCAGTCTGTCGGGGAACAGAGACAAGAAGAAAATGTACAACACCAGAATGAAACGGTGGTGGAAAATCATACGGAGGATACGAAAAACGAAGAAAATGTTTCCGTACAGCGTCAGTTCTGGGACAAACTCAAGGAAAAACATCCCGATGCCCTGCAACTAATCCGCACGAATGAAGTGTACCGGCTCTATAATGAGGACGCTGTAAAGGGCGCGGAGATATTGGGAATCGCGATAAAGGAGAATCCGGAACGTGGTTTTTCGTCTTTCGCAGAGTTCCCGAAGGAAGAGCTTGACAGCCACTTGCCCAAACTCGTGCGTGCCGGACAACGTGTCGCTATCTGTGAACAAGCCGCAGAACAACAGGACATCGAGCAGGAAACTCATCGGGGGATTCATAGATAAGGAGGAGTAGTATGAGCAGAAATCAGGAATATGCACAGCAGTACGCGGAGTATGCAATGGAACAGATGCGCCGGTATGGAATACCCGCCTCGGTGACATTGGCGCAAGGAATTTTGGAGAGCAGCAACGGACGGAGCCGGCTGGCACAGAACGAGAACAATCATTTCGGTATCAAGGCTACGCCCTCATGGATTGCAGAGGGTGGCCGGTACGGTCTGTATTCGGATGACAAACCAAATGAAAAGTTTTGCAGCTATGACAGCGTGGGTGATTCATACGAACACCATTCCCGTTTTTTGAAAGAGAACAGCCGCTATGCCGGTTGTTTCAAACTGTCCCCGGACGATTACAAGGGCTGGACGCGAAGTATCGAGAAGGCTGGTTACGCCACTGGCGGCAAGTATGCCGAGAATCTGCAAAAAATCATCGAACAGAACGGCTTGCAGCAGTATGACCAGTTGGTCATGCAGGAAATGGCAGCGCAAGGCAGGGAGTTCGGTGTAGAGAACAATCCGCTCCGTGCATCCGGGGAGGTGACGAATGCAAACGGCTACTCGTTCCCTGTCGAACGAAAAGAGTTTCTTTTCGTGACCTCACCTTTCGGTATGCGGCAAGATCCGACGGACGGCACGAAGCAAAAGATGCACAAGGGTGTCGATATACAGTGTAACGGCGACGCGGTACTGGCAACGGAGAACGGCGGCAAAGTTATAGCCGTCAATCACAACAAGAACACTCCCGGCGGCAAGTCGGTGACGGTGGAATATGCCCGTGTGGACGGTAGCAAGGTACAGTGTACCTATATGCACCTACGAGAGGTTTCTGTAAAGGTCGGTGATTCGGTTCAAGCCGGTGGGCGGCTCGGCATATCCGGCAACACGGGGACACGGACAACAGGTGAGCATCTGCATTTCGGGGTGGTGAATATTTACACCGACGGGACACGCCGTGACATAGATCCTGCGGCGTATCTGGCGGAAGTCGCCCAAAAGGGACAGCTCAAACAACAAATGCTGCATAACGGCAATGACCTGCTTGCCAAATATATGGGAACGGAAGATCCATCAGTCGAAAAGAATCTTTCACCCGACGATTGGATGAAGAAGCTGCTCTCCTCAGAGGACAGCGGCGTAGGCTTATCGGGATGCAACGACCCGATTGTGGAAATGGCTATGACCGCTTTCGCCTCCCTGATGCTTCTGGCGACACAGATTGACAATCGGAACGAGGAAGAACAGAAAGCGGCAATATCGGCGGCGATGGACTCCCGGAACATCGACTTGAAGCCGTTGTTACCGAATATGAAAAACTGCGACCTGACCATCGGCGAGAACGGCAAGGCTATTCTACGGGTGGACAATGGAGAACTGCGTGTCTCACGTGAGCTGACCGCTACCGAACTGAGCCGGTTGTCGGTCCTGTTGAACAATCACGCTCTTCCGGAGGAGACCAGACGGATGCGTATTGCCGGTATGCTGAACACGATTATCCTGTCGGAGGCGGCATCACAGAATTTCGAGCAAGGGATGTCCCAACAACAGGGACAGACGGAGAACCTGAGAAGATAAAGGCATGGCGATATGATAAAATGCGTGATGATACAGCTATGCAAATGTCTGGCAGGGATTTCCATTCTTGCCCTGCACGTCCTGTTCTGCTATCATCTGTTCGGATGGATAGCGACGCTTGTTATCGTGGGCGTGCAACTGGTTATCGCTGGATGGATAGTCTGGGCGATGATACGCGCTCCCGATTAGTTTCCATACCCCACAGTTCAACATCAATAAACCCCATGTCTCACTTGTCGGATGATCCATGTATCATTAAAGACAGAAAAACAGATGATTAAATGTAATGTTACGGTATGCGGCATTATCGGCCGCGATGCGTCGATGCGCACGAATAAGGAAGGAAAGTCATTTCTGACCTTTCCGCTCAAGGTCATGGTTCCGGGAACGGGCGGCCAGAATATGAATATCGAGGTGGATGTCCGCAAGGACGGCAGTCAGGAAGATACCACCGGCTATCGGAACGGCTCGCATGTCGAAGTTAGGGGTACGATGTATCTCAAACGCCGGGGTGAGAAACTCTATTTCAACCTTTTCGCCAATGAGGTGGGCAATGCTTCGGCGGATGACGCGGATGGAATCAAGGGCGAGCTGGTATTTCGCGGCAAGGTGGGTCAGAACATCGAGGAAAAAAGGGATAAGAAAGAACAGCCCTACACGGTGTTCTCTGCATTCAGCGCGGAGAAGGTCGAGAACGGCTTCGAGTACCAGTGGGTACGCTTCTTCTGTTTCGGCTACGAGCGTAAAGAGTGGTTACAGGCCGGTGTGAAGGTGGACGCCAAGGGGGAAATGAATCTGTCGGCACACAACGGTAAAATCAACCTGTCCTGTAAGGTGGAAGAGCTTGTACAGCATGTGTCGGATTCGTCTAACCACAATCAGTGACGCTTATGGCTGGGTACAGAAAAAAGAATGCCGACGGGCCCAACAGCGAAGACAAGGCTCTTGACCTGTTCGCGGAAATGATGATCGAGAAAATCGAGAGCATCCGCAAGGACTGGAAAAAGCCCTGGTTCACCGAGGGTGCGTTGCAATGGCCGAAAAATCTTTCAGGGCGCGAGTATAACGGCATGAATGCTTTCATGTGTGCGTCCAGAATGGTCGCATAGTAAATATCTCTATGGCAAGAGATTAGAATAGGATACAATATGTTCTACTCCCGACTGAATAAGCCCCGAGCGAAAGCAAAAGGTGAAAATAGCATTTCAGTAAAACGGAATGTGCGGCTAACTGTCATGCGGCACAGTTCCGTGAGGGAGAAAGACAGATATGAGGATGAAACCTACACAGGTTCAACGATAGTTCAGCGGCATAACGCGTGGCATGGGCGAAAAGACAGTTATATCTACGCCCTTTCGTGATACTCAATTCTAAAACATGAGGAATACGAGCAAAAGGTATCAATCACGACGCACTTGCAATAAGCAAGAAAAGAACGAAAGTCGCATCCGACAATCTGTCGTGCCAATAGTTACTATGCGTGCTAACTGGAGATTGCCTAAATCGGGAAGCCGAAAGGCTATGGGCAAAGGCTCTGAATACCCGACATGGCAACGGAGCTTCCGTAGTAGTCCGAGCAAGGGAAAGCCTTGTACATGGCGAAGGGAAGCAGTTGGTAATTTTAATACAAACAACGGATAATGTGGGAGACATTATGAGAAATCCAAAGCAAGTATTAAACAATTTATGTGAACACAGCAAAGTTTCGGGCTACAGGTTCGAGAGGCTGTATCGAAATCTATTCAATGAACAGATGTTTTATGTAGCCTATCAACGTATCTACGCTAAGCAAGGCAATATGACATCTGGCACGGATGGCAAGACCATTGACCAAATGAGCATTCAAAGAATAGAGTCTCTTATAGCAAGTCTCAAAAACGAGACATATCAACCTAATCCGGCAAAGAGGGTATATATTCCCAAGAAGAACGGAAAAAAACGTCCGTTGGGCATACCCTCTTTTGAAGACAAACTTGTGCAAGAGGTAATCAGAATGATGCTTGAAGCCATTTATGAGGGATATTTTGAATACACCTCTCATGGGTTCAGACCTTTCAAAAGCTGCCATACTGCACTATCAAGCATTCAGAAAAGGTTTGTCGGGGCTAAATGGTTCATTGAGGGAGACATTAAAGGATTCTTCGACAACATAGACCATTGTGTACTGATAGGCATACTTGAAGAAAGAATAAACGATGTCCGCTTTATTCGCTTGATTCGGAAGTTCCTCAAAGCTGGATATGTGGAACATTGGCAGTTCAATCATACTTATTCGGGAACGCCCCAAGGTGGAATCATCAGTCCAATACTGGCGAATATCTATCTTGACAAGTTCGATAAGTTCATGGACGAATATGCCAAGAGGTTTGACAAAGGTAATAAGAGACGGGTAAATCCAGCCTACAATCGTATTTGCAACAAAAGGAACTCGCTAAAACGAAAACTGAACGCTGAAACAGATGTGAAGAAAAGGGAAATCCTTATCTCGCAAATCAGAAACATGCGTACAGAAATGCAACAAATCCCATATGGGAATGATATGGATGAACAATACAGACGACTGAAATATGTGAGATATGCTGATGACTTTCTTATAGGGGTTATCGGCAGCAAATCCGACTGCGAAGTGATAAAGGCAGACCTTGCAAAATACATGCAAGAGCAACTGAAACTTGAGCTGTCAGAGGAAAAGACCTTAATCACAAATGCACAGGACAAAGCAAAATTTCTCGGATATGAAATCTATGTACAACGTTCCGAAAGCAAGGTGAAGAATAGCCTTGGTAGGACAAATCGAATGTTCAACGGGAATGTAAGGCTACATGTTTCCACTGAAATTGCAAGAAATAAACTGCTTGCTATGAATGCTATGGTAATTAAACAGGTCAATGGCAAAGAGATATGGTGGGCAGAATCCAGAGGTTTCTTGACAAGTCTGAAAGAAGAGGACATCATAGCCCAATATAACCTTGAAATAAGAGGGTTCTATAACTACTATTCGATAGCCAATAACATCTCCGCTGTCGGAGATACTTTCGGAGGTATCATGAAACGAAGTTGCATTAAAACACTTGCACACAAGCATAACAGTACCATGCGCAAAGAATGGAAACGTTATCGTGAAGGACAGGACTTTGTTGTCCGATACAAGGACAGTAAAGGTCAAGAAAAGTGCAGGGTGCTGTACAATGAGGGGTTCAGAAGAAAACAAGTCAATGATTATGCTGAATGTGACCACATGCCGAACACATGCTTTTTGCCGCAGGCATCACTTGTGGAAAGGCTAAAGAACGGTGTGTGCGAACTCTGTGGAAACAAGGCACCACTGATGATGCACCATGTTAGAACACTTAGTAAGTTGAAAGCTGATACGGAGTGGAATAAATTGATGCTGAAGAAAGGGCGTAAGACATTGGCTGTATGCGAAAAATGTAATGCACTGATTCAAAGCTATGATTAACAGAAAATTGATATTACCAACGGAAAGCCGAATACATGGAGACGTGTACGTTCGGTTTGGGGGCAGGTATGGGAAAACCTATCGCCGAAAGGCGACAAGGCGTTCTATACCGAGCCTACTGTTGTTGCACTGTGAGAATGAGGGATATAAGATTCCGCGCTTCTGCACGTTCGACTGTGTGCAACGGCTCAATAATCCCGGTAAGGACGGGAAGGAACTGTCCCGTGTCTCCGTGCTGCGCGGCGAGAAATCCTTTCCGGTCATGCTGACCACGTTTACTTGCATACACAAAGAGACAAAGGAGAAAATTAAATACGAGGATTACAAGAAACTCTCCGATGATGAAAAAAAGGAGTACAATGTATATCCGAATATGAAGGTGTTCCGGGTCTTCAATGTGGCGCAGACCAATTTGCAGGAAGCTCGTCCGGAGTTGTGGAAAAAGCTGGAGGAGGAAAATGTGCGTCCGGCAATCGAGGGTGGCGAGCATTTCAGTTTCGCACCCCTTGATACGATGATAAAGGACAACCTTTGGATTTGTCCGATTACGCCGAAGCATCAGGACAGTGCCTACTACTCAATCACGAAGAATGAAATCATCGTTCCGGAAAAAGAGCAGTTCAAATCGGGAGAATCGTTCTATGGAACGCTTTTCCACGAGATGACGCACTCGACCGGTGCGGAAAGTGTGCTCGACCGGTTCAAGCCGACTTCATTCGGTTCTCCGGAATATGCACGTGAGGAACTGGTGGCCGAACTCGGCAGCGCACTGGTCGCCCAACGTTACGGCATGACCAAGCATATCAAGGAGGACAGTTGCGCCTATCTCAAAGGGTGGCTCGATGAGTTGAAGGAATCGCCGCAATTCATCAAGACCACGTTGCTCGATGTGAAAAAGGCGGCCTCGCTGATTACGCAAAGGGTGGATAAGATTGCGCAGGAGTTGGAGCAGCACATCGGTGAGGAACAAGAGGTTGCCCCGAAAGAAAAGGTGTACTATTCATCGGTGGCTTATCTCCAGTCCACCGATGACACGAGGCAACTCGACGAACTCAAGGACAAAGGGGACTATGAGGGATTGCTGACGCTCGCCAAGGAGTATTACGACGGCAACGGCATCAACGAGAAATACACGTATTCATCGCCTACGAACAACAAGGGTAACGACCTTCTTGTCGAGGATAAGAATTTTGCCGTAGTGTACAATGGGAGTGTCGGGGGAACCTACGAAGTGATGTTGAAATTCACGGAGCAGGAAGTCCGTGACCATATCCGGCGTTACGGTGTCGATCTTGCCGGAGAGACAATCAAAGAGGTTGCCAAGGATATGGCCGCAGAGCAGTTCTCCGCTATAGCACAGCAAAAGATGCCGGCATTCGAGATGCCGAACGGTGACGTGCTGTATGTTGAATACAACCGGGAATCAGATACATTGGATGTAGGACAGGCTGCCAATGCAGGCTTTATTGCCCAGCATCAGTTTCCGTATGACCACAATGCCGAATTGGACGCCAACCTGCAAAAGGTTAATGAAAAGCTGAACGAGATGGAAGAATATCGGGAAGTGTTACAAGAGGCAGAATACAGCGGCGGAATGCGGCGTTAAAGGTGACGTAAAAATGTGGAGCAGGCTGGATATGAGTCTGCTCCCTCTTTGATATTCATTCATTGCATCAGAAATGGTAGTCGATGACCCCTCCGATGTAAAGTGTAGTTCCCGGTTCAAGACCGCAGACAAACTCCATAAATGCAAAAGATTGTTCGGCAAAAGACTGGCAGCCCTCCCCGGCTAAATAGAAATGATAGGCGACATCAAGCGGGTTTTCCACTGCCTGTTTGAGATAATAGGTCGAACTCCATTCCAACATATTATCTACCGTAAGGGCTTCCGCTTTCTTTTTGACATTGGCGACATATTCCTCTTTCCATTGCTCTATACCGCCATTGTAGCGCAGGGTGTCATCGGATATAAGTTCGAACATCCCTTTGGGTAGGACATAATTGACCAAATTGGCAATATCCTCTTTGCGGACGTCATCGTCTATCTCTGAACAATAGTCATAGAAACTCCCGTCTCCTTGTTGGAGCGTGTCTTCATTCAGATAGTTCTCTTTGTCTATCGGCTCCGTTGAAATTTGAAAAATCCTGCTGTGCATAGTTGTGATTCTTAATTTGTTAAACTTTTTATTTCCCTTTTCTTGAAGCTCTTTCGGCTTCCTTGCGGGATTGATTTTATGCAAGACTGACAGACGGATCGAGGCAAATAAGACAAGTGAACGGCGGACGGATTTTACGGAATGCCCCAATCTGTGATTTGCGGAAGGCTGCTGTAAAATTCGTAAAACGTTAGCATTTGCGGCTCTTGGCAATTGACCGAACGCTGTACCTTTGCATAAAAATCACCCGACAGGAATTGCCGACATGAGGGGAGAAGACGAATTGAAAAATAAATGATTTTACATTCATAAAAGCTGTCATCAAAAAAAACGGAGAAAAATAAAGATTATATAAAAAATAACTCTTAACTTTGCACCTGTCAAGTTTCCTATCGAAGTGTCGATTGGAATTAAAAGGGAATCCGGTGAGAATCCGGAGCTGTACTCGCAGCTGTAAGTCCTAATTAAAGTTTATCGCACTCTTTGCCACTGGTGAAAGCTGGGAAGGCGCGATAAGCGGGATGAGCCAGAAGACCTGCTTGATGAGATATGATTAGTGACCACGGGATAATTGGCATTAAATCAAAATGAACAGAGGCTCCTCCAAAGATTACCTGCATTCTTTTTGATAACCGATTTCTCATTCGTTGCAAATCTATCGCAAAAAAAACGAATGTGTGCTTAAACTTTTTTGTTTAACTTTTAATAATTGAGTTCACTAGTGTCCCGTTAAGGGACTGTTAAGAGTTTATAATTGATTTATTTTTAGTTAATTACAAAGGTTTTTTCTTGTACACGACTTGAACCGTAACTTTGGACTGACCATTTTATCTGTCAGCCTATGTTCACAGGGAAAACCGTATTTGCTCAACTTATGTCGCTCATACCTCGCAGAGACTTCAATACTTGTGTCGCCAGATACAAGGGAGATTATCGTTCCAGGAACCTTTCCTGTTACGATCAGTTTCTCGTGATGTGCCTTGCGCAATATGCTTCGAAGAACAGTCTTCGCGACATTGAGGCCAGCCTCATTGCTGTCGAGCATAAATTGTATCATAGCGGTATCAGTTACGCTGTTCCAAGGAACACTCTTGCCAAGGCAAATGAACAAAGGGACTGGCGTATCTACCGTGACTTTGGACAAGCTCTTATCAGGAGAGTCCGTCCTCTGTATGCGGAAGATTCATTCAGGCTCGATATTGACAATATGGTCTATGCCTTTGACAGCAGCACCATAAGTCTCTGTCTGAAGCTCTGTCCTTGGGCCAGATTCCGAACGACTAAGGCTGGTGTCAAGATGCATACGCTCCTTGATCTCAGGGGGAATCTTCCGGTCTATATCCACCTTACAGATGCCTCTGTGCACGATGTCAAGGCTCTGGACAATCTCTGTGTCGAGTTGGGAGCCATCTATCTTTTGGACAAAGGTTATATTGATTTCTTCAGACTCTTCAACCACATCCACAAGAACGGAGCATTCTTCGTAACAAGGGCAAAGGACAACATGCTGTACGAAGTTGTTGAGTCCAGAGGATGTGACCCCGAAGCAGGTATAATCAGCGATGAGATCATCAAACTTACAGGAGTCAAGCCATCCAGGTGCTATCCCGAGACTCTCAGAATGGTCACATATGAAGACTTCGCTACCGGTAAGGTCTACCGCTTCCTTACCAACCTTTTGGGATACGAAGCCCTGACAATCGCAGAACTCTACAGAGAGCGCTGGAATGTCGAGCTGTTCTTCAAATGGATAAAGCAACATCTTCATATCAAGTCATTCTATGGCACTTCGGAGAATGCCGTCTATACTCAAATTTGGATTGCTGTCTGCTCATTCCTGATTCTGGCTCTTGCTAAGAAAAAGTTTGGGCTGGAGCAATCATTATATACTATTTCTCAAACATTAGGCTTTGTGTTGTTTGAGAAAGTGTCTATAAATCAATTGTTTAACAAAAATCAAGATTCCGTTTTAACTGATGGATATCCTAACTTATTCAGTATGAGTTAGTTTAAACGGGACAGTAGTGAATTGAGTTATGAAAAAGAATTTTAGATTTATGGCAATGGCAGCTGTAGCAGTTGCCGCCGCAGTGTTCACGGGATGTTCATCCGACGATGATTTCCTTTCTTCGTATGATGAGAGTGCGATTCAAACCCGCGCAACGTTCGCAACACAAGTCATCAATTTCGACAATGCCACAGAGGACGAACTGGCAGGACCCACTTCTTATGGAGCCAATTTGTACAATGGAGATGTTGTTGGTTGGTATGAGGCAAGTACTGGATTCTATACAGAGTTCAATACAATAAATGGAGTCCAAAAATTTTATTGTGGAGGTATTGCTCCATCTAATTGGAACATTCGTTCTAATGGAACCACGCATTCTCAAGATTGGTGGTACTCTTATCAGAATCAGTGTAGTGTATACAATACAGCCGTAGCCGATGGGGCAAGTAATGCCGGATATAGCGGGTCTAATTTCGGTATCGTCTATGGTTATCAGGATCAGTACAATTCCACCTACATGGCAATGCCTGAATTTACTTTCCGTGATGGTGATTTAAATCTGGTAAACAGGAATATCCAATACATGTATGTTTGTAACAGTGCCTATACTTACGGAGTCATCATTCATGGGAACTACTGGGACGACGGAGAAGATGACGGTTGGACCGGTTCTGCACAGTCCCTCGTAACGAATAAAGGCTGGTTCAAGGTGTTGGCATACGGCTATAAAGCCGACGGAAGTGCAACCAACAACGGGAATCCCGTCGAGTTCTATCTGGCAGACTACCGGGAAAATTCGGCAACTGCAACCCCGGCCATAGAAAGATGGACGAAATGGGATTTGTCCGCGTTGGGTTCTGTCGCCAAAATCAAGTTTAACTTCGTAGGTTCCGACAACAGCCAGTACGGGTTGAATACGCCCGCCTACCTTTGCATAGACGATATTACGTTCAATTAAATTCATGGGGCTGTTTGACAAGTTTTTTACCCTCTGAGAATTACATATTCGAAAAAGGACTCGAATAGCAGCCCAAACTTGTCAGGCAGCCCCTTTTTACCTTGATGAGAAAAATATTATGGCTGTTTTTATTGTGCGTACTTGCAGCGTGCAATAGAGACGATGAAATCATCGAAGAAAAGCCTCTCGTTCCCCGCATCCTTTTAGATAACGAAACAGGTATCTATACGGCAAAGATTGGTCGGGAACTGACCTTATCTCCCGAAGTCGAAAACGCAGATAATGCTGTTTATATTTGGTATCTCGAAGATGAGATTATCGGTCGTGACAGGGAACTCACGATGAAATGGGATGAAGTTGGAGAATACTATATAACCTTTTGTGTGCGGACTCCTGCCGGAAAAGCGGAAGAAGAGTTGAAAGTGGAGGTTCTGGAACTTACACCGCCTGTAATTTCGTTGGTCATACCGTCCAAAGGTCTGAAAGTCGTTGCCAGAACAGACTATATCTTCGCTCCAACGATACAACACGACGATCTGGAAGGATTCAAGATAGAATGGAAACGAAATGGAGACATAGTATCGACAGATAAGACCTACACGTTTCATGAAACGGAGTTGGGCACCTATCCCATTACCATCAAGGCATCAAACATAGACGGTGAGACCACGCGGGAGATAATTGTCGAAGTAGTGGAAACGCTGCCTTACGCGGTTGAATTTCCGTCGCCGTCTTATTTTCAGACCTCTACCGACCGTTACACGTTTGCAGATCGGACGATTTATCTTACGCCCAATCTGGAGTATTTCGACAATCCGATGTTCGAGTGGACAATTAACGATACACCTGCCGCCTGCACCGACCAAACCTATAAATTGACCCTAACAGAAACCGGAACATACAAAGTAACGGTCACTGTAACAGAAAAGGATGTCTCACCGCAGACCCTCACCAAAAACATCACCAGATCAGCGACAAGCATAACGGCAAGTGTGACGGTGTTTTGCGTTTCTGAAAAGGAAGGGGACTTACTGCGTCCGAAAAACGGCAACAGTTCCAAAGTCCAAAATAAAGTATATGAATGGACTCCGGCTCCGGGGCAGTTCATCGGAGAAACAGGTATCGGGGGAATGACCGGAAATGAAACGACACCTGAGTCCGCTAATGCTTGGGCCGAGCAACGTTTATCCAATCGGAATTTCGTATCGCTTGGCGGATTCGGCGGCTATATCATCGTGGGATTCGACCATAGCATCGCCAAAACCGATAACGATTACGATTTTACCATAGAGGGAAACGCCTTCAATAGTCAGAATGGCGGATCGAACGAACCGGGCATTGTCTGGGTAATGCAGGATATCAACCACAACGGATTGCCCGACGACGAGTGGTACGAATTGCGGGGCAGCGAAACGGGCAAAGAGGGCACGATTCAGGATTATGCCGTAACATACTACAAACCGTCGGCGCCGAAAATGAACGTGGAGTGGACAGACTCGGAAGGCGGGAGCGGACATATCGATTATCTGCAACAATACCATCGTCAGGATTATTACTATCCGGCATGGATTCCTTCGGATACTTACACCTTGCGCGGCACCCGGCTGCCTGCTAAAAACAGGCAAGATCCCAATACGGGCTACTGGGCGAATGAAGCCTACGACTGGGGGTATGCGGATAATATGGGAAGCGACCGGTTGAAAGGCAACGACTCGGAAGACGGAAGCGGCCAACGCAACGGATTCAAAATATCCAACGCCATCTATCCCGACGGAAGCCCCGTCGATTTGAAATACGTCGATTTCATAAAAGTTCAGGTCGGAGTCAATGCCAAGAGCGGATGGCTCGGCGAAATTTCGACCGAAGTATTCGGTTTTCAAGATTATTCAATGTTAAATCAATAAAAAATGAAGAAATTAAGATTCTTAATACTGCTGCTTTCGGCTATAGTATTGCTGGGCAGCTGTTCGAAGGAGGATGCTGTGATTCCGGCGGATGCCGACGATAATTTTATTACGGCATTATCGCTATCCGTCGATGATGACATGTATATCGCAACCATAGAAGGACAGGATATAACCGTGTCGGTTCCATACACCGTTACGCTGACTTCCGCTGTCGCCACCATAGAATACACCCCGAGTGCGACCATCGATCCCGACCCTGTCAAGGAGACCATCGACTGGAATCGGGAGCAGGTATTCAGGGTCACTTCTTACAACGGAGCGACAAACGAATACACTTACAGGATCACCCGTGATGAAATCGAAGAAAAAGGCGATGTCGTCCTGCGGACGATGACCGAAATCGAAGCGTTTCAGAAAAAGGGAACATCGGTTATCGACGGAAACCTTACAATCGGCACAGACGATGGGGAAGACATTACATCCATTGAGAAGCTCTCTAATCTGAAATCCGTTTCGGGAAATATTATCCTGAAAAACAGTTTCAAAGCCACGGATTTGACAGGTCTGGAACAGGTGACGAAAATAGGCGGCTTGTCGGTCGGTACCGAGGAGATCCCCTCTACCGCTGTCCTGAACCACGTTTCTATGCCGAAACTGACCGAAGTTACCGGCAACATTTCGATTTGGAACAATAATTTGAAATGGATGGAACTGAAGACTCTGACGAAAGCCGGAGGCATATCGCTCGCATCGGAACTCATTGAAAATATCGAATTGCCCGAACTGACGGAAATAGGAAACGACTTTATCGTCGAAGGTTGCCTGAAACGGGAGTTCGAGGATGGCAGCACGTCGGGATACGATCCTCCGGCCCTGAAAGGCAATCTGGAGGCTTTCTCGATTCCGAACCTTCAAAAAGTGGGAGGAACTTTGGGCGTGAACTTCATCGCACCGCTGAAAACGATCGCCCTTCCCAAACTGAAAGAGGTCGGAAACATTGATTGCGAGTATTTGCCTATGGCATTCGAAACCATCGGTCTTGAAGCTCTGCGCAACGTGGATGGAAATATGAAAATCTGCTCTGTCAAGGCCGTTGCGGTCATCGGCGGGTATATCACGTATAATGACGTCCTTACTTCCTTGGGCGACCTTTCCGGACTGGAAAAGGTCGGAGGTGTGCTGACGCTGACGAACTTCGGTGCTTTGACGGATATCTCGATGCCGTCTTTGAAACAATGCGGCGGAATTTGGCTCGAAGGCCTGTCCTCGGCAACAACCCTTGCCGTTCCCGCTGTGGAATTTACAGCCCCGGCCGGGGAGTCGCTGGCAACAGTCCGCATCGAAACTTGCCCCGCATTGGAAAAGTTATCCACTCCTGATATTCTCAATGCCAAATTGCAAATCGTCCTTAAACCGAATGTACCTGCTTTCGAGAACAAGACGACTATTTCCGAAGTCGAGCTCACTGCATCCGGCGCAGGATTAAACAATTTTACATTTACCAATTGGGAAAAAGTGGAAGGGAACTTTTCCTTGGTAATGAATGTGACAACTTACAGAAACGCAATCAGTTTTCCGGACTTGAAAGAGGTCGGTGGATACCTCAATATCTCATGGAAAAAAACTGCTCCGAATTTCCGACCTACCGTTTCCATGCCTAATCTGGAGTCTGTGGGAGGACAATTGTATGTGATGGCATTGGTGACAAGTTATGATTTCAGTTCCTTGAAAACTGTTTGTTGTGCGAATGATCCGGCTTATGCCAATAACTCGGAATCAACTCCTCCCGTTGGCTCCATCAACATTCGAATTCAAACCGGGGGAGCCTCTTTCCCCGCATTGACACGTGTCGGAGGCAAGGGATTGGCCGTTCAGGGCGGCAATTCACTCTCGTGTCCTGCGCTAACTGATATCGACGGTACACTTGTTTTAAATACATACAAAGGCAATAACATAGAAATGCCGAAGTTAGGAAGACTTGGTGGATGTTATTTCTATAATTCGAGTTCTTTATCCGATTTTACATTCTTCGGAAAATTCATTGAAAATGGGAATATTTCGGAGGAGAACTGGACTGTGACGGGCTGCGCCTACAATCCCACTTGGCGGGATATGAAAGAAGGTCGGTACACGCCTGCCGAATAGGTATAACGAAACAATAAACTTTCTACCAATCCTCGGTATGGATACCTTACGGCATCCATACCGAGGATTAACCGTAACAAGAACGATATGACCCGTCACAAACTGAAATACCTGCTGTGGAGCGTAGTTGCGTCACTGTTTCTGTCTTCCTGCATGAAATGGGACTACAGCGATGCAGTGGAGGAGTTCAATGCCTCCGGTTCCGGGCTGTTCATCACCAACGAGGGCAATTTCCAGTACGGCAACGCCACGCTCTCCTATTACGACCCCGCGACCAAAACGGTGCAAAACGAAGTGTTTTTCCGCGCCAATGGCATGAAGCTCGGCGATGTGGCGCAGTCGATGTGCATCCACGACAACAAGGGCTGGGTGGTGGTGAACAACTCGCACGTCATCTTCGCCATTGACCTGAACACCTTCAAGGAGGTGGGACGCATCGAGAACCTCACCTCGCCGCGCTATATCCACTTCCTCTCGGACGAGAAAGCCTACGTCACCCAATTGTGGGACAACCGTATTTTCATCATCAACCCGAAGAAATACGAGATAACCGGCTACATTCAGGTGCCGGACATGACGATGGAGAGCGGCTCGACCGAACAGATGGTGCAGTACGGCAAATACGTCTACTGCAATTGCTGGTCGTACCAGAACCGCATTATCAAAATCGACACCGAGACCGACCAAGTGGTCGACGAACTGAAAGTCGGCATCCAGCCCACGTCGCTCGTGATGGATTGCAACAACAAGATGTGGACGGTCACCGACGGCGGCTACGAGGGCAGCCCCTACGGCTACGAAGCCCCGTCGCTCTACCGCATCGACGCCGAGACGTTCACCGTCGAGAAACAGTTCAAGTTCAAACTGGGCGACTGGCCCTCGGAGGTGCAGCTCAACGGCGAGCGGGATAAGCTCTACTGGATCAACAAGGATATCTGGAGCATGGACGTGAACGCCGCCCGTGTACCGGTGCGTCCGTTCCTTGAATACAGCGGCACGCTTTACTACGGGTTGACGGTGAACCCCGCCAACGGGGAGGTGTATGTAGCAGATGCCATCGACTACCAGCAGCAGGGCATGATCTACCGCTACTCGTCCGAGGGCGTACTGATTGATGAATTTTATGTCGGCATCATCCCCGGTGCATTTTGTTGGAAGTAATGAGCAAGCAACGGCACATATACCATCTCGTCTTTACCACCAAAAGACACAAGATGACCATCCCTATGGATGGGAAAGAGATATTGCTCGATAGGATAATACAGATTTTCTCGGGAAAAGGCTGTCATGTCTATGCCGCCAACGCTTTTTTGAATCACGTGCATATCCTTGTCGAAATCCCGCAACCCGATAATTTCAACAAGATAGTGAACAAGGTGAAAGGTTCTACCGGCGTGCTTCATCTGAGGTATCCGGAATATGCCGAATTTTCCGGCTGGGCTCCCGGTTTCGATTCGTTCAGCGTCTCGTTCGGCGATCTGGAACGGGTCAGACGTTTCATCAGGGAACAATCGAAAATTCATCTGAACCTCTCCTTCGAGGAAGAATATAGGCAGCTGCTTGAAGAACACGGGTTCGACACGCGCCAGATGCCCGCTCCGGCACCGCCCGCAACCATCCTGTCAGAAAATAATAACCCCTAAAAACGGAAACGAATGACCCATACGAAATACATACTCCTCTTCTCGCTGCTGCTCGTCTGCCCCTCCGTGCTGTTCGCGCAAGGAATCACACGGCGCGTTTACCAGATCCCCGAAGTCACGGTCATCGGCCATCGGCCGATGAAGGAGATCGGCGTGCAGAAGACGAAGTTCGACTCGCTCGTGCTGAAAGAGAACATCGCCCTCTCGATGGCGGACATCCTGACGTTCAATTCGTCGGTATTCGTCAAGAGCTACGGACGCGCGACGCTCTCAACGGTCGCCTTTCGCGGCACGTCGCCCTCCCACACGCAGGTGACGTGGAACGGCATGCGCATCAACAATCCCATGCTCGGCATGACCGACTTTTCCACCATACCGTCCTATTTCATCGACCAGGCGTCGCTGCTTCACGGCACCTCGTCGGTGAACGAGACGGGCGGCGGGCTGGGCGGACTGGTGAGGCTCTCGACGGCCCCGGCCGACATCCGCGGATTCAGACTGCAATACATCCAGGGAATCGG
>ERZ780207.632-NODE-632-length-36228-cov-3.789926_pt1 | contig 36228 bp, 50 predicted proteins | sample MGYA00510977_ERZ780207 | MGnify/ENA primary metagenome ERZ780207 (study PRJEB29588, sample SAMEA2151383) | human gut metagenome | biome: human gut; feature: human-associated habitat; material: faeces | place: Denmark | collected 2008/2010 ...
AGAATAGACAAGAGCCGGGGTGCATCACGCATACCGGCTCTTTCTCCTTATAAACAATCTGATAACCTTAAAAATAACTGACCTATATGTTTCATTTATCGTAGTCTGTTGAGCATACGGGGATTGAACTGGACACTAAATCCCAACAGGCTTTCGGATTTATCAAGTGTACAAATGAGTGCAATTCTAAATGCTTTGTACGGTGTTCCTCTGAAACCACGCATATATTTGTCTGTACTGCTCCATACAGTATGCCAATTAAACAAATCATTCGAACCGTACAGTACTTGTACTACATGTCCCGACTTAAAATATCCACGTTGAATGATGGTATCTATCGTCTTGAACACATCTGGCTCATCCATTTTGAAAGGGCGGGTAACCACTAATGCCGTTATGTTTTCAGCAGATGATGTAGAAAAATCTACAAGTCTGTTTCCGTCAGCCATTGCTAATGCTTCCGGATACGAATTGACATTGTTCACTATGTCTGATAGCATCATTCCCCAAAGCTTTGACTTCAACGAAAACACATAAGCATAGCGCACAGCTGGGTTATACACAATGATATGCTGATTGGTATAATCATACACCATACGACACTCCCGTAAGAAATCATTGAACGGCAACAAGAGAATGTCAGAAAGTGTTGCTTTTTCGTTCTCACCGGCTTTGCTATTAAATATGTTTATCACTGCATCGGCTTTAGGCAAGTCTGTAATGCTGAACAAATCTTCTGCATTGAGGCTGTCGGATAAGCATTGCGTAGTTGAGCCGCTGATATGCATAATTCCCTTGTCTGTGGCAAACAGAACAGAGGAGTCAATCTGCGTGATACTATCATGATTGACGCACACGTCTCTTGAAGCCGGATGTCGGGAACCGAAGCTGCCTGAAGCTGAAACTTCCAATGCCCATACCCCGTCTGTAGCAAAAGCATATAGAGGAAACTGCCCAAACTGGCCTTGTGAAAGGGCTTGAGTTGCCGCCGCAAGACCAACAATTTGCCCGGTTCCAACGGTAACAATGCCCGTGGCGGGGAAAAAGAATGGATTATTAACCTCAGAAGTATAAACCTTTGCCCCGACGTTTACTGAGGTCGGTGAATCCGTAGACTCGGCTTCGACGCTTTCTGAGGGTATCGATTCTTTCCTCATTCCCTTCTTTCCGCAATACCAATAAGCGCCGTTCAGAAAGTCGTGCGGCTTTAGGTTTACGATATACCTTTCCGTTTCAGAAATGTAGAATTCTATTTTATATGCAGACGAGTCAGGGTAGAAGATGTATCTCGGGAAATTCCCCGCCGGATAAAACCATACGTTCGAGGCAACTGAGCTCTCTCCTGTATAGACCGCATGGCAAGCCACTCCGTTTATTCGCGTCCAAACTGTTATGCGGACAACATTCGGGATTGTTCCATCTGGATTGCCGAACTGCATCATTGAGCGCATTGGAAACGGTTTTGCAGGTGATATTTCGACGCCCGCAAGGTTAAGCCGGGAATTAAATGCAAACAGGGAGCCGGCGGCAATTTGGCAATGCGATTGGTAGTCATCAGTCAATGTCGGACGAGCGACTAATGTAGACAGGTCATCATTGCTTAATTTAAGGCGCGCCATCCCCGTCATAGCCGTAAGATTTTTGGTTTCCAATTCGGCTACCTTATAAAATGTGTGCACACCTTCTATGTTGCGGTGAAAATCGGGATGCGGCTGTATGTTAAGGCAAAGGTGGTAATCAGGATTATCGATTGCGCTCGTCCTCATTGTGCGGTCTATATATTTCCCGTCGATAGATTCAGCATAGTGACCAACGAATACTTCTTCGGCCAAAGTCACACCGGGTCTGCCCGCCACAGTTGGGCCGTAATCGTTGGTAACGTCACCAAGAATAGACCTTGTGTCAGTAACAGGACGCCATGGCAAATCTTTCGACTGATCGTAAGTATATATGGGCGCAGAAATAAACACATCGATACCTGTGACAAGGTCAGACCAATCAGCAAGCTCTTCCAGACCATTTGACAACACTCGATAGGTCAGGCCAAAATATGGGACTTTAAGTTGCAATGTTGCCTTAAGTGTTTCGTCGGCAGTTGGGTTTGATCCGTCGTCGCTATATTTTATAATGGGCGGCAAGATTGTAGGCAGCATAAGTATCGGTGATGAGTGCCAGGAATATGTGCCGTCATAAAGTCGATAGGCATATCGGACGAAAAACGGCATATAGAAATAGCCTAACGAAGTAACATCCTTTACTACTTTAGATAATAGCAGTCCATAGGCCATTTGCGTAAATGCTGCCAATTCGCCTTCCTCAGCCTGACCTTGCTCGGAGCTCCAGCTTGCTCCGCACCTCGCGGGAATATCGAATGTGTCGGCATTGCTCAGAGTCCCAATCTTATAAGTGCCGAAATCGATAACTATAAAGGGAGGTCTATCCTGAAGCGCCACATAAGTATTGTTCTTCCATAAAGCATATTTGACCCCCTCTTCGGATGCAATAACAATAGTGTTGCCTACAATAGCAATATCTTTGAAGTCGTCATAGGTATCTATATACTCTGCTGAACTCGTGTTGGCGACATCAGGATCTTTAAGAAGCCACCAAAGCGAAGATTTGTTATCACTTGCTTCTCGGAGAATGATATAGTTTTCTTGTCCCGGGACTGAATGAGTCAGGAGGATGCGCTCGTTTGGTGTGGCGAGCGTAAGAATCTTTTTTGGGGGGAGGATTGGCTTGAGGTGGCCGTCCTCGCAGATGAGATTGAGAGAGGCGGCGAGCTGCCCATCGGGGCACTCATAGTCGGAGGGGCGCGCAGCATAGCCGCTGTAGATGACTTCTTTTATCATTATTGAGTGAGATTTAATCGAACGATAATAGGCAGCATGAGACGGCCGCGGCTGTCGGTCGTTACCGTCCCGCACGGGAGCGCCGCCTTTTTGCCGGCGTTGCAGGCGGCCAGCATAGCCCGGCACAGTCGAGAGGAGCAGCCGCGGAAATGCAAAGCGTTACCCTTCGGTTTAGACGGATACACCTGCGCCTCGTAGTGGCCGCCGGCAGCAGCTTCAGCTTGGCAGGCGACGTAAAGATAATACTCGCAGCCGTCGCTCAACACATCCACCACATCACCCGGGGAAATGTTGAGCGCACGCACAACACGGGCCGTCAAGTCAAAATGACCGTCAGCGCGAAAGATAACGTCAGAACGACGTGTTATTCCGAGTAAACTTTTCATGTGGCCTCTCGATTTGGAAATAGACACGACCTTGCGGCGTGACTTGAGTTGTAACAGTGAGTTTACAGGGCTTCGTAAACCGAACAATACCATAATCATACAGCATCTTTGCGACAGTGGGATTTAGGCTTTCAAAGCCGATGCACTTATGCTTTGAGTTGTATTGTATATCGGCTAACTGTGTAGGCTTGTCAAATGGCACGTTGACAGCGAAGCCATACCGCTTTGCAGCCGGAGTATAGAAAACAAACACCTTAGGTTGTATGTCGGCCTCTCCATATACGCGTTTGATGTGACGAAAGAGACGACGTGAAAATGTGACGGAGCTGTCGCGCGCGTCCATTATCACGAAGTATTGGCGATTGCGCCACCATGTGATGAGTTTCTTTGGCCGACGCCAAAGCGTTTCAGTAATTGATTTAATATGAAGAAACGATGGATGAAGCATGATGCTAAGATAATATGTATCAGTGAGAGAATGTTGTTAAGTTGGAATAGTCATGTCGTGAACGGAACGACACGGTTTCAACAAACTTGTAGGAGAGGTTGTGGTCAAGGGCGGCTCGATGTTCATCGGCTTCTTTTTTACTGCGGAAGATGAAACTCGACACTTCACATTTGCTCGTGCCTCTCGTGTGAATAATGTTGGCGTAGTATTTGCGACCGAGAAGAAACGCCACGATCTCGGTCAGAACGGTTGTTGTCTGTTTCATTGTTTGTTGGTGTTATGAGTTGGTTATTATGAGACGGTTAAATATTTATGCGACTCTGTTTTTCAGGTGTTTTTCAGGTGTTTTTCAACTTCTGAACACAGTGCTTCGCACCAGGCACGGGCTATGGTCACTTCAACTGCATTGCCGATGAATTTCTTTTGGTCGGCCTGAGTGCCGATGAGGACGTAGTCTTCCGGGAAGCCCTGTATCAGCAGTAGTTCGCCGACTTTTAACATACGCATTCTGATGTCGATAATGTTGTAAAGCGCCATGAATTCTTTAATTTTTACAGTCATGGGGCTGTCGTCGGCATATATCTCGATGGCAAGCTGACCAGTCTCAGTTGTAACGAGGTATTGAGGGCGTTTGTCCATTTTCGCAATCAGCGTAAAACATGGATCGTCGACTGAGCCGCCGGCTGAGTTGAACTGCGGATTCATCAGATAGTGCTGCTTGCGATTGGCGGTTATGACTCTCGACGGAGCATCGACAGAGCTGCCGACGTTGTTATAGCTTGTATCCATAATCCATGGTTTCACTGTGACGAGATGATGTTTGGGATTGGTGGTAATAGTTCCGGCAACAGAGTCAATAGAAGATGGTTTGCTATTTCCATACTGCATGTCGATAAATTGAGTCTGAACGATTGCCATTCGGTCATGTGTGGTCAGAGCGGCGGCGGGGCTGTCGACGGATGTATTGAAGCCATTGCCGTAGTGAACGGATATAAAGGCATGGTGGTCGATGGTAGTCAGCGCACCGGCAGGGCCGTCGACAGAAATAGTTTTTCCTTCAGGCGATCCTCCGAATTGTTTTGACAGGAATGATACTGACGCCAGCGCGAGGCGCCCTTGAGTGGCTACGGTCGGACATGGGCTGTCGAGCGATGGCGCGAGATATTTCCCGTTTTGGTTCATCGAATTGTATTTGACAAGGAAATTTTCTTGCCACCGGCAACAAATTTTATTAGCCCGGCATATATGCGCTCGAGTGTTGATTCCGACAACGGCTTTTTGCGTCCGAAGATGGATTTCCCTTCATCGGAGAAGTCGAGGACATCACGCACGGCTTTCCATTTTGCCAATTCTCCAAACAAACCGCGTTCGCCGTTTTTGCTATGAGTGGGCTCGGGGAAGACTATCGGAAGACCACGCCTGGCAAAAATGCCGAAGAAGCGTTTCCGGGAGGTATAGGCGCCATAGTCGGCTGCATTCATTATCCGATACTCGTAGTCATAGCCATAACGTTTTATCTTGTTGACCCAACGCACGTAGCTGCGGCCACGGTCTTTCGACAGCGGGCGCCCGTTTTCATCAAGAGATCCCCATGACATGAATTCCTCGACATTCTCGATCTGAATATAATCGGGGTCGATAGCCTCGATATAGCGGAACAGATGCTCGGCAAGCGTGCGGCTGTCGGCGTCGCGTGGCTGGCCGCCTTTTGCCCGGCTGAAATTGGTGCACTCCAGAGAGGCCCACAGCGAGACGAGTGCATCGGGGTTCTTTTCTTTGCATCTGGCAAGATGGGCTGTCAGAGGGGATAATTCCAGTGTTCGGATGTCCTCAGTGAAATGTAATGCGGCTGGATGGTTTGCGGCATGAGAGGCTATCGCTTTGGCGTCGTGATTGACGCAGGCTATGACTTCGGCGCATGGCTCACCGTCGAGCCTTGCGCTGTTGACTCCTGTAGAGGTGCCACCGGCTCCGCAGAAAAGGTCAATGTAGAGAATCTGCTTCATCTCTCGGCTTCTTTCTTATATATGGCAGTCATAGAATGAAATCAGTGTGTCATCGGGTAGCGGCTGCACCAATTCCCAAACTTTGTCGCGCCATTCATCATCAGAGCAGTAAGTCTGAGTCGTTACACCCCACCAGCCCATTTCGCCTTTGGCGTACCACTGGCCGTCCTTGACCATCGCATAAGGTGCGAATTGCTCTTTGGTTGTCGCAGTGAAATCAATATCGCCTTTCAACGCGGCATCGTAACCTCTATTTGTCGGATTCGTCCAGCTTGGCTCGCCGAGCACACCGCTTTTCGCACTGGGTTTCAACTCGAAATGGCTGCCGCTCCAGCGACCGCCGAGTAGATACCAATCCCATTTGGAATTGGGATTATAGGTGGAGTATTCACACCATACGCCGTTCTCGTTCTTGTGAAATCTGTTGCCGTTCCAATCTTCACCGTTGTCGGCATAGCATTTGTCGAAGTCTGTGTATGGCTTCTCGCGGTTCTTGTTGTAGTAGTCGAGCACCCTCTGTTTGTCGTGCTCCGAAACTTCCCCAACAAGATATTCAGGGGCTTCGAGATTTTCGTTATAAGGAGCTAACTGCTGTTCAGGGTTGTCACCGACAACCATTACTACAAAATGGCTCATATTTGCTTGTTTTTAGGGGTTGTTATATTATCTCTGCTTCGGCTATAAGTGCGTCGGCGAACAAGAGTGAAGCCTTTGCCACTGCCTGGTATGAAAAGCCATCTCCGCTCAATGTTTCCATTCCTGCCTCTAACACATTTTTGAACAAGTCTATATTGCTCAGAATTCCCTGCATCGCCATTGCTGCAATCTGGAGACGATTATCGCAATTTTTCGATTTCTTGAGATAAATTGTGGAATTGTTTTTGGTAGGGAAGTTAACTTCTCTACCAAAATCGGTCGGCTCGGCAGGTTTACTATCGTCAGTTGAGATATGATTTGCCTTATTGCAATTTTCGGGTGGATTTTGAGATAAACTGTCAACATTATCCGGCAGGCACTTGGAGCCGAAAAGGCGCTTGAGCATTTGCCGTCGTCCCACAGCTCGTTGATACATAATGTTGCAGGCGTTTTCAACTGCGGGGTGAAATTCTTCTTCGTCTTCTTGTGCATCACGACAATATGCCATTACGTTATTACGGCTCACTGTCAGCATTTCCTCTCCCTCCGCGTCAGAAAAATCGGAAATTCCGAATTTCTTTCCGAGGGCAAAGGCGCGGTCGAAGATTTGGTCGAAAGCGTCAAAAATGCTGATGTTCACTTCCTGGTCAATTCCGTTGTCCTTGCAGAATTGGACAAAGCACTTTCGCTTCTTCTGTTCGTAGTCTTGGTTGTTCATTGTTGAGTGATATTAAATAATGATGGGGCGTTTTGATAAACCTGAAGACGATGTTTAGCTGCAAAGTAGTAGTGCTCGTCGCTCTCAATTCCCAGAAGTGGAAAACCCAGGGCGTGGCAGGCTATGGCGATACTGCCTGATCCGAGATGGGTGTCCAGAATTTTCCATTCCGGCAATGCGAACCGCTTAAGCAACCACGCATACAGTGCGACGGGTTTTTGTGTAGGGTGAATACGTTTCTCGTTGAGTGCTTTATTCCCTTGCATAACACGTCCTTCTGAAATGCTTTTTCCCTGAAGCATTCCGTTCCACATGAAAGGGAACATACGAACGGAACTAAACAAGTTGGTTGCAGCTATTTCACAGTCAGAAAATGATGAGGCGCCATTACATTTGTCCCATACAATCCGGCCATGGTCGAAAACATAGTCGTAATAGTTGCAGCCCCAGACAATGTAGTATTTTGCAACACGGCGCAGCTCATTGAAATATTCAGCAGTCGGTACGTTCCATTTTTCGGACTTGGCATATAGTCTGGAGACGCCGATAGATGACACTTTCTTGCCATAGAACTGTCTTCGTTCGGGGCCGCTGAAATATGGCGGATCCACGATGGCAAGATCGAATTCCGCGTCACCGAGCTTAGGCAGAATGTCCATGCAATCTCCGAGGTGGAGTGTGATATTATTTAAAGTTTCCATTACTCTATAGGCTTGATCAATTCTTTTACTTTCATATTCCTCTCATTGTTTCTTGGTAAAACTTTTCTGCTTCGATGCAGTCACTGCATTTCTCGCCGTCTTCTGTGGTGACGATTTCGTCGGATTCCTCGCCGCACCATTCGCATTTGCCGCGGTGCATGTCGGCTGGGGTGTAGGTTGTTTCGGTTATCATAATTCTTTGTTGGCTTCTATGTTTCTCCATTCTGCATAGTTCTCAATCCAATTATCGTAGCTGTCAAGCATGATGGTATTTGGTTTATCCTTGGGGCTTAGACACTCTCCACATACGAGATTTCCGTTGAGGTTTTCCAGTTCATACCAACCATGGTGCTTGGCGTATTGCTTGACGAAGGCCGTCCACGCGAATATGCCCCATGATTCATACAGCTCCTGCGGCGGCTGAGGAATGTAAAATTCCTTGCCACACCTTTTACATTTTGGATGCTCTATCCGATAGCGTAACTTGGCGCGAAATTCATCAACGGTCATTGCTCTATCCCTCCTTTCTCATGACATGGGCAGTAGTTCAGGTTGTAGCCGTTGGCGGTAAGCCATTCAATTTCTTGCACGGCGCACTCTATAAGGCTGTCGGTATGTGTAAGCCCCTTTATTACTCTTGGCTTTTCCATACAGTAGTAGCCGATACTCCATTGCTTGCCGTAGTCCATCGGAGCGACATCAAGCCAATATTCGTATTTATCACTGTGAATTTTGAACGGCAGAAGTCCGAGCAAAGCGCTGAGGCTCCACGCAGGGAATGTCCCTCCATAAGACCCCGTAGTCCAATCCCACGGCATCATGGGAACAGAATCATCTACGTATCGCGCCATATCCGCCGTGTCAGCCGACACTCCGCAGTGCAGAAGCCGGGCTGTTTGCTTTTGGGTTGTTGCTATGTTTGTTTTCATTCTTATTTTACACTTTTAATCCGTTATTACTCACTTCCTTATAGTCCGTTGTCGAATTAAGCATATTTGAGTCGGCTTATTTTGTCAGTTCATCGTGGTTCTGATATGTGAGCCACACAATTGCTGGGATGCCGAAGATTTCCTCAAATAACTTGGCATATTTGACATTGATGCCTCTCTTTCCTTTAATCATGTCATTTAGGACGGGTGCAGAGGTGTGGATTTTCTCGGCAAGCTCCTTTTGCGACATGCCTGAGAAGAATATCATCTTCATCAGAAATTCTCCTACTTTCATGCTCTTTCGCCTAATTTGATGATTCACTTTCGTATGCGGCGCAAGCTGGATTCGTGACCTTGATTTTCAAAAGACCATTGTGTGTCCTGTTGCTTTTGCGCACGCCGCAATATTGAATGATAGAACCGCCACACGCCCACCTTTCGCGATTCTTGCATGTCCGGCAGAACTTTGTCGGGTTAGACGGTGGAGTTATTGGAATTTCGGATGACTCAAAAAGAGTATTGTTCATTTGGTTCTAAACTTTTATTGGGGATATTGGGGATTGTCGAGGCGGTTTTTAAGGCGGTTGATTTTGATGTTGATCCAGTTTTCGACAGCTTTTGGGCCATATATCTGCGCCATCTGCAGGCACATGATCAGGACGTCGGCAATCTCTTCGCATACATGGGCGCGAGTGTCACGGCCACGGGCCAGCTTGCACAACGCTTCCTGAAGTTCGGCCATTTCCTCAAACAGCATTTGTATCTGGGAGTCTTTACCGTAGGTCTTGATTGCGCGCCGGATGGTTTCGTCGAATTCTTCTTCGCTGACCGCAGGGATGTCGCGTGACAGTGCGGGCCCGTATTGAACGGCCGGATCGGATGTGAGATTCAGGCTGTCTATGTTCATGTCAGTTTGGTTCGATGATGTTGTTGTCTACTATGGCGAGCGCCATGCGGACCGATGTGATGATGCCGGGATCGCGACGCATCTCTTTGACGAGTCCCATGACTAATGGAGCGGTGTTGCCGCCGGAGAACGACATTACTTTGCAGTTGTCGGGAGAAGATGCCGAGCCGACAATTACGAGTGCTCCGAGCGTGCCGTTTCCTTTGTTGGCATCGGCGAGGATCAGCTTATGGAGCCGGTTGATTGCTTTTTGCATGATTATGTGATAGCTTAAAATGGTTGTTTTGACGGTGTTTAAACCGAAGTGTCTGATTGCGCTACAGGTCGTTGGCCGAGGTTGTCGCGGGGTCGAGTCCGCGGGCCTCGCAGTAGAGTTGCCAGCTCGTTTTGCCCGTTGAGCGGATGGCGTCGGCATTAGCGTCGCGTTGGCGTTGTTCGGCATTGCGAGCTTCCCGGTAGGCTTTCTGCTTTTCGCGGAGAGGGATATTTCTGAGAGTAGCGTCGGAGGCAATTTTGCGGCGAACGTGATTGAAGAGATGCCTGAGGTTACGTTGTTTCTCTCCGAGATCTTCCCATTCGGCCAGAACCATCAGGGCTACTTCGTCGAAACGTTCCCGGGAGAGACCGAGAGCGGAGAGCTGGCGTTCCATTGACTCAGGAGTCATCGGAGCTAAAAGGTCATTGAGAATATCTTTCGAGGGCTTCTTTCCAAGATGAGGCGCACCGACTTGCCTATCTGGTGCGGGAGTGTTCAGGCCTGGTGAAATCTCTTTTGGGCTGGTTGCGTTTGGTTTACTATTAGATGTGTTATCGGTCCCGGAACCACAGGCGGGTATCAATAAATACGGCAGAGATGCATCCGCAGAGATGCGGCGGCGGCCAACTTCGAAGTAGCGCCGCTGAATACCGCGGGAAGTCAGTATATGAGCCGAGTCGAAAAGGTCTTTGTCGAAGAAGCCCCATCGGACCGAGCTCTCTACTATCTGGCTCAGCAGACCGCCCGAGACGCCGGGCAGCTCTTTAAGGAGCTTGTATCTTAGCGGTTTTGTCCACTCTACGAAGTATCCGTTACGGTATACCGCGCAAAGCAGATGGATAAGACAGATCTCTCCTTTCAGGCCGAATTCCCCGGCGACACAAACCACCTTCTCGTCATAGAAGAAGTCGATGTCGAAAGGGAAGTAGTCGAGTCCTGATTTTTTTGGCCGAGCCATAGTTGTTTATAATTCTGTTATTGATATTCCGTGGACGCGGAGCATCAGTTTGCGTTTTATCTTATATTCGGGGGTACGGAAGCCTTTGGTGTCCTCTACCACCGTCACGCCGTCTCTGTCGTAGACAAAGTCAGCGTAATATGAGCACTCTCTTTCCAGAAGCTTGCCTGAGGAATCTCGCTGGGCGGGGATAAGCACATACTTTACCTGTTCACGTAGATTCGAGATAAGGCCGGCGCGTTGCATCAGCTTCAGTTGGTTGGCTCTCTCATGTTCCTTTTGGGAAGCATGGTCACCCGTCTTTTTAGCACCGTACTTGTTGCGCTTCTTAGGTGAAGCCGGTGCAGCGCGCAAGGCCTTAAATTCGTCAATCGTCATCGGTCCGAGGAATGGATTTATCGACAACAACTGTTTCGGGGAGCGCGGTGCCGTCAGACAACGAGGCCGACACAGACACCTTCATGCCTTCGGGGATAGCATCGCGGAAGTTTTTCACGGCGCGTTGGACACTTTCGGTAGCAGCCACTTTCTCGGCCACCTTTGCGGGTTCGTTCGCCGGGACTTGATAGCGGTATACATCCACAATCTTAGTTTCGGCGATGGCCTCAATCTCGTAGTCGGTCATTGTTCCTTTCATGCCCTTGTTGAAATTGGCGAGAGCATCGGCGAAGGTGGATGCCTGTACCAGAATGTAGGAGGCCGAGCGTTTCTCGACACCTGTTTTCTCATCGAGGGTGATGTAATTAACCTTGACCTTGTAGAACCTGTCGCCGGTTTCGTTCCAGAAGATTTCCGAGATTTTGGTTTTGTTGACCGCGAGGACGTTGTACTCACCGCTGATAAACGCTGTGACCTCCTCAACGACACGGGCCTCAGCCTCTGTGCATGAAAGGGCATCAACGAGGTAAGGGTCTGTGACCTTGACTGTCTTGCCGCTCTCCGTCATTTTCTCATAACGGACCTTGACTTCAATCCACTGTGCCATTATCTACCTCCTTCCGTTGTGGCTGCTTTGCAGCAGCAGGGTTCTGAATTCACGAGAGGATCGACTGCATAGCGGATGCGGTCATAGAGAACTTCTGCATAGTCCTGCATTGCCTCCAACTGCTTTTTGAGTTGCCAACGCTTATCTACCGAGAGCGCACCAAAAGTGTTGATTGCCCTTGTTGCCTTGCAGATACGCTCGTTGAGGTCGGCAAGTTCGATTTTCATGCGGTCAACATGAGTCTCGGCTACCTTGTAGCTTCCCTCAAACACTTTGGCCGGGGACCATGAGCGGTAGCCACTATCGTATATGACGAGGTAGCCGTCTGCGCCGGGGTTATATTCGGAGTTGCCGATGTCGAAATACTTGTCGGGGACGTTGGCACCGGCTCTTTTTGCGTCCGCTGCGTTCATTTGCACAGCTTGAACTGATTTTGTTCCGATATAGGTTCTCATGTCGTAGCAGGCGTTTCTGTTATTTTCCATTGTTCATGCGGTTTTTGAGTTGCTTACTGATTTTGATTCTCACGGTGCGCTGCGCGGGAATAACGATGGTGGCTCCGGCGCTTATGTTGCGGCCAATCTTCCTGGCCACGTTCACCGGCTTGATTGTGGCAAAGCCACGCAGGGTAACGGCTTCTCCACGGGTGAGAGTGTCAGAAATGGAGTTGATAACACCATCGACTGCACGAATGGCAGATGAACGATGCAGACCACAGTCATTTGTGAGATGGTCAATAATGTCTTGTTTTGTCATTGCTGAGTTTGGTTTTAAGTTTTTTTGTAAGTTGTTTAATCATGTGTGAACGACACGAGGCTTTCTGCATGGGCAGCACGGCCAGTGCGTCATAAAATTTCGCCGCATCTTCAAGATACTTGATTGCGGAGGTGAGGTCACTCTTGCTTATTTCCATAGCCCATGAACAGATTTACCAGTTCGTCGAAATACAATTGGTCGGTTGGAATATCATCGTCAGTGCCTAATATCTGATTGGCGATCGACTTCTTTTCGTGAATGATTTGGTAGAGCTTGTGGTCGATTGTATGCTCACCGAGCAGATAGTAACAAGTCACGTTCTCCTTTTGGCCTATGCGGTGGCAGCGGTCTTCGCACTGACAGCAGTCGGCATAAGTCCACGGAAATTCAACAAAGGCAACGGAAGATGAAGCAGTAAGGGTCAGGCCGACACCGGCGGCCTTTATGGAGCAGATTGCGAGTTTAGAGTGTCCGGCCTGAAAGCTGTCCACAGCAGCCTGTTTTTCCACAAGGCTATCACGCCCTGTGATTGTTACGGCTTTCGGGAATTGCTTTTTGAGAGCGTCGACAATCTCATGATAGGAGCAGAACACAACGAGCGGCTTGTCATTGGCAAGATGCGTATTGATGAAGTCCACGGCTTGTTTTACCTTGCCTTTAGCAGACAGTGAGCGTAGAGTCATAAACTTTACCAGGGCTTTCATTCGCATTTTGCGGCGAATTTCAGCGTCGGTGCACTCGGTGTATTCCTCAAGGTATCGGCGCAAATCGTTTTCCGCCACGTTGTATTCATCGCGGTTGCTGATGTCAACATATAGATCGACGCGGGTTTTGTCGGGTAAATCCGTCAGGACTGATTTCTTCTCTCGACGTATCATGCAGATGTTATAGAGCCTTCGCGACAACTCCGTGAGGTCGCTATCCTTGTCGCCATAGTCGGCCAAGAATTTACTCTTGCCGCCAAACTGACACAACCGCTCCATGATTGAAAGCTGTGAAACGAGGTCGTGAGGACGGTTGACAACAGGAGTGCCGGAGAGCAGCACGATATATGGCTTTTGGGTGGTAATGCCTTTCGTGAAGATTGTTTGTTGTGCGCTGGGGTCTTTTACGCGGTGGCTCTCATCAATGATAACGGACCGGAAGCGACAGATTTCAGGACAGAAAACAACATCTTTCAATCTGAACGTACCATCGGCGCGAATATCCCAAACAAAATATTTGCGTAGACTCTCATAGTTGACAATGGCAACCTGATACATCCCCATTTGGAGAAGATATGGCCACGTTGTGCGCGTTGAGTTGTCGAGAACGAGGGCTTTCTTGTTCGTGAACTTCTCAAATTCACGCTTCCAATTTATTTTGAGGGATGCAGGGCATATAACCAAGCAGGGATAGGCATCGCCGATATTTACGATGCCTATACTCTGCAAGGTTTTGCCAAGCCCCGGTTCATCGCCGATCAGGACTCTTTTTTTCTGAACCCCAAACATAATGCCTTCCCATTGGTAATCATAGGGCATGACTTTAAGATTATGTTTGAAATTCTCCTTAAAAGCTTCGAGGTTTGCCATAATTAATAGAGATTGAAGCACCAATACTGAAAGGCAAGCTCTTCGTATTTCTCACGGCCACGAGAGTATATCTCATCGCCACGCTCGATAAACTTCTTGAAGATTTTGCAATTCTTCTTTGATATGGCATATATGAAATCGCGGTTGGATTGTGCGATGTCCATGTACCAGGCGCGCGACCTATCCCAATCAAAGAAGTCAACAGCCTCATCAAATTCTGCCTGAGAAGCGGCAAAGGTGGTTTTGAGGTCGCCACCGAAGTGAAACCTTTTCAACCACCAATCCCACTTACAGCGAGTATCGAGTGAGAACGGGAAGTCGCCATACTCAAATTGTTGCCCATGGTTTACCATGAAGCGCTGGGTTTCGGCTTCTGCGAGAACTTTAGCGAGAAACGGGTCCCGACGTGCCTCCATACGCAATGCCTTGTGCATTTCCTGAGCGTGCCTAAACTCATCATCGGTGTACTGAACATCATCGACCGTAAAGCGATAGTAGTTCACTCTCGACGGTTCGGTAATTATCGCGTCCACGAGATTGCCGAAACGAAAAGCCGCCTCTTTATCCCCGAATTGCATACGGGGATGAAGAATGTTTTTCAGCTCGGTAAGATCAGAATTAGAGACCTCGCTCCGGTTGTAGTATTCTTCGCGTAGCGAAGCGTCCTGAGGAACGATGGCGTCAGGATTGTGCTTCATATCACTGCGCTTTTACATCATCGTAATATTCAAGGCCGGCGGCTTCAACAAAGATGTCCTCTTTGGTTGCGAGCTTCTCGCAGAAAGTGAGTTGCTTTTTGAATATCCTGGAAAGCTCATCAACTGACAGTGTGCACCCCTCGCGCTGCCACCACATAGACACGATACCGAGAAATGCCGAGGGGTCGATGACCTTGATTTTCTTGGTGACCTTTGACTTAGGAGTGTAGATTCGCTCAGCTTTTGCGACACCGAAAAGCCCTGACATTTCAGCGTTGGCTTTATCCAATTCGGCTTTCTGCTTTGCCTCAGCTTCGGCTTTCTGACGCTCCTGTTCTTTCCGAGCCGCTTCTTCGGCCTCGCGTTTTGCCATTTCAGCCTTGAGCCGTGCGGCCTCGGCCGCATCAGCTTCGGCCATACGTTCCAGCTCAACCTTCTTTGAGGGCAGTTTTTCGAGGATTTCCCGGCGGTATTCATCGACCTCAAACGCAAATTGCTCTTCAAATGAGGGGCGAAGTTTGCGGAATACCTCATCGCGGATTGCCTTTGTCTCTTCAGGCGAGACGTTGTAAGGCAGACGCACAGCCGACGGCGGATACCAATTGGCAGAGAGTGAGGACTGATAGCCGGTTACGGTATCGAATACCGCCGTGTAATTTTCAAGGGTAACGCCGGTGTTCAGCTTTGTAAGTTCGTTGATTGAGCCTGTAACAAGGTTGTTGAACGAGCGTCGGTAATCTTCCTCGACGGCAGCGCGGTAGCTCTCTTTCGCCCTGACAGCTTCCTGTGCGGCCAGCTCTGCCTGACGGCGGCGTTCTTCTTCCTCGCGCTTCTTTGCGGCGTATGCATTGCGATACTGAGCGATACGGAAAGGCACGGTGTCTTTCTTTGTCGGGTCAATTGTGTTCTCAAGGATTGTAAACTCCGAGCGCACCTGATCGAAAAGTTTTGTTACAGGCGAGCGACGTTCATTCATGGCCTTGACCGTTTTGCGTGTCTTCTCGATATAGACGGCGAGGCGTTTGTCAAGTTCATCACTCATGCCGTTGCGCTCTATCTCATCGAGAAGCTGCTGACCGGCTTCGGCGCAACGCTGACATGACAGTGTATTGGCCTGATAAGACTGCGGCCCGGCCTTGACAATGGTGGCGATGTTTTCCTGACGCGCAATAACGGCGTCGGATACGGGGATAAGTTGATTGCTCATGTTGGTGGATATTAAGCCGCGCCTACTCCAGAAAGAGCAGACACGGCAGGGTTAATGTTAAAATGTTTCGTCATCGTTGTCAGACTGTGAGGGGTCAACCGTGACACCGGCAGAGGTGTCAGGGGCAGGGGCAAAGCTTTCTTCTTCACGCGGGGCAGGGGAGTCGTCCTGTTGACCGTCCATGCCGTAGAAATCATCATCCTGTCGCGGAGCTTCATCGGCCTCATAGGTCGTACCTTTGCCGATGCGCAGTTTCGGATAGGTTTTGAAGGCGTGTTTGATGCACTTCGCCATGAGGAAACCGCTGTCGATACGATTGCCCTCGCCAGATGAATACAAGGCGTTGGGAACTTCGACGTATGCCCTTGCATTGTTATCCCACTTCTTGTTGGCTTTGCCTGAGTAGCCGGCGAGGCGTCGCCAGTCTTCTTCAAGCAGCACGGCATAGTCAATCGAACCGTCGGCGCGGGTGATACGCATGAAACAAGCAATCGGCTTCTGGGGATTGTGGTTGATGTTGAGGGTATATTCAACTGATTTTGTGCCGTTGTGATCGGTAAAACTGAAACCGTCGCCCTCGTAGACAATCACGGGGTTATCGGCATGGCGAATCTGACCGGCGCGAGTGCGCTGGATCAGTTCGCCGTACCCTGAGATTGTGAGGGTGCATCGTTGTTCGTAGATGTCTTTGCCGTTGGTATCCTTTGCGCCGGTCTTGTAACCACGTGGCTGAAGATAGGCGAGGGCGCGGGCTCCCGGCTCTACGGAGAGGCCGCAGACGGCAAGATCAATAAATGCGATGAAGATTGACACAGGAGTGCAGGCTTTGAGGACCTGACTGTCGGCTATCAGACGGTTAAAATGGATTGCTTCACGCTCATAGACGGCTTCGGCGTTCGCCTCGCCCCACAGCGCACCGTAAAGGTCAATGAAGCGTTGGCGCACAAGATCGTCCTTGACGACTTCCATCGGCTTGAGATCCGCGATGTGTTGTGCTGAAACTTTTACTTTGCTCATGTTGAGTATTATTAAATTGTTTATAAATGGGTTATCTCGAATTGTATCACGTTTAGAAAAAGCCAGCCCCAGCTCGTGGGGCCGGCATTACCTAAACATGAGCAGAATTCTTTGCCTAAAGCAAAGCGCCTTTCGGCGATAAGAAATAATCCTACTTGTGGAAGAAAAGGGATTCGAACCCTCATGACCTTACGGTCACCGCATTTTAAGTGCGGCGCGTCTACCAATTCCGCCATTCTTCCGAAAAACCGCCGACGCTTCACAGCGGCGACGGAGCAATAGTGCATACAGAACATTAAAATTGGAATTGTACCTAAATTCGGGATTTAGGACAACAGGCGGGAGTCGAACCCGCATCTGAGTTTTTTAGACCGTGCTTTACCATTAAGCTACTGTTGTCGGTCAATATGTAGGGCAGCTACTTAAAGCTGCATTAAAAGTCATACTTGCTACTGCGGTCCATAGCGTCCGTTCATGTGTATCGCATCGGGTATTTTATCCCCCGGATTAGCTACCGTCTCGCTATGTATTGGTTGAGGTATCTCGTACCTTGCGAGGTCAGGCCACCCGCTATGGAGCGTTTTTATTGAGTGTTGTCGAGGTGGGGGTCGAACCCACAATACCGGAACCAAAATCCGGTGTGTTACCGCTACACCACTCGACAGTGTCGACTATCTGAAATAGTCTTGTTTGGTATCTTGCAGCCGCCGAAGCTCGGAAACTTTATATTCCAGCTTTTGTGTCCGTTTGCATGGCTCGATTTTTCCTGTATCCCGCCACCGCGTTACGTTGGATCTGCCGAAGCGGCGGAACGCTTCATTCTGGCAGATGTATTCCGGCTCATCCTTTTTGCGCATTCTCTCGGCCACTGCGTCGGCAAGGTCATTGAGAAATATGTTGTAAGGCACGGCTCTGTCGCTGAACTGAATTGTCATAAGCAATTTCCTTTTTGGTTATTCTCCACTTTAGGCCGGTGACCTCTTGAAGCCGGGCTTTCATCTCTCGTGAATGTCTGAGTGTCGATGCCCATGCCTGAGAGCGCTGTTTGAGGCCGACCGGCCTGATGTAATATCGTGTCATGATTTTTCGCGATGTCTGGAGTTGTGCTCGCGAAGCTCTCGGAGCGAAGTAGGAAGCATTAAGAGGTAGCCGCTGACGTACCCGATAATGGCGAAGCATACTGCGCAGAAGATGTTCCCGGCAAACAGACAGCGCAAGCAGTAGACGATGCCGAAGAGGATGACGGCCACCGAGAAAACCACCTGACCGACGAGGTATATTTTTGCTAACTTTTGATACATGGCTGCTAATTATTAGAGTGTTTCATGAACTGAGTCGTAGAGTTCCCAACGGATGTTGGTAAGGCATTTCTTTGCTTCCGATGTATCGGCAATGGAGATAAGCACGTCTATGTCGCGGTAGTTCCAGCGGCTGATGGCGTTTGCCTTCTCAATGAGTTTCTTATCGAAGTCTGTCATGACTTTAGGGGTTAGCGGGATTGTTAATACCGAAATGGCGAGAGGGTTTTGTCGATGAGGCGGCAGTTGAAGTCGATGCTCTCATTGATTTCTTTCGGCGAGCTGCCGGTTCCCATGATATGATCAGAGAGGCGTTCGAGCGCCCATGCGATACGTTCGGCTTCGTCGAAGGTGAGGGTAATTGTTCGTTTTGTCTCTTCCATGTTTAGGTGGGGGTTAGATGGATTTTATACTTTTGGGAATAGAGCTTCAGGTGAGGTTTTGAAATGGCGGGCGAGTGTTTCCTGCGTCAGGGCGTCGGGGATTGCGTCACCGGCGATCCATTTGCGTACTGTTATTTCAGATCTCTTCGTCACGCGGGCAACCTCCAGGACGAAAGCATAAGGCGGAGTCAGAGGCTTCGGCTGCTTTTTTGCGTTGTCATAAAGCTCTTTGAGTGTCATATTTTATTTGTAATTACGGTGTTCGTTTTTTATATTTGCGATATGATTTTGTTATCACGATGCAAAGATAATAGCGCTGCTATTAAATGGCAATAGCGTTGCTAATATATAACAAAATTTAACAATTAAAATATGACATTGCAAGAACGATTGAATGAATATCTTCGTGAAAAATCCCTGACTTTCAGAGATTTTGAGAGAATGTGTAATTTGAGCAATGGTACTGCGGCAAGATTGCGCGAAACTACACGCAAAAGCACTTTTGATAGAATTGCTATTTCATGTGATTTGAACATAGACTGGCTCCTTACGGGTGAGGGAGAAATGCTTAACGATTCGAATGTCCTTTTGGAGGGCAATATTGAGCCATCTAAGCCGGAATACAACAGTCGTATGATTCCTTTCTATGACGCGGAAACCACCGGAGGTTATAATGGATTAGTGTCATCGTCGACCAATGACGCGCAACTGATGGGATATATTCATCCCGGCGGATGGTTTGACGGACGCGAGACGGCGGCAATACGCCATGTGGGCAATTCGATGTCGGAATACCCAGACGGATGCGTGCTAGCAGTCAGGGAGGTTACAGAACGCCGGTTGCTTGTACCAGGACGGAATTATGTTGTCGAGACGTCCGAATATCGTGTAACAAAACGCATCCAGCGTGGCAGTGAACCGGGGTTTATTGCATTGTATTCCACCAATCAGGAAAAGTACGACGACGGAAGACTTGTGTATGAGCCTTTCGAGGTCGCGCTGGAAGATATTCGGAGAATTTTCAGTGTGCTGGGATATATTGTCAACCAATCAGGCGAATATCGTTTGATAAAGCCATAGTAATTAAAAATCTTTTTAATTTATGAGCAATGGCAAAGCCTTTAATAAATATTTCGCCATTAGGGAGCATCTATGTGTTAGGTATTCCATTGACTGGAAGCGTCGAATATGCGCGTAAAGAACTTGCAGAACTTAATGTCCAAGAAAATCAAAATTGCATTTACATAGAAAATATTAATATCAGTTCAGATTTACCGAATTTTAATACAATAATATTTTCCAAATCAAAAGAACCCGTATGGCAAGGTCGTATTGACCGAATAGCGTTGCACGCTTTTAACTTGAGCCGAAATGAATGTGAACGCGTTTGGGATTACTTCAAGTCTAAGTATAGGGAAATGAATTTGACGTATTCTCAGGTAGATAATGGCAATACTTGTTCTTTGAAATATGAAACTTTTCTATGCCAAATAGAGCTACTTAAGCAGTTCGGCGTTAATACAAATCCGAACATTTGTCCCGTTGTAATTTCTATCAGTTCAAAATATTTACATAAAGATGAATACAATGGAGATTTAATCAATTCTTTGTTTCACAACAAAATCGAATATAAATCAGTGAGCAAAATGCCAAATAAAATAAAGTCCAATAAATTAGCCTACCTCATTGTCTTTATCTTTTCGATAATCACATGCTTTTTTCTGTATTTAACAGCTTTAAACGGGCGATATATGAAAATAGATGATTACTATCTATTTGACAAATGGGCTTCTAAGCTTATAGAATTACAATGAACCTGCAACTGATTAAGCGGTATGAATCTGAAAGAATCATTGATATTTAAAACGATTGAGTTATGAAAACTTTTGTCCCTACTTTTAGGAAAATCACTGTGCTACTCGTCTTTCTCGTTGTCTGCTCATGCGGGCATACGGGAAAGAATGATCAGGAGAGTTATTCATACAGCTACGCGGCCCACAAAAAGGACTGTGTCTATGTCTGTTCCGGCCCGAAAGCAAAGCGCTACCACCTGGACTCCGATTGCAAGGGCCTCAGTAAATGTTCGGGAAGGATTCTGGAGATGACCGTAGAAGAAGCTCAGGATAAAGGTAAGACGCCATGCCGGTTATGTGTCGGCGAGTAAACTAACGCAGAGCGAAAAAATATTTCATGAATTGAATATTCAGATTATCATGGAACTGAAAGAATTTGCAAATCATACTGATGACGATTACTTCAGACAGTATCTAAGCACTCCGACAACAGAACATGGTCACGACAGGCTGAAGTTTCTGAAGTATGCTATTGCAGCAAATTACAACGGCAGCAGCTTCAGCAGTGAGCGTAAGAAGTCTTTGCGCGACCGAGGCGTCAGCGACAGCGACATCTGTATACTTGACGAAGTGTTTTCCTGGATCGGCACCCTGGTTGAGGCTATGCGGTAGCCTGCGATCATGCCTTCTCTTGCCCTGAGAGCCTCTTGACGGTTTTTGAACAGCCAGCCTTTTTTTCAAGAGGCCCCGACATTGGACTTCGTCCATGCGGTCGTGGTAGTCTCCGAGGCGTTCGGGGAGCAAGTCAAATTCACGCAGGTAATAGAGATCGGCAAACTCGGCCGCGATGTTTTGTTTCATGAAAAAAGATATTTGTATGCAAATTTAGTGGACAAACACCTTTGGCAACTATATCTTTTGGCTTAAGTGTAATATCGACAGAAACGGCCCTCTCGCGGCGTTTAGGTGTCGGGGTTGAGGTTTTCTTCTCCAACGTCACAAACGCTGTAGAAATGCAAGCAAATGGCCAAATCGGGCATATTTCTTGGCTGCTTGAGAAAATCACATTGCTTGAGCGGCTAATTCTGGACAAAGAGGCCATCATCGAAGAAAAGGAACGAGCTATAAAAATCTTATCGGGAGGATAAAAAATAATTATCACGAAGATAAATTTTCCTGATTAATCATTATCTTTGCGCTATCAAACTTTAGAACCATGCGAATATGATCTCAAGATTATACATATTTCCCAATTTTGGGCAAGTGTCTGAAACTCAGATAAATCGGTTTGCGGCGCAGGCCGCGATCGAAGACTAATTTAATTAGCTAAGATCAGGCCGTGATATCGTGTGTATCGGTATCACGGCCTTTTTTGTATCTGAGACTCCAAAATTTGAGGTTTTGCGTCATATATACTTCATTTTATGAAGAAAGGATGCGGACGGAGTAAACGTATTGTAATCCATATTGTTATATCCTAAAATAGGAATAATCTATGGCAAATTTTATAGAAAACAGCGAACAGAGGCGTCGCGCGTTCCGCAGGTATTATAACGAAAGGACAAATAAACGGCTAAAATACATAGCTTTAGCATCTATTTCAGCTGCCATCGTTCTGATGGTTATAATGGTATTCAGTCTGGATAGTTTATCTATGCGGAGTTTGCTGTTTATGCGCGGCTGTGCGGGGTTGTTCGCAATAGTCTTTATTGTTTTGGTTGCAACCATTGTCTACAGGGCAAACGTTGCATATTTTAAGGATAAGGCTAAAAACAGGCATAAAAATCAGTAATCCGCCAACTCAACGCAATCAGAAAGAATATATATTACACTGAGTTGGCGGTCTTCCGGATGGGGTTACGGAAAGATGCTGTTACCGGATGAGAAGCTTTCCGGGAATACGCTGCCGACGAGCTCTTCGCTCATATTATTGTAGTTTTCGAGAATGGGAGTCAGAAATTTCTTCGACTTTGTTGTAATAAGGACTACGCCGCCGATTCTCGGGCTAAAAATTCTTATTATTTCAGGATCTTTTATGATCTGCACACTTTCAATATCTTCGGACGATATCTCTGCGATGTTCTGGACTTCCACTCCATCAACGATGTATACAGGAATATTGAGACCTTCACATTCGTCGGTATGGCAGCACGGGCTTGGGGCGCAATGTCTTTGTGCGTAGGCCGAGGCAGATATTGTCAGGGCAAGAATAATGAGTAATTTTTTCATCTCAGGGTATATTGATTATAAAATTTTGAATGGTCACAGCTCTGTCGACAGAACCATGTCTTCGAGGTTGAAGCGCACTTTGCGGAACAAGATCATGCTTCTTAAGCCAAGGTTATTGTCGCCCATATAATAATTGGCTTGTTGCTCTGTCTGAACTTCCATAGTCGGTATAGTTACAGAATTACCACCAAGCGTAAGTTTCGCATCAGGCAGTTTATAGCACAGTACTGACCATACACCTCCTACACCTCCTTGTCGGACGGTGTCACTTTCGCAGTTCTTAGTCAGGAACTCTTTATTATGCTCGAAAAATGATTTGTTAAGCCTTCCGAATGATGCGTCGCCTGTGTCGAGTTTTATCAGCAGAGGCTGTTGGTTGACTTCTGCTGTGGTCAGAAGATTCATCCCGGATGAGAAACACATATTCGGCCTGACGTCAGATGGGCCGGGTGTTGTGGCCGGAATCTGGATTTCATTGGTCGAGAAATCTAGTGTGACATCTTTAAGCCGGAGCATCAGCTCGCTGCCGACAATAAATTCGAGAACACTCATGTATTTATCGGCTTCTTCGTTATGACTCCTTATGTCAATTACATAAAAGGGCACATCCTTTACGATAATATTCCCTAATCTCAACTCGCGGGCAATCGCATATCTGCCGGCCGAAGATGCCACGCCTGTAGCTGCTACATCCGCATCAAGCAGCTCCAGACCATAGGCATTGGCAAGCGAGTCGGTTATGACGTTAACTCCGGCACCGGTATCGAATGTTATCTTTACACGATTCCCATTGATCTCGGCGTCTCGTATCTGCATTATGAGCTGACCGCTTTCAGGTTTTCCGGCCGGAATGAGATCGAAAGGTATTATTCCCGCTTCGCCATCGAATGAGATTTGATAAGGCGAGTATGAGGTAAGGGCTTTATATTGAGCGGCCATATTGGAGTAGGGGATGAGACTTGTCGAGTCAACCATTTGATAGGCTGACTGCAAAACGGCTGTCAATAGCTCAGCAGCCTCTCGGTTTCTGCCGACTCTGCTCAAATCCATAGAATACATCGCGGCGCTTTGCAATAGCAGATTCAAGTCAAGATATTGGTTTTGAGTCTTAAGAAGTTCATCGAAAGCCGGTATCGAAATATCGGGCCGATTGAATCGGTTACCGAGCATACAGCGCGAGAATACCTCAAGAAACGGGTTTATGGAATCTTTTGGAGAACTGTGATAAATATCATACAATCCGAAATGATCCGATGAATTCATCGCGCCCCCGACACGTTCGTCGATGCTTTGGGCAATTGCGGATATGCTGATTGCCAACAATGTTATTAAAGATAAAATTTTATTCATAACCATGGGTTTTTACAAGACGGACTGTGCCAGTTTGTTTGGGCAAAATTAACGATTTTATTTAATCAGCTTATATGAATTAGATAAAATCATCAATGATATGCAAATTAAGTCATTATATCTATCTTTTTCGCGTCAGGATCTCGGACTGTTATTTCGTTCAGGAATATTACGGACCAATCAAAAACGCTTGCAAAGTGTTATCTATGATATAGATCAAATAATTTCGACAATGATTAAAGACAGAATTAAATTTCAGCCCGTCTACGCCTCTAGAGAAGCCAACGGTTATGCAGGGGCTACAGTAGAATCAGAAAACATATTGCCCGAACGCATCTGGCGCAATCTCTGCAATATCTCGATATGGGATCGTCTGTGTCCTGAAATCGAGACTATTGAACCGATTGATCCGTCGGATAACGACCCGCATCTATTCGATAAGATGCAGTTTAAGTATAGATTGGTGTCGGGAAAATCGGTAGTAGCTCAGGTCGTGCTCTTCCAGTCTCCGAAAGATGATCGTCCGGGACGACTCGCCTATCAGGCTACCCTTATGAACGATGACAAGGAGATAAACGAAATGTCGGTTGAATTCCTTGTCGGAGTACCTGACCACCGAGGATTGCTGAATGTTGACGGAGCGGTTTCTTTCCTTTATAAAGTTCCTGACGAGGTCATTGGCCAGATCAGCGAGAACCTGACGGCTACGCTAAAGAATGTCGTCAAATGGAGTGAGAAACACGATTAGGAGCGCCTCATAAACTTCGCTGAAAGAATTAGCAGGAAATTTTGTAATTTTGCGATATGATGAACCTGAATAAAGTGCGTCCTCTTGTTGAAGAATGGGCGCGTCAAGTCGGTGAGATTCAGCTGAGATATTTTCGCTCGGCTGATCTCGAGATTGCCACGAAGTATAATGACTTCGATGTTGTCACGCGAGCCGATAAAGAGTCTGAGGCTCTGATCATAAGCAAAATCAATGAGACATTCCCTGACCACGATATTCTGGCGGAAGAATCTGGAGAGTATTCGCGTCAGAGCCGCTGGAGATGGGTTATCGATCCTCTTGACGGCACAACCAATTTTAGCCAGGGCCTGCCGCTGTTCTGTGTCTCAATTGCTCTTGAACACGATGGCGAACCTGTTGTCGGCGTGGTTTATGCTCCGTATCTCAACGAGATGTTCTCAGCCGTAAAAGGAGCGGGAGCGACTTTAAACGGCAACCCAATACATTGCTCCACGAAGACTACGCTTAATATGGCAGTCGTATCGACCGGACTTCCTGTTGACAAGAGAGAGAACCGCGACAATAATCTATCGGCAATATCGAAGGTCGGTGTGGAAGTGCGCGGATTGCGTCGGCTCGGATCTGCTGCCATAGATCTGTGTTACACCGGTGCCGGATTACTTGATGGCTACTGGGAACTTGCTCTTCACCGATGGGACATCTCAGCAGGCAGTCTGATAGCGTCTGAAGCAGGGGCGACAGTCGGTTATTTCAGGTCTGACCGCCCATATTCGATCCTCGCCGCCACTCCGGCGTTATATCCTGAGTTACATTCGCTCATAACCGAACGCACTTAAAAAGTTGATCCGCAGCCACTTGACTTCTCATGGCTGCGGATCAATTATGTATATTTAGCCAACTTGGTCAGGCCTTGGCGCCTTTTGTTCCTTTGGCTCCGCCACCCATAGCAAAAATATTGGCCGAATAGCTGACAGTTTTCTGAGAACTTTCGCGACGACGTTTCAGAGCGAGTTGGACAAGTCGTTCCATCAATTCGGTGAACTTTATTCCTGTCGCTTCCCAAAGATAGAAGCTGAGCGACCCCGGTATGGTATTGATTTCATTAACATAGATGTTGCCGTTGTCGTTATCCATAATGACATCAACTCGGCTCACTCCATGGCAACTCAAAACTCTGAAAGTTTCGCCGGCAAGATGACGGATTCTGTCGCTGACGGCTTCAGGGAGGTCTGCCGGGATGCGTTTCGAACTTGCTTGCATACCTTTTGTTCCTTTATGGCCGCCCATATATTTGTCCTCATAGCTAAGAATCTCTCCGCTCTTGATTGGCTCTTCGCAAACTGAAGTCACATAGTCATCGCAGTCGCCGAGAACCGAACAGTTTATCTCTTTCAGATTGTCGACCATGTGCTCGACAATCAGGCGAGTTGAATATTTTTCGGCTTCGTTAATGCGCGATATGAGTTCTTCGCGGTCAGCTGCCCGGCCGATACCAACACTTGAACCAAGATTTGCCGGTTTGACTATGACAGGGTATCCCAGATCTTTCTCAATTTCAGCAATCAGGTCGTTGCGGCGTTTATACCATTCTTTATCAGTGAACCAGACGTAGTCTACTACGGGAACACCACAAGCCCTGAGGATCATCTTCATGGTGATTTTATCCATGCCGTTTGCGCTTGAAAGCGTATTACAGCCGGCAAACGGAATGCCGATAGTCTCAAGCAGACCTTCGAAAACGCCATCTTCACCATTCGAGCCGTGAAGTACAGGAAGAACAACGTCGATTTTCGCTTCGACATCGTTTCCGAAAAGAGACTTCTTGGCGCGGTAAAGATTCGTGTCACCATATATCGGCCGGAAGTATACTTCATGACATTGTTTTGTCAGACCGGCGCTATCGCGGTAGTTTTTAATGTCGAAAAGAGCATCTCCGGTCAGCCAATGACCATCTTTGGTTATATAAACCGGCACAACATCATATTTATCGCGGTTAATGGCGTGCATGGCCTGGTTAGCCGATATTACAGAGATTTCGTGCTCGGTAGAGCGGCCGCCGAAAAAGACGGCGAGAGTGGTTTTCATCTGAATATATCTTTGTTAGTTTATTTTATTTGAAAGTATCGGGGAGGTCATTCTCCAGAAGAACCGTATCTCCCTTCGTGAGACCCATTGAGGCAAGCAGACGCTGGGCCTCGGCGAAACTGTCGACAGTGTGGATGGCTGTGTCATCCATTCCTCCTTCGCGCGCGCCTTCTACGATAGCCTCGCGATTATAGCGGTTGACTATGATAGCTATGTCGGCTGATTCAGCTATTTTTTTGCCAAAGTCGCGATTGCGTGTTTCCTGCTCATCGCCAAGTTCAATCATGCCGGGAGTGACCACAATTCGTCGTCCATGATTCATTGCGGCGAGAACGTCAAGAGCCATTCCTGCGCCAACCGGATTCGAGTTGTAGGCATCGTCGATAATGGTATACGTGCCGGTTTTGCGCATCTGCAGACGGTGCTCTACCTGCTCGATATGCTCGACAGCGTAGCGGATTTTTTCTAACGGAACTTCGAGATAGTCGGCGCAGATAATCGCGGCAGCAAGGTTGCTGACATTACATTCGCCAACAAGATGCGTAAAAAATTCGAGGCGGCTGCCATCGGGAGTTACAAGAGTAAAATTGGTTCCGTCGGATCCATAGTTGATGTCGTCTATGCGATAGTCTGCCTCGATGTTGACGGCGTAACGCATGGCCGGGACATTCTCGACGCGACGTGTGGCAATCTGGTCGAAATCGTTGTTTATAATGGCAAGTCCGTCGGATGGAAGAGTGTCGACGAGCTCAAACTTAGTTTTCTGAACATTCTCGATAGATTTGAACGATTCGAGATGTTGCGGGCCTACAGCGGTGACAATTCCGACAGCAGGATGGACAAGGTCGCATATCTCCTTGATGTCGCCCGGTTGCTTGGCGCCCATCTCGACGATAAATACCTCGTTGTAGGGTTTCATATATTCCCGGATCGTCCTGACGACGCCCATTGTAGTGTTATAGCTTCCGGGAGTCATCAGAGTGTCGTATTTCTCGCTCAGAATTCTGTATAGATAGTGCTTCGTGGATGTCTTACCGTAGCTACCGGTTATGCCTATGATTTTGAGATCCGGCATTGATTCGAGGCGATGCCGGGCATCGTTGATGAATTTGCGGTCGATATGACGTTCGACAGGCGTTAGAATAACATTCGATGCCGGAATAAGAAAGTTGGTGATGATGTAAAGAACCAGTATAGCAAGGCTCACAATGAACAGACCGTCGCTATAGGATGTGTCGTTGTTTCTGAAGACAAAGAAACAGCCGGCAGTGACAAGCATTGCAATAACTGTCGCAGTCATGAAGATTCTGCGGGCACGCTTTGTCATTACAAGTGGTTTCTTGTATTTGGCTGTCAATAACTTCTTTACGCCGACAAATGCCATTAACGCAAGCAAGATCCATGCGACAACCGGTTTGGTGAACATTGCCAGAGATGCGAAAACTACGGCCATCGCACCGAGATGCAGAAACGATGTTGTATCGCCCGATGAGCGAAGCCAACGGCGATAACGCTCGGTGCGGTAGGAATTTTGCTGAAGCATCATCAGACAGCGGCGCATTTCAAGTCCGAGCATCCAGACAAGTCCGAGCGTGATAACAATATAACAGGCGAGCTGAAGAATTTCAAATATTGTCATGATTTGAGAAAACTTTGAAGCACGGCCGCAAACTGGCCGGCATTGTCAAGAAAACTGTAATGGCCGCAGCCGGGAAAACTGACAAGCCCCGAGCCCGGTATAAGGCGTTCCATTTTTTTAGCGTCGCGCAGTGGAGTTGCCGTGTCATCCTCTCCCCATATAAGGAGGGTAGGAGCTTTGATGTGCGGCATATAGCGGCAGAGGTCTTCATTTACTACACGCGACATCACTGCACGCATCATCGGAGAGGCTGCCGCGTAATCGGCACTCCCGCTTTTGGCACGTCGCCGGTCAATTATCGACCGCGCTCTCTCCTTACCGAATGTCAGCTCGAGAAGTCGGCGCATAGCCTTGAAACTATACACTTTGTAGTAGTATTTCAGGCTTCGACGCGGTTTAACTCCTGCCGCATCAACAAGAATGAGTTTTTCGATCGGATTGCGTGAAGCATATATTATTGCCACGCGACCGCCGAAAGAATGGCCGAGCATAACAGGATTTTCGATTTTTTCGGCCTTTAACAGATTCTCAAGATTCCGGGTGTATTGCTCCACGTTCCAGGGCTCGGGAGGTTCCTGAGAGTCGCCGAAGCCGGGAAAATCGATATTGATGACTCTGTGGCCGGCCGCGAGTGCGACACGTTCGACCGACGCGAGTGTAGAATGGTTACATCCCCAGCCATGGAGCAGAACAATCGGACTGCCTTCGCCTGAGTCAGTGAAAGCGACTTTTACAGAATCTATGGTACGACTTTTTATCATTGCAGCCGCAAAATTACTGAATTTTTATATAACGGCGAGCCTTGACGTCAAGAGATATTACGTTTGCGAAATACAAAGCCCGATCCGAGATATTTCTCACGAACGATAGGATTCTCGGCAAGCTCTTCCGAGGTGCCCTGAAACAGGATTTTACCTTCATAAAGAAGATACGACCGATCGGTGATCGACAGTGTCTCGGTGGCGTTGTGGTCAGTGATAAGGATGCCTATGTTTTTCTCCTTAAGTTTGTAAACGACTCGCTTGATATCTTCGACTGCGATAGGGTCTACACCTGCGAACGGCTCATCGAGCATTATGAATTTCGGGTCGATGGCCAGACAGCGGGCGATCTCAGTGCGTCTGCGCTCGCCGCCGCTGAGCTGATCGCCAAGATTATGGCGCACCTTTTCAAGATCGAATTCAGCTATCAGACTCTCAAGCTTCTCGGCCTGATATTCGCGGGTTGTATTGGTCATCTGGAGCACAGCCTTAATATTGTTCTCCACACTGAGTTTGCGGAACACGCTTGCTTCCTGAGCGAGATAGCCGATCCCGTTCTGGGCGCGTTTATACACCGGAAATTTAGTAATATTCAGGTCGTCAAGGAAAATCTGTCCCTCGTTAGGTGTAATAAGGCCCACAGTCATGTAGAACGTGGTGGTTTTGCCGGCGCCATTTGGCCCGAGTAGGCCGACAATTTCTCCTTGCGTGACGTCAATCGATACATGATTGACAACAGTGCGCTGACGATATTTCTTTACAAGATTATCTGTGCGGAGCACCATCTTCTTCGGTTCGACCGGCGCGTTGATATTTGCGCCGGACGTGACTGTCGGCTCTTGCTGTTTATCTTCGTTCATTTCTTTTGAAGTCGGCTCGATATATATCCGCTCAACATATTTATGCCCACTTTGTTATCGCCACCCTGAGGAAGAATGATGTCGGCATATCGTTTTGTCGGCTCGATATGAAGAAGGTGCATAGGCTTAAGCGTTTTCTGATAACGGTTGATAACCATCATAGGAGTGCGGCCGCGCTCGACGCAGTCACGGGCGATAACGCGGATAAGTCGCTCATCGGCATCGGCGTCGACAAACACTTTTATATCGAGCATCTTTCGCAGTTCGGGGTCAGTAAGCACGAGAATGCCTTCGATAATGATCACATCGCACGGTTCTATGCGGATAGTCTCAGGCTGACGCGTGCATGTAAGCATACTGTAAGTAGGCATTTCGATCGGAGCACCGGCTTTTAGCTTTTCGATATGCTCTACGAGCAGGCTCCATTCTATCGCTGCCGGTTCGTCGAAATTGATATTGCAGCGCTCTTCAGGAGCTATGTGGCTCGAATCACGATAGTAATTGTCCTGAGGAAGAACTGCAACCTTCTCTGAAGGCAACGACTCCATGATTTTTCTGACTACGGTCGATTTTCCGGAACCGGTTCCGCCGGCAATGCCTATTATCAGCATACTACAAATGGTTAAATAACTTTGGCTTTCTCAAGTAACTCACTCATCTGGTCACGCAATTTTGCGGCTTCACGTTCAGCTGCTTCCGCAAAATCTTCGCCTGACGACGCATAAATAATTCCTCTTGAGGAATTGACAAGAAGACCACATTCACCCTCGATCATGCCATATTTGGCAACACTTTCGAGACTGCCACCCTGTGCGCCGACGCCGGGAACGAGTAAAAACGACTTCGGAGCCACACGACGGACGTCGATGAACATCTCTCCCTGAGTTGCGCCGACAACGAACATCAGCTGTTCAAGAGGATTCTCGGCCCATGTCTGGGCGGTATTGATTACTTCTTCGAAAAGGCGGGTCTGCTGCTTGTCGCTGAAATATTGGAAATCACGCGAGCCGCGGTTTGATGTCAGAGCAAGCAGGATCACCCATTTCCCGGGGTATTCAAGGAAGGGCCTGACGCTGTCTGAACCCATATATGGAGCAACGGTCAGCGCGTCAAAGTCGTAGTGCTCGAAGAAAGCGCGTGCATAGAGCGACGATGTGTTACCTATATCTCCGCGTTTGGCATCGGCAATAAGGAATATGTCGGGATATTTTCTGCGGATATAGTCGACTGTCTTTTCGAGGCTTACGAGGCCTTCAGCGCCGAGGCTTTCATAGAAAGCGATATTCGGTTTGTAGGCGACAGAGTAGGGCGCAGTCGCGTCTACGATTGCTTTGTTGAAAGAGAAGATCGGATCATCTTCGCTCAGGAGATGATGCGGAATCTTTTTAATATCCGTGTCGAGACCGACACAGAGAAAACTCTTTTTGCGACGAATGTTCTCGACTAATTCTTGACGTGTCATATCTTTGATTTATCTGTTTATAATCATAACTGAGCCTCTTTGAGCTTTTCGGCGTTTTCGGCTACGGTAAGTCGGTCTATTACTTCCTGAATATCTCCGCCGACAAAAGCTGCAAGATTATATGTCGTGAATCCGATCCGATGGTCGGTAACGCGTCCCTGTGGATAATTGTAGGTTCGTATCTTGGCGGAACGGTCACCTGTGGAAACCATAGTCCGGCGTCGCGATGCTATGTCATTATCGTACTTCTGCCGTTCGCGGTCATAGATCATAGTGCGCAACCGACTGAGAGCACGCTCTTTATTCTTGGGCTGATCTCGTGTTTCCGTACATTCGATAAGAATTTCCTCGACCTGGCCGGTATTCGGATTTTTCCAATTGTAACGCAGTCTGACGCCTGACTCGACTTTATTCACGTTCTGACCACCGGCGCCTCCGCTGCGAAATGTGTCCCAGCGTATTTCACCCTCGTGAATCTCTACTTCAAAAGGTTCGGCTTCGGGAAGAACGGCAACGGTGGCTGCTGACGTGTGGATTCGTCCCTGTGTCTCGGTCGCAGGCACTCGCTGAACCCGGTGAACACCACTCTCATATTTGAGAGTCCCATATACGTTGTCGCCTGAAATGGCCAGAACAATTTCTTTGTATCCGCCTGCGCTTCCTTCATTAAACCCGGTGACAGAAACTTTCCAGCCACATGACTCGCAGTATTTCGAATACATCCTGAAAAGATCTCCTGCAAAAAGCGCTGCTTCGTCGCCACCTGTGCCGGCCCGTATTTCTATGATGGCATTGCGCGAGTCTTCGGGGTCTTCCGGAATAAGAAGCATTTTGATTTCCTCTTCCAAGCGCGGCAGAAACGCAGTGTCTTCCTCGAGTTGGCGTCGGGCAAGCTCACGCATTTCAGCATCGCTCTCATCAGCAAGGATTTCGCGCGCAAGATCGATTTCTTCGCTCAGACGGTTATATTTCTGTTTTTTATCAACTATTCGTCCGAGGCTCTTGAATTCCTTTGTCAGACGTTCGTAGCGCGTGCGATCTGAAATAACGGCCGGATCGCTCAGAAGGGTCTGAACCTCTTCGAGACGTTCCTCAACGCCTTCAAGGCGTTCCATCAGGGAATTATCGCGGGCCATCGGTCATATTTTTTCGCAAAGTTAACTATTTTTTCCAAGATTCTAACTATAGACGCAGCTGTGAACAACGAAAAATTCGTAATTTTGCATCGTAGAAACAATAAGAATTTGCTATGGGTCATACAAGAGAAGAAAAGCTTGAGGCTTTGGGCCGTGTGCTTGATACACTTGACATATTGCGCGTAAAGTGTCCGTGGGACGCTAAACAGACCAATGAATCATTGCGTTCAAACACCGTTGAAGAAGTCTACGAACTTTGCGACGCACTCATCGACGATGATAGTCCGAATATCCGCAAAGAGCTCGGCGACATTCTGCTTCACATTTTCTTCTATTCTAAAATCGGAGACGAGAAAGGGCTGTTTGATATAGCTGACGTTGCCGACGCGCTAAATGAAAAGCTCATTTTCCGCCATCCCCATGTCTTCGGAAATGTTCATGCAGATACGGCTCACGAAGTCGAGCAAAACTGGGAACAGATCAAACTTAAGGAGAAAGGAGGCAATCGGTCTGTGTTGGCCGGTGTGCCGCGTGCTCTTCCGGCACTCATAAAAGCACAGCGTATTCAGGAAAAGGCTGCAAATGCCGGTTTCGACTGGGAAGAGCGTGCGCAAGTCTGGGACAAGGTCAAAGAGGAAATCAGCGAAGTTGACGCAGAAGCTATTGCCGGTAATTCCGAGGCTCTCGAAAGCGAGTTCGGCGATCTGTTCTTCTCGTTGGTCAACGCAGCACGCCTCTATGGCATAACGCCCGAGAACGCTCTTGAAAAGACTAACAAGAAATTCATTCGTCGGTTCTCTCATATAGAGACAGAAACAGCCGAGGCTGGGAAAAAGCTGAATGAGCTGACGCTTGCCGAGATGGATAAACTCTGGAATGAAGCTAAGAAATTAGAAAAATGATGAAGTTATTTCTGAAAACACTGCTTGCTGCGGTTTTGCTTTCAGGCTGCTTTTCTGTGGCCGCCGCTGAGACCCTGACCGGCTATAATGTCAACACAGTTGCCGTTCCTCTTAATGATGGCTACGGTCTTACAGTGGAGTCAATAGAATTCCGTAATGATCTTACCCGCGTAAACTGCAAACTGAAAGGGAGACCCAACACATCCCATCGAATCGACAGTGCCTCTCTCGCCGGCAAGTCGGCGACCGACATCGATGGGGTCGACTTCAACCGATATTTCCAGTTCGAGGAAGACGGTGTTATACCCCTGTCGATTGACTTCCCGCGAATGAAGCCTCAGAAGAAACTGACATTGTCATTGAACGGCATTAACGGGCGAGCCGATTTTCAGATTATCAAAGAGTGAAGGTCTGTATTACTGAGAAACCGAGTGTGGCACGCAGCATCGCCGCCATACTCGGTGCTACTACGCAGCGTGACGGTTTCTATGAAGGGAATGACTATCAGGTGACATGGACTTTCGGTCATCTTTGCACCCTTAAGGAGCCGGCTGATTACGCGCCCGCATGGAAGCGGTGGACACTCGGGCAGTTGCCGATGTTGCCGCCTCGTTTCGGCATCAAGCTCATTGACCAGAAGTCTATTCAACATCAGTTTGAGGTCATCAAGAAACTTGTAGCCTCAGCAGAAGAGATAATCAACTGCGGTGATGCCGGGCAGGAAGGAGAACTTATACAACGGTGGGTAATGCAGCTTGCCGATGTGAAATGTCCTGTTCGCCGGCTTTGGATCTCTTCACTGACCGACGCTTCGATCAAACAGGGGTTCAATGATCTGAAGCCCGACAAGGATTTCAACAATCTTTATTATGCCGGATTGTCGCGCGCTATTGGCGACTGGATTCTCGGCATCAATGCGACGCGCCTTTACTCCCTGCGCTACGGCGAGCCCGGAAAGGTTCTGTCAGTAGGTCGCGTTCAGACGCCGACACTGGCCCTTCTCGTCGGGCGACATAAGGAGATCGCCAATTTTGTTCCTGCCGATTATTGGGAGCTGAAGACCTTATATCGGAATGCTATATTTTCAGCGACATACGGTAAATTCAAGACTCCCGAAGCAGCGCAGGCGGCTCTCGATGCTGTAAAGGACAAACCGTTGACGATTAAAGATGTCAGTCAGAAGAAAGGCCGCGAAGCACCTCCGAGACTTTTCGACCTTACCTCCCTTCAGGTCGAGACCAATCGCCGATGGGGCTGGAGCGCCGACACAACTCTCAAACTCATTCAAAGCCTTTATGAGAAAAAGGTGACGACCTATCCCCGTGTCGACACGACATATCTGACCGACGATATCTATGCTCAGGTTCCGGACATATTGAAGAAAATGACGCCCTACGCGTCGCTGACTTCATCGGTGCTCGACAAGAAGATCCCCAAGAGCAAGAAAGTCTTCGATAACTCTAAAGTAACCGATCACCATGCGATTATACCTACCGGCGAGTCTCCTACGGTTCTTGTCGGCGACGAACGTCAGTTATACCATCTGATAGCAACGCGCTTTATCTCGGTTTTTTATCCTGATTGTATCTTCTCTCAGACCGTCGTTGAGGCTGAAGTCGAGAAGACGCGTTTCAAGGCTTCAGGCAAGGTGATTGTAGAACCCGGATGGCGAGTGTTATATCAGGCTGACCCGAAAGTGCTCGACAAGACCGATTCGGGCGATCAGTCATCCGAGGGGCTGCTTCCCCCGTTTGAAGTCGGAGAGAGTGGCCCCCATGAACCTTCGTTGCAGAAGAAAACCACTACTCCGCCGAAACTCTATACCGAAGGAACATTGCTGAGGGCAATGGAGACGGCCGGGAAGACCGTCGACGACGAGGAACTGCGCGAGGCAATGAAAGAAAACGGAATCGGACGTCCATCCACCCGCGCTGCAATTATAGAGACTCTTTTCAGCCGCGGTTATATTCATCGTGTCCGTAAAAGTATTGATGCTACCGATGCCGGTATTCAGCTCATTGACACTATCAACGAAGAACTTCTGAAGAGTGCCAAACTTACGGGCATCTGGGAGAACAAACTTCGCAGGATTGAACGCGGTGATTATTCCGCAGCAGATTTCCTCAGTGAGCTCAAACAGATGATGGGTAAAATCGTTGTCGACGTGCTCAGCGACAATACTTCACGCCGTATTGTTACCGAGTCATCTGAGCAAAAGAAGAGCAAAGCTCCGAAGAAAAATCAAAAAAACGCTGTCAAATGATTTTAGCTCAATACATTGCTGTTTTCATTATTCTGGCGTTCGTCGTGATATGGGTGATTAGAGCAGTAGTTGGCCGTTCGCGTCGGAAAAACCGCACGAATTGCCATTCGGCTGTTGACAGCACCTGTTCTGACTGCCCCCTAGCAAGGAATTGCAACAAATCTCAAAAATCCTCGCGATAGAAAATTTGTCAGACAAAAAAAATTTCTTACCTTTGCACTCACAATATCTCAGGAGAGATGGCAGAGTGGTCGATTGCGGCGGTCTTGAAAACCGTTGAGGGTC